>Ga0307513_10010237_pt1 | contig 11774 bp, 9 predicted proteins | sample 15_EM_MG_FD_202174 | JGI IMG/M metagenome (GOLD analysis project Ga0307513, IMG submission 202174) | Populus trichocarpa ectomycorrhiza microbial communities from riparian zone in the Pacific Northwest, United States - 15_EM | ecosystem: Host-associated > Plants > Roots > Unclassified | place... | reverse complement strand
TTACGCGCAAGCTGCCTCCGGCTCAGGCTCGCGCGGCAAGGGCAAAGGAAAAGCTGGGAAACCACCTTCCCCCCAACTTGTTGCGAGTGCGGTGGCCCCTCCTGTTACAAAGAGGCCTCCCTCTCTCCCAGGTGCCCAACGACGCTTCTTTGCTCCTCGCCAGTCCCCTTCCCCTCACCCAGATGCTCTCACCATTGCCGCTACCTTTCCTGACATCGCTGCTCGCGTCCTCCGCGAGTCAAACAGCCTCCTCCCCTTGGGTTTCTCTGCTACTGTCAACCCTCGAGGCTCCGTCTCCCTAACCGTCACCGACAAAGCCACACCCGCTGCCTCGTACGCCCCATACTTCGACTCCCTCACCAGGGCCCTCAACCAGTCTTTCCCGGTAGGCGAGAACCCTTGGTGTACCCATGTCCTTGCCCCCACAGCTGTCCAACTAGCCATCCACGGCCTCCGACTACGCTTCCTCCCCCAAGATGAAGAAGAACTCTTCCCCTATATCCGGCAAGCAATCCTCAACGACAAAGCGACCCAGGTTCTCTCAGCCAGGTACCTTAACCCTAGCCGAGATTCTAGGGCAACCAAGCAGGCCACTTCGGTGGTTGTCACCGTTGACCCCCAGAACGTTTTGGCCCTCACATCAGGGGTCGTCATCCTCTCACAGAAACGTAAGGTTGACCTTGCCTTCTCCTCCTCCAGAAGCACCCAGTGTAAGAACTGTTGGAGATACGGACACGCCCATCAACGATGCCCCACCACCCACCCTACGTGCTCCATTTGTGCGCTTCATCATACTTGCGCGACTCACAGATGTCAGAATCCCACCTGCCCCAGGAGCGGGAACAATAAGCCAGTCCCATCCTGTTGTCCGACCTCGCCCCCCCATTACTGCAACTGCGGTAATGACCACACTGCCACATTCAGAGAATGTCCGGCTCGACCTCCCCCCCCTGGCCGCTCCCGAACCGGCTCTCCAGCCCCTGCCCCAACGGGTCAAGACCCCATGGATCTGGCCGTCGATGGCGGCCCAGCACCCACTACTCCCCGTCCGGGAAGGGTCCCCTTAAGGTGGACCTCATAACCCCCAGGCAACCCCCGCCAGCTGGGCCCTCAACGCGTCCTGGCATTACTCACGGCTTCGGCGGTCCTCTCCCCCTGGAGGAGCCAAGCCCTTCCCCTGCCCCTTTCACCCGTCGGGTTCGTCCCGGTAATGAATAATCAGCCGATGCCTTCACCCCTGGGTCAAGGGCCGGCCCCTGCCCCTGCGTTTCTTTCCATCATTCAACATAACTGCCTTGGGAGCTGGAATGTTTTTCTGTCTTTGTTTGAGTCCTTCAAAGAAGCGACCACCTATCCTTCAATCCTTCTTTTACAGGACCCACCTGTCAACAAGGCCCACCTTCCCTCCTTTAACGGTTTTAAGTCCTTTTTGCCCCCGGTTAGGAAGCCACGCATCGCCGCCTACGTTCATATGTCTTTTCTTTCCCACTACACGGTGCGCCCCAGGTTTAATGGGGTAGACGATGTCCTCGCCCTCGATATCTCCTCCGATGAGCCTCTTTTTTGCACCGCCTTCCTCTCCTTCAGGATTATTAACGCTTACTCCACCAACACTGTTGACCACAGAATTCACTCCGTCCCGCCAGATGTGCTTTTTCTAGATCTTGGGTTCCCTCTCCTAGTTGTGGGAGACCTCAACATCCACAACCCCCTCTCGGACCCTCAACGGCATTTCTCGCCAAGGGAAATTTGGTCCTCAACTCCCTATTTCGAGAAGGCGGCAGAATCCGGCTTCGCCCTTCTCAATCCGCCAGGTGAGTACACAAGATTCGCCCTAGTGGGCAAAGCTCGCCCCTCGGTTATAGACCTCGCCTTTGCAAACCCCCATCTCCTCGCCCTGGTTAAAAGCTGGGAAGCCTCCCTCCCCTCGACAGGCTCCGACCACAGACCTATAACAATCATCCTCGCCGCACCCTCCCAGGACCAGATACCTCCACGCCCGCGATGGGCTGACACGGACTGGGAATCCCTGGACCCGATTATTAAGGGCTTCAGGGTCCCGGCCACACCGTCATGGCCCACCCTCCCGAAACTGGACCAGCGGATGTCAGAATCACTAAACCGTCTAGTAGCTCTCCTCAAGGAACACACGACCGTATTAAGACCTTCCCATCACTCCAAACCATGGTGGACACCCCACCTGACTGTCCTCCATCGTGAATACCACAAGGCCTCTAGGGTGGCCAAGAAGCACGACACCCCTCACATGCGGGAAGTTGCCGGCAGCTCCAAAGCGGGGTATTTCAAGGCAATCAAGGCCGCTAAGAACAAACACTGGTCCTCTTGTTTGCTGACCGCTACCCCACAGAGCCTTTGGACGGCCAAGAGGTTCGCCTATGGTCGTGCCCAGCCACGTTGCCCCTCCCTCCCAGGGGCCGAGACCCTACAACAAATGAACGATCTCCTTTTGGAACACTTCTTCTCCCTTAAGGAACCCTTCTCCCCACCGCCTAGGCTTAGGCTACACAATTCAGTACCACCCCGGACGACAGAAGAGATAGCTGCGGCTCTCTCGAAGTGCTCCCCGACCTCGGCCCCTGGCCCGGACGGGATACCCTATTCCACCTGGAAACAGGTCAACAAAATCAACCCGCAAATCCTCCTCCAGATACTTGCCGTGTTGGTCCGCCTGGGGTATCACCCCGAGTCGCTAAAGAGCTCGAACAGTGTAGTACTCGATAAGCCGGGGAAGCCCTTCTACAAATCACCCTCCTCTGTCAGGATAATCGTCCTGATCCGAACGTTCTCGAAGATCCTTGAAAGGATCATAGCAGCCCGCTTACTCATGGCAGCCCGGCTTAGAGGGCTGTTGCACCCCAACGAATGCGGTTCGCTCCCTGGGCTCAGCACCTACGATGCGTGCCTCACCCTCACCAACGACGTCAAAACCCTGCAAAGACCCCGCCTCAAGGTCTCCTCCTTGTTTCTGGATATAAAGGCAGGGTTCGACAACGTCGACAACTACACTTTGGCCCGAATCCTGAGGGAAAGCGGGATACCCCCCTACCTGGTCTCCTGGGTTTCGTCTTTCCTAGGGGAACTAAGCTGCACCCTAATCTTCCAAGGGGCCCCAAGGACCCCAGCCCCTGTCAACGTCGGCGCCCCCCAAGGCTCATCAATCTCCCAGCTCCTCTTTCTTCTCTACGTGGCGCCACTACACTTCAGGATGCCTCGGGGCCAGATGATCTCGTACGTGGACGACTTTGCCCTTACAGTGGCCTCCCTCTCCTATCGTGGCAACATCCGCCGGCTCCAGGAACTCATCGAGAAGCTTGAAAGAAAGGCGTCCCGCCTAGGCGTCTCTTTTTTGGTCGCAAAAACGGAACTGATACACTGGAGAACACCCAGCCTGAGGCACTCACCGAAGTGTGTCTCTCCTATCCAAATCAAGGGGGAGATGTTTCACCCCGGCAACTCCGTCCGGTGGCTCCGGTACTGGTTCACTCGGGCCCTTGACCCCGCCGCACACTTCTCGCGTCGCTTAGCCCTGGCCCAGGCTGCATTCGCCCTTATTCAACGCCTCAGTCCGCCCGGGGCGGGCCTCCCCCCCTACCTATGCCACAGGTTGGCGACATCATTGGTTGCACCTATCCTACTCTATAGCGCGGATCTGTTCACGCCCAGCGTGGGCACAACGACCTGCCTAGATACATTCGGGCGCAAGGTCCAAAGGTGGACCACAAACTGCTCTTCGGCTATTCCCACCGGGATACTTTCGGTGGAGTCATGCCTCCCACCCGTTTCTCTCCTGATCGCTGACCGACAAAGGCTAGCGGCGCTCAGGGTCGTATGCTCCCCTCCCAGTGTGAACCCGGCAACGGCCCGCCTTCACCCCTCCTTGCGTTCGCTCTCGGTGTACCGGGGGCCTGACTCCTCGAGGGCCATAACCAGGGGCCTGTCATCCGTCTACCTCCCCCTACACTGGAAAACGCCCGGCCCGGTCCCTCCGATGAGGAACCACCTGCCAGTGGATGCGGTGGCCCACCGAACGATACCCTTCACCCACGGGCTCTCTAGGATACCCATGATTAACTCCCACCTTGTCTGCCCGACACCCACCCTCTCACCTCAGTTTCTGATGAACAACACTTATTCCGCCCTGAAGCAACGGGTGAGAGAGACACTTCTCGCGGAGTGGGCCTCCCTTTTCCCGACCCTGGGGTACTACCTACACCCTCCCGCCCTGTCTCCAAGACCCTTCATGGGCTTGGCCAAGTTCGTGGTGGGGAGAATCCACCAGATGAGAGCCCGGAAAAGCTACATGGCCGCCCACCCAACCTGGAGGTCCCCCGACACCGACACCTCCTGCCCCCGCTGTGGCTTGGAGCCTGAAACCTTCGAGCACGCTATCCTCTCCTGCCCCTCGAGACAACACAGCAGGTCGCGCCTCCACCACGGCGTTACTGATGTCGGTCCTGAAGCCCCGCTCTGGTCATCCCTCCCGCTGCTAAAAAGACTCGCCACCTTCATAGGCGCCACCTCCACCGGGTTTCCCCCCACGATGTTCCTGCCCCCCACCCCCCCCTCTTCCCCTCCGTTCTCTCTCTCCCCCCCCAGGGTGCCCCCCCCGGTTTTTCGTGTTTTTTCGTTGGCTGAGATATAGGCTAGCCGGGTTTTTCTTTCCTTCGTTTTATATAGGCTTTCCATTCTGAAACGACTAAATTGTTAGTGCGTGCATTCCTTGTTATATGTGGCCTACGGCCCGGCGGAGGAGAACCCTGCCTGTTAGTGGATATTTTACCGGTGCCGTGACTTTCTTTTGTTTATGTTTTTGATCTATAGGTTTTGTTGTCTCCATAGCTAGCGCTGCATGAGGCTTTTTGTGCCTAAAAACAATGAACGCATGATTACAAAAAAAATAAAAAAAGAATAAAAAAAAGAGAACGACCAAGGGATAGGACACGCTTCTCGCAAAGTCTTTCCCCCCCCCTACATTTCAAAGAATTCTCAACCTTACCCCGCTTTGCGTCCGGATCAAACCCCTTTCCGACCTCTCGTCGCCTGATCACAGCTATGGAGAACCCCCATAATCTTCCTCCAGCGAACCAGGCCTTCGGAAGGCTCTCGGCCCTCAACTCCCCCCTCCCGTCGCGTTTGAGAACTCCCTCGACCGATCACCCCATTGAGTTCATGATGAGGCAACTCACCCAGGCGAGGAACGCCCTCAGGCTCAGCAACCAAGACTTCCAGGACCTCGGCCCAGACGCGCAGGCCGGCACCCTCCCCATCGAATCCATCATCATCGTTCTCCTCTCCCAGCTCGTCCAGGGCCTGGTGACCGTCTCGCATGAGCTAAGCGGGGTAACCCAGGCGGTCGCAACCATCTCCCAGGAAAACGAGGACCTCAGGGAGGAGCTCCATGACATCTTCTCTCAGCTCGCGAACCTCCCCCACACCTAAGAGCAGCAAAACGCCCCGGGGATCGCCGATCTCCAAGCATCCATATGTGACCTGTCATATCGTGTGTCGCCCCCCATCCCTGCCCCCCCGGCACTAGCCCCCCTTCCGCAAAGAGCACCCCAACCCCATCCAACTGCCGGCCCCCCCCCTTCATGGAAGGGCAAAGAAAGGGCCCGTGCACCACCCACACCCCCCTCAGCCGCGGCTGACGACCCTAAATCCCTCATACCTTTCTACGATACGAGACTTGGCAAGGCGTTCGGCGACCCCGGAAAGTACGCCAAGCTCTACCCACACTCATACGAGGCCGGGGAATTCCCGAGAGGGGCATACGACATGTCCTCCTTCACCTCAGGCCACCTTCACCCTGATGTCCGACCCTCTCCCTCTTACGCGCAAGCTGCCTCCGGCTCAGGCTTGGGCGGCAAGGGCAAAGGCAAAGCTGGGAAGCATCCTTCCCTCCAACTTGTTGCGAGTGCGGTGGCCCCTCCTGTTAAAAAGGGGCCGCCCTCCCTCCCAGGTGCCCAACGACGCTTCTTTGCTCCTCGCCAGTCCCCTTCCCCTCACCGACACGCTCTCACCATTGCCGCTACCTTTCCCGACATGGCTGCTCGCGTCCTCCCCGAGTCAAACTGCCTCCTCCCCTTGGGATTCTCTGCTACTGTTAACCCTCTAGGCTCCCTCTCCCTACGCGTCACCGACAGGGCCACCCCCGCCGCCTCATACGCCCCATATTTCGACTCTCTTACAAGGGCCCTCAACCAGTCTTTCCCGGTAGGCGAAAACCCTTGGTGTACCCTTGTCCTCGCACCCACAGCTGTTCAACTAGCCATTCACGGCCTCCCACTGCGTTTCCTCCCTCAAGATGAAGAGGAACTCTTCCCATATATCTGGCAGGCAATCCTCAACGACAAAGAGACCCAGATTCTCTCAGCCAGGTACCTTAACCCGAGCCGAGATTCTAGGGCAACCAAGCAGGCCACTTCGGTGGTTGTTACCGTCGACCCCCAGTACGTTTCGGCCCTCACATCAGGGGTGGTCATCCTCTCACAGAAACGCAAGGTCGAACTTGCCTTCTCCTGCTCCAGAACCTCCCAGTGTAAGAACTGCTGGAGATACGGACATGCCCATCAACGATGCCCCGCCACCCACCCCACGTGCCCCATTTGTGCGCTTCATCATACTCGCGCGGCTAACAGATGCCCGAATCCCACCTGCCCCAGGAGCGGGAACAATAAGCCAGTCCCATCCTGTTGTCCGACCTCGCCCCCCCATTGGTGCAACTGGTGTAACGACCATACTGCCACCTTCAGGGAGTGTCCTGCTCGACCTGCCCCGCCTGTCCCCTCCCGAACCGGCTCTCCAGCCCCCGCCCCAACCGGTCAAGACCCCATGGATTTGGCGGTCGATGGCGGTTCGACATTTTCTACTCCCCCGCCCAGGGAGGGTCCCCTTGAGGTGGACCTGACCCCCAGGCAGCCTCCCCCAGCTGGGCCCTCCACGCGTCCTGGCACTACTCACGGTTTCGGTGGTCCTCTCCCCCTGCAGGAGCCAAGACCTACCCCTGCCACTTCTACTCGTCGGGTTCGTCCCGGAAATGCATAATCAACCCATGCCTCTTCCCCTGGGTCAAGGGCTAGCCCCTGCCCCCGCGTGTCTTTCCATCATTCAACATAACTGCCTTGGGAGCTGGAATGTTTTTCTTTCGTTGTTCGAGTCGTTCAAAGAAGCGACCACCTATCCATTGATAGTCCTTTTGCAGGATCCACCTGTCAACAAGGCCCACCTTCCCTCCTTTAATGGTTTTAAGTCCTTTTTTCCCCCGGTTAGAAAGCCGCTCGTGGCCGCCTACGTTCACAGGTCTTTTCTTTCCAACTACACGGTGCTCCCCAGGTCCAGCCCGGTGGACAATGTTCTCGCCCTCGATATCTCCTCCAATGAGCCTCTTTTTGGCACCGCCTTCCACTCCTTCAAAATTATTAATGCTTACTCCACCAACACTGTCGACCACAGGATTCACTTAGTCCAACCAGACGTTCTTTTCCCTGACCTTGGGTTCCCCCTCTTAGTTGTGGGAGACCTCAACATTCACAACCCCCTCTCGAACCCTCTGCGGCATTTCTCGCCAAAGGAGATCTCGTCCTCGACTCCCTACTTCGAGAAGGCGGCCAAATCCGGCTTCGCTCCCCTCAATCCTCCAGGTGAGTACACCAGATTCCCCCGGACGGGCAAGGCCCGCCCTTCGGTTATAGATCTCGCCTTTGCAAACCACCCTCTCCTCGCCCTGGTTCAAAGCTGGGAAGCATCCCTCCCCTTAACACGTTCCGACCACATTCCAATAACAATCACTCTCGCTGCGCCCTCTCTAAACCAGAAACCTCTACGCCCACGATGGGCAGACACGGACTGGGAGGCCCTGGACTCGATCATTAAGGGTTTCAAGGTCCCGGCCGCACCACCATGCCCCACCCCTCCAAAACTAGATGAGTGGATGTCAGAATCGCTGAACCGTCTGGTAGCTCTCCTCAAGGAACACACGCCGGTATCCAGACCTTCCCATCACTCCAAACGCTGGTGGTCCCCCCACCTGACTGTCCTCCGTCGTGAATACCACAAGGCTGCTAGGGCGGCCAGATAACACGACACCCCACGCATGCGGGAAGTTGCCGGCACCTCCAAGGCGTGGTACTTCAAGGCAATCAAGGGCGCCAAGAACGAACACTGGTCATCTTTCCTGCTGACTGCAACCCCCCAGAGCCTCTCGACGGCTAAGAGGTTCGCCTACGGGCGGGCCAAGCCTCGCTTCCCCTCCCTCCCAGGGGCCGAAACCCCACTACAGAGGAACAATGTCTTTTTGGACCACTTCTTTCCCCCCAAGGAACCATTCTCTCCACCGCCTAGACTTAGGCCACACAACTCGGTACCACCCTTAGCGGCACAAGAAGTAGCTGTGGCTCTCTCCAAGTGCTCCCTGAGTTCGCCCCTGGGCCCGAACGGGATACCTTACTCTACCTGGAAGCAGGTTAACAGATCCAACCCGGAAATCCGCCTCCAGCTACTTGCCCCACTGATCCTACTAGGGTATCACACCGCGTCGCTAAAGAGCTCGAATGGCGTGGTACAGGACAAGCCGGAAAAGGCCTCATACGAATCACCCTCCTCTTTCAGGATAATCGTCCTGATCCGCACAATCTCAAAGATCCTCGAGAGGATTATAGCAACCCATCTACTCGCGGCAGCCCGGCCTAGAGGGCTGTTGCACCCCAACCAATGCGGTTCACTCACTGGGCTGAGTACCTACGATGTGTGCCTCACCCTCACCAACGACGTTAGAACCCTGCAGAGGCCCCGACTCAAGGTCTCCTCCCTGTTCCTGGACATAAAGGCAGGGTTCGACAATGTCGACAACAACAATTTGGCCCGAATCCTGAGGGAAGGCGGGATACCCCCCTACCTGGTCTCCTGGGTTTCGTCTTTCCTAGGGGAATGAAGCTGCACCCTAATCTTCCAAGGGGCCCCAGGGACCCCAGCCCCCGTCAACGTCGGCGCCCCCCAGGGCTCACCTATCTCCTCACTCCTCTTTCTTCTCTACGTGGCGCCGCTGCATTTCGGGATCCCGCGGGGTCTGATAATCTCGTACGTGGACGACTTCGCCCTCACAGTAGCCTCCCTCGCATACAGAGGCAACATCGGCCGGCTCCAGGAACTCTTCCAAAAGCTTGAGAGAAAGGGGTCCCGTGTGGGCGTCTCCTTTTCGGTAGCAAAGACGGAACTGATACACTGGAGGACCCCCAGCCAGAGGCACTAGCCGAAGTGTGTCTCACCCATTCAAATTAAAGGGAAATTGTTTCACCCTAGCAACTGCGTTCGGTGGCTCGGGTACAGGTTCACTCCGTGTAACAGGTTTATTCCTGTCTAACGAAAATACAATAGGACCGGCGGTAGACCTGCTAGCGCTGGTGCTAAGGAAGGCTTCAAGGGACCGGTCGCTAGAAGGATAATAGTTGAAGGACAAATAGAACTCAGGGATTGCCGTTCAAGCAAGTGTATTCTTAGACTGAAGGTCTGTCGAAGTCTGCTGTCTCCTGCTAGCCAGGAGACTGGTTTAAGTACAAAACCCAAGAGCGATAGCCTTCCTCCAATCACGATCATTACCAAGAGCTGCGCACATACCGGAATCCTATAATCCTGCAAGACCAAAGAAAGAAATATTGCTCAGCCTCCACCAGTGCTACATGACCATTCCATACCCGGAATCCTAAATATAAACTTCCAGCAAAGCAAACTAAACATAGCAATACGATAGCATAGCCTATCTGACTCAGGGACAGTGGCGGAGCTGAAATCAAATCAAATAAACCAAATATAAATCAACTAAACATAGGAGATCCTGCACTGCCCGCTCCTGTGTACTGTTACCGGAACATGTACACATGTTACATTCCCTTATTCTGAAAAATCAACAATCATTCCAAAGTCCTCGCTGTCCTCAGCACTCTCGTCAGTGTGCCATAGGAGGCTGTCTGTATCTGTGGGGAAATAGTCCTGCTCAGAGCTGCTAGAATCATATTCCTCATCGTCATAGGGTTCCCAGAAGTCGTCTGGGCAATCGTTTGCGGTGCAGGGTGTAGAGGAAACTTCCATGGGTTCTCAGGAAGCTTTAATATAGTGGGAGGTGATCTGGGGCGTCGGTTCTGCTGGGTGGTTAGCATCCCAGTATTCCTGTATGAGTTCCAGGGAGTGATCGAGGTTTTCGATAGGTTCCCAGGAGTCGTCAGCTCACTCATAGCCTTTCCAGTGAACCAGGAATTTGTGCCTGTTGTTCTAGCGGCGGTAGTCGAGTATCTGCTCTGCTTCCCATTCTTCTGCATTGTCGATTAGGATGGGTGCTGGCTTGTCCATTCTGCGGGACTTGAATCTATCGGGATCGTTCTCTCTGTATTCCTTAAGGGAGGAGAAGTGGAAGTAGGGTTTCTGGCGGGCCATTCTGGGCGGGAGGTGTAGTTTGTAGTTATCTGTGTCAGGTAGATGTTATAGGACCTTGAAGGGTCCGAACCAGCGTGGTTCTAGCTTCTTGGATTGTCCAGGGGAGGAGGTATAAGGGCGGCCTCTAACGAGAACTCTGCTGCCATTATTGAAGGGTTCCGTTAGGGGTTTGCGGCGTTTATCTGCCTGGACAGTCTGGCGGAAGGTAGCATCCTTTCTGGCCATGTCTACTTCCATTCTCGTTGCTTCATGTGCGTTTAAGATATCGTCCACAGCTGGAACCTTGCTGGCGGATCTCTGGACAGGGTTGAATATCTTCCAGGAGCGTCCATAGAGGGCATCGTATGGCGAGATGCGTAAGGATTCATGGGGGGCGCCATTCATGGCTGCTGCAATAGCTGGGAGGGCGCCGGACCAGTTGTTCTGTCTAGGGTTAACGAAGTTCCTCATTAGCTGTTTGAGGGTACGGATCCTTCGCTCAACTTGGCCATTCGTTTGGTGGTGGTATTGAGTCGCCATCCAGACCTGGATTCCAAGGGACTTCATCATTTATGACTAAAACTTAGAGGTGAAGCGAGAGTCCTGGTGAAGGACAATGCTGAGAGGGAGGCCATGGACATCAAAGATAGTACTATTGAGTTTCTTGAAGATCTTCTCAGAGGTAGCAACGTCCTTGAGTGGGATGAGATGCGTGTAAGAGGTAAACCGGTTCATTATGACCATGATAGATGTATAGCCATCGGATTTGTTGAAGGGGCCGGCGAAGTCTATGGCTAGGGATTGGTAGGCTTCGTCAGGGTCAGGGAGCGTAAGGGATCGTCCATGGGGTAGGGTAGTGGGCTCGTTGTTGATCTGGTACTTGTCGCATGACCGACAGTATAGGACAAAGTCCTGGCGCATCTGTGGCCACCAGAAGAACCAAGCCGCATAGGAGTAGCATTTGTAGGCTTAGAAATGCCCGAGGCCTTCATGGACAGTTTTGAGGATGAAATCCCGTAGGGATACCCCCTTCTCAGGAGGTCCTACCGGTATATAAAGGTTTTCGTACCCATTGGTGTTCTGGGCAAGTAGAAGGCCATCGCGGATAGAATAGTGCAGTTTGTTATCGGTTTCCTTGACCCTGGTGTAGAGGGCGTCGGTCTTAAGGGCTTCTCTAACTTGCTGGGCGACGATACCCATAAGGCGGGAGTGTAGGGTGCTGAGGAATTGGTTGGCATTGGTTGCCTCATCGGAGTCATAGCCTGCCTGGCTGTAAAGGGGACTAAAGCCCGGCGAGGCCATGGGCGGTGTGGCTAGAATGGTATTATTCATACGAAAAGGCGGGAGGC
>Ga0307513_10010236_pt1 | contig 11775 bp, 15 predicted proteins | sample 15_EM_MG_FD_202174 | JGI IMG/M metagenome (GOLD analysis project Ga0307513, IMG submission 202174) | Populus trichocarpa ectomycorrhiza microbial communities from riparian zone in the Pacific Northwest, United States - 15_EM | ecosystem: Host-associated > Plants > Roots > Unclassified | place... | reverse complement strand
CTTTGGACAAGCGAGAATAACTACAGACAAGCCAAACGGCGTCGTGCTGACAGATCAAGGCTGTGCGGCCACATGTGCTCCACACGAGGTGCTCACTGGCACCGGGCGATACTTCACCAGGAGAGAGACCTCTAGCAGGGGACACATTGAAATGAATTCTCGACTTCTGAATGATGTTGGCGATTACGGAATGGTAGCCGAATGAAAGAATCTTTTTCAAGGATCGTGTGAGTTTCGGTACGTTGTATCGAGGGGGTTGAAAATCAGCGTCATACCTTTGTCATGCCTGAAAATTCGTGCGAGATAACATCGAAGGCAGGTTTTGATATCGTGGATCCATCGACTAGCTCATACTCAGTGGAAGTGACTCCACTCATCACTGTCTTTGAAATCTGGAGCCAAGCACTACGCGGAGGCCCCCCGCAAAAAAAAACCAATAAAGTCAATGATATGAAGTGGTACTTCTGTCGCTTCTGCGGGTCCGGGAATCTTATCGAGGAAATCTGGGTGACACAACAATAAGATCCGCATCTCTGTTCCCCAGATTTCCCACGAATGACTCGTCTGGGGTCGTGGAGAATGCAGGATCCGCGGAGCAGGAGCTGGGCGCAGACCCACGCGTTACCAATACACAAAAGTCGGCCCATGTCACGATAATGAGACCGATGGGATTTTGATCAATAACGGCAGCTTGGGGGGTGAAGCATTAGAAAGGGTTGGATCTTGGTCGTGGGTGGAGTGGTGTGGGTCGGAAAAAAAACCTACGTGGCTTCTGCCTGGAATTGCATTCAAATTAAATCGTACGATTAACCATATGGAGAAAACAAGGAGAGGAGAGATAACGTACCTGAATTCCACTTCAAACGAACGGCGTCGACGAGCCACGGAGACTAGGACCGAAATTTATTGACCGCTGTCGGTGGGGTGTGTCACTTGACCAGGAACGTGCGCATTCACATCTGCGAGTGAAAAGGTTTTTTCCCCCTGCCGAGGCAGAGAGTCGCATAAGGGAGATTGTGAGGCATGAGGGGTGTCGGAGAGCTGTGGTACCGCGAGATTGTCTGGGATACCGAGAGAGCCTGCTACGATAGACGAGGACATGGTGGTGACGAGGGAAGTCATGGTGAAGGCGGTCTACTTCTGGCTTGTTGACCGAAGCCATCGGATTGGTCTCCATAAATTCCCTCAAATTTCCTCACGCCGTGAGAAATCGAAGAGGCCCAGGAGTATAAAAGCGGTCCAGAAACCCACCCAAAGCTCTCCCCAGTCTCTTACCTCTCTTGCTTGCAACCCACCTCGAACAACCCACCTCGAACAACCCAAACCTCTCTCACAATGGTCTGCACGTTTCGCACCTCTGCACGACCTATGGATCAATGTTCTGATTGACAGGCTCAACAGCAAACCTCTTTCGTGCTCGTCAACAAGGCCGCCTGCTCTGGCAACTGCAGCTGCTCTCAGGAAAACTGTGGCTGCAAGGAGAAGTACGTTGCTCGATGTTGTGTTGGTCGTGCAGGGCTCATGCTGACCCCGTTCAACAGCTGCTCCTGCCAGCCCGGTGAATGCAAGTGCTGAACGCATACGCCATGGCACATTATAAAACCGCGTTTCCCTTCTTATGCTTCGCAATGACCGAATAACCTGTAAATCAATAAATCCTTGAAATTTGTTCCCCGTTCTTCCGCGTGATTACCCCGCACGATTTTAACTTCATCGCCGCCCCTGACGGTGTTAGCCGGTAACCAGCAACTGGCCGATCATTTGTCAAGTCCATTCCGAATGATGATCCTGATAGGCCTAGCCAATATAAGTGACCCCGTACACCCATTGGCCTATACGTGCTAGCCTATGCACGATGGGAAAGTGATTGTACTTGGAATTCCGAATTCACTGAACCCCAACGGTTTCTGGGGCCTAACCCCAGGACAGCCGACCCCGCTCGAGTCCGTCGGACAATTGGTAATCTGACGGCGGCGTTCTAAATGGGATGGGGACACAACCTACGAGCACATTTCTATCCAAGCCAGAAGCCGACGAGTTCCCATCCGACCCGCCCCGTTTCCACACTAGACCAGTTAACCACTCGCGAGCCCGCAGGGCAATGGCGGCACTTTATCCCAGCTCGTCACAGCCGAACACGTGGCGGAGTGAGCAGAAGAAACCAAACGAAACTGGCCAAGATAAGGCGTATCGAGTGCGGGATAAGTGGCAATTGACAGGCGTTAAAGAGTCCTATGTGTATCTGGGAAAATGATCATTCAAGTTTCTCACGAGGGACGCAAACGACTTCTCTCAATTCAAACTCTGCACTGCTGGTGGGCTATGAACTTCATTGGTATCATACACACTTGATATCGAAAACATGGCGCACGACGGATATGGCCCGTGACGGCGTGAGGTGGCTACAAAAATGGGAGGACACTGCTGGATACGTTGGGGAGAGCAGCCGAGTGAGAATGAGCAACGGGAAGAAACACGCGGGAGGCATAGCAAGAAGACGAGACGGTAAGAAGAAAAAAGAACAAGCCGATAATGACCGTAATTGATGCAGACCGAGAGAGGGATGAGTGAGTGAACGAAATCAGTAAAAACGAAAGAACCGATCGCATGTAAACCTTTTAATTGACGAAAACTGAGAAAATAAACTTTAAGGGACAACGGAACCCAAAAGAAGGTGAGAAACCTACGATGGAATGGAGCAAGAGGTATTCAGGTGGTTCAGACCCTAGTGGTTGTAGTACACCCCCTCCTGGTTTTCCATAACCACCCTAAGTCCTTCTAAGATCCTATGCATCTTATTCGTCAAAACCTCCGGCACAGGCCTCCAAAAGCTAGCTTGCAGCTGCTTCGTGCTCTTCTCCAACAGTTGCAGATCTGAAAGCTCTTTCATCTCCTCCTCGATTGATGGCATCGCCGTCGTCTCCGTCTCCAAGTGATCTTCAATGATTTCAGAGATGGTCGCCTGGTGGGGAGGGGAACCCGACGGAGATCGTGAGGCCGTTAAGACGGAAGTGGAACCGGAGGAAGGTGGCTGAGATGACGGTGGGGATCTTTGCCGTTGTTGGTGTTCTCGATGGTATTGGGCTTGTTGCTGGCGGATCTGTTCAGCCCTGGAAATCGGTTGAGCGTTCTTGATCGTTGGACTCGCGGGTGGGATGGCAGGCGGAGGGGATTCCCTTTCAGGACTGACCCCGATTGCGACGTCTTCCTGGTCCAATTCGGCCGTGATAGTCAGGAGCTGGAACCAGCATACCTGTAGAACCGGAAGACACACATGCCTTCAGCTATATGCGCATTAGACACCGCCGACAAACGTACCGCCATAGCGACGTCGACGAATGGGAAGTCCGAGTCGACCAACCCTCTCGTGAGCTTGATCGCTTGTTTCAGAGACTTCCTGCACCTTCTCCGATACACCACTGGGGGGGCTTGGTCTTCCGCTGGAAATGTGGAACTGCTCTGAGCGGTCGACAGTGCTTGCGAAAGAGTCCGCAAGAGGATGGCCATGGCAGTGTGAGCCACGATCGCAGCACAACGGAGGATGAGGTGACCTTCGTGGTCGGCTTCGTGCAAGGCTATGATGGTCGGGAGACCGTCGATCGCGAAGAAGTGTGAACTGATCAGATCTTTGCACGACTGGATGACATCCTCTGTGATTGATGTGGTGACGATCAGCGTGGCGGAGAGAAATTCACGATGGGGATAGATGACGCACTTTCGTTCTTGTGCTGCTTTTGTAAACCGAACGCGTGGTTGAGGAGCATCAAACCTCGATTCCGCCACACGAGAGGTATTTGTGCCAGGGTGGGGTACGCAACCTGGATCCCGCGATATCAATATCGTCACCTTGATTTTGTGTATACGGTGAATGCAGAAAGGCATACCGGAAGCTCGTCAAAGAACTGGCGTTCGAGATCCAGCCACGACACCTCTGCTTCCCTGGCCAGACCAAACAGCTGCAGACCTGCGTCACCCCCAATAAGTGACGCTAAAAACACGACACGCTCGTAATCCGATTCAGAGAACTCCGGGACAGGGACGCCGTCACTATCAAGACCTCCTACAGATCCGGCTTGACCTTCGCGTACGTGCTGGATTTGCAAAAACTTATGTTCAGGCACAAACCTAATGTCATTCCTCTCGACGATAGAAAAGACGGATTTGAGCAAGCGACTCGCGACGTTTGTGCTCCTCCATAACAAAGCGAACAAGAAGAGCATGAAGCGGATCTGAGCATAGGTTAGGGGGTCATCCTACTCTCCCTGTATCTTTGGATCAGATTCTTCACGGGGGGGACGGTTAGTTTGCCCTGGAATATGGAAACGCGGCTGGAATTGCTGTTGAGGGGGCCGATCCATCGCCTCGAGTGTATGACAGACTGTATTGAGATGCAGGAGTTCGATGTGATTCAAGCTATAGTCCTGCTTATTGTCCTGGTAGAGGTGGCAGCCAATGAGGTGGGCGATATGGATGAAGCAAGGGTGAATAAATGTTGCCGAGGTGTCTCCGAGGATGATCGCTTGGAGTTTCGCAATAGGAAGGTAGGTGGCGAACTGGATGAGATGGGATACGAACTCGAACCGGCTGGGAAGGTTAAGAAATCAGTTACGTTCCTGGAATAAACATACAACACGAGAGAAACACTGACAATAACAAACTCAGTGTATCTGGGCTGATGTTCTGGAGCGAGAACATCTTGGGGTTCGCATGGTTCGCCATGTAGATGCGAATGATTGGGTTCGGTATCAAGCAAGTGTCTTGAAAGGTATAGTATGGGCTGTTCGGATCGGCTTGAATTTGGTATTGACTCTGTGGGTAATGATGCGAAACCGCCTGGGAAGCGTGGGAGATGGTAACAGTCGACTGGAGCAGAGGCGAAGATGGGGCTAGTGTCGTCGTGCGGAGGACAACGGATGTCTGCGTCACGGGTTTAGTTTGGTTTTCGTCCGCGGGGGACTGTTGGTTATCATACGTTTGGTGAGATCGATAATGGGAGTGCGCATGGTTTTGGAGTGGTGTTACATCGGCGAAAGAAGTAGAAGCGGTGGGGTGCACGGCTTGTGAAGAGGGAACTAGATATATATCGTCGTTTGTGGAGGAATCGAGCCGAGGCGGAGTCGTGAGCGTGACAGAGGACTGCAAGGTAGGAGGACTTTGACTAGAGCCGAGTGAGGCTGGATGTGATCGGAGAGTATCTCCCAATAGCGAGGTTCGCCTGGCTATGACTCTGCGGGCCTGCGGCCCGGGTAGCTCGATGGACGGCTCAGGTGGGGCTGCATCGTACATGCATTCGTCTTGATAGCGAGCGACGGTGCATCGCTTGCAAATAGGCCGTGTCGCATCGCATCGCTGTTAGTGGAAGCAGCAGTGTTGTAAGAGGAGAGCGGCTTTGGGGAGAGACTGGGGACAAACCTTCTTCTTGTTCCTGTATGCCGATCCCGATAAGCGTTGGTGAGAAATGAAACACCGGCGAACAAACCGGCGGAGTGATGCACCGGTCTCTCAACAGCAAAGTCCGGGTTGCCCACTTACCGACACGGGATACATGCCTCACCCTTCTGTAACGCCGAAACTTTTCGCTTTGGATGCAGTAGTAGGTCGTAGGTGCATGACGGTGACCTCTTGGTCCTAACGCATCGGTTGCAGTGTGGGAATCCACCGTCGCATTTCTAAGAGGGCACCCGTTGGAAACCGGCGAAAAAGAAGGAGAGAATGGTCTGACCACTTTGCGTAACCTGTACCGACGGCACGGAGAGGTTTAGAAGGTCGGAAGGTGATCGAGGGGAGTAGAAGACGGACCGACAAGGGAGACAAGTGGAGGGCCTGGACATTCTCTGGATGTTTTGGACGCCGGCCTTGTTCTCGAGGAGGAGCAAGGAGGGGGGGGGAGCTGGGCGTTACATATATCGATCGCCACCTATTCTCCCAAGACATGGGAAAAACAATTTTTATTTCCACGTAAGGGACCCACTGGTCTTCGGTCTGGGCCTCCCGAGCCCCAAACCGATTACCTACGTTCACCCTTCCCCGCGCTGTCCCTGGCCGGCGAGTGAGACAAGGATCTGATCCGCGGCAACCAAACCGGTCTCCTAACGGCTTTGCCCTCAGATCAAAGGTTAACGCTCCCTGTGAGGGTCCTGGTGCGATCCCGTACGGTGCATCCAATACACGAGGCCAGTTCCGACCCGAGGAAGGGGAATCATAGGGGGGAAAAAGGTCAGCGTTCCAAGGACGGCGGGGGAAAAGATCACCATTCACTTCCCCGTTTCAATTGCCGGGCGCGCGTACGTACGGCCTGGATAACGTCTTGGTGTCCCACGAGCCCATCGAATGAATTCAAGGGCGGACATGAGGATTGACTGTTTCTGCCTTCTGACCTAACGGCCACTTCTCCAGGAGGAACAAGGGCCGGAGTACGTATACACCCCCACACGTTCTCACTCGCACGTTCCGATGATAGCTTGGCTGTGTCTGTAATCATTTCAAGGGAACGTCATTAGATGAACCACAATTCCTGAATCACAGCATCACATATTATCTATACCGCTAGGCAGACAGCCCTCCCGAACCACAAATCCGAACCCTATCAGTGAGAACACGTCGGATACGTCTCAAGTACCGATTCGCCGGACATTCGGTTCAAGCTAACTGGTAGGCGACCCACGCGACCGGTCACCGCGGTCCACCTGGGTCGAGAACGTTGTCGACCTTCCTTTGTAGAGAGCGTACCGAACCTCGTGTCCTTCGTAACAAGTCCAGAATACCCCCGAGGGCCCTTGACCTGCAAGCTATCTGTATCCCGGATGCTAGCAGGTTGACTCAAGCCCGTCCACGGCCGCGTGATGGAATCATACTTGTCCGAGTTGATGTCGAGGACGAAGGCCGAGGGATACTGGTCTTTCCGGGACCCGAAGTAGTGGTTGTGCCTTCGAGTTTCGAAGAATGAGCACCACGTTCGGAGTAGAAAAAGAAAAGAAAAAACGATCACACCTCTGGCAATCCCAGTGGCTACGCCTCTCGCTCTCATTGAAGCCCTCGTCCCTCTGACGCCTCTGACGCCACTCGAACTCGAATCTACCGTCCTGGACACCCCCCTTCCAAGTCCTTTCTTCTTCTCTAGGGCCTTTTCGCGTTCGGCTTGCCGTCGCTCTTCTTCCTCTCTGGCCAGTCGTTCTTCCTCGAGTCGCTGTCGCGCAAGCTCTGCCTCACGTTCGCGAGCTTCCGCCTCTCGACGCAGGGCGGCTTCTCGTTCACGGTTTTGGTTCTCGTAGATTTCTTCGTCCTAATTAAGATCAGGTCGGTATGGTCCTATTAGCACACACGGAGGATATCGGGCGGTGAGGAATGGACATACGGCGGATGATCCTTGCCATCCCTCGTCGAGTATTAGTTTGGTCACCGCCTCCGAACGGTCGAGCATTCCGATGTACTGATCCAATAACGTGTTCGTATCTTTCAGACGCGCCTTTAATCTCTAATTCCATCATGAACACAAAGACCGATCAAACCGACTTGGACGCAGGTGGCTAGAGTGGAACACCGACTCACCTCCGTGGTCGACTGAGTAGCTCTCAAGGCGTCAGTATACAGCGAGAACGCGCCGTTCAGTTTTTTGAGCAGGAACAGGTCGTTTTGGAGCTTCTCCTCTCGCGTCCGAGCGGCCTTCCTGGCCCTTCTGATCTGAGCCTCTTCGTCCTCACCATCATCACCTTCTTGCAGATCCTCTTCTACTTCACCCTCAGCGTGGTCGTCGTCTACGGCGTGGCTTTGATTGCGATCACCTGGTGGCAGATCGTGCACGGAGAGAAGGTCGGACGAGGAGAGATCTGAGTGGTTGGAGCGTCCGATGAGCGGGGACTCGGAGAGTAAACGAGCGGTGTCGTCGGTTGGGAGGGCGGCAGAGAGGTCGACGGAATCCATCTCGTCAGCGGGCTGATCAGATTCAGTTGAGAGTCGATCAGTCCAGGTCCAGCCAAGTCCCACTACGATTGGAAAGTATGACGGTAAACATGGCAATGCTCACACGGGGTGTAGACGCTGATCAGTATGGTATCGATGGAAGAAAAAGTGCCTAGTCGTTCAATGGGTGACTATCCGTAAGACTAGAGATATCTCTAAACATCGTAGAAGGGTGCCAGTAGCCGAGATTCGCGCTGTCCGTGACCCGACACGACGGACGGGGTCCTGACAGTTCCCTTATAAGTCCTTTAATATTCATCTAGGATCGTGTGCACACAGTGTAACCTTACGGACAGTCACCCAATCTTGGGGAAACCCTCTTCATGTGGTACTGCAGCCAGAATTGAAACGATTGATTGAGTTTGGGGGATTTCCCCCCATTGTGTAGATACAAGATCATCACGATAATCTGCGGGTTAATCAACTTCGTTGTGTAACCGGTGGCTATCCGTAAGGCTGTGTCGTACACATGAATACTAGACCCCATCGAACCCGTTAAGTTGGGTCGGGGATATTGGTACCAGACCGCCCATCTGGGATCGCGGCGTCGAGGCCGCTTCGCTCGAAAGCCGGGTTGTCGGGGTCGGGAGGGACTGTGGTCCTGCCTACTTCAACCCTACTGTATGCCGGTGTAACCTCAACGCTCGATCTTTTAGTTTCATCGGCGTGCACCGTGCGGAAAGTGTTCGGGTATCGCGGGGTCTCGGCTAATGGGTTTCGTTCGAAGCGGGTGTGTGTATTCCTCGTCTTACGGGAATTAAATGTCCATGAGAAATAGTGATGTAAAGACTAAAGAATCGATTATATAACTTAAAATTGTCTGTAGTGTCCGTAACCTCCCCTCAGATCACTCAGTAAAAGTGTCTTCGGGAACAGGAAAAAGCATCTCTCTCATCTCGTTAGTACGTCATACTCATGGTAGCCCTAAGGGAAAGCATTTCCCTCAATTCGGGGTTGCAATTGGGTCGTGGTCTGCTCGCCCCTCTGAAGGTTGCACTTTTGGAGACACCTGTCGACACCAATGGCGAGGTTGTCCGGGATCTGAAGGATAAATATGACGTTATTAGGTGAAACGAAGGTGCAAGGATATCGTGAATAAGACTTACACGGCTGGCAATGTCGACGACCTGTTTAACACCGATATCTCCGAGGGTAGCATCGACGACATCAGGGGGAAGGCCGAAGACTGACGGATGCGGACTCATCAGCACCAGCTATCTTGAGAAACAACGGGGTCTGGGTACTCACATCGTTGAGCGATCTGACTAACACCGGGGTCCTCGTCGTTAAGAGCGGCAACGAAAGTAAGAGGTTCACACCCAAGGTTGATCTGGTAATGGATCGAACCCTTGGGGAAAAGGGCTCCTTGACCTTGATATACGTTGTTGACGACGAAACGAGCTCCGTTCTCCTCGATGAACCCAGCTTCCAGCTCGCCGTTAACGACGTACAGGAGCTCGGTCGCTCGGGGATGGGTGTGGGGGCTGTTCATGCCGCACGGTCTGATAGGTGGTCCGCCTTGTGTTAGAAAGGTAATCAAGAAGAAGACTCTTGTAGAACTTACGCCATCTGAACGACAGCCATAGCCAGGCCGTTCGCAAAGAGTGCAGGGAAGTTGGCGACATTAGCGACGGTGACGTTTCCGCCAGCATTCCTTGCGGTACCGACTCCAGCATTGAAATCGAACAACCACTGATTTGGATCCGACGGTTAGCGGTGAGGTCAGTGCTGGGTGGATCGCGATCGGGTACTCACGTCTTTGTTGTCTTTGAGGATATCAAGACGAGCCACCTGTGTAGGTGCCCTCTTCAAGTCCGCCACGAGCTCGGCGGCTCTCATGGCATCGGCGGTTTGAGCGACAGCCTGGAGAACGGCCGCAAGGACGAAAGGGATAGCGGCGATGAACTTCATGATGGGCAGTAAAGTAAACGTAAGAAGTCGTTCGTGAAGGGGATGAGAGAGGATGAAAGAAGACGAAGGTGGGGATGGGTTTTCACTCTGGCATTGGAACCCGGTTTTATAGGTGGCACCCCCTCGGACGCCCCGAACGCATCTTCGGGTTGCGAGTACAGCCCTCCGCGTACGGGGCTGAGCACCATTTTTTGCCCCGATCCCCGCTATGCCGAATTTAGTGTCCGAGGCTGTCAATCCATGACATTTGTCACTCGTCATTGAACAATCCATTGGGATCAAACTATCGAACATGCCATCGCTTTCCAGACCCTGACTGGGACCGCATATCAAAATAGATTTTGACCGTACCTTAATTCCGAAAGGGCTTTGAGGGCTGGATCCCCGTTCAATCGCAAGCTACTGTCCAACAGCGCGAGGGGCCCCCTCCGAGAGAGACGGAGTGCGTGTGATATGCATAAGTCCTGATTATTGCCTCAGAGTCGTTACCATATCGAGTAACGCAGGATAAGAACACGAGAACCGGATTTCATATACAATAGGGTGAGCGGCGGGTACGTTCGAACGAGCAGCCCGAGGGCGATTCACAGCCGCGCGTACGATCGCCCCCATAGGCCGAGGAGCTTGTGAAGCGGATCTCCGGATTGGCTTGACCAGCGCCTAGCCGCGGGTCACCCTGATCGGAGACATGATGGGGACCGGCACCCGGTAAGCGGCTCAAGCCTCAAGGCCACAGCCTCTTGTGACCACGGCCACCGCGGCGTCCAATTGGACAATGGCAGACGAGCGTATGGAATCCGAGATCACCGGCCGGGCATTCCGGGTCTCACGGCGGCCTTTGTATGTCCAAAAGATGTGAAGATACGCCTCCGTTTCAGTCCCTGCCGGGCTCTTTGGGACGGCCGCCAATCGTAGCAGGGCAGGACTGATCGGATCGTACCTGAATGTACAGGCCTTTGCCTTTTGTGTGACTAAACATCCCGAGCTCGCGCGGCGGGATCGTGGGTTTCTGGGTGGTGGGATCAGTATATAAAATTGAGGTGATTCGTTATCAATGCCTACTTACGGCGCCGGTGACACCGCCGAGGTCTATCGGTCAGGTTTGAGAAACTGTAGGCCATAACTTCTGCGTCCAGACTCCAAAACAGTCCGCCGGTCACAGTACCTCTGGACTGGATCTCCACTCACAACATCTTACGGAACCGCAGCAATGCCGGGAGGCCAAAACTTTCTGCTCAACCCGAGTGTGGATTCCTAGAATCTCGTAACAGAGTATCGACTTTACTCTCCAGCTCGGCCAGTTCCTCCCTCCGTTTCTTTTCTAAGCTCTCTAGCTGGTCACAGACTGTCGCGGGAACGGGGGCGACATGTTCCTCAAACTTCTCGTCCAATGTGGCCTGTTGGTATTTCACATACGGCGTCAATAAATAAAACCATCCGGTATTCGGAGTAGGGGGGAGAAAACGAACCGTCAGGTCCCTCCCTAACCCATTCCCTACCCTCTCCCAATCCGCCCAAAACTTCCTCTTCGCCTTTTCCCACCTACCCACTGACCACCTCACCCCTAGTACACCAGCAAGGATGCCCGCTCCCACAACCGTCTCCCCACTGAAATTCAGTCCGAGTAGGCTAACGTTCTCAATCAACCCAACCCAGTTCCCCCACAGCACTCCCAAACTTGTTGTTATGCTCCCAAGAGTGGAGAATACGACTCTTTGAGCGGCAAGGTGAAGTCGGGTCACAGGGAACTTGGCTAACATGTCTCTCCGATCGGAAAGAGGTTGGAGGAGGGCGTTGGGAGGGAGTGAGTATGTAGGGGATGATATCATTTGTTGGTAGTTATTGTGTATGACGCAGGAGGAAAATGGAGAGGGTGGGTGGAAAGAGTGCAGGAGTCGTGCAGTC
>Ga0307513_10010235_pt1 | contig 11776 bp, 7 predicted proteins | sample 15_EM_MG_FD_202174 | JGI IMG/M metagenome (GOLD analysis project Ga0307513, IMG submission 202174) | Populus trichocarpa ectomycorrhiza microbial communities from riparian zone in the Pacific Northwest, United States - 15_EM | ecosystem: Host-associated > Plants > Roots > Unclassified | place... | reverse complement strand
CTAAAGCGCCTGAGCCGCGCATTATAGCCATCACTTCACGGCGCTCGCTTCGCGTCTTTTGCACGGCCCCACCCAACTGCATGTTCAGCTTCTTCAAGAAAAAACCCGCGGTGCCGGATACCGTCGCGGCGCCCGTTCCCCCACCCTCTGAGCCGCCTGCAGTCGAACGCAGTACCTGGCTCGACAAGCTGCGCGGCGGCCTGCGCAAGACGAGCTCGGGCATCGCCCGCGTGTTCACCGGCACCCAGATCGACGACGCGCTGTACGAGGATCTCGAAGCGGCGTTGTTGATGGCAGACACCGGCGTGAAGGCCACCGAATTTCTGCTGATCGACTTGAAGCGCCGCGTGAAAGAGTCGCGCGTCACCGACCCGGCCGCGGTGAAGGGCCTGTTGGCCGACGCCGTGGCCGAGTTGCTCGAGCCCCTGGAAAAGCCGCTGCGTGTCGGCGAGCACAAGCCGATGGTCATGATGGTCGTGGGCGTGAACGGCGCCGGCAAGACCACCAGCATCGGCAAGCTCACGCGGCACCTGGCCGATGGCGGGCAGAAGGTGCTGCTGGCGGCTGCCGACACCTTCCGTGCCGCGGCGCGCGAGCAATTGGCCGTGTGGGCCGAGCGAGCCGACCTGCCTGGCTCGGCGCGCCAGCGGGTCGAGATCGTCAGCCAGGAAAGCGGCGACCCGGCTGCAGTGAGTTTCGATGCCGTCGTCGCCGGCCAGTCACGTGGCTGCGACGTGGTGATTGCCGACACCGCAGGGCGCCTGACCACGCAAACGCACCTGATGGACGAACTGAAGAAGATCAAGCGCGTGATCGGCAAGGCGCAGGCCGGTGCACCGCACGAGGTGCTGTTGGTGGTGGACGGCAACACGGGCCAGAACGCGCTGTCGCAGGTCAAGGCGTTTGACGATGCGCTGAAGCTCACCGGCCTGGTGGTGACGAAGCTCGACGGCACCGCCAAGGGCGGCGTGCTCGCGGCGATCGCCCGCGAGCGGCCCATTCCGGTCTACTTCATCGGGGTGGGCGAGAAGCTGGAAGACCTGCAGACATTCGACGCGCGCGAGTTTGCGCAGGCTCTGCTGAGCTGACGCTGCGCGGTCCGTTCAGCGGATTGACGGACCGGACCCACGCGGGGGCATCGGCGCCAGCGGGGCGGCTGCGCTGTCCAGCTCGTCGAACCAGGTCGAAGAGGGCGGATCACGCTGTTCCAGCCCATCGTCTTCGACCATGGCGGCTGCCGGTTCTCGCACGGGCATGGCAGCGCCCACGGGGGGACGCATCGGCGGTGTTCCCATGGCAGAGGCTGGAGCCGGCGCTGGGCTGAACGGCATGTCGACCGGCATCTTGAGGATGGCGTTGCGCGCACCAATGGCGTTGGGCAGTGCGTCTTCGCGCCACACATGCAGCGGAATCTCGGCGGCCTTGAGCACGCGGTCCATGCGTGCGTGGCGTTGCCTGGCGCGATCGTTCTCTTGCGATTCGGGAGCGCGGATGTCGACCACCGCAATGACCTGCGAGACGCTGTCGCACACCACGAGGTCGGCACACATCACACCGACGCGTCGCAGCCACTCCGAATAGGAATGGCGAGTCGGCACCTTGAGAAAACGGGCCAGCGGTACCTGGGCCAGGATGATGTGATCGGGCAAGCCGCCGCGCAATGCCGCATAGGCCTTGCGCTCCGAGGTGGTCATGATGCGGGTGGCTTGCGGGTGCCAGGACATCAGCGTGTCCAGCCCCTCCGCGGCCTTGGCTTTGCCGCGCCGGGAAGGCTCTTCTCGGGGGGCACGCCGCTTCATCCAGGCCCAAACGAGGCCTGCTACCAGCGCCAGCCCACCGACGATCAGCAGCAATTGCATGTCCATTGATCACCTGTATTCTGCGAATTCAGACCATATCCGCCCCGGGTGGAGCGGTCAACCGGAAACCCACCAGTCTTTCCCATTAGCGCATGCCGCCAGGGCCGCCCAGGCCTTTCATGCCGCCCATGCGCTTCATCATCTTCATGAGGCCGCCGCCCTTCATCTTTTTCATCATGCCCTGCATCTGCTCGAACTGGTTGAGCAGGCGGTTGACCTCCTGCACCTGAACGCCCGCGCCAGTGGCGATGCGGCGCTTGCGCGTGGCCTTCAGCAGCTCGGGCTTGCGCCGCTCCAGCGGCGTCATCGAGTTGATGATGCCTTCCATGCGCCGCACATCGCGCTCGGCACGGTCCATGTCGGCCTGGCCGAGGTTCGCGGCCTTGCCAGTCATCTGGGTGGGCAGCTTGTCCATCAGGCCCGCCAGGCCGCCCATCTTCTTCATCTGGCTGATCTGCGAGAGGAAGTCGTTGAGGTCGAAGCCGTCACCTGACTTGAGTTTGTCGGCCAGTTTTTGCGCCGCAACAACGTCGACGCCTTTTTGTACCTCTTCAACCAGGGCCACGATGTCGCCCATGCCGAGCACGCGGCCGGCATGGCGTTGCGCGTCGAAGACTTCGAGTCCGTCGATCTTTTCGCTGACGCCGGCGAACTTGATCGGCGCGCCGGTGACCTGCCGCACCGACAAGGCCGCTCCGCCTCGCGAATCACCGTCGGTCTTGGTCAGCACGATGCCGGTCAGCGGCAGGGCTTCCTTGAAAGCCTTGGCGGTGTTGATCGCGTCTTGGCCTTGCATGGCGTCGACGACGAAGAGCGTTTCGACCGGCTTCAGCGCGGCATGAAGCTCGGCGATCTCCTTCATCAAGACTTCGTCGATCGCGAGCCGGCCGGCAGTGTCGACCAGCAGAACGTCGAAGTAATGCTTGCGGGCGTAGTCGAGCGCGGCGTTGGCGATGTCCACCGGCTTGTCGGTGGCGGTGGACGGGAACCACTCGGCGCCAGCCTGCTTGGTCACCGTCTTCAGCTGCTCGATGGCGGCGGGGCGGTACACGTCGGCCGAGACGGTCAGCACCTTTTTCTTGCGTTTCTCGATCAGGTGCTTGGCGAGCTTGGCCGTCGTGGTGGTCTTGCCGGCGCCTTGCAGGCCGGCCATCAAGATCACCACTGGCGGCTGCGCCACGAGGTTGATGTCGGACACCCCCTCCCCCATGGTGGCAGCGAGTTCGCGGTTGACGATGCCCACCAGCGCCTGGCCGGGCGACAGCGAACCCACGACCTCGGCGCCGAGCGCCTTCTCTTTCACGCGGGCGACGAAATCGCGCACCACGGGCAAGGCCACGTCGGCCTCGAGCAAGGCCATGCGCACTTCGCGCAGCATGTCTTGCACGTTGCTTTCGGTGATGCGGGCTTGGCCGCGCATCGTCTTGACGAGGCGACTCAGTCGATCGGTGAGGGCAGAAGCCATTTGGGGGAGGGCGGTGCACGAGAAACCGGGCACGCGAAAGTACACTGTGGCGATGATTTTATCGTCGGGCTCATCCGGGGCATCCAACGCCTCCGCCATGCTTGCGCTGTGGGTACCGAGCGCACTGGCCTTGCTGGCCTATGCCGCGGCGGTGCTGTTGCGCGAAGAGTCGTCCGGCGCATGGCCGCGCCGCGCTCTCTTCGTCGGCTGGTTGGCGCATGCGGTCGCCATCGTGATCGACATGGCCGGTGTGGGCAGCCCGTTGCCCGGTGCGCGCTTCGGGTTCGCGCCGGCTTTGTCGGCCACCTTGTGGTTGGTGCTGGCGGTGTATGCGGTTGAGAGCCGCTGGCTGCCCTTGCCAGGCGTGCGCCGCACGCTCGCGGGTCTCGGCATGGTGGCGGTGGCGCTGGCAGTGGCATTTCCTGGTGAGTTCAGGCCGCAGGTCGTGTCGAACTGGGCGCCGCTGCATTGGGCGCTGGGCATCGCGTCGTATGGCTTGTTCGGCGCGGCGGTGCTGCATGCTGCGATGCTCGATAACGCCGAACGGCAGTTGAGGCTCAAGTCACAAGGCGGCGCCGGCATGCCGCTGCTGCGTCTGGAGCGCCTGACCTTCGAGTTCGTCGTTGCGGGCTTTGCGCTGTTGTCTGCCACGCTGGTGCTGGGGTGGTGGTTCTCGAGCCCATGGCGCTGGGATTACAAGACGGTCTTCTCGGTGTTGGCGTGGCTGGTGTTTGCCGGCCTGCTCGTCGGCCGGCAGACACTTGGTTGGCGAGGTCGCCGCGCTTCCCGCGGCGTGTACGCGGGTGCGTTGCTTTTGCTGTTGGCCTATGTGGGTTCTCGCTTCGTGCTCGAGGTGATCTTGCAGCGCCCCCCGTCATGAGATTCACGCGATGAAATTCCTGGTCTTGCTGGTGGTGATCGTCGGTGTGTTGTGGCTGATGCGCAGCCTGCGCAAGCCGACGCTGCCGCCCACACCCAAACCACAGCCGCCTCCCCCGCTGCAGAACGAAGAGATGGTGGCGTGCATGCAATGCGGCGTGCACCTGCCCCGCACGGAGGCCTTGCCCGGACGCGGTGGCGTCTTCTGCGGCGAGGCGCATCGCAGCGCGTTCGAGGCGGGGCGGAACGAGGGATGAGCAGCACCTCGCGCGGCAGTGATCGGCGCGGTGGCGACCGACGCCGTGCAGCCGCGCCGCGGCCACGCCCGCCGGACGAATCCTGGTTCGGTGCGTTGGGTGTCGATGGGGATACCCAGCTTCGCGAGGACCCCCGTGCGGGCGAAGACGAGTCCCGTTACGACGGCAGCTGGGCTGCGGGCGAATCCAACGAAACGGATTCTCGTTTCCTGACGCGCCAGGCGCGCCGCATCGTCGGGTCGGGGCAGACGGCCTTCCAGCGCATCTACAGCGCCTTCATTGCGGCGCGGGCTGCGCTCGGTGTGGCGCTGATCGCCACCGTGGCCATCGCGGGGCTCTTCGGGGTGCGCCCGCCTCTGGTGGTCGTCGTGATCAGCGTCGCCTACGCAACCTTCGCACTGGCGATGTGGACCTTGCCGCGCCTTCGACGCGAGGCCGCGCCGACAACGATGGCGCGCATGCAGAGTCCTCAGTGGCTGGCGACCATCGGTGTCGACATCGTCTGCTTCACCGCATTGCACGTGCTGTCCCCCGCCGCCAGCCTGAACTATGTGGCGCTGCTCGTGCTGCCGGTGCTGATGGCGGGTGTGCTGACGCCGCGGCTGATTGCACTCGCCACGGCTGCCATCGTGACGCTGGGCCTGTTGGTCATCGCGTCGTTGAGCGTTTGGGGCGGCGGCGACATCACCTTGCTGATGACCCAAGCCGCATTGGCCGGCAGCGGGTTTTTCGTCATCACCCTGCTCGCCGGTGAACTCGCCGGCCGCTTGGCGCGCGAAGAACTGACGGCCAAAGGTAGCCTCGAGTTGGCACGTCAGCAGGCCCAGCTGAACCGGTTGGTGATTGAAGAGATGCAAGAGGGTGTGCTGGTGGTCGACCGCCGCGGCCGCGTGCGTGCGGCCAACCCCGCAGCGCGCGCCTTGCTCGCACCGGATGGCATGTGCCGTGAGGCGCCCTTTCAACTTCGCGGCGTGGAAGCGTGGGGCAGCCTGGTCAAGTCCGTGGAGCGTGCTTTTGCCGAAGCGGCCTGGCCCGAGGCCGGCCGCGACGTGCTGCTTGACTTTGACGGAGCGCCCGCCCGCACCCTGCGTGTTCGCATGCGGTTCACCCGCCGCCGCGAGCCCAAGGCGAGCGAAGAGTTGTGCGTGCTCTTCATCGAAGACGTGCGCAGCATGCAGGCGCGCACGCGGCAAGAGAAGCTGGCCGCCATGGGGCGCGTATCGGCCGGCATTGCACACGAAATTCGCAACCCGTTGGCTGCCATCTCGCAGGCCAACGCCCTGATGGCCGAAGACGCCACCACGCCTTCCCAGCGCCAGCTCACGCGCATGGTGACCGACAACGTCGAGCGCCTCAAGCGCATCGTCGACGACGTGATGGAGGTGGCCCCCAGCGACGTGCAAGCCATGGGCGCCATCGACGCGAGCGCGCTGGTGGCGGCCGTCTGCGTGGAATGGGCCCGCACCACCGGGGTGACCTTGGGCGAGCAGAGCGTGTTGCGCGTGGAGCTGCCTGACGAGCCGGTGGGCGTGGTGTTCGACGGCGAGCATCTGCGGCGAGTCTTGATCAACCTGCTCGACAACGCCTACCGGCATGCGAGCAAGGTCGCCGCTGCAGTGCGCCTGCGCCTCGCGGTAAAAGATGAAACCCACGCTCTGCTCAGCGTGGCGAGCGACGGTGCTCCCATCCCGCCCGACGTGGAGCGTTACCTGTTCGAGCCCTTCTTCTCCACACGCAGCCGAGGCACAGGGCTCGGCCTGTATATTTGCCGAGAACTGTGCGAGCGCTATGGTGCGCGCATCGACTACCGGCTGCGCAGTGCGGCCGAACCCAACCGCAACGAGTTTTCGGTCGCGATGCGCCGCCAGATCTTGCCAGCGAACGCGGCCGCTGAAGCCCGACTCCATCTGACCTCATGAGACATCCTGTGCCAATCTGTTCTGAGCGGACCGAGCATCGGGCTGCTGCCAAGCCGGTGTTGGCTGGCTTGGAGCCGCGGCACTCGCTCCTCTCGGGGGATCGCCGAACGTTCTCGTTCGACAAGGGGCGCTCATGACTTCACCTTCGCACTTCAGCCTGTTGGTCGTCGACGACGAGCCTGACTTGCGCACGCTCTACGAGTTGACCCTGCTGCGCGAGGGCTACGACGTCGAAACGGCCGGCACCGTCGAAGACGCATTGCTGCACCTGAAGGACCGCACCTACAGCGCCGTCATCACCGACATGCGCTTGCCTGATGGCACGGGGCTCGACCTGTTGCGTCGGCTCGAAGAGACCGGCCGGCGCGAGAAGGCCATCGTGATCACCGCGTACGGCTCCGCCGAGAACGCCGTCGAGGCGCTCAAGGCCGGCGCCTACGACTACCTCACCAAGCCCGTCGACCTGAAGCAGTTCCGCGCCGTGGTGGCCTCGGCCCTGGGGCGCAGCGCGTCGACGGTGCCGACCATCGTGCCGTCGAGTCTGCCGTCTGAGAGCGGCACGTTGCCGCCGCGCGTGGTTTCGCCTGCGGTCATCGTGTCGCCGGTGACTGCCGTCAGCCAGGCCATGAACCGAATGGCGGGGCAGTCGGCTGCGATGCAGCAGGTGCGGGCGCTGGTCGACAAGGTCGCTCGCAGCATGGCGCCGGTGCTGGTACACGGCGAGTCGGGCACCGGCAAAGAACTGGTGGCGCGCTCTATCCATGAGGTCAGCCCGCGTGGCGGGCAACCCTTCGTCCCGGTGAACTGCAGCGCGATCCCGGAGCACCTGCTCGAGGCCGAATTCTTCGGCTATCGCAAAGGCGCCTTCACCGGCGCGGCAGACGACCGTGAAGGTTTCTTCCAGGCTGCGAATGGCGGCACCTTGTTCCTCGACGAAATCGGCGACCTGCCGCTGGCCATGCAGAGCAAGCTGCTGCGCGCCATCCAGGAGCGTTCGGTGCGGCCGGTGGGTGCCGTCAGCGAGCAGTCCGTGAACGTTCGCATCCTCAGTGCCACCCACAAGGACCTGGGCGCCGAAGTGCAGGGCGGGCGGTTCCGCCAAGACTTGTACTACCGGCTCAACGTCATCCAGATTCGCGTGCCGCCGCTGCGCGAGCGACTCGAAGACCTGCCCGCGATCTGCGACAGGGTCCTCGACCGCATTTCGCGCGATGCTGGCGTGTCACCGGCACCGCGCATGACCCGCGACGCCCTGATGCACCTCAGTCGCTACGGCTTCCCTGGCAATGTGCGCGAACTCGAGAACCTGCTGCACCGTGCGGTGGCTTTTGCCGGAAGCGAGTGGATCGACGTCTCGGACCTGGGGGCGCTCGATCTCGCGTTGGGCAGTGGCGACGTGCCGTCGATGAGCAGTGCGCCCGTCGTTGCGCCCACGCCTTTGCCGCCCCCGCCCGCGCAACCGACAGCGCCCGCACCCTTGCCGACCGACCTGGCGGCCTTCCTCGACGAGGTCGAGCGCGACGTGCTCGAACGCGCACTCGAACGCTACCGCTACAACCGCACGGCAGCGGGGGCCAGCCTCGGCTTGTCCTTGCGGCAGATGCGATACCGCATGGCGCGGCTGGGCGTGCATGTCGGTGGCGACCCCGACCCGGTCGACACTGATCGCGGCGATGACGCGTGACCCGAGCGTGTCGATGACACATGGCGCAATCGCCAACACCGGCTGACTCTGGCTGGTTGCCGCAGGCACGGGCGATCCGTTCGCCCAACTTCGGGCCCCGCCCCGAGGGTACCGAGGTCAGCTTGGCAGTCATCCATTCCATCAGCCTGCCGCCGGGTGAATACGGCGGCGACGAGATCGAGCGGCTGTTCACCAACCGTCTGGACTGGGATGCCCACCCGTACTACCAGCAGATCCGCGGCGCCACGGTGTCGGCCCATTTCCTCATTCGGCGCGATGGCGAACTGCTGCAGTTCGTCTCGTGCGGAGCGCGCGCCTGGCATGCCGGGCGATCGGCATGGCAGGGGCGTGAGAACTGCAACGACTACTCCATCGGCATCGAACTCGAGGGCCTGGAGGGCGAGCGCTTCGAAACGCAGCAATACGCTGCGCTGACTGCGCTTCTGCAAGCCTTGGCGCGGGTGTACCCGTTGCAGGACGTGGTGGGCCACGAGCATGTGGCGCCCGGTCGAAAGATCGATCCCGGGCCTGGGTTCGACTGGCAGCGATTGATGACGCTGCTCGCTTGGCCTGGTCGGTATTTTCCCGAGGACGTTCAGCGCTCGGGCTGACGCGAATCCCGGTGTCGCACGCTGCGACGCCATGATTCATGCGCGCTGCCGGCCTATATGCGCCTGAATGCCGCATTAAGAGGCGCATGCACTCGACCAAGGGCGCGATCACGCCCACTGCAGGCGCGCGCTGGATTTTCAGAGGGCTGCAGGCCAGTTGCCAAAATTAGGGTAAGACGCTATTGGTAGTGCTTGATACCCTCGGAGGCCCCAGATATAGTGTCCCTTCGTGTTATCCTTCTGTTTCAGAAACACTCCTTCCATGCTCAAGATCAGCGCCCCGTTTTCTGGGTTGCCCGCGCAAGGCGGCGGCGTTCTTCCACAGAGCAAGAGATGCAAGGCGCCGCGACTGGCGCAACACCGTTCTCACTTGATGTTCACCCGCCCTTGGTTCGCCGGGGTCGGCTGCGGCTTTTGCGGCTGAGATCGCAAGGCCGTTCGATGAACGCGTGAGATTGACCACCGACCGACATGACGACAGGGAACACCATGCAGCAAACCGTCTCCTCTCCCCCCGCCAACCCACTGGCCACTCCGCGTTCCGGCTCGGCGCCGACCGGCGCTGCCGTGTCTGCGTACCAGGGTTACCAGATCATTCGGCGCAACGGCGCCGTGGTGTCCTTCGAGCCCAACAAGATTGCCGTGGCACTGATGAAGGCATTCCTGGCTGTGCATGGCACCCAGGGTGCCGCATCGGCCAGCGTGCGCGAGACGGTGGATGGGCTGACCGAGTCGGTGGTGCGGGCCCTGCTGCGTTCGCGCCCGGGCGGCGGCACCTTCCACATTGAAGACGTGCAAGACCACGTCGAGCTCGGCCTGATGCGCGGCGGCCACCATGAAGTGGCGCGGGCCTATGTGCTGTACCGCGAGCGCCGCTCACAAGAGCGCGCCAAGCAGGGCGTGCCGGCCGCGGTGGTCGAGCCTTTGCTGATGGTGACCGACGGCGGTCAACGCGTGCCGCTCGACATGCTGCGCCTGCAGACGGTGATCGAATCGGCTTGCGCCGACCTGGGCGCTGACGTGAAACCCGAACCCATCCTGGCCGAGACCAAGCGCAACCTGTACGACGGCGTGCCCATCGACGAAGTGCACAAGGCCGCCATCCTGGCCGCGCGCACGCTGATCGAGAAGGATCCCGGCTACACCCGTGCCACCGCCCGCCTGCTGCTGCACACCATCCGCAAGGAAATCGTCGGCGAAGAGCTGCTGCACGCCGAGATGCACACCCGATATGCCGAGTACTTCCCGACCTTCATCAAGAAGGGCGTGCACGCCGAACTGCTCGACGAGAAGCTGATGCAGTTCGACTTGGCCAAGCTGGGCGCTGCGCTCAAGGCCGACCGCGACCTGCAGTTCGATTACCTCGGCCTGCAGACTTTGTACGACCGCTACTTCCTGCACATCGACGAAGTGCGCATCGAGATGCCACAGGCTTTCTACATGCGCGTGGCCATGGGCCTGGCACTGAACGAGATCGACCGCGAAGCCCGCGCCATCGAGTTCTACGAAGTACTGTCGACCTTCGACTTCATGAGTTCCACGCCCACGCTGTTCAACGCCGGTACGCGCCGCTCGCAGCTCTCGAGCTGCTACCTGACTACTGTGGCCGACGATCTCGACGGCATCTATGAAGCGCTGAAAGAGAACGCGCTGCTGTCCAAGTTCGCCGGCGGCCTGGGCAACGACTGGACCAATGTGCGCGCGCTCGGCTCGCACATCAAAGGCACCAACGGCAAGAGCCAGGGCGTCGTGCCCTTCCTCAAGGTCGTCAACGACACGGCCGTGGCGGTCAACCAAGGTGGCAAGCGCAAGGGCGCGGTTTGCGCCTATCTCGAAAGCTGGCACCTCGACCTCGAAGAGTTTCTGGAGTTGCGCAAGAACACAGGCGACGACCGCCGCCGTACCCACGACATGAACACGGCGAACTGGATCCCCGACTTGTTCATGCGCCGCGTGATGGAAGGCGGCAACTGGACGCTGTTTTCACCCAGCACCTGCCCCGACCTGCACGACAAGTTCGGCAAGGCCTTCGAGGAGGCCTACAACCGATACGAAGCCAAGGCAGCCAGCGGCGAGATCAAGCTCTTCAAGACCATGCGCGCCGCCGATCTGTGGCGCAAGATGCTCTCGATGCTGTTCGAGACCGGCCACCCTTGGATCACATTCAAGGACGCCTGCAACGTGCGCTCGCCGCAGCAGCACGTGGGTGTCGTGCACTCGAGCAACCTGTGCACCGAGATCACGCTCAACACCAACGAGAACGAGATCGCCGTCTGCAACCTCGGCTCGGTGAACCTGGTTCATCACCTGAAGGACGGTACCGACGGCGCCAAGGTGATCGACCATGCCAAGCTGAAGAAGACGATCGCCACGGCGATGCGCATGCTCGACAACGTGATCGACATCAACTACTACGCGGTCAAGAAGGCGCGCGACTCCAACCTGCGCCACCGCCCGGTCGGCTTGGGCATCATGGGTTTCCAGGATGCGCTGTATGAACTGCGCACGCCTTACGCTTCCGATGCCGCCGTGTCGTTCGCCGACCAGTCGATGGAAGCTGTCTGCTACTACGCCTACTGGGCGTCGACCGAACTCGCGAAGGAGCGTGGCCGCTACTCCAGCTACCGCGGTTCGCTGTGGGACCGCGGCATCCTGCCGATTGACTCGCTCGAACTGCTGGCCGAGCAACGCGGCGGCTACGTCGAAGTCGACCGCAGCACTACGCTCGACTGGGGTCTGCTGCGCGGCCGCATCAGCGAGCACGGCATGCGCAACTCCAATTGCGTCGCGATCGCACCGACGGCGACCATTTCCAACATCATCGGTGTCAGCGCATCGATCGAGCCGTCGTTCGGCAACCTGTCGGTCAAGTCCAACCTGTCGGGCGAGTTCACGATCGTGAACGAGTACCTGGTTCGCGACTTGAAGAAGCTCGGTCTGTGGGACGACGTGATGGTCATGGACCTCAAGCACTTTGACGGTTCACTGCGCCGCATCGACCGCGTGCCTGAAGACCTGAAGGACCTGTACGCCACCGCATTCGAAGTCGAAACGCAGTGGCTGGTCGAAGCTGCGGCACGCCGCCAGAAGTGGATCGATCAG
>Ga0307513_10010234_pt1 | contig 11776 bp, 13 predicted proteins | sample 15_EM_MG_FD_202174 | JGI IMG/M metagenome (GOLD analysis project Ga0307513, IMG submission 202174) | Populus trichocarpa ectomycorrhiza microbial communities from riparian zone in the Pacific Northwest, United States - 15_EM | ecosystem: Host-associated > Plants > Roots > Unclassified | place... | reverse complement strand
GGAAATGACTTATGGCCTTGACGACCTTAGACCTATTGAGCCATCTTCTCCCGCACATATCACCGGAGCTCCTCAGTACTCCGAATACCTCTGGCCGATCTACGCCACTCCACTGGGCTGCGATGAACTCGCACCTCCAAATTGCCAAGGCTCTTATCGAATATCCAGGGGGACCAGGTCCGGCACTCATAGACGCATACAACTCAGCAGGTCGAAGTTCGTTAGGTGAAGCAGAATTGGTGGGATGGGAGGAAGGCGCAAAATACTTTGTGGAAGTTATGGGGATCCAAGAGGGTCAGATGGAAGCAAACGAGGCAACAGGCACCGCTGAAGTGGAGTTAGAAACCGAAGAAACAGCAAAGAAAGCGGAAAAAGCCCATCTAGCTGCTCAGGAATTGTCCTTCGAATCACAGACACCGTGAGGCCTGCTTATTCCTAGCGACTGAGTGGTCATGGTATAAAGCAGTCTTGAATTTCAAAAAGCATGTATTGCAAATAGCAAAGACAACAGATCAAGTTAGATGCGCGAGATTGCGCGAAGACGGAAGCTCTCTACAACGTTACAACATTGACCAGAGCAGTGGCCGCAATCATCGAAACTGATAGAAACATAGTAAAGGGCGTGGCAGGCCATTCACACAATGTCACGATCCTCATCCATTGCTTTACGAAGGAGCCGGAGAGTGTGTTCCACACTGCGTTGTCGGCTACTAGGACTAACGAAGGATGAACCGTAAGGGGCGTGGTGGTCGGCTCCATTGTCCATTACCGGGTGCGCGTAAAGCGGTAACCGTTCATTATCAAAGTCCGCGCGGCGCCTAGTTGTGCGTCAGTGTAAAGCCGCGACCGGAAATAATCTACGCACGCGTCGTCAAAGTCTTTAAGAGCCTTCCTTATTCCCTCCGAACCAAGTTCCAGTAGCCCTTGCATGAGTAGGTGGTCGGATTCTTCCTCCACGTGTCCACCTCCTCCCTTGAGTTCAGAAACCCTCTCACTCTCCTCACGTAGCACGGCAAACACTCGACTCATCTTGCCCACTTCGCGAATCTTCTGCTTGATGCGCATTCTGCGGGCAGCGATCTCCTCAGCCTTCAAATCCTCCTCATCGGCCTCTGCCTCTTCCATTTCATCAGTAGAAATGGTGCTGAGAAGGCCATGGAACATATCAGCAACCTTTTGGGCGACGAAGGGCAACGTCCAGGTAAAGGCATCCATGAAGTTTGGTAGCCAGTAAGGGTGAGGCTGGTGGGTGAACTGCCGGACCGTAAGCTTATGATCGTAAATTATCACTGCAGCCTTGTTTTGATAGGCATCGAGATAGTTCGGGGCACTATGACCATACTTGTCAACGTTAAAATTCAGTAATTGGAATGTGACCAACCTAAAAACGGTGATGACCGAAGGGAAACCATATGGAGTCTTCTTGTACATTCTGTATCCTTCCTTCTGAGCCTCATGTCCTCGAATGACGGACAATAGCTTGTTCCTTTTGAGGAATTTGCATACTGCTTCGTAGGTATAATAGTAGCTGCACCCACGGGCGGTGTTGCTAATGAAGTCGGCCTTTTCACCACTTTCGATGCTTCCTTCGGCAGGATCCGACCAGAGGACGTCGCACATCAAGCCTGAAGAAGGCGGCTCTTGGAACCGATCGATGACCCGCAAGTCTTCAACCGTTTGCATGTGGGGAGAGATTCCACCGTGGGCGCAGAAGAACTGTTTATTGACGACCGCTGCGAGGGGCAGCTTGTCGAAGACGGCGGTGCAGACGTCATACAGATGTTCCGAATATTTTCTTTTGCCTAGATAGTACCAAAGAACCAACTTATTGATAAGCGTACGAGAGAGGTTACGGGGCTATGACTCACATTCCAGTTTGAAAGTGAAGTATTCCGTGAGGTGACGACTGCTCGATATGGTCACTATGTGATACCTTGGAGACAAGCCTTAGAACTTACCTCTCGTGATTACCTCTGAGCAAAAAGAAAGTGTCCGGGTACCAGATCTTCAAAGCGAACAGGTAGAGTACGCATTCGATGCTGAAGGACCCTCTATCCACATAATCGCCGAGGAATAGATAGCGAGTCTTGCTCGGACTTCCTCCGACTTCAAATAGCTTCATGAGATCATACTACCGCCCAGATGTCAGCACTGGCTGCCCGGTTCCCAGAGGCTCAGGCTTACATATTGACCGTGGATGTCTCCACAGACTGGAATTAACCTATATCAGTACGGCAGAGCGTCCGTGCCAGCACTTAGGGACTTACTCGTGACGGGCGCTTCTACATCCAGTACATTTGGTTCTGCTTGGAAGATCTCCGCCGCTTTCTCAAGGATCCAGATAGCTTGCGATTCACTAAGCTTACCCTCTCCGTGGAAGTGTCGTCGCAGGAACACGACATCCGGCTTCACCTTCCCTCCGACTCGGCGTAGAAACTCGCTGTCTTCGGGCTTATTCCGTTCAGGCGCCCGAACCTGAACGATGCGCTTCCGGTATTCGGCTGGGTCTGGTGCATACTGATGGACTAGAGCTTCAGCTTTGGTGGCAAGACCCTCGATAGGGACCGGAGCTGGACGTGGGCCAGGGGCTGTTGGGCGATGGTGCGGTTCTTGGGGAATTTGCATGGGAGATCGCTTAGGGGACGGGTGAGCATGGGCTGCTGTATGTGGTAAGGGGGGCATGGATTTAGACGACGATTGCGCTGGGGGATTGAACCAATTATTCTTGAAAGTGTCAGCAGGGTGGGTGGGTTGTGAGAAGTCGAATTGGGAAGAGGGGAGTTGAGCTGCAGCACGAGATGGAGATTGTTTGGGCGAAGCTTGTGCAGGACCATGGCTGTCCAACGACGCGTAAGGCTCATTTGCCCATTGTGCAGTCATCTCCTGGGACGTTCGATAAGGAGAGCGTGTTGGCAATTTGGGGGGCTCATCCGCCAGTTCGTCCTGAAGTTCGTCTTCATACTGTTCAAAGCCCCAGTCACCTCCGCCACCAGCAGTAGCGCCTTGTGGGTCTGAAGGCGGGCCAAAACCATCTGCCGCAGAAGGAATTTGGGGTTCTGGAAAGAAGGGTGGTTGTCTCTCATCAGCAGGAAATTTCGCAGGAGTTTGTTCATCCTCAGCCCTAAGCTGCTCGAGAAAGTTGGTTTGTTCTTGTTGCATGCGCTCCTCCTCCTCATCGCCCTCTTGTTGTTTGTTATTCTTGCCTTTCCCTTTCTTGCCCTTCTTGCCCTTCTTGCCGGCCGCCTCTTCCTGTGTGGTCGTTGCTCCAGGCTCTTCATGTACCGCGGCTTGGGGTTCCTCAGCGGCGTCCTCCGGTTGCACAGGCACAGACGCAGCGGCCTGTGCATTTCCACCGCCACCGCCGGCCCCGGCGTTCTTATTTTTCTAAAGATCAAGAGCGGTTTGGTCGGTCACCGACAACCCCAATGACATTCAAGAAGGCGGACTTACCTTTTTGGCCATCGCGGATCAGTCTAGGACAATATGCACGCTGAAGGTGAACCTCGAACTGCGTCAAAGGCGTTTTCGATGGTGTAGAACGGAAATGCGCGGTGTCGCGGAGTGCAAGTGTTGCCAAGGGTGAGGAACATCGTAGAGTGGACCAGTCCGATCCCGGTGATGAACAACGGTTGTATTAATATGGGATGCATTCCACAGATATACACACGAAGGGCTACACGGGATTGCTGCCCCGGCGAGAATAACAAAGCCGCGTCATTGGACCGGTTGGAGAGCTCAGCTCAACACGTCGATAGCTCTTTGCTTGCCTTTATTGGGTTTCAAGCCATCAATACTATCCTCTCCAACGCCGTCTGCCATCTCTTCGCTTGCTGGCCAGAAGTTGTGCTTGAACATCCGACCAGGATCGTACTTCTTCTTCAGTTCCCGCAAGCGCGTCCAGTTATCCGGACCGTAGGTTCCTATAATGCGACGTAGAGGCTCTCGTCCAGCAAACTGGGGAGGTGGTCAGGATCCAAGTCGTCTTTGCGTGCCATCGGAAAACGTACGGAAGGGAGTGGCCCTCCAACCGAAGTCTTGCTGACAGTATTCGCGATCCACTAGAGAAAGGTACGTCCTTAACATAGGCCGGTGGAATAAATTGAACTGCCTCACCTCGGCCGCAGTATCAATGCATCGGGGGTCATTTTCTTCCAGGGGCCATTGGTGCAAAGCAGCAATCGTGAATGCTGCTTCCCTTGTGGATCTAGGGACACAGGAGTCCTCGAATCCTGGCAGCTTTCCCCCCGCCAACTCGAAGAACCAAGCTGGGACCGTGATCAGCCTTGCAGAAAGCAGCCTGATTCGTATGGCTTACTACAGGCAGGTGGCGTACTCTGGAACTTGATGCACGTCTCGTTGATCATCTCGTCCGTCAGCGAAGAGATGAGGTCAGACATGATAAACCACTGACGTCCAGCTTATCGGGGGGAGTGCTTTCAGGTTCTCATCCCGATCTCGTGAAAACACTGGTAATAACTTACCTTCACCTCTCAAAACCTTTGCGACACTTTTTTGCTGGTTAAGGAAGCTCTTCTCTGCGACCTCATTCAAGAGGACCTTCTCCACATCGCAACTCAGTAACGCTTGAAGGAATGGTGTACCCTTCGCTTTATTTCCAATATAGCACATTTGGACGATGAGGATTGCTTGCTCAGGCTTCGGTCCTGCTGTTAGGAGAACATTGATATAGAGCTCGGGCGGTGCTCCTTTCGAGCAATCTCGGATGTGTTTGAAAAGTGAAGGAGCGGTAGTTGGTCGGAAGTTACTGTCATATCACTTTTTATGAGTATCGGGCCTGGTCGCAAGAGTCGCACTCACTAGACAAGATTTCCCGCAAACACGACTGGGACAGGATATGCCTTTGCAACATATCTTGTCACGACCCCAAACGCAGGGCCTGCCCCTTTGATCGCCCAGAACAAATCTACGATTTAATCAGTCCTCAGCTGCCTTTCAACCCCCCGAATCACCATACCAGGTTTCTCTTTCTCATTGACAATGGCAATTGTACCATCAGCAAGGACCATCTCAACCTCCACCAAGGCATCGATACTCAGTCCGTAGAGACGACTTAAGAAGCCGAACCCGCCTAACAACATCACGCCAGAGCCGACGGGGTGAGCGGCACTAAATCGAGTATGAGATGACACCAAATGCTCTGAGTGGGTTTGGAACTTACAATGGGACGTAATACGGTATCGCACTCGCGGTTCCCATTGCGCTCTGCGCGGGAATCGGATGCTCCGCCATGTAATTATCCACATGCTTCTGGCCCATCCCAGCCCCGAACGCCACATATACGTACGGAACAGAGGCCGTGGCCAAGGAGACTTCGCTCGGCGATACAGTGGGGTTAGCAGGTAGCCCTCCATAGGCCAATGCAGCAGACAGCCCGCATATCGGAGATTGATGGTGCGAGGTCGAGGGGAAGGAAAATGGCGCCGCGTATGATGGCCAAACGCGCGAAACGGAGTAGATGGGAGGGGGTGCACCGTGGAGGCTTTCTTCAAAGGCGTAGGCGAAGGGGTCGTTCGCAGTGAGTGGCCGGAGGGTGGCACCTGTAGGAAGTGGCGGAAGTGGTGGAAGTGGTGCGCAGAGATTGCCCTCCCGTTCGAGCTGCCCGTCGGTGGAAGGGATAGGTACGACGGAAGTGTTATTGAAGGCGGAGATTGCCGGTCCGGAGACTGTTGTGGGTATTCCTACTGTGTGGAGAGGAGCTGAGCTTACGCTCGCCGGTCCTGACAAAGGGTCAATCCCGTCCGCCGGGACGCCAGATGATGAATAGGGAAGAGATAGGGGAGACGGAGAGTGTACCCGTCTTCGTACTGCTGGCCGTTCGTCACCGTTCTTTGGGGTCGCAATGACGGCCGTCCCGTTTTCTGTTTCTGGGAAGATCATTCGCCCGTCCAAAAACATGGAGCTAACTTCATGCTCTTCCTCACAGAGTAACTGGCGGCCGGAGACGAACTTGTTAGGCTGTAGGGGCACATCGTGGTCTTCCGCGAATGCTTCCGAGGCTTTGCGCCGCTTCGTATCAGAAGGCTTGGCTTGCACCGGAGGCTGAGGTATTGTGGAAGTGCTAGTAATAGGGCGGTCACGCAAGGACGTGTATGGAAGAGTGTCGCCGGTAGGCAACTCAATTGCAATGTCCCAGATCAAGGATAAGTCGATAATGACATCTCCCGATATTGACCAACCTGCAAGGGTACTCAGCGTTGGTCGTCAAATGCCAGACCGTGGGGAACCAGTCGTACCTGCGACGCCGTATCCTCCAGCCTTGACGGAGGGCGAGAGTTCTGTCTCCGAGCAGAACTTGACAAGACTATAACCATAAGTCTATTAACCCATGCAAAATCATGAACATTGCGAGAGCTCACTGGGCGACATCCTCAGCAGAACGGGGTTGGGCAAGAAGAATTGCCTGGTTAATAATACTTCCGTTCCAAATGCGAGAATGTTGAGGAAACCTGAAATGAGCCGTGTTAGACGGAAAGTCCACATGAAGCGAGGTGAGATGCGCACTGCCAGTCTGTCTGCAGAAATAAAGGTCCTTTGTGCACTGCGCGAAGCTGCTGTAGTTGTTCTTGGGGAATCTGCTTGTTACGACGCGTTGTCATCGGCGTAGTATACAAATGGAAGACGAGAAAGCAAATGGCTGGAGTGAGAGATGAAGCTTGCTGCGTCGCTTCGGCTGGTGGGCTTGGTGGTCTTATACTAGCCTGACCCACAGGTGTGGGGTTCGGGATTCGGTCTTGCAAGCTAACTACGCAGAGATGTGCCTGGCTTATGGGACTTCTCAAGGGGTACCAACAAAGTACTGGGAGAGCACTATCTAAATTGTGGGACACGCGGCAACATAGGAAGAAACCAAACACCATATGAAAATGTGTGCTTGGGTGGTGCATTATGCAGGGGTTGCCCTTACGAGAGGATAGTGATCAGCATACGCGACTCGAGACTGTACGAAGTGCATTGCAATGTACCTGATGAGCGCCACAAGAAGCTGAATGCCTGCTCGCACTCCATCCACGACGAGAACCGCCGCTGTGCCGGAACCAACGCGGGATGCAGCGCGTTTGACGCTCGTTTCCAGTCCACTCATCCCTGCACACCCAAGGATGATAACGCCCGCTCTATCTTTGACCAACTCTTGTACAGCGTTTTCCACACCTGGATCCGAGCCATCATGGAATCCCAACACGCCGATCCCGGTACTCCTAACGCCGGCGAACCGTTCGCTCTCGGCAGCTCCGAGGAAACTGGTGACTGCGCTCCCCAAGACGGGTTCCCATGTCTTTCCTGTCGTGACGATTCCAAACTTATTCAGGGGAGCGCGCTGCGGGAGAAGCAAGGCATGGGCGACGGAGGCTTCAAGGATTCCCAGCACGTGGATAGGGGGATCCACAAGGTGGGTGCGGAGGAGCACGATCAGTGGGTGGTCTGAATAGCAAGCGATGAGGATCCCATGTAAGGGTGTTTCAATCCCTCTGCACAGTTCCAAGATGCGAGGAAGGCAAACTGTCGTCGACGAATCGGACGTCTCCTCGTCGTCAATCGAAGGCGGCGCCTCCGAAGGAGCCGTCCACCAAATGAACTCGACGCCAGGAGGTGGGTTGATTGATTGAGAGAGTCTGTCGGTGATAGATGTCGACGAATTCGGGTTAACTACCAGGATCCTCACGTCCTAAATCTAAAATTAACCTATCGGCCAGCATTTTATCTTACTTTGACCCTTACCATTTCAATCACAATTACCCACTTACAAGTCGAAAGGGCGCAATGGGCCGACTCTGTGCACAGTGCGGTCCAAGTCACAAGTTCATCCCCCGATCACAAAAATACTCTATAAGCACAAATAACAGGACAGAACACGATAACAGTCACTATGCCATTTCGGTAATATCCCCCACACCGAAGGTCTTCCTCTCCCACCTCCGGCGTGCCTCGTGCAACACCATCGATGTCCCTGCCAAACACAACAGAATAGATAGGTCCCTTGCCCTAAGAGCCTCCGTCTGGAAAATGGCTTGCATAAATGGCACATAAATAAGTGTTATCTGAACCAGGAATGAAATCGAGACCGTCAGCAGCAGCATGGCATTTTGGAAAAGTCCACAGCCGAGTCCACGATTTTGTAAAGCAGATGCGAGGTCGAGGAACACGAAGCAAGTAAACGTCTGAGGGGTCGTTCCAATGAACCAGTCAACGACAATCCAATAGACGGTGACATGGCCGAGACTCACCATAGTCTGGTCTCGAGCCGACATATTTCCATCGCTCAGCTCGTAGATATACACAAACAATGTTCCCAGGACTATCATCGAGGCAGAGAAGCCGACTCGGCCCATGATCCGGGGATTGAGGATGGACTCGTCTTTGCTCCGTGGTGGTCTTCGCATTACGTTTGGGTCCGCAGGGTCGACACCAAGAGACTGGCTGGGAGGCCCTGCAACCCATATTAGTTAAAGTTCTAAGGTCAGAAATACCCAGAGCGCACCGTCCATCAGAATGTTGATGAAGAGTATTTGCATTGCGTTCAGTGGATTGCTAAGGTGGAACACCATGCTGAGTGTAATCAGGGTCAGTGCTGCAACTGCCGTACTGAGTTGGAACGCTAGGAAGTTTTGGATGTTGTGGAATATGGATTTCCCTGTGGCCGAAGTTCAGTATTGATTTGAGAGTATGACGATACAATCGCTCACCTTCCTCCACAGCACTCAAAAGAGTGGCAAAGTTATCGTCGACGAGGATGACATCAGCTGCCTCTTTCGCGACATCAGTTCCACTCTTGCCCATTGAGGTACCAATATCTGCCATTTTGAGCGCAGGTGCATCATTAACGCCGTCCCCAGTCATCCCGACTACATCTCCACGACCCTGGAGTGCCCCAACAATCACCATCTTGTGCCTGGGTGTGACCCGGGCAAAGACACTAACACCCCTCGCGATCCTCTCCCCAACCTCACGTTCAGGCATCGTATCCATCTCCGCGCCAGTCAAGCAGCTCCCCCTTCCACCGGGAACCTTCAACCCCAATTCTTTCGCAATCGCAAGGGCAGTATGCTCCGCGTCTCCGGTGATCATAATGACCCTCACACCACCCGCGTGTAGCCTTGCAATGGCATCTTTGACACCAGGTCGGGGAGGATCATACATTGCTTGAAAGCCCGTAAAAATGAGGTTGTGGGAGCTCGGTGGGAGGGTGACGTCAAAGTTGCCGTATCCATATGCCATAGCCAGCACTCGAAGTCCTCGTGAAGCCACAGAAGTCGCTCGTTCGATGATCGTGCTACGTGTAGTGGCATCCAGTCCTGGTGTGGAATTGTCGGAGGCGAAGTAGAATTGGCAGCGATCGAGAACAGCCTCAATCGATCCTTTGATATAAATTATAGAACCTCCATCTGAGGGATGAATACCGGTCACGGCCATGTATTTGTGCTCTGAGCTGAATGGATGCTCAGAAGTTTTGTTGAAACTCTGCAGGATGAATCGGCACGACGAAAAGAGGGATGTAGGATAGAAGTCTGACCGGTCGTACATCCTGTAAACCATAGACGTCCAAGACATTGAGCAAAGCGACATCAGTTGACTGGCCAACATTGATTCCCTCGTTGTTTCGGAACGCGCTGTTGCAAATATTCCCGACTGTCAAGGTCTTGCGAATTGAGTCGGGTATGCGTCCGTGTTGGGAAATACCAGCGCCAATAACCTTCAGTTCGTCGACGGTGTAAATTTCTGTGACGGTTTGCTCGTTCTTCGTCAAGGTACCTACGTAGGTGGGTTCAGCCGCTGACAATAATGAAGGGAGAGTATATCACTGACCAGTCTTGTCCGAACAAATGACATTGACGCAGCCTAATGCCTCGACGCTAGGGAGCTTCTTAATGATCGCCTTCTTCTTTGACATTCGTAAGACACCAAGGGCGAGGGTGACAGTCGTAACAATTGGGAGGCCCTCTGGAATTGCAGCTACAGCCAGGGAGACTTCCTGGGCAGTCAACTCTCTGTTCCTTCTCCGATCAATCTGACATACCTCCAATGGTGAACATTTCCAACCACCCTCGGTGCTGTATGATTCCAATCAAACAGATAACTCCAATCACCCCGAAAGAAATGAAGCTGAGTTTCTGCGCAAGCTCGTCCATGGATAGCTGTAGAGGGGTCCTTTTCTCCTCGACGTCCTGCATCATGGAGAAGATGACACCAAACTCCGTCTGTGTACCGGTAGCAACCACTACTCCAGCTCCGTGTCCGTTTCGTACCAACGTCCCCATGAATGCTATACAAGATCGTTCAGCGAGGGGCACAATCGGATTTGCACATGGCTGAATGTCTTTGGAGGCTGGAACCGTCTCTCCTGTCAAACTGCTCTCATCAATCTCCAGGGATGTGGCGGAGATGAGCCGCACATCGGCGGGTATTCGATCGCCGACGCTGAAAGTGACGAGGTCCCCAGGTAGCAAATCGTTCGCCAGCGTTCGTTGTGGTAGTCCGTCTCGTACTAAATGGCAGTGGTGCGGGACGAGCTTGTTCAATGCTTCGAGGGACTTTTCAGATCGACGTTCTTGGACAAAACCGACTGTGAGGACGATTAGGATGGCGAGAGTGATAGATACTGCATCATCTATATTGCCCATAATCAGACTGATAAACGCGCTTCCCAATAACAGAAGGTTGAGAGGTGATTCGTAGATTGTCTTGATAAACTTGATTACGAGGGATTCGGGGGCTTCTACATCGAACTCGTTATATCCGTACTGCGCTCGGAGAGTCGATATTGCGGCAGAGGACAGTCCCTCTGTTCCAGAGGTGTTGAAATGGGTAATTGTGTCCTGGGAGAGATAGAGAGGTTAGCTCCTGAGAGATACGAGGTCATCAAGAATAATATATAATCGCTGATGACCCCAATAACTCACTTCAATTGATCGAGACGCAAAGATGACTGAGACACCCTCCTTTGGCGGTTCTGGAGACTCTCGAGCACCCAAACCGTTCTCTAGGCCTGGTTCCCTCTCTCCGAATTTCCACTGCTCCCACAACCTCCTCAGGCGGTACGTAAATGCACTGAATCCCTCTGCCAACTCTCCCCTCCGTATAGGAGTAGTCAGAGGGTCTTCGGTATGATGTCTCCTGAGAGTGGTAGAATATGCGAAGTGCTCTTGGGCATTGGCGAGAGGTATGGGGTCGGCATGCGAATCTGGATCGGTCGGGAAATTCGCGAAGTACGAGCTGGCTGGTGGGGATGGTTCTCGTTGAGCGATAGGAGAGTAGCCATAGCTAGTATTGATGTAAGATGGGTGTGGTCGTTTTGAAGCGCGGCGGGGGTATGGAGAAGAAGAAGCGGAAACCGTGATGGGGCGTGGAGAGAGTCCCGACCTTGTAGAAGAAGGGCCTGTATAGGCACGCATTTTTTCAGTAGACATCAAATACTAGTCCAGCCGCCTCTGTCTGTGCCTCCCCGACTCGTTCCTTGTGCTGGTTGCTGGCGCCGGTGCAGAACTTGGAAGACGAAGAATGATGGGTCGCAAGTTAATTATCGGTTTCCTGTCACTATAGCATACAACCGTCGCGTCCAGTATACTGGAACACTCTCGTAGCTGTGGGTGGGCGGTTCAAAAGTAATTCGGTCCCGTAACAAAGCACGTAGTCCACAGCATAGCAGTCCAAATCAAATCTCAAATGCTGGTCAAATGCTGGACACATCATCAGTAGAGCTTTTTTTGGGATGTGGAATAGCTTGTTATGAGCCATGTAGTCAATTTACATGGCCCCAATA
>Ga0307513_10010233_pt1 | contig 11777 bp, 7 predicted proteins | sample 15_EM_MG_FD_202174 | JGI IMG/M metagenome (GOLD analysis project Ga0307513, IMG submission 202174) | Populus trichocarpa ectomycorrhiza microbial communities from riparian zone in the Pacific Northwest, United States - 15_EM | ecosystem: Host-associated > Plants > Roots > Unclassified | place... | reverse complement strand
GGGCGGCGGGGCGAGTCCGGCCGCCCGCGCGGCCACGACGACCCGGGAGCGGCACCAGTCGAGGCCCGCGTCTCCTCGTACCCCCAGATCGGCCCGGAGGTCGGCCTCGCCGAGCGCGATGCCGTGCAGGGCGGGGTGGGCGGTCGCGATGGCGAAGGCGTGTTCGATGCCGAGGGCGGTTTCGAGGAGGGCGTGGAGCGGGAGCGCCTTTTCGCGGGTTCGGGTGGCCACTCGTACGACGTCCTGGGGTGTCGTCACCTTCGGGAGGCGTAGGCCCGAGAGGCCGGGGAGGCCTTCGAGGGACCGGAGGTCGGGGGTGGCCAGGGGGCCGTCCAGGGCGTTGATCCGGACGTGGACCGGGACCGGCTGGGGGTCGGTGAGGCGTTCGGCGGTGGCTGTGCGGGCGTACTCCTTGCGGTCGGGGGCGACCGCGTCCTCCAGGTCGACGACGACCACGTCGGCGCCGGAGGCGAGGGCCTTGGTGACCACCTCGGGGCGGTCGCCGGGGACGTACAGCCAGGTCAGAGGGGTGGCTGTCACAGGGCGCCCTCGGTGCGCAGGGTGTCGATCTCGGGTTCGGTCAGGCCCAGTTCGGTGAGGACGGCCGTGGTGTCGGCGCCGTGCGGGCGGCCCGCCCAGCGGATCGCGCCGGGGGTCGCGGAGAGGCGGAAGAGGACGTTCTGCATCCGGATCGGGCCGAGGTCGGGGTCGTCGACGGTGGTGATGGTGTCGAGGGCCTGGTACTGCGGGTCGGTCATCACCTCCCGTACGTCCTGGATCGGGGCCACCGCCGCCTCCGCCTTCTCGAAGGCCGCCATGACCTCGGAGTGGGAGTGGCGGGCGATCCACGAGCCGACCGCCTCGTCGAGGACGTCCGAGTGGCGGGCGCGGTCGGCGCCCGTGGTGAACCAGGGCTCGTCGATCAGCTCCGGGCGGCCGACCAGACGCATCACGCGCTCGGCGATCGACTGGGCCGAGGTCGACACGGCGACCCAGGTGCCGTCGGCCGTGCGGTAGGTGTTGCGGGGGGCGTTGTTCTGCGAGCGGTTGCCGGTGCGCGGCTGGACGTGGCCCAACTGGTCGTACCAGAGCGGCTGCGGGCCGAGGACGGTGAGGATCGGCTCGATGATCGCCATGTCGACGACCTGACCCTCGCCGGTGCGGTCGCGGGCGGCGAGTGCCGTCATCACGGCGTACGCGGTCGCCAGGCCCGCGATCGAGTCGGCCAGGCCGAAGGGCGGGAGCGTCGGGGGCGCGTCCGGTTCGCCGGTGATCGCGGCGAAGCCGCTCATCGCCTCGGCGAGGGTGCCGAAGCCGGGGCGGTGGGCGTAGGGGCCGAACTGGCCGAAGCCGGTGACCCGGGCCAGGACCAGGCGCGGGTTGGCGGCGGACAGCTCCGGCCAGCCCAGGTCCCATTTCTCCAGGGTGCCCGGGCGGAAGTTCTCGATGATCACGTCGGCTGTCGTGGCGAGGTGGAGCAGGGTGGCGCGGCCTCCGGACTTCGACAGATCCAGGGTCATCGTGCGCTTGTTGCGGCCCAGCAGCTTCCACCAGAGGCCGATGCCGTCCTTGGACGGGCCGTGGCCCCGGGAGGGGTCGGGCTTCGCCGGGTGCTCGATCTTGATCACCTCGGCGCCGAAGTCGCCGAGCATGGTGGCGGCGAGCGGGCCCGCGAAGAGGGTGGCCAGGTCGAGGACGCGGAGGCCCGTGAGGGGGGCCGTGGTGGCCGTGGTGGCCGTGCCGGGTGTGGTGGCCGTGGTCGTGCCGGGTGCGGTGGTGGGGGGCTTGGGTGCGTTCATGATGCGTACCTGGCCTCGATCTCCGGGCGGTACGGCATCGATGCCGACGCGCCCGGCCGTTGTACGGAGAGTGCGCCCGCCGCCGCGGCCCATGCCAGGGCGTCCGGCATCGGGCGCCCTTCGGCCAGGGCCACCGCGAGGGCGCCGACGAAGGTGTCGCCGGCGCCGGTCGAGTCCACGGCGGTGACGGGCGGCGCGGGGACGGTGATGGATTCGGAGCCTCGGGTTGCGTACAGGCTGCCGGCCGGGCCCAGGGTGACCACGACCTCCGGTACCTGGTCGAGGAGTGCGGTGGCTGCCTGGTGCGGGTCGGTCAGGCCGGTGAGGGCTGTGGCCTCGTGCTGGTTCGGCACCAACAGGTCCGTGGCGGCGAGGAGTTCGGGCGGCAGGGGTTGGGCGGGGGCCGGGGTGAGGATCGTACGGACGCCGTGGCGGTGAGCGGCCTGGGCGCCCTCGATCACCGCCGTGAGCGGGATCTCCAGTTGGAGCAGCAGAACGTCGGCGGTGGCGATCAGGCCCTCGTCGCCGGGGGCGAGAGCGGTGACGGTGCCGTTGGCGGCGGGGATGACGACGATCGCGTTGCCGCCCTCGTCGTCCACGACGATGTGCGCGGTGCCGGAGGCGCCCTCGACGGTGCGGAGGTGGTCGGTGTCGACGCCCGAGTGTTCGAGGGTGGAGCGGAGCTGGGTGCCGTACGCGTCGTTGCCCACCGCGCCGATCATCGAGACGTCGGCACCCGAACGGGCCGCCGCCACGGCCTGGTTGGCGCCCTTGCCGCCGGGGATCGTACGGAACTCACGTCCCGTCACCGTCTCCCCGCGCTGCGGGGCCTTGCCGACGTACGCGACGAGGTCCATGTTCGTGCTGCCCAGCACGGCGATATGGGTCATGGGTGGGCTGCCTCCAAGTGGGTGAGGGAGTACGTCAGTTGGGCGAGGTCGTCGAAGCCGGTGCCGTTGAAGTCCGCGACGGAGGTGGCGAGTTGGTTCTTCAGGGGTGTGGTCCAGCGGTCGGGGAGGGCGTCGGGGGAGCCTGCGAGGAGGGCGGCGATGCTGCCGGCCGTCGCGCCGTTGGAGTCGGTGTCCCAACCGCCGGACACGGCACGGCAGATGGAGCCGGTGAAGTCGCCGTCGGCGTGGGTGAGGGAGGCGGCGATCAGGGCGGTGTTGGGGATGGCGTGGACCCAGTGGTAGGTGGGTGAGTGGGTCGCGTGGAGTTCGTCCACGACGGTGGTGAAGTCGGGGTGGGTTCGGGCCAGTTGGATGCCGTCGTGGATGGCTGCGGAGAGGCGGGAGTGTGGGGGGATCACTGTCAGGCCCGTGCGCAGGCAGGTGTGGATGTCGTGGGTGCCGATCGCGGCCTGGGCGATGGTGGCCGCCGTGAACATCGCCGCGTAGACGCCGTTGGCGGTGTGGGTGAGGGTGGCGTCGCGGTATGCCTGTTCGGCTGCGGTGGCCGGGTCGCCGGGGTTGGTCCAGCCGTGGACGTCGGCGCGGATCAGGGCGCCGATCCACTCGCGGAACGGGTTGCGGTGGCGGGCGGTGAGTGGGGGTTCGAGGCCGGAGAGGAGGTTGCGGTAGGCGATGCGTTCGGCCGTGAAGGTGCGGCCTGCGGGGAGTTCGTCCAGCCAGAGTTTCGCCACGTCCGTGGTGGTGAAGTGGGGGCCGTGGCGTTGGAGCAGGAGGAGGTTGAGGAGGGGGTAGTTGAGGTCGTCGTCCTCGGGCATGCCGTTGATGTTCTCGGCGAGGGAGGTTGTGGCTGAGCGGCGGTTCCAGGGGTGGGCTGTTGTGAGTTCCTCCGGGACTCCTCTGGCTGTGAACCAGGTGTTCAGGGGCCAGTTGCCGGTTGCCTGGGCGAGTTGACGGATGGCGCGTAGGGGGAGTTTCTCTACTGGTTTGCCCAGGAGGCAGCCTGCGGCTCTGCCCAGCCAGGCTGCTTCCAGGTGGAGGGGGGTGGGGGCTGAGGTGGGGCGGATCTCTTCCCCAGGCCCACCCCTTCCCGAAACCGGGAGCTCCGCCCCCGGCCCCCCCGAAGGCCAGTCGAGGCACAACGCCCGGATCTGGTTCAGGTCGGTCGGTTCGTCGTCCGCCAAACTGCTGGGCAGGTCTGCCAGTTCGTCCAGCAAGTCCTCTGCCAGTTGTCGCAAGTAGCGCGATGCCCGGTCTGGGGATGCGCCCGCTCGTTGCGGGGCCTCCGGGCCGCCCGCCGCTCTCCAGCGGGCGGCGATTCTCGTGGGCTCGCGGCCGTCCTGGGTTGCCTGGCACAGTTCGTGGCCGAGCAGGTCCTCCGGCTGGACCCAGGTCAGTCGGAGCATCCCGCGCTCCTGAGCTGGGCGAACGCCCCCTCGTGGGAACGGCGTCGGTGGACGTCCCGTTCGAAGACCTCCCGGGTCACCTCGGTGAGTGTGCGGGCCGGTTCCCAGAGGTCCAGGCGGCTTGCCTCCGCGACCGTCTTCGACCAGTCGGACGGCGCCTCGGAGCCCAGGGCGCCCGCCAGGGCCCCGGCCATCGTCGCGATCGAGTCGCAGTCCCGGCCGTAGTTCACCGAACCCAGCACCGCGTGGCGGAAGTCGCCGCCCGCCACCGTCAACATGCCCAGCGCCACCGGGAGTTCCTCGATCGCGTGCAGACGGGACGGTCGACGGGCGCCCAGCGACGGGGTGCGGTAGTCCGGGCCCACCGTGTCGTACGGCGTCACCGCCTCCCGCAGCGGGCGCTGCGCCGACTCGAAGTCCGAGTAGCGGGAGGCCACTTCGCACACCGTCTCGATCGCCGCCCGGGTGCCGTCCTTCGCCAGGGAGAGGCATGCCTCGATCACCGAGTCGGGCGTCGAGTCAGGGGCGCACGCCGCTGCCACCCCTGCCGCGAAGACCGCCGCCGCCTCCCTGCCGTACGAGGACTGGTGGGCGCCCGCGATGTCGAGGGCCTCGGCGTACGCGCCCGCCGGGTTGGCCGCGTTGACCAGGCCGACCGGGGCCATGTACATCGCCGCACCGCAGTTGACGATGTTGCCCACGCCTGCCTCGCGGGGGTCGATGTGGCCGTAGTGGATCCGGGCCACCAGCCATTTCTCCGCGAGGAAGATGCGTTGGAGGGGGAGTGCCTCGGCCTCCAGCTCCGGGATCCAGCGCGGGTTCGTCATCAGGTCCGGGACCAGGTGGCCGGCGACCGCGTACGCGTCCAGATGGTCTCTGACCTGGGCGTACACCCGTACCAGCGCATGGGTCATCAAGGTGTCGTCGGTGACGTGGCCGTCGCCCTTGTGGTACGGGGCGATCGGGCGGGCCGTGCGCCAGGCGTCCCCGTTCCAGGGGCCGACGATGCCGTGGACGCGGCCCGCGTGGCGTTCGAGGATCTGCTCGGGGGTGTAGCCCTCGACGGGGCCGCCGAGCGCGTCTCCGACGGCCGCGCCGACCAGGGCGGCGGTGATCCGCTCGTCCAGGCCCAGCACTTGGCCTGATGCCTGGGTTTCTGTTGTTTTGGGGTTCATGTTGCGAATCATCCTCTTGGGGCGGTCCGTTGCGTGGCTTCCAGGAGTTCGGCGAGTTCCACGAGGTCGGTGCCGGTCAGACGGGGGAGTGCGCAGCCGGAGAGGGTGCGGCACGCGTCCCGCCAGGCCGTCGGGATCGCGGCTCCGCCGCCCAACGCGCCGGTCAGGGCGCCCGCGAGGGCCGGGGCCGAGTCCGCGACCCGGGAGAGGCAGGCCGCGGCGGGAACCGCTTCCGCGATCCGGCCGTGCGCGGCGGTGGCCAGTGCCAGCGCGACCGGGACCGTCTCGGCGGCGGCGATTCCGTAGCTGTAGACGTGGTCCACGATCTGGTGCTCCAGGAGCGGGACCAGGGCGAACGCGCCGTCCGTGTCCTGGGCGAGCTTCAGCGCGTGGCGGGTGTTGCGGCCGATCTCCGTGCACTCGGGCAGTTCGGCCAGGGCCGCGTTCACGCAGCCCTCGACCTCCTCGCCGGCCAGTGCCAGGGCGAGGGCCGCCGCCATCGCTCGGGCGCCGTGCACGCCGTCGCCGTCCTGGGTGTAGCGGGCGTCGAACTCGGCCAGTTCGGCGGCGAGTCGGGGGTCGCCGGGGTGGGCCACGGCCAGCACGCACGCTCGTACGCAGGCCGCGTCGTCGAAGTAGTGCGGGTTGTCGTGGCCGGTGGCGGGTGGGCGCAGGCCGGCGGCGAGGTTGCCTAGGCCGGCCCGTACGGAGATGCGGGCGCGCAGGGGGAGTACCGCCGACTCGACCTCGGGGGCGCGTTCTGCTGCTGCGGCCACCTCGCTGGCGACGGCGTTCCAGGACAGGTCGATGGCGGCGCGGGCTCGGCGCTCGCGGCTCAGGTCTCCCAGCACGGTGTCGTCGCCGGCCCGGAGGAGGGCCTCGGCTGCGAATGCCGCCCACTCGGCGTCGTCCGAGGGGCCGAGGCGGAGGGGTTCCGGGGGTTGGTTGAGGGCGATCGGGACGGGGAGGGTGGTTGTTGCGTTCTGCTCGGCGAAGGTGTCGAGTTCTCGGGTGAGGCGGCGGGTCCAGTCGGGCATGCGGGCGGCTTTGGCTCGGGTGGTGTGTTTCGCCCCCGCCGCCCTTACCCGTCCCATCCCTGGGGGCTGCCGCCCCCAGACCCCCGCTTCGGCCTGAACGGCCTCGTCCTCAAACGCCGGACGGGCTGAGATGGCTGGGGTTGGGGTGAAGGTGCGTGGGGAGCATGGCTTGGCTTGGGCGGCCTTGTCCTCGAACGCCGGACGGGCTGAGTGGTGCCGGCCGGCGTGGAAGGGCGGGCGGGTGTGTGGGTGGGAGGCTCGGGTGGGATGGGCCTTGTCCTTGAACGCCGGACGGGCTGGGATGGCAGGGACCGGGTTGAATGTGCGGTGGACGTGTCCTGTCCTCGAGTGTCGGAGGGGTGGGTTCACGGCAGCACCTCGGTTTTCGCCGTCGGGTCTTCGTCCGAGGCCAGGACGTACGCCGCCTGGTCCGGTGCCGGGGCGGGGTCCCGTACCGCATCCACCGCATCTCGTACGACCGGCTTCGCGCCCCACTTGCCGCCCTCGCCCGGAGTCAGTAGCTCCGCCACGTCGAGTACGTGGTGGCCCGCCATGGAGGGGAGGCAGGTGCCGCGGGCCGGGCCGATTGCCTCCGCCCAGTCGGGTGGGATGGCCGAGGCGCCGTGTGTCGCGCCCGCCAAGGCGCCTGCCACCGCTGCCGTCGTGTCCGCGTCGCGGCCCATGTTGACGGCTGTGAGGACGGATTCCTTGAAGTCGCCGTCGGCCGCCGCGTACGCACCGAAGGCCAGGGCTACGGCTTCCGGGGCCAGGTCGGTCCATGGGTAGCCGCCGATCACCACCGCGGAGCGGACCGCCCGTTCGCCGCGGTGGGCCACTGCCACCGCCCGGCGGAGGGAGCGGGCCGTCCAGGAGTCGTCGGGGACTACCGCCAACGCCGATGCCACCACCGCGATCGTCGGTGCGCCCGCCATCGCCGCCGCCACGCCCGCCGCCACCGCCTGGCCGCCGTAGATGCCCTCGCCGTCGTGGCTCACCGAACCGTCGATCGCCACCAGGCGGGCCGCTTCGGCCGGGCGGCCCGCCGCGAAGACGCCGAAGGGGGCTGCCCGCATGGCGAGGCCGTCGCTCCACGCGTGGCGGTGTTGAGCTGAGATCGGGGCTGCCAGGCCCCTGCGCAGGTTCTCCAGCGTGCCTCGTTCGCTGAAACCGGCGCCCCGGAACGGGCCCTCGTCCAGGTCGGCGATCCACTGGTGCCAGGCCGCCTCCACATGGGTTGGGGTGAGGGCCGAGCCGTGCCGGGCCAGGAGGAGGCCCGAGAAGATCGCGTACTCCGTGTCGTCCGTGCCGGAGGGGTTTTCGGCCACGTATCCGGTGATGCGGCCCCAGCGGGCGCGGATCTCCGAGGGCTTCATGTTCTCGGCGGGGGCGCCGAGCGCGTCCCCCACGGCCAGACCGAGCAGGGCGCCGCGTGCTCTGTCGCGCAGGACGGCGGCGTCGCCGGGCGCCGGGACCGAGGGAATGCAGGCGATCGATGCCATACGCGGCCTCTCCTCCGGAGGGTTCCGGGGGCTCCCTCGCGGGGGAGCGGAACCCTTTGCGGAACTGTCCCACCGGAGGCCTTCGCGCGAGCCTGTGGCGCCCCAGCGTCACCCGGTCGACATTTGTGCGAGCACTCCTACGGATGAGCGATCACGGTGAATGTGCAGGTGAGGGCAGCCTTTCCTTGCTGGCAGGGGAGGAATTCGCGGCGTATTTTTGGTGTTATCGAGAGTTGGAATCAGTCTAGATTTGCTTCGGCAATGCACGGAGGCAATGTCCGGAGCGGGATGGGGACGGCGTGGCCATCATCGAGAACGAGGCGGCGCTGCATGAAGCGCACCGGGACAATCACACCCATCGCGATGTGAGTGGGGGGTGGCTGCGGCCTGCCGTTTTCGGGGCCATGGACGGGCTTGTTTCGAACCTCGCTCTGATGACCGGTGTGGCCGGCGGGGCCGTTGCGCATCAGACCGTCGTCATCACCGGGCTCGCCGGTCTTGCCGCCGGGGCCTTTTCGATGGCCGCCGGTGAGTACACCTCCGTCGCCTCCCAGAGGGAACTCGTCGAGGCCGAACTTGATGTCGAGCGGCGGGAGTTGAGGAAGCATCCGGTGGACGAGCAGCGTGAGCTCGCCGCGCTCTACGAGTCCCGGGGTGTCCAGCCCGAGCTTGCCCGTGAAGTCGCCCGGCAGCTCTCGCGCGATCCCGAGCAGGCGCTGGAGATCCACGCCCGTGAGGAGTTGGGTGTCGACCCCGGTGAGCTGCCCTCGCCTGGTGTCGCCGCCGTTTCGTCCTTCGGGGCGTTCGCGCTCGGGGCGCTGCTCCCCGTACTCCCTTATCTGCTCGGGGCGACCGCGCTGTGGCCCGCCGTGCTGGTCGCGCTCGTCGGGCTCTTCGGGTGTGGGGCCGTGGTGGCCCGGGTGACCGCGCGGACCTGGTGGTTCAGCGGGCTCAGGCAGCTCGCGCTGGGGGGTGCGGCGGCCGGTGTGACGTATGCCCTGGGCGGTCTGTTCGGTGCGGCCGTAGGATAGGAAATCGTGCACTTATGCGTTGGGCCGCATAAGTAGCTGTTACTCGCTGGTTTCGAACGCTTAACCACTGGGCATGAGCCGTAAGCGCTGTGGGCAACGAAGCCTGCGACGCACCCGCGAGGTGGGCGACGACGCTCCCCTTGCCATGGGTCGGAGGACATCGATCTGTCCGCTTCGACCCCCATTACTTCCACCGGAGCGCGGTCATCACACCGCACGTCACGGTGTCCGCATGTTGGTACGTAGTATCCGGTTCCCGAGAACCGTCCCATCATGTAACCTGCACGAAATTTTGCACTCCAAGAGGGCCAACGTCGTCCCTCGGCTTAATGCATATGCCACACGACGACGACGGGAGAGCCGATGCGTACGCCGCGCCAGCCGTCCCAGCATTCCGAGAATGGCCAGAAGTGGTCCTTCATGGATGCTCGCCCTGCTGCGCAGGGTATGTACGACCCCCGTAACGAGCACGACGCCTGTGGCGTCGGCTTCGTGGCCACCCTCACCGGCGAGGCGAGCCATGCGCTGGTCGAGCAGGCGCTCACGGTTCTTCGCAACCTGGAGCACCGCGGTGCCACCGGCTCCGAGCCCGACTCCGGCGACGGCGCCGGCATTCTCTCGCAGGTCCCGGACGCGTTCTTCCGTGAGGTGGCCGGATTCGAGCTGCCCGAGGCCGGCTCCTACGCGGTCGGTATCGCCTTCCTCCCGGAGGAGACGGCGACCGACGCGGACCCGAACATCGACGAGGCCGTCTCACGTACCGAGACGATCGCCCGTATCGAGACGATCGCCGCCGACGAGGGCCTGACCGTCCTCGGCTGGCGCGATGTGCCCGTCGCCCCCGGACTCCTCGGCGCCACCGCCCGCTCGACGATGCCCGCCTTCCGGCAGATCTTCGTCGCGGACAGCGCCGCGGTGCCCGCCAAGGGCATCGACCTCGACCGCAAGGTCTTCGCGCTGCGCAAGCGCGCCGAGCGCGAGGTCGGCGTCTACTTCCCCTCGCTCTCCGCGCGGACCATCGTCTACAAGGGCATGCTGACCACCGGCCAGCTGGAGCCCTTCTTCCCGGACCTGTCCGACCGCCGCTTCGCGTCGGCCGTCGCGCTCGTCCACTCGCGCTTCTCCACGAACACCTTCCCGTCGTGGCCGCTCGCCCACCCGTACCGCTTCGTCGCGCACAACGGCGAGATCAACACGGTCAAGGGCAACCGCAACTGGATGGCCGCGCGTGAGTCGCAGCTGGTCAGCGACCTGTTCGGGGACAAGGGGCTGGAGCGGGTCTTCCCGATCTGTACGCCCGACGCCTCCGACTCCGCGTCCTTCGACGAGGTGCTCGAACTGCTCCACCTCGGTGGGCGTTCGCTGCCGCACTCCGTGCTGATGATGATCCCGGAGGCGTGGGAGAACCACACCACGATGGATCCGGCCCAGCGCGCCTTCTACCAGTTCCACGCCACGATGATGGAGCCCTGGGACGGCCCGGCCTGTGTCACCTTCACCGACGGCGTCCAGGTCGGCGCGGTCCTCGACCGCAACGGTCTGCGCCCCGGCCGCTACTGGGTCACCGACGACGGCCTCGTCGTCCTCGGCTCCGAGGTCGGCGTCCTCGACATCGACCCCGCGAAGGTCGTCCGCAAGGGCCGCCTCCAGCCCGGCAGGATGTTCCTCGTCGACACCGCCGAGCACCGCATCATCGAGGACGACGAGATCAAGGCCGGCCTCGCCGCCGAGCAGCCCTACGCGGAGTGGCTCGAAGCCGGCGAGATCGAGCTGTCCGACCTGCCCGAGCGCGAGCACATCGTGCACACCCACGCCTCGGTCACCCGCCGCCAGCAGACCTTCGGCTACACGGAGGAGGAGCTGCGCGTCATCATCGCGCCGATGGCCAAGACCGGCGGTGAGCCGCTCGGCTCCATGGGCACCGACTCGCCGATCGCCGCGCTGAGCGAGCGTCCGCGACTGCTCTTCGACTACTTCACCCAGCTGTTCGCGCAGGTCACCAACCCTCCGCTGGACGCCATCCGCGAGGAACTGGTCACCAGCCTGCGCTCCTCCCTCGGCCCCGCCAGCAACCTGCTGGAGCCGACCGCCGCCTCCTGTCGTAGCGTCACCCTGCCCTTCCCGGTGATCGACAACGACGAGCTGGCCAAGCTCATCCACATCAACGCCGACGGCGACATGCCCGGTATGAAGGCCGCGACCCTCTCCGGTCTCTACCGGGTCAGTGGCGGCGGCGACTCCCTCGCCGCCCGGATCGACGAGATCTGCGCCGAGGCCGACGCCGCGATAGACAACGGCGCCCGTCTGATCGTTCTCTCGGACCGCCACTCGGACGCCGAGCACGCGCCGATCCCCTCGCTGCTGCTCACCGCCGCCGTCCACCACCACCTCATCCGCACCAAGCAGCGCACCCAGGTGGGCCTGCTGGTCGAGGCCGGTGACGTCCGCGAGGTCCACCACGTCGCCCTGCTCATAGGCTTCGGCGCCGCCGCCGTGAACCCGTACCTGGCGATGGAGTCCGTCGAGGACCTGGTCCGCGCCGGCACCTTCCTGCCCGGGATCGAGCCCGAGCAGGCCATCCGCAACCTGATCTACGCGCTCGGCAAGGGCGTCCTCAAGGTCATGTCCAAGATGGGCATCTCGACCGTCGCCTCCTACCGGGGCGCCCAGGTCTTCGAGGCCGTCGGTCTCGACACGGCCTTCGTCGCGAAGTACTTCCTCGGCACCGCCACCAAGATCGGCGGCGTCGGCATCGACGTCATCGCCAAGGAGGTCGCCGCCCGGCACGCCAAGGCGTACCCGGCGTCGGGCATCGCGCCCGCCCACCGCGCCCTCGACATAGGCGGCGAGTACCAGTGGCGCCGCGAGGGCGAGCCGCACCTGTTCGACCCGGAGACGGTCTTCCGCCTCCAGCACTCCACG
>Ga0307513_10010232_pt1 | contig 11777 bp, 6 predicted proteins | sample 15_EM_MG_FD_202174 | JGI IMG/M metagenome (GOLD analysis project Ga0307513, IMG submission 202174) | Populus trichocarpa ectomycorrhiza microbial communities from riparian zone in the Pacific Northwest, United States - 15_EM | ecosystem: Host-associated > Plants > Roots > Unclassified | place... | reverse complement strand
TAACTTAAAATATGATGTATATTGAATGGTATTTAAAAACAAATTGATATGGCAACATATTAGGTGATTATTTTTTAAAATATTGAGATCACGATAAAATGAATTAACTCAGGTTAACCTATTAAATTTACGATCTGGATCATAAAACCGTGATAAACCTATAGAAAGAAAATTAAAATAAATTATGAAATTCAATTCTTAATCAACTACATGTTAAAAGAAGAAATTAAAAAATATATTAAATTTAAAAAGAACAAAAAAACTACCCGAGCCAGTTTGGGTTAATCTGCCAAACATGCAACCCAGATAATGAGATACAGATAACCCTATAAAAAGTAAATTAAAGAAAAAAAAACTCAATTTATAATCAACTCAATATTAAAGGATAAAATCGAAAAAAATCAATTAAAAAAGATAAAAAAAAAAAAACAACCCAAATCAACTCAAGATAACTTGTTAAGCTCGCGATCTCGGTCATGAGACCAGGATAACTTCATAAAAAAATTACGACACTCCATTTCTAACAGATTTAATGTTGAAGGTTAAAATTTAATTAAAAAATATAATAAATACATGAGACCAACATAACTATACAAAAAACAAATTGAAAGAAACTACGAAACTGAATTCCCAAATAACAAAATACTAAAAGATGAAATTAAAAAAACTAAATGAAAAAAAAAAAAAGAATATTGACTTCTTGCATGGTGAAATTGATAAAAAAAAATCAATTAAAAAATAACAAAATAAAAAGAACCGAGCAAACCCGAGTTAACCTGCAAAACTCGCAACCCGAGTCATGAGATTGAGATAACTTTATGGAAAGAAAATAAAAAAGATACAAAGCCCAATTAAATAAAATAAAGGTTCAATTAAAAAAGGATGTAAAAAATAAACAGAGTCAAAACAGATCAGTCTTCCAAACCCGTAACTCAAGTCATGAGATCAGAATAATACTACAAAATCAAATAAAAAAAACTATAAGACCCCATTTCCAACCAACCCAATATTGAAATATATATAAAAAAAAGTGTCAATTAGAAAAAGTGTCCCAAAATAACGACTTAGGTCAACCTATGTTAACTTGTTAAACTTGTGACCTGAGTCATGAGATCAAGATAAATTTATAGAAACCAAATCAAATAAAAATTATGAAACCTCGCTTCCAATAGATCTAATGTTGAGGGTTAAAATTGAGAGGAAAAAAAAACTAAATCCATGAGACTAGTATATAACCCAATAGAAAAGAAATAAAAAAAAATACAAAGCACAATTCCCAAAACAACTTCATATTGAATAATGAATTTGAAAAAAAAACTAAATAAAAAAATAGGTTGTTAAAGATGATTTTTTTTTTCATTTTTGGCCTTTAATATTTTGTTCGTTAGAATTAGGCTTTCTAATTTGTTTTGATATGGGTTTCATGGGGGTTATCATCGTCTCATACCCCAGATCACGGGTTTTAGAGGTTAATTATGGTTGGTCCAGGTTGATTTAAAGTATTGTCATCTCAATATGTTTTTAATAAAAATATCAAGACAAATATGTCACTATTTAAGTATTTTAAAAGTGTTTCATCTAGTTTACATCAAATTTTTTACTTCATAATGTCTTTATGTTTTTCATAAATTAAAAAAAAATAATTTGACCCGCAACATAGAGCAGATAAAAAAATACTACTTTATAGCTAAAAATGAAGGAGCACATCTCATTTTCAGCTAGGATTTCTCCTAATAAACCACCATGATATCATTTTCAAAACATTTCATTATTGTATTTTGTATATCAAGTTAAGATAAAACGAAAAAAATAAATAAATAAAATATATTATAGTTAATTGCTAGATAAAGAAAGATTTGTTGGGATCAAACATATTTTCATAAAACTCTTCCAATTAATTAGTGGAATCAAAAAGATTCTTATAAAAATTTTCAATTAGTTGCTAGGATCAAGAATATTTTCATAAAAATCCTCTAGTTAATTATTGATATCAAAAAGATTTTCATGAAAATCCTTTGGTTAATTATTGGGATAAAAGGTTTCCTCTTAGAAGAGACATAATTTTAAGAGAGAAAGAACAACAAATATAGTGAGAGAAAAGAAAGAAAACGAAAGAATAGAGGGCATAGAGGAAATTATAAAAAGAAAGAAGAAGAATAAAAGGAAACAACAACATTTTCTTTGCAAAAATAAAAAAGCCATCAACACCCATCTCTTTTCTCTTCCGCCACTACTAGGACAATTCCAGCTACTTCTAGTCAGCCCCAGCCACTCTAGAAAATCACTTTTGATCCTCAAATTTATATTTGAATTTTTTTAATATGCTATTGAGTTTTTTTTTTATAAAGAATTGATTATTATTGATGATTTTCAATCTACTGTGAATGATTGCTATTACATGATGGATGTTGACATTCCTTTTGAATGGTTATATTGTGTTTGATTTGTGATATTGTGATGTTAGTTTTGGTTTTTTTTTTAATTTATGTTGTAATGTTGTGTTGACTTGTTGTTGTGTTGTTTTTTTAATTTGTTACTTTGCATGTTTGGAGTTTGACACACAATTTTTTTGTGTATTAAGGATTTTATCATTCGTGTACCCACCTAAGATGATTGAATTGTCAATGGGCTTTATCCTTAAAAGTTAACTAGAAAAATAATGAAATCACTTGTTGCATACCTTTATTGTGTACAAAAATTTTTTAAACCATTGTTTTAATAATAATAAAAAACTTTGTGATTATTGTTTAGAGTTTCTTGTTGTGTATTAAGGGTTTTCATTATCCATGTACCAACCTAAGATAATTGAACCATCAATGGGTTTTATCCTAAAGAGTTGACCAAAAAGACAATGAAACTACTAAGTGCATGACTTTATTGTGTGTTAAATATTTCCAAACCTTTCCATTTATAATAAACAACTTTGTAATTATTGTTTTGAAAATTTTGTTATATATTAATGATTTTTATTATTCATGTATCAACCTATGATAAACGAATCATCAATGGGCTTTATCCTTAAAAAGTGACTGAAAAGATAATAGATTCTCTTAATACATGATTTTATTGTTTGTAAATTTTTTATCTTCTATTTATTTATCAATGTGTGCAAATATTCGATCATAATTTTTCATATGTTAAGATATTACTCATCATTGTGAGTAGACTCAGTTTGGCTTAACGTAACCCTAAAAATACTCATCATTATTCAGTTATGATTTTTTGGTCCATTTTAGACATAACCCATGAAATGGGCTCAAAGCCTAATTGTTATTTGATATCCTCTCAAGTTTGATGCCCTTATTTTCAAAATAAGGATAGGATCTTATAGTCAACCTCATCTTGCAAATTATTTTCTTAGGATTAATAGTTTTTTGATCAAATATGCATATACGAGTTTAAGTCAAATTTAGCAAAGCACAATAAATATCAATACAACATATCTTAAATAAGATATTTTAAGATAATTTTTACTTTTTATTTAGCTTAACAAGCCCCTTACTTAGAACTTTAAAAACTAGTTAGGATTGCTTATTACCATAAAACTAGGTTACAACTTATTTTTTCTTTTTTTTTTCTTTTTTTACCAATTAGCTCGTCGAGATGTCCCACGCAACAATTATTATTGTATTTTAAAATTAAATTAGAAAGCATGAATTTTATGAAAATTTGATCATGTATTGTTTTTCAATTATTCTTAGAGTGTGTTTGTTTTTTAGGTAATTTTTGTGGTTGTAATTTGAAAAAAGTAAGTTTTAAAAAAGTGCAGTTTGCTGTGGATAGTTGGATTTAGATACGTGTTTGGTAAAAATTATGGTTAAAGTTTATGTATAGCAAAAAACATGTATAAAATATTTCAAAACTTAGTTAAAAAAACATGTAAAAACTGCGTTTCAAACTCAATTTTTTAGTATACCCCACAACATAAAACTCAGTTTGGTGTGTTACCAAATAACTTGTTGCGTTTGTTTCACCGCAAATACAAAATTCAGCGGAAAACAAATGCAATCTTAATATTGTTACCAAAACTCATGTTTAGACTTGATGTAAATTTCTTACTATTTTTCAAAAATGTAATCTAAATAGACTTTGTTAACACTATGGGTAAACATGTTGTTTTTTAATGACATCTTAATACTTTTTAAACAGAAATTCTTCACAAATGTTTTATATAATTTTATAAATTTACAGTTAAAAACTCACTTGCATTATCAACCAAATGTTATTAATTAGACTTATTAAAAGAGTTTATACTAAAATTGTTCATAAAAATCTAGTATGTATACTAAACCTATCCAATCACAAATAAACCATAAAGTTACCAGGTGTCAAGCTACCAAAAATATAAACTTACCACATTATAATAATGCCACCAGCATTTCATAGATAAATTAAAGTTTAAGAATTACACTGTAAAGTTAAAAACATTTCATCTCTGCTCTCGGGTTGAACTAACCTAACTAATTTTTTTTCTTAATATTATTCTCTCCAGGAGGGTCTTTTTTATCATAATTTTTTTGAGTCATTTTAGGCTTTAATAAAAAATAAAAAAAATCTCTATGACCATATTTTTATGGTTTACGTATTTGGTTATCAAGTTTGCATTAGCCACCTTCTCCAATGAAATTTGTCTTTCTTGTCTTGATGTTTTTTATTTTTCAAAAATAGTTAAATGATTAAATTATTAAAAAATAGACTAAATTTATTATCAAAGGCTCTTATGTCTTTTTCATTATAGTTTTTTTATCATATTGACTGCGGGGTTATTTGGTAATTTGCTAAATATAAATATTATTAAAAACAATTAATTGACATGTGTAGTGCACATTTCAGAATGTGGATTGTGCTGACGGGCTTTACACAGCGTATGCGACATCGTCCGGTGACCAAACACTGGATTTCAGGGTGGTATTGGAATCTCCTCAACATCTCCACCATGCCTAGGTAGCTTGTGCGGTCAGCGGACCTATGATTTGGTGCCGAAGATCTTTTTTTCTTTTCTTTTCTTTCTTTTTCTTTTCAATTTTCATGTCAAACCCTCTAATTTTTTAAAGTAATTTTTAAATTTGTTTTTCTTTAAATTAGGTTATTGTTATCTTGATTACTATTTATTTTATTTGAAATCATTTATAAAATTAGAATTACTTTTCAATTCCATCCTCTATTTTTTTTTTCATCTATCATATTTGGCCTTCATTCTTTTGATTGCTATTTTTTAATTTTTTAATTTCATCCCTCATTCTTTTCTTTCATTTAATATTTATACCAGATTTGGTCCTCGTTCTTTTGATTACTACTTTTATTTTTTATTCTTTTCTTTATTTTTTTAATTCCATCCATCATTGTTTTATTTCATTTAAATTTTATACTAGATTTGTTCCTTATTCTTTTGATTGCTATTAATTTTAATTTTGGATGATCTATAATTTTGCTTCATGATTTTTTTAGGTTTTCTTCTATGGAGTAACTCGGTCTCATAACCCGGATCATGGGCTTTGAAGATTAACACGGTTTGACTTTAGTCTGTTTTTAGGTTCCTTTTTCAAAATTAATTTTTTTTTTCAATTTCATCATTTGATATTATATTAATAGGCCTTCAACTTCAAGATTTTTGCTGCTTTCTTTTCTATGAGGTTATCTCGATTTAATATTCCAAGTAAAGGGTTAATCGAGTTAACTCATGTTGACTCGAGTCTTTCTTTCGATGTTTTTTTCATTGATTTTTTTTTCAGTTTTGCCTTTTATTATTTTGTTTACTTGAGAGTTGACTTCTATTATTTTTTTATTTTTTTTGTATGGGGTTAACCCGCCCTCACAAGCAAGGCGTGAGTTTGACATACCGACTAGAGTCATGTTCTTTTGTCTTTTTTTAAAAAAATAATTTTTTTTAATTCATTCTTCATTGTTTGATTTGCTAGTAACTAATTTTTGATTTTTTTTTTCTTTTTCTTTATGAAATTATCTCATTCTTATTCAAGTTTTGTTTTGTTATAAAAAAGAGTGTTGAGGCCTTTTAAGAATATTTATAAGGTATCTTTTTATAATATTGGTAATTGTTTATTTTTTTTATTAGTAATTTTTGTTTTTTGTTTTCGTTGCTTGCTTTTTTTATAATGATATTATTAAATTAATTAATCTTATTAAACCTATTCTAATCAATAACTTGCATCTTAAATTGTTTTTGTTTTTTTAAAAATACTATCATTGTATGAGCATTTTTTTTAAACGTTAGAAGAAACTTGACCAAATCCAAAATATAGCGCGGACCACCTATTAAGTATTCTACATCAAATCTTATCAATGGATCCACTTCAATATCCCACTTCAATTAATTCAATATATAATATATATCTATAAGTAAATAGTACGCCCGCATGAGCTTAATCTCTATCATTTCGTTAAGTGATGGTTCAATTTCTTCGTAGTTTTCTTCACTTTGTTGAATTTAATCGATTCTCTCTCTCTCTCTTTATATATATAATTGTAGTAGGTGGTAGAGACAATCGAATATCAAAGTTCTTTATTTAAAGGTTTGGTCACCGAAAAGTTCATCATGTTTGTGACAAAATAAATGAGTGAATAAGTCCAGCATAATTTGTAAAGACTTTGGAAGAACATAGTCAAGGGGACCGATTTGACAATGAAAAATGACCTAAGAGAATAAAAAAAAGAAAAAAAAAACTGAAAGAGAAGGCAAATTCACTTTGCATATAAACACAATTTAGTGTTCACTTTAACCATGTAATTACTTTTTACTATTCCCCAAAAATTCAATGGCGATGGTGCTAGGGTGTTTAGAATTTTTCGCATGCGTTAAAAAATTGACTACGGGTTGTATACGTGTTTTTTATAATTTTTTAGCATGTTAAAATGATTCAATTATCCTTTTGAAGTTAAAAATTTTAAAATTAAGAGATGAGGGTGTTTTTATTAAAAAAAAAAACAAAATAGAATGACATCTTTACCCTTGATATATATATAAATTGTGAATTCAAGGGCCTTTTGGTTTTTTCATTACAATTTTTTGTTACTGTTTATATTGGTTACCATATAATTAAATAAACAAAAAGTTTTCTTAAAAAGTTATTAAACCAAGTGGAGTTCATGACTACGGTCACGAGTTTAGTGAGTTTAATGTATGAAGCTCTAGTTAATCCAATATGTTATTGCCTTAATATTAAAAAAAAATATCATCTTGAATATTCTTTTAAACCAAATTATATTTTTACTAGTAATTCAGGTTACCTTTAAACCCACTTAGTCAATTGAATAATATTAGGACAACTCTCACATAATTTAATTAAAAATCATGATAGGCAAGGATTTGGGTTGACAAGTTTTAAGGTTAGCCCGTTGGACTTGATTAAATATCAATGCCAAAGAATTTCCTCTGACCTAAACTTTTTCTTACATTCAAATTTGTTTTTGGGCAAACCTATAGTATATAGCGTGAGTTAGTATAGTATATAATAGTACATTACATTACATTACAATTACAAAAGAAACTGAAATTGGTGATGAAGTTGCTCTAGCAATTCCTATTGTAACACAAGACACATAAACACAACTAATTACAATAATGAATCCATAATCTTCTCTCTTTTTTTTCTTTTTCCAATTGCTCAATTATTTTTCTTTTTAATTTCATTATTTTTTTTGTTTGGTTTATTTTGGATTGGAACTAATGGTTTGTTTTGAATCGGTTCGCATGGGACTCTCGTGGTATCGGGGAAAGAAACAACATTCAATCGATGTTCAGTTTGGATAAAAAAAAAATCAATCTCATTGATTTAAAACAATTAAAGCTTCAAAGACTAATTCTAAAATTGACAATTCAAGGATTGCTTTCGAACAAAAAAGGGAAATAATTAGGGAGATTTGAACGCGCTAACAAATAGGAGAGGCCGCCTTACTTGGGTGGAATGTGTGGCGGCCTCTGACATTTGCTTCCACCCTTCTCTGATGTCATTTGAATTTCCTCGCTATGGTCTACCACGACGTGTAACGCATGTTGACGACAGATACCCGTTTTGAATCCGACAAACCATTCTTCTTCTTCTTTTTTTCTCTTTCTTTTCTCTCCTCTCACCTCGATTTCCATGTCAAGTACTCTTGAAAGATCAAAATGGGCTTTCAAAGTTCTTTTTTTTTATCAAATTTTGTTATCATTCTTTTGATTGTTGTTTTTACCGATCATTTTTTTTCTATCAACTTCATCCTTCAATATTTGGTTTGTTAGAAAATTGGATTCGTTAATTTTTTATGCTCCTTCTATATGGTAATCACAATCTCATGATCCAGGTCACGAGTTTTTTGGGTTTACGTGAATTTATTCTAGTCTTTTTCTTGGGTTGTATTTTTAAAATGAGTTTTTTTTTTTTTTTTTTTGCATCCTCCATTACTGGGTTAGTTAGGGATTGAGCTTCGTAGTTATTTTTTATGAGATAATTTCATTCTCATAACCCGAATCGTGGGTTTGGATGGCTCGTCCAGATTGACTTGGGTGTTTTTTTTTTTGCCTTTTTTTTTAAATTAATTTTTTTATTAGTTTCATCATTCAACATTGTGTTGATTTGGAATTGAGGTTCATCATTTTTTTTTCTTTTCCCTTTCTATGTGGTTATTATGGTCTCATAACCCTAGTTGTGGTTTTAGAGGGTTAAAGATCAAAATGGGCTTTCAAACTTCTTCTTTTTTTTTAATCAAATTTGGTTATCATTTTTTTTATTGTTGTTTTTACCGGTCATTTTTTTTCTATTAATTTCATTCTTCAATATTTGGTTTGTTAGAAAATTAGATTCGTTAATTTTTTTATGCTCTTTCTATATGGTAATCTCAATCTCATGATCCAGGTTACGAGTTTTTAGGGTTGATGTAAATTTATTTTAGTCTTTTTCTTGGGTTGTATTTTTAAAATGAGTTTTTTTTTTTGCATTCTCCATTACTTGCTTAGTTAGGGATTGAGCTTCGTAATTATTTTTTATTTTATTTTTATGAGATAATTTCATTCTCATAACCCGAATCGTGGGTTTGGAAGGTTCGTCCAGATTGACTTAGGTGTTTTTTTTTTTTTTGCCTTTTTTTTTAAAAAAAAATTTCTTAGTTTCATCCTTCAACATTGTGTTGATTTGGATTGAGGTTCATCATTTTTTTCCCTTTCTATGTGGTTATTATGGTTTCATAACCCTAGTTGCGGTTTTAGAGGGTTAACCGATGTTGTCTTGGGTCTTTTTTATTTTTTTTCTTTAAAATATATATATATTTTTTTTTTGCAGTTTTGTCATCCAATATTGGATTGGTTGGTAGTTTGGCTTCATAATCTTTTTAAATTACTTTCTATGGGGTTATTCCGTTCTGATGATTCATGCTGGTGGTTTGAAAGGCTTATTAGGGTTGACTCAAGCCTTTTTTAAAAAAATATATAACTTTTTTTTTTATTTTCATCCTTTAACATTAGGTTTGTTGGGAATTGAGTTTCATAATTCCTTTTGATTTGATTTATAAGATTATCTCATTTTCATGACCCATGTTGTGGATTTGGCCAGTTACCTGGATTGACCTAGACTGATTTTTAAATATTATTAGATTGATTTTTTTTTCAATTTCATCTAGTATTTGGTTGTTTAGGAATTAAACTTCATAATTGTTTTTTATTTGCATTCTATGGTATTATCACGGTCTGAAGACTCGGGTCACAAATTTTGCAAGATAACCAGGGTTGACTCTGATAAATTTATTTTGTCATCATCTCAATATTTAAACAAAAAGTATATGGATATTATGTTATTGTCTCGGTATTTAAAAAAGTTGTTGTTCAATATGTATTAGATTTTAAATTTATAATTGAATTATATTTTTTATAACAGAAATGTTAGTTGTGCATTTATTTAATTGTTTTTTTTTTTTTTTGAATGATTCAACAGTGATGGAGCGTGGATTACGAATCTAAGTAGTTAACTATGCCATATTATACCAATATAAGTACCTGAAGGTCCCACAAACCTCGGGGTCACTAGAGGTTTACATAGTCGTTAACTTCAAGGCCTGTAGAATTAGTCGAGGTACGCGCAAGCTGACCCGAACACCCATATTAATTTTAAAAAAAAAGCACCTCAAGGTAAGAGACCCTTATTGAGAGTGCTTGACAGTGTGGTAGCGGTTGCTTTTCAAATAACTTTTTGTGCCGAAATGCATGCCAATGATTTTTTTTCATTTTTTAAAAATTATTTTTGACATCAGCACATCAAAACGATCCAAAACGTATAAACCATATTAAATTTTAATAAAAAAAATTGAATTTTTTTGAAACGCAGTTTGCACCCCATTTCCAAACACATTGATTATTAATGTAGTGTTTTTTGAAAGCAAACTCTGTCTAGGTTTGGAGGCTCTTTTGTACTTAGCATAAGTTTCGTTGTGATTGAAAATCCATCACCTCAAAGGAATAATAATATATAAAAAAAATACTTTGTTTTTTCACCTCCTGCCCTTAGCTTCTCATCTTTGAGTTGGTGCCGTGTTGTGCATGAGTTGTATATTGGAGTATAGAGAAAGTTTGGTATGCTTAAAAGTTATTTTTAAATAGAGTTGTGTACATATAAAGAATTTTATCTATTATTAGTTTTAAATAAAATTAATGTTAAAATTATCTTTCTATAAACAATTCTAACATAGTTTTGATGAGAAAAAAAAATATTTTTACTCTTTCAAAAACTCTTTATTCTTATATACTATGCTATCAAAATTCTCATGCTCTTTTATCCCAAAGTGGTAAGACCAGAAAACAATGTTGCTGTCATGTTATTAACACCAGATAGAAGATGATAAATTATTTTAAAGCTAGAAGATTAATTCTTGTTTTTGAAGAGTGTGATTGTGTTTGCTTTTTAAAGTGTTTTTTGTGTCAAAATACATTAAAATGATATTTTTTTTATTTTTTAAAAATTATTTTTGAGATCAGCGTATTAAAACGATCTAAAATACATAAAAAAATAATTTTAGCAAAAACAAAAATGAATTTTTGGGGTCCCAAACAGAACATATATCTTCCTGTTCTTTTTTACATCAACAAATACTATAAGTTAATTTTTTTTTTGTTAATTTAGATGTCTGACATATTTTATAGAAACTAGAACACCAAAGTATTTGTTTTTTAAAAAAAACCTCTTATGTAATGTGCTATGACATTGTATCATATTGAAACCCGTCGCTATCGTCTTAGAGAATTTTCTCAAATGATACAATCTTGTAAATATAATCATGAGTTAAATATGATATTAAATATTAAGATTAAAAAAAAACATCAATTTAAAAATATTAAATGTTGCATTTGTGATATTTTTATAACATAAAATTATAAAAATGCTCACATTTCAATGATGATTTGAATTAAAAAATCTAAATCATAATAAAATTATACATTTCACATAATTAATGAATGTAAAATTTATAATTTTATTTCCATGAAGAGTAATAATGAAAAAAGAGAATAAAAAAAAATATTTTTAAATTCATATTAAAAAACACAAAATATTAAACCATTAATATTACTATTAATCATGGTTATTAAATCTATTTACTTGAAATATAACTCAAATCAAGTTTAAAGTTGAATCAAATAACGAATCTATCAAGTTAAAATCTGATTAATTTGATCAAATTTTGTTGAAATTCTATTAAATCAAAAATTAATTTTAATAAAAAATATTTAATACATGAGTTCAACCTTGATTATTTTATATATATATATACACACAAAACCATTGGATCAACTACCC
>Ga0307513_10010231_pt1 | contig 11780 bp, 10 predicted proteins | sample 15_EM_MG_FD_202174 | JGI IMG/M metagenome (GOLD analysis project Ga0307513, IMG submission 202174) | Populus trichocarpa ectomycorrhiza microbial communities from riparian zone in the Pacific Northwest, United States - 15_EM | ecosystem: Host-associated > Plants > Roots > Unclassified | place... | reverse complement strand
AGCGGCACTTAATAACGTAACTGAGTAAATATAAAGGCTTATCTAACCGGGGGAGGTTTTTGTTGAGATATTCAAACCCGCACATGCGTGTCGTTTGAACCCGACGGACACAATACAGAACACCGCGTATCGTTCCGACCCCGATACCGAGAATTGACAACCGTGGCAGGCTTTTCTGACACGCCCCTGTTTGAAACGTCTAGAGCAAATTTCAATTGGCAGTAGAACAGTAGGGGCAGGCTAGCCCCTGCCCGGGTGGTGACGTAAGGCGCGGGCAGGGACGAGCCCTGCCCCTACAGTTATAGCGATTGTTCTACTTCCATCTGAAATTTGCTCTATGACGGCTTGAAATTGATGGGAGCCAAAACCTTCAACGCAGAGACACGGAGAGCCGCGGAGTGAGCGCGGAGAAGAGAATTTGAAATCTCAAATTTGAGATATGAATGCTTGCCTCTGCTCTCCTCTGCGGCTCTGCTCCACGTCTCTGCGGTGAGTCTTGGCTTTTTATTGAAGATCGTTCTAACTGCGTGGCGCGAAGTAGCCGATGCGCGCGGTGAGGCGTAGGGCGGGGTCGGAGGTCTTGACTTGTACGCGTCGAAACTTACCGTCGCGCGTCTTGTCGAGCGGCATGTAGTAGAGCGCGTACTGGTGGCGCAGTTCCTCTGCCACCTCTGCGTAGACGCTATCGAGGGCGGCAAAAGTCTGCGGCTTGAAGAGACGCCCGCCGGTGGCCGCCGTCAGTCCGGCGAGATTGCGTTCGCTCGCGTCGAGCACGCGTAGGGATTCGCGCAGGTCGCCGATGCGGAGTTCGTTGAAGCGTCGGGTTGAAAGCGGCTCGGATTGGAGCGTATCGAGTTCGGCACGCTTGCGCGCACGCTCGATCTCCGTGTTGCTGATGCAATAGACGCTCGTCCCGGCTTCGAGCAGCGCGCTGAGCGCCATCTCCAGCGACGCGTGGCCGCGCCCGCTATCAATTCCGTCCGTGAGCACGACCACGGCATGTCGCCGCCGCGCGTCTTTGAATTGCTCGCGCGCCGCGAGGTAGAGCGCGTCGTGGAAGCGTGTGAACATGCCGGGCGTCACGCGCCTGAGCGAGCGTCGCAACTGTACGCGGCTCGTCGTCCAGTCCTGCAACAACTCGACGCGGTCGTCGAACTTCAACAGGCTCATGCGATCCTCCGGCGCGAGTCGCGCGGCGAACTCTTCCACCGCGCGCCGGAAATCTTCCAGACGGCTCGCCACCGAAGACGAAGCATCCACCATCAACAGGACATCCACTGGCACGCGCCGCAGGCGCAGGTCGCTCAGAGGCTGCTCACGCCCGTCTTCCCACACCTGAAAATCCTTGCGCTCAAGCGTCGTCACCAGACGCCCCGCCGCGTCGCGCACCGTCACGGGCAGGAGCACTTCCGTCGTGCTCACCTTGATCACTTCGTCATCTTCTTCCATTTCCTGTGACGACGGAGAACTCTTCTCGGTTTTTGTCTGCTGCGCGGACGCGACCCACGCGAGTCTCCCGCCCGTCGCGGCGACGACAAACAAGTAGAACGCGCACAGCAAGGCCACGCGCGGGATAGAAAATCTCGCGGCGCGGCGGTCAGAGCGTAAGTCGGAAATGTTGGAACGCATCAACCTGATTTTTACGGTTTCGAGTTGGAATCGTTTGCGTTCGATGCGCCCTCTTCGCCAGACGCGGCGCGCATGGCGGCGATGACCGGCTCGCCGACCCGGCGGCGACGCAACTCCGCCAGTTTCGCGGGCGCGAAATCGAACTCGACCGGCGAACCCTCTATGCGCCGGATGATCGTGCCTTCAGAAAAACCTGCCTCGACGAGTTCGATCACGGAATCGTTGGTCAGCGTCGGCGTGCGTTCGAGTTTGGGTTCGCCCGCGTTGTTCGTCCCGCCCGTCTCTGCCTGTGGACGCATGATGCGCACGCTCGCGCTGCCGGTCGTCTGCGAATCGCCTTCCGCCGCGCCGCCGCCGACGCGCGAACGCGTACGCCCGCGCACGCCGCCCGACGAGCCGAAGATGTTGACCTCGTTCGGGTCGCTCTGGCCGTTCGACGGCTTCCCCGTCTCGGGCGCGCGCGTCTGCCCGCGCATCCCGTCGAAGAACGGATCGTCTTCAAAGGCATCGCCCGCGTCGTCGCGCGCCGAAAACATGTCGCCTTCGGCGCGCGCCAGCATCGTGAGGATGATTCGCTCGCCGACCCCGTTCTTCTTGAGTTCGATGAGGCGATCCGGCGAGAGGTCGAACCGCGCGGGGCGCACGCGTATGATCGCGATGACGGTCTTCTCGCTAAACTTCGCGCGCACGAGTTTGACGATGGCGGCATTCGTCAACGGCGCTTCCGCGTCCGTCTCGGACGCGACGCCGCGCTGCGACGAAGCCTGCCCGCGCGATTCGGACGCACAGCCCGCCACCAATGCGACGACACACATCAACACGAACGCGACATGTCTTGCCAGCAAACTTCTCATACTCCTCCCGGCCAACGCTCCCGGCTCAATTTCCCGACGCCGTCGCGGTTGTCTTACTACTTCCCGGCGACGCGGCGGTTGTCTTGCTACCGGCGGTTGTCTGTTCGCTCACGGCGTGAGCCGCGCGCCCGTAGCGACCGCTGATCCGGCGCACGTAATTTCGCGTCTCACGATAAGGCGGCACACGATGGCCGTACTTGATCACCGCGCCCTCGCCCGCGTTGTAACTCGCGAGCACGAGTTCGACCCGCCCGTTGAATCTACCGAGCAGTTGCTTCAGGAAGCGCGTGCCGCCCGCGATGTTCTGCGCCGGGTCGTGTATGCGCCGGACGCCGAAACGCGCCGCCGTCCCCGGCATCAACTGCATCAAACCGCGCGCGCCCACCGGGCTGACCGCTCCCGCGTTGAAGTGCGACTCCTGCTCCATCACGCAAAAGATCAGGTACGGGTCAACGCCGTAGCGCGCGCCGTTCTGCCGGATCAACGCGTCGAGTTGCGGCCTGCCCGTCGTCCAACGCCGCTCCCGCTTGCCCGCCCGCGCCGCCGTCGTTTCGCGTTCTTCCGTCAACTCATCCGACTCTCTTTCAATACGCTCAATGCGCGCGCGTTCGAGAAAGATCGAGAGGTTGCCGCGCTTGTACCAGACGCCCTCCGCCGATTCGTTCGCCTCGTCAACTTCAAAACGCGCACCGCCCACGAGGTAAATCCAGAGCGGACGCGCCGGGGCGGCGACTTGCGGAGTCTTCGTCGTCTCGTCTCCCGTGTCGCTCACGTCCGACAGCTTCGCGACCTGACCATTCTTCGCTTTGTCTTTCTCGCTCCCCTTGCGCTCTATCGTTTTCACGCGCGCGCGCGCGACGAAATTCGTCATCCCGCCGTGCCTGTACCACACGCCTTCCGCGTCGTCCCAAGCCTCGTCAACTTCGAGCGTCGTCCCGTCAACCAGCAGCAAGCGGTCGGCGAAAGCGACGGCGGGCAGGCCGAGCGTGAACAGGACGGCGAACACGGCGACCTTCAAATGACGGGCGCGAGCGTGAGAGAAGATAGACCTCACGCACAGGCGCACAGGCGCAAAGAAGACGGGCGGCTCATCCATCAAGCGCGTTGCTGCTGTTCGCCTTCGATTAGTTTCCCTGTGCGCCTGTGCGCCTGTGCGTGAAAATTTTTCCGTCATCGTCGCGCCCCCTTATGACACGTCAACCAAATCTCCCACGGTTCGCGCGTCGCCCGTGCCGCGCCGTTCCGTCTCCGACGCGAAACCGTGTGACGTGCCGAAGTAGTTGCGCCACGCGCTGTCGATCACCTTCGGCGTGAGTTCGATGGGCTGGCCTTCAAAGAGGCAGATGTCGAGCACGCGGTCGAGCAGGTCGCGCGGCTCGCAGGCTTTCATCTGGCGGTGCGAGATCATGTAGTTGTTCAGAATGTAGTCGAGGCAAACTTGCTCGGCGCGCATTCCGCGCGTGTGCGCCGCGCGTTTGAAGATTTCGATGTAGGCGGCGGGCGTCGGCGGCTCGACGCGCGCGCGGTAGCCCATGCGCCGGAGGAACGCCTCGTCAACGAGGTCTTTCTCTTCGAGGTTCGTCGCGAAGACGACCAACTGCTCGAACGGCACTTCGATCTTCTTGCCCGTGTGCAGCGTCAGGTAATCGACGCGGCGTTCGAGCGGCACGATCCAGCGGTTCAAGAGGTCTGCGGGCGCGACGCGTTGCCGCCCGAAGTCGTCTATGACGAGCGTGCCGCCGTTCGACTTCATCTGAAACGGCGCTTCGTAAAAACGCGCCGCCTCGCTCCACGTCAAGTCGGCGTTCTCCAACGTCAACTCGCCGCCGACGATGACGAGCGGGCGTTCGATGCAGACCCACCGGCGGTCGTACTCGGCGGGCGTCGTTTCGTTCACAGCCGTGCGGTGGTTGTGCGCGTCGAAAACGCGTATCACCTGACCGTCAATCTCGATGGCGTAGGGAATCCAGATCGCGCCGGGGAGACTGGCGTTGATGCGCTCGGCGACGGCAGTTTTGCCCGTGCCCGGAGGGCCGCTGAGGAACAGCGAGCGGCGCGAGTTGACAACGCAGCCAACCGTCTGCATGAGCGAATCGGGTAGCACGAGATCGCGGAAGGCCGCGCGCACGGAGTCCATCGTCGCGTGGCGCGCGGGCACGGCTTGCAGGCGCATCATGTGCGCGTAGTCGCGCAGCGAGACGGGCGCGGGGCCGTCGTAACCGCAGAAGGCGCGGGCACGCGCCAGTTGCCCCCAACCCTTATCGAGCATCCCGTAACGCGTCGCGCCCATAGCCGATTGCAGTTTCACCTCGATCAACTTCTCGCGGTAAAGCTGCTGCAAAATCTCCTCCGTCAGCGCGCGCGGCAGGTGGAGACGCTCGGTGACGTTGGCGGTCGAAGGTTCGGGCAGTGCGGCGACGATCTTGAGCGCGAGGTCGCACAGGAAACTCTCCGGCACATCCGTCTCGGCGAGTTCTTCCGGCACGGGCGGCCCCATGCTTTCCACTTCCATGCGCGTCAGTATGTTGGTTTGCGTCATGTCTCGATTCCCCGTCGGCGATGTTGGTTATTCTTTACCTGCGACCTGCTCGTTCGCCTGTCCGGCGAGCGTGCGGCGAGTTTCTTCAGCGCGGTCGGCGCGACCGTTGCGCGCGTAGAGTTCGGAGAGGCGGCGCAGGACGAACTCCGACTGGGGCTGCGCGCGGCGCGCGGCTTCGTAGTGTTCGATGGCCTGATCTTCGCGTCCCGCGCGTTCGAGCATGGCGGCGACGTTGAGACGACCCTGATACTCGCCGCCGGAGCGCGCGAAGCTCTTGTAAGCGTCGTCATACTTGCCGAGGCGACACTGCGCGAGCGCGAGATTGTTCCAGATGCGTTCGTCCGAGGGCGCGAGTTTCGCGGCGCGCTTGAGGCGTGCGACGGCGGCGCGATAGTTGCCGCTCAGATAGAGCGAGTAGCCTAGATTGTTGAGCGTCTGCGCGTCCGGCTCGTGGTCAAGGGCGCGCTCGAACGACTCGCGCGCGCGGTCGTGCAGACCTTTGCGGTCGTAGGCGACGGCCAGAAGGTTGTGCGCTTCGGAGAGGCGCGAGTCGAGCGAGACGGCGCGCGACAGTTCCCTGACGGCTTCGTTCAAACGACCTTGATCGAGCATCGTCCGACCGCGCGCGAGATAATCTTTCGCCGTGCCGCCTTCGTCCGTCGCGTTCTCCGCGCGCGGCGTGCGGCTGTCTTCCACGCGCATCAGGGGCGCGCTCTCAAACTTCGCCACGTCCTTTTCCGACATGCGACGCGTCTTGTCGTCGTCGTTGCCGCCGAAGAGTTTGGCCGCCGCCTTGAACGGCGCTTTGAAGAAACGCGCGAAACGATTGCCCTTCTTCTTCGTCTTCTCTTCGCCGGACGCGGCAGGGTCTTCCGCCGTGCCCGTGGGCGCGCCGTCGGCGGCGACGACGTTTGCGGCCTCGTCGCCGTCGTGCTCGGTCGTCGTGGCGGTCCAGAAGGTCGAAACGCCGACGGTCAATATGATGGCGATCAGAAAAGCGTTGATGGTGCGGTTGCGCATGGCTGAAAAACTCCTTTACATCTTGGCGAACGAATCTATGAGATTGAGCGCGGCGGGGCCGAGAATGGAGATGAAGAGCGTCGGGAACAGAAAGCACGCGAGCGGAAACAGCAACTTGACGGCGGCCTTCTGCGCGGCCTGCTCCGCGCGCTGCCTGCGCTTCGTGCGCAAGCTGTCGGCGTAGACGCGCACGGCGCGCGCGATTGAAGTGCCGAAGCGATCCGCCTGAATGAGCATCGCCACGAGGCTGCGCAGATCGTCTACGCCGGTGCGCTCGGCCAGATTGCGCAAGGCTTCGTCGCGGTCGCGCCCGACGCGGATTTCCAGATTGGTCAACTCAAACTCTTCGCTGATGTCCGGATGCACTTCGCGCAACTCTTCGCCGACTTTCACAATCGCGGCGTTCAACCCGAGTCCCGCCTCGATGGAGACGACCATCAGGTCGAGCGCATCGGCCAGACCCCAGCGCACGCGTTGTTGGCGACCCTTGACCATCTTGCCGAGCACGTAGCGCGGCAGAAAGAAGCCCGCGACGAAGGCCGCCAGAATCCACGTCACCGCGCTATCGAGCGGACGCGCCAGCACGGCGCAACCGACCGCGACCATCCCCGGCAAACCGACGAGCACGGAGATTTGAACGGCGCGGAAAACTACCGGCGCGTTCGGCGAGCGATAGCCCGCCTGCATCAACTGCTTTTGCAGCTTCTTCGCTTCGGCGGCGGAAGGCGGCGCGAGGCGGTGCAGCGGCGCGGCCATGCGCTCGGCCAGCGCGGTCATGCCGTCGTCAGAGGCGGCGTTCGCGCTCAGGTCCACACCGGCGGCGCGGACGGCGGAACCTCCGCCCGTCTCGCCCATGCGCCGCAAGCGTTCGGTCGCCGCGCTTGCCGGGCGAAACATCAACCAGTAGATTCCCATCACGCCGAGCGTGATGAACGCGAATGTCGAGAGGGTGATGATGAAAATCATAGTAGTAAGCAGTAAGCAGTAAGCAGTAAGCAGTGAACAGTTAAGCAATAGGCAGTGCGCAGCAGTTGGTCTTTACTGCTTACCGCTCGCTGCCGACTGCTCACTAAATCTTGATATTCAAAATTTTCCGAATCACGAGCATGCCCGTGATCTGTAAGCCGATGGCGACGGCGGCGAGTTTGTGGCCGCGCGGGTCGTTCCACATGACGCTCATGTATTCGGGGTTCATCACGGTGACGGCGAGCGCGACGAAGATCGGCAGGCCGCAGAGAATCCACGCGGACATGCGCGAACTCGTCGTGAGCGTCCGCAGGTCTTCCATGATGCGGAAGCGTTCGCGGATCGTGTGCGCCACTTTTTCGAGTACTTCGGCGAGGTTGCCGCCCGTCTCGCGCTGGATGAGGATGGCCGTGATACAGAGTTTCAAATCCAGCAGGGGGACGCGCGCGGCCAGATTGTCGAGCGCGAGTTTGAGCGAGAGGCCGAGATTTTGTTCCTCGTAGGTTTTGCGAAACTCGGTGGCGATGGGGTCGGGCATCTCGGTCGCCACCATGTGCAGGGCTTCGGCGAAACCGTGACCGGCGGACAAGCCCCGGCTCATCAGTTCGAGCGTGTCGGGCAGGTCTTCGAGAAACTTGTTGAGCCGCTTGCGTCGTGTCCAGACGACGTGGACGAACGGCACGACGGCGGCCACCGACCCGGCCAACACGATCAGGATGATCGAGATCGTCAGCATCGAAGCGGCCAGCCCGGCGAGCATCCCCGCCATCAGCGAGAACATCAAGAGGCGCGTCACGGTGATGTGCAAGTCGGCCTGATCGAGCATGCGCTTGAGTTTCCCGGCCACCTGCACGCGCACGAGCAGGCGGTCGAGCAGCGGTATCTCGCTCATCAACTCCTGCCGCGCGAGTTGCACTTCGACGTCGGTGTCGTGAGCCGAATGCAACAGGGCATCCGACAGACGCTGCTTCAGGCGCATGCGCTTCTGCTCCGAGCCGCGCGTTGCCAGCAAATAGCCCGCGAAGGTCAGGAACAAACAAAATGCGAAGACGAGAAAGGGGATCATAAGTATCACCTGTGAGCAGTGAGCAGTAAGCAGTGAGCAGTAGAAAACAGTTTTTACTGCTCACTGCTTACTGCTTACTCTTCAAAAAACACTCGCGGCAACTGCATGCCGTAAACTTTGAGGCGTTCGGCGAAGCGCGGGCGGACGCCGGTGGGGCGGAAGCGACCGACGACGTGGCCGTCTTTGTCTATGCCCTTGCGCTCAAACTGGAAAATCTCCTGCATCGTGATCGTGTCGCCTTCCATGCCCGTGATCTCGGAGATGGAGACGACGCGGCGCGTGCCGTCGGAGAGGCGCGCGGCCTGTATGACGAGGTTCAGAGCCGACGCGATCTGCTGGCGCATGGCGCGCTCGGAGAGTTTCATGCCGGTCATCTGGATCATGGTTTCGAGTCGCGCCAGCGCGTCGCGCGGGGTGTTGGCGTGAACGGTCGTCAAGCTCCCGTCGTGGCCGGTGTTCATCGCTTGCAGCATGTCTATGGCCTCGCCGCCGCGCACCTCGCCGATGACGATGCGGTCGGGACGCATGCGCAGCGCGTTCTTGACGAGATCACGTTGGGAGACTTCGCCGCGTCCCTCGATGTTCGACGGACGCGTCTCAAGGCGGACGACGTGCGGTTGCTGCAACTGCAACTCCGCGGAGTCTTCAATCGTGACGATGCGCTGCTCGGCGGGGATGTAGGCGGAGAGCGCGTTGAGCAGCGTCGTCTTCCCCGCGCCCGTGCCACCGGAGATCAAAATGTTCAGGCGCGCGCTGACACACATCTCGAACATGTCGGCGATGTCTTTGGTGAGCGCGCCGATCTCGATGAGCTTCGATATGCGCAAAGGTTCCGCGCCGAAGCGGCGGATGGAGAGCACCGGGCCGTCCAAAGAGAGCGGCGGGATGATGGCGTTGACGCGCGAACCGTCGGCGAGGCGCGCGTCAACCATCGGCGACGATTCGTCGATGCGGCGACCGACGGAAGAGACGATGCGCTCGATGACGCGCATGAGATGTTCGTCGTCTTTGAAGGCGACGTTGGTGCGTTCGAGTTTGCCGCGACGCTCGATGTAGATGTTCTGCGGCGAGTTGACGAGGATGTCGGAGATGGTCGGGTCGGCGAGCAGCGGTTCGAGCGGGCCGAGGCCGAACAACTCGTGGCGCACCTCTTCGACCAGGCGCTCGCGGTCGTTCGTCGAGAGCGGCATGTTCTCGACGGCGAGCAAACCTTCCGCCAGACGCGACACTTCGGCGCGCAGTTGCTCGGCGTCCAACTGGCTGAGCTTCGTCAAGTCCATGCGGTTGATGATGGCGCGATGCAGCCGCGACTTCATCTCCTGAAAAGTGTTCTGGACTCCGGCGGTCGTCTCGTCGCCGGGGCGCGCCGCCTGCGACATCACCGCCGGATTGGTTTCCCTGATTAGTCTTTCGCGTAGTGACATGATGTTGATCGTCTCTCGTCGGTTAATGAAGAAGGTTCACGCACAGGCGCACGGGCGCAAAGCAGGGCGACGAGCCAGTTCGCCGTTCGACGCGTGTGCGTTTTTCTTTGCGCCCGTGCGCCTGTGCGCGAGATTGATGTCGTTGTTTTTCTCAGACATGATTTCGTGCGCCCTCATCAGATCGCGGCGGTCGCCTTGTCTTTGTTGAGACGCGTGCGCAAGCCCGCGTTGGAGATCGCGCCGACGGGGCGACCGAAGATCGCGCCCCACAGACCTTTGCGCGGCTCTTTGATCTCAGACTCGACCGCGCTGCCCGTGATGCTCGCCGCGATGTGTCGAATCTCGGTGGCGATGCGCGACGTGGGGTCTGACTTGACGAGCGGCTCGCCGAGGTTGATCGAGTTGACGGCGGTGTTGTAGTCGCTCTGCACGTAGCCCGTGACGCGCTCGCCGAGGAAGCGTTCGACCTGCCGTAGATCGAGATCGATCTGCTTGCTCCAACGGTTGACGACGATGCGCACCTTGTGGCGCGGGTAGCCGAGGCGGTCGAAGAGTGCGAGAGCGCGTTGGGTGCTGCGGATCGCGGGGATGTCGAGCGTCAGGACGAGCACCACCTCGTCGGCCTGATCGAGCGCGGAGAGCGTGATCGAGTCGAAGGTATGTTGCGGGTCGATGACGACGTAGTCGTAGCGTTCGCGGAGCAGTTCGAGCACCTCGAAGATGTGTTCGGGTTCGATGTCGTCGGCGAGGTCGGCTTCGCGCGGCGCGGCCAGCAGCGAGAGGTTCGACGTGTGCGGCACGACGTAGCTTTTCAACAGCGAGTCGTCAACGCGGGCACGGTTCTCGACGAGGTCGGCGATGGAGAATTTCGGTTCGAGGCCGAGGAACAACGAGAGGTCGCCCGCCTGCAAGTTGAGATCGACGAGGACGGTCGGCGCGTCGAGCGCGGCGGCGAGGTTCGTGGCGATGAACGACGTGCCACAACCGCCCTTGCTCGAAAAGACCGCGACGGCGCGACCGCGCTTCTTCGGCGCGTCAACCTGCGTGGAACAAAATTCGGCGGTGCGCTCGATGACCGTCTGAAACTCCTCGACGATGACGGGCAGGCGCAGGAAGTCGCGCGCCCCGGCGCGATAGCTGCGCAGGATGAGATCGGGCGAGGCGTCGCGCGAGGCGCAGATGATCGCGGTCTGCGGGCATTCGGCGGCGAGTCGTTCGACAAACTTCAACGTCGGTTCGGGTTGCGTTCCGAGCGTGATGATGGCGGCATTGGGTCGGAGGCGGACGATCTCGGGAAAGAGTTGTTCGGCATCGTCGCCGCCCGCGAGCAGGCGCGTGCGCTCGTTCGAGGCGAGCGCGCCACGCAACTCTTTGAGGGTTTCGAGGCCGGTGCTGAGGATGACGAATGACAGTTGATTCATGTGTGATGCCGTTCTCTCGTGTGGATTAGCCGAACCGGAAAGTGCGTGTTGCCCTAAACTCTCAAAGCTCCGAAGGCTCTCAGGAGCGACCGCCGTCGTCGTCGTTCAGGGGATGGTCGTGGGCACGAAGCCCGCGTTCTCGGCGGTCAGAGAAGTCTTGTACGCGGGCAGGCGTATCGTCTTGCTCACGAGCGGGAGCACGAAACTGAAATCGTAGTTTTCGATCTCGGCGGTGACGGTTCCGCCGCCGAGTTCAAAATTCTGATAAGTGACCTTGACCTGCGACACCGAGAGGTTTGGCACGAGCGGCTGACCCGTGCCCGCCGCGTTGCCGTAGACGGCCATGTTCTTCGCCCCGGTCTGCGCCGCCGTGCTCATGTTCTGGTTGACGGCGTAGCGCGCGGCGCGGCGCGTGGCGTCAACGAGCGAGTTGTGTACCCAGAGCATCCGCCCGACTTCGAGCACGCCGAACATGGCCGACACGAAGATCGTCGCGCCGATGGCGAACTCAAGCAACGCCGCCCCGCGTTCGTCGCCCTTCATATTTTTCGCGCGTATCGCTCTCATGCTTTCCTCCGACTCGCCCTGAACTCTACTACTGCGTGATCTGCCGCATCGTGCTTCTCGCGCCGACGTTGACGCTCAGAGAGAGCGTGGAACTCTTTGTCAGCTTGCCGAGATCGAAGATGGGGACGTAAGTGAAATTCTGAATCTCGACCGTCGTGGTCTGCGTCGTGCCGCCGGTCTTGTTGGGCGTGATCTTGACGTTGGCCGTCGTCAGCCCGCTCGCGACGGGCGTGCCCGTGCCCGCCGTGTTGCCGTAGACGAGCAGATTCCGCGCCGCCGCGTCGCCCGTGCCCG
>Ga0307513_10010230_pt1 | contig 11780 bp, 13 predicted proteins | sample 15_EM_MG_FD_202174 | JGI IMG/M metagenome (GOLD analysis project Ga0307513, IMG submission 202174) | Populus trichocarpa ectomycorrhiza microbial communities from riparian zone in the Pacific Northwest, United States - 15_EM | ecosystem: Host-associated > Plants > Roots > Unclassified | place... | reverse complement strand
GAAAATCGCGAACATAGCCGTACTGAACACCTATACATAACCAGCATAAAAGCCGACCCAGTCTCCGTTTTCTGCAAGTCAAATCAAACATATAGCCCAAGGATTTCACGCCCGATTGAAAGCACATCGGGTACACGCAGCAATATAGCACCGATTGCACCTCTGGGTGAGATCAGTGCTCCGTTTCGTCAAGCGCCAAGAAGAACACGCACCACCAGACATGATTCAACGGACCTTCCGCACTCTCCACAGCGGCCACCACCCGTCTTCTGCAGCCAGTTGTGCTCGCAAGGGTGGTTATTCCGCAAATAATCAGCAAGCGCCGCGATTCGCGCCTGACGCCGTTCCGCAGGGGGCACGTAGACGCGCAGGTTGCCCAGATCGCGGACCAGGGGGCTGATCCCCTGCTGGGGGTTCGCGTTCCACTCGGCCTCTTCCTCGGTGAGCCGCCTCTCGGCCTCGGCGTGCAGCTTTTGCGTGTTCCACACCTCGCAGCCACACTGCTTCCAGACGGCGCCGCACTCGTAGCAGAACTCGGCGGCGCAGCGGCACGTGATGTGGTTGCAGCCGAAGGTGAGCTCGACGATCGCGCCGCAGCCCGGGCACCGCTGCCACTGGTTCTCGCGGAGCAGGTGGTCGACCATCGCGCTGTCGTCCTCGCGGGTGCAAGAGGCGTCCCATGGATGGGCGGGTTGTTGGCAGCGGGTGCAGAGGAGAGTGTGGCAGGCGGGACAGGCCACCTCGCGGTCGAGTGTGTTGACTGGGCCAAGGAATTCGGAGCACATTGGCCAGGGACAGTACCGGCGATCTTTAGCTGGAGTAGTCCATTCGATAGACCTCTTCTCAAAGTTCTCCCAAATTTCGGTGGGTATTAGTGCTCGGAAGGCCTCCGGAGGGATACGCTGTTTGCAGCACCTAGGCGGATAGAGTGCCTCGTCGATGGCCGCTTGTTCGACTAGGCCAGCGAGACAGAGAGGATCGTAACAGTGGCCACAGGGCGCCTTCATGTACTCTTCTTCTGTTATCTCCATACCACAGGCTACACAACGACCACTACGATTATAATGAGTACTTTGTTGAACTGATAGGATTATTGCGGGCTTACATCTCTGGCTCGGGAAATAGATCAGGCGTTAGATGTCCCGGCGACTCCACCGTTGGGAGATGGTCCATGTCTACGTCGAACGAGAGTGTGCTCCCCATCGATCCCGACCCCATCGATCCCATCGCATCCGCCCGATTGTCGTGATTTTCGCGCCGCTCCTGCTCCAGTTGGACCAGCTGCTGCACGTCGTTGTCGTCCACGGCGTCCGCGAGGTTTCGTGCCAAGCGGGCGTCGCGGAAGGACTGCATGGCGGTCTCGAGCTCCGCCGCCTGCAGCTGCAGGGCCAGCTGCTCGGTGGTCAGCGGTGCGCCGACGCGCGATTTGCCGTAGGCGCGTTCTCCGCGGTGGGCTGCTTCCTCGAGGGAGAGACGGAGTACGCTCTCCAGGACGGCATCGTCGACGCCGGAAGACGAATCCATGGTGAGGAGCAGGAAACAAGTTGGGGAGGCTTAAAGTTGACGCCGAGCCTGCCTTGCTTGGCGGATTCTAGAGCCTGACCGACCGTTGATTGGCGAGGGCAAGTGGTTTCTTACTACTCTCCCCATATCCACCAAGTCATCTCCCGATCGACTGAAGACTTAACCCTAGCTTCAAGGTGGTGCCTCGGGAGCAATACTACTGGCCCAAACAACTAGCTAATGACCGTTCTTATCGGAAACAACGTCAGTTCGTCCCTGCAGCGATAGAGGCTGGCGTTCTGGGGAGGAAGAAGCACATATCCGACGCTGCCACCCCCACATCACCCCGCACCACCCTGAGTACACCCTTGAGGAACGGGAGAAGTGAGGGACTATGAATCCATCGAAGGACGGACCGGGATGCCGCGAGATGCTGTATGCGTGCCCCCGTGCCCCCGTTGACGGGCTGACCGAGACAGGGATGCCAAATCCTGCTTCAAAGAAATATTCGACGTTAACGTTGGAGGTATACTAAATGCGTTTGCAGTTACGCGGGATGGTGGCAAATGCACTTCTCACTTTCGATCAGGAGACGTGCGCGACCCGGCTCATCTCACCCCGTTCATCATCACTCCACTCCAGGGGGGTCTCGAAGAACTCTATGAGGCTCCATCAAAGTTGCTTCAGGAGAGGAGCCATTTTGGTCCCAATGCATGGTTCTGGTTCTGGTGGGCCATACTGTCATTACCCCCGAGTTTTTTTTTCGACGGAGAGTCTCACGCCCAAGTACTTCTTTTTTTCGTGTCATCTCACATCGTTGTTTCAGTCTGAGCGTCTCCGCAGCCGCAGCCGCAGCGCAGCCCAAGATGGGTATTTTATTTCGGCAAACCAACAAGGGGCGTTGTTGTTCAGTGTTCAGGGTGCCAGTCAGTCAGGAGATGGGACATCGGGTACATGCTCCATGCTCTCAGCGCTTACATACAGGGTGTGGTCGAGGCCTGGGGCATGGCGATCAGATCACACGGCCACCTGGAATTTATATATCTGTCTCTGTATGTCTATATTGTTATTTGTTCGTAGGGTCCAACAACAACAACAAAACTCAAACCGCATCGTGTCGGTACCGACATCGTAAGCGAGAATTTGCAATGGTGGGCCGAGGAACCCGCGCCACGAGTGCGGGGCTACCGAGTCAAAATTAAGGAGTAAAGCAAGTATTAGTTAAGTTAGAGCGTTGCGGGAGAGCCGGCCACAGCACCTAGGTCCCAAAACCTGATCGGCTCGGCTCAACGGCCTCGACGTAAGGGCCGGTCCTTTCAAATGCTCATCACACGTCAAGAAAGCTTGTCTAGCTCGCTTGTTCACTCGTTCACTCGTTCACAGCTCAATCCAGCAGCGAGAACGACGCCCCAGTCAGATTCGTATCAATCGTATCAACCTTAACACCACCGCCACATCGGGGTTGCAAGTTTGACTGACTGCGAGCGTAATTAACTTTGTCACAGTCACACAGTTTTTTTTGCAGTTTTTATTTCTTACCATAACCAAATCCACTTCCTCAAATCTACCAACATGCATGCCCCTATCTGCTCCCATTTGGCCATGAGTAGCCCCGCTTGTACGCTCCTACGCTCCACAGACAATCCAACGGATCACAGTGTAGTTGCCGCCGGACGAGTTACGAGTTACTCACCGGACATAAGGCCCGTCCCGTCTTTGCTTGCCGGCCCGGCGAGCTCATTGACCGGCCTCCTCCTGGCCGATGACAGGTCCAGGGGTGAAACAGATACCAAATACTATCGGTGCGTGGCCTCGAGGTATCGCTCACTCACACGCAATTTTCCATTCTCAGGGGTAAACATCACAGTAAACTATATGAGCACATAGATGTACAGCATAGTTCCAATGCGATAATAGCAATGCGGTACTAGAGATGTAAGTAGTAGAGTAATATAATGCTAGGTAACCTCACGTAACACACAAGACTGGGGGTATATGGGCTAGAAGGTAAAATGCGGTCTCCATGGATAATAAAACGAGAGGATGCAGAAGGGCGTCCACAAATGCAGGGTATAGAGGAATGGATGAGTTTAAGTTTATGACGAAGTCGGTGCAGTAAAGTCGAACCAGCTAGCAGTGGTATTGGTGGGTGGTAGGCTCTTGGCGGAGGAGAAGAAAGACGATGGGAGCACAGAGGTGGAATCCCCGTTGGCCACCAGTGATGTCGTCGCAGATGCAGGGAAAGCAGATTCACATCCCGATGAGAAGTAGTCGATGCCACCGACTGCCTCTCCTCCGAACGCGAACGGCCCTGGGCCAGTATTGTGATCTGCGGTATACTGTGTGAACGATTCAACGGAGGGTAGGGAGCCAAAGTCTCCGCTACCAGCACTGGTTGGGCGGCTATAGGTTGTCGATAACCCAAAATCGCCCGTTGTGCCTGGTTGCATGGGGAGGGGGAACGTCATCCCAGGGGAGCCGGACTGAGATCCTTGCTGTTGGTGGCGTTCTCGCAGCGCATTGCGCAGGCCTTCGCAGAGATGAGGGACAGCGATGTGAACTTCGCGACGCAGTTCAGCGAGGAGCGGCTATTGAGATAAAGCGATGAGACGGTGCGCATATAAATCACTATGAGGACGGAGGCTGCTTACGATAAAGTGACTTATTCGGATATTGTCCTCTGCAGCGTCTGACAGAACCTTGCACCCCATCTCGAATTGAATGTACGATTGCCCTGTTGCAGGTGCGTTTGGACACTTGCGAATGAACAGTGCCAAGTCGGTCTGGTAGAAGCGCCGACAGTTCAGCGTTGGCCAACGGAAAGTATGGAGAACCACTGCCACTCACCAGGGTTCCCAAGACTGGTTGGCACGCCCAGGCGATTCGAGGCAGAAGATGGGGACATGACACGCATAGAGAACGAAGGCGCTTCCAGATCCCTATCGAAGTCTCGATACTGTCCGCGAATGTCAGCCTCGCGATAGCTCATTGGTTGAGAAGCAAAGCGACGTACACGGTCGTGACCGAGTGACCTGCATAGCTTTGCGTGGGATCGTCTGGTGACTCTTCGATCGCCTGGAGGAAGTGATCTCGGTGGAGTCGGATGAGGGCTATTGCAATTCCGTGTGAGCGCAAATAGGGGCTACCCCTTCCAAAAGCGTCGACTTACAAATGTCGCGGGCGAACAACATCTCCTGACTTTGCATCAGGAGCTCCATTGATGCCTCGCGAAGGTGGACGAATTGAAGCTTTGACGGATACGCAGAGGTGCGAATTTTCTTGTCAATCTTCATGATGGTTGAGTAGAGTGGGGGCGTTGTACACGATAAAACATCGTGGATCGCAGGGATCATCGACTCTGTGGTGAACGAGTGTTTGAACCTGAAGTCTAGGGAGCCAGATTAGCCAGGTAGGAACGCTGGGCGCCACAAGTTTACAACATACAAGCTGGATCTGCGCCCAAGGAGTCTTCTGCGTCGTAGGGCGGCTCGACATCTGTATATTGGCTGTGGCATGACATCGGCCGTTTATAAAGCAAGCACTAGGGGGGGCTTTTGGTCAGCTCCGATGGGATTCCACGGGCAACTCATGGCGCGCACCTGCCATGCTTCAAAGGCCTGTAGCTCGTACCATAACCTCCTCCTTCGTCTGCACTCTTCTTCGTAGAAGCCCTGCAGTTTGGGGTCCCGGTCTGACAAAGGACGGCAGGGTGAGCGAGTGTGTTGGTGTAGGGATTGGGTTAGTAACGGGGCTACTCACGAAGTCCGATCTATATGGGGTATAAATATAAGCGACACGTGTAGAGAAAGAGAATGAAACGAGGCTGACTGTAATTGCAATCCGCACGGTAAAGCCAACGAAACTGAATGAGCGATTGGCGCCTGCCTGATCCTGATTGGTCGAAAAGTGCCATTTGGCTTGGAGTGCGAGAGCCTCCACGGTCTCAATGGTTGGGTCGGCGTAGACGTCGTCCAAGTGGAGAGCGTTCAACGAGAGCTCGAAGTAGTTGCGACCGTGGGCCGAGGGCGAGGTGATGGCAGGTCCAAATTCTGCCCCTAGGGCGAAGAGAGCATACAAGATGGCGATCTCCGCATTGGAAGCTATCGGGGGCGAGCTGTATACCCGTCGAAATATGATGTTCATCACCCTGCTCCTGACGACCGGCGCGTAGCTGCAAGGAGTCCCATAAAAAAACTCGTCTGGAGCCGGAGAGAGAGAAGGGGGCACTCACACCCAACCAAAGTTCTGGTAGTAGCGCTCCACGAGGTTGAGTGCTTCCGATTCGCCTGGCAGCTGAGATATAATGGTTTGGCGGCGGATCTGGCCATGATCGAAGCCACGCTGTTGAGCATCAGAGCGAGGTAAAAAGATGACCCTAGGTCAACTTGCAAGACTCACAGACGAGGATGAGCATGTTGCTGGGTTGAAGACATTGCTGAGGGCAGCAGGCTTGAACCCACTCTCGAGAGGGCCGCTTCGGCCAAGAGAATACCCGCCAGACTGAGCGTTTGAAGCAAGCTGGGCTTGTGAGACGGCCAGTGCGTGCTCCAAGTGCCGGATTCTGGAAGTCATAGAAGCGGCATTCTTCTGAAGCTGTTCGACTTCGACGTTGGAATGCCTGCGAGGGGACAGAGATAGAGATGGTACGATGAGGAAACGCTGGAAGGCGAGTGGATTGGGAAAGGGCTCACTTGCTACCTCGTGCTCGGAGACCAGCTGCAAAGGGTGGGTCAGAGGACGACGGACGATCAGGCGGCTATGCTGCGGCCTGATTCAGGCAAGTAGAAATAATTACAGGGACAGATCGCCTCGCAGCCTCGTTTGACACACTGGGCGCAGGGAACATTGCGATCGCACTTGGTTTTCAGACTGGAACAAGGTTGGTTCAGGACGGGCGAACGGGCGAAGGACGAGCGAGAAATTGGAGCGAGAGGGCTGAGGGAGACAAAGGGAAAACGTACCGACGACATTCCATACACGCGCCGCGGATGATGGCCGGGGCGGGAGCGACAGACAGCACTGCGGACATTGTGGGGTTGATGTCGTGCTGCGCGGCGGCGGCGGCGTCGTCGTCGTCGTCGCTGGTGGTAGTGGTTGTGGTATTAACGTCGTTGTCGACGGCGGGGGCGGTGGCTGCGGGGGAGAGGATGGGCGAGAATCGGATGCGGAAGGGGAGAGACTCGGAGTGGATTCGTGCGGGAGCATTTATACCGGAGTGATTGATGGCGCGCGCGAGACAGCAGCACGAAGCAGCTATTTCCAGACGCTCGTGTCATCAGCTCGTGGCGTGGAGGTCCCGGACGTGCCCATGAAAATTTTTTTTACATCGTGCCAGCGTCTGTGAGCAGCCTCTCGATCTCCCGACTCGACTGTCGTCCTCGACGGCCAGCTATCCCCGTCGTCGTCGCGTGGTGGAGCGTCCGTCCCCTAAGGCGCTGCTGCTGCTGCTGCTACCGATACTGCTGCCGATACTGCTGCCGATACTGCTGATACTGCTGCAGCTGCCGCCGCTGCCACTGCTGCCACTGCTGGCGTTGGTCTGTTGTAGTTTGATCCCTCTGTCACGCAGAGTGCTTTCCTTCGTCACATGCGTCGTCGTCGGAACCCGGCCAATTTTTTCCCAGAGAGCTGCCTTGGAGAAACTATGGTCCGCCCTTTATTGAACGGTCTCTTCTCTCCACCATGCTTCCGTCGTCCTCGAGCTCCAATGAGATGCACATCAACTTTTGGGTGTAAACCTGTCATTCCTATCTACATTTGTGTATCATCAGACAAACCACCATGACGAGATTTCCCAAACACTCGGATCCAAGAGGGCACTCTTCCTATCCCCGCCAAGGAATCACTAAACCCGTTGCTACTGCATGATGGGGATGTAGTCTAACCCTGGGATATGAGAAGAGGGCAACGACGGTCGTCGCACACCTTCCAATGCGCTCGCTAAATTCGTCAAGTTCGTCCGTGTCATGGCGTTGCTCGAACCCCCTGTTGATGGACTCGTTCCTCCAGGCTCGATCCCGAGCATCTCATGAACGAGCCCGTTTCGAACCGGCCCCCCGCAGGGGTTGTGAGATGGCGATGGTGGCCCACACTCGTGGTGCGCCCTTCTCATCGCGTTCGTACCGTTCGTACAGTTCGTGCCGTTCGTGCCCGTGTTCAAGGTCATGCCCGCGTTGGTACTTCCGGTTGAACTGTTGGCGTCTGTGTTGGGACTATAAAGCAGCGGAAGCTGCTTCGTGGGCGACGCCGCGCGTTTGTACGGTCCCAGGAAAGGGTCAAACTATAAAGGAACAACCGAATCAAGACTGCTGTCAGTACATGAGCACTCATAAATGGAAAGTGTGGCAGGCAGTCGACCAACCCGCGGTCTAGGCCCTCCACACATGCAGTTCTAAGTTGGAGAGGAGAGAGGATCCACTCACCCCTTGGTCGCTAGAGGACAACGCCCATGGAACCCTAGCACCTGGGAGAAGGCCTGATTCCATAGGGGGAAGGTACCGTGGCGGAGGACCGTACCGAAATTTCTTCCCATTTGAGCCGTAGGAATCCTTCCCCACAATAAGTGGGGGTATCTTAATCGTACGCGGTTCCAGCACGGGAAATGGTTTTGGGAGTGCACCGGACACACCGTCCTCCACGTAGATACTCCACGCCTCCGAAGAGACGTCGTGGTCGTTTGTGAACCGTAAAAACTCGGCTAGATCCGCCTCTGCATTGCCGTCGTAGATATAATTGTCAGTGGGCTGAGGCGATAGGGTCGTGCCGCGGGATATCGAGGGTCAAGACGTCAGCGGGCATGCCTTCCATCCTTCACCAACAACCAAACTCACAGCTTCTAACGGATCCCATTCGTCAGTCTCCATTGAGGCGCTGGGATCCTCCTGTCCATGAGACGGTTAAGACGATACGCGGGCGCGATAGGATAAGATCGGAAGGAAAAGCGTGTGGATAATGCAAGAAGGCGAACTGTCACACTCACCTGTCGTAAGCCTCCCGGGACCCGAGACGAAGCGGCCATGAGTTCACCAGGCGTTGGTGTTTCTGGAAGTGAAGCTTGTTGTAAAGCTTGTTGACGTGGAGGGCGTTGCTCCCGCGGCTCTACAGATCTCTCGGGTGCCGGGACCGGTACCGATACCGATACCGGCGCAGATTGAACCGCTTGTAATAGGGCGTCACCGTTATGTCCGGCATGTACTAGTGCAGCAACCTTAGAGAGGTATTCTCTCGGCCGCTCTGGCACAGCAACAGTGCGAACTTTCATTTTGGCTGGCTGACCAGTGGCACTTCGCATGTTCACCCGTGCCTTTCTTTTGCAAGGAGCTGGTCTGGTTTTACTGGTACTAGAAGCCGCTAATATAGCACTGGAATTTCTTGCCACCGTAGAGGATGAAGACGGGGGCGCGTCTTGGACCAAGGGTTCATCTTCTTCGACGTTTTCGATAACCGCGAGTTCCCCTTCAGGCTCGGAAGTAGAATCGGTCTCCACTTCCTGGACGATAACACGGCGACGAGTCTTGCGTCTTCGCACGGGCTCCGGTCGATGGAAGTCCGGTTGATACCTGTGGCAAGTACAGTTCCAGTAAGCTTCGCCACACCACAGAAAGGCGAGAGTACCATACCTATAATTTGGGTACTCTCTCTTATGCTCTTCTTTGACTTCGTCGGCCAAATCAGTCCACTTCTTCTTTTCTGCCGGCGTCATTCGTCTCCAGACCTCACCGGCGATACGGGATAGGTTTCGATGGTCTGGTTCAACGTCCACAGGTACATGTCCACTACGAACAAATGCTGTGCGAAATAATATGAACGGGTTTCTGTCCGACGAGACGAGCAGTTTCAAGTTAGCGATTACACGCGAGGAATATATATCAGGACAAATCCCAACGTACGCAGGACGTGGAATATGTCCAGGTGATTTCTTTCTGGCATGAGATTTCCGCGGGGGGTACTCCCTCGGATTCGGGAGCAAGTCTGAGATAGTAGCAAGCGCCCTCGAGACTGTATCCAGTGGTGCAACATTCTGGAGTACTCCCGATGGCCTAGACGCTGTGGATTCGTGGACACTCACGCGGGCGGCAGCAGGGAGCATGAACTGCTTGGGATCCATCGCGTCGGAGTCTGAGAGGGTTGCTTCGCAGCGGTCGATCCGTACCACGCCTTTTACGTGCTGCAGGCGCAATGCAGGGCCGTTATGGCCACACAAAGGCGGCGACTAGACGCGGGCAGATAGGAACCTTAAGAGAACAAGGGAACCGTGTAGGTGAAGGGGAGCTAAAGCTGGGTTTTCAATCTGAGCTCGAACTTGAACGTGTTCTATTGCCTAAATGGGCGAGCGACTGGTTACGACGATCGCGCGTTTGATGTCTAGAGATAACCCACGACCGTCAGCCGAGCAACGCAGTCGATCGACCCGACAAGGCGAGCGCCGGTTCTAGTAACTGAAAGAGACTGCTGGTTTTGTCTCCGCCACGGCGCTCTTTCCGCGGTAAGAATCTCCGCCGGCTAAAAACGACGGATAACCGCGCCGGATGCTCTGAAAGATACCGAATAAGGTGAACCTTGTGAGAGCAGGAGGGGTGGCCGAAGTGCAGATTTTCTAGGTCGATGCTATGGACAGCTTGTTGTGGCCAATTCGTGCGGTTGAATAGAGAGGAGAGTACAAGAGCGAGTGCACTTTTCAAGGGCCTGGGTCCAGGAAGTCCTGCTATGGGCGTGGTCAAGCTGGCCCGGACGGACGGTCGGTTTCGACCCAGCGCCTTCACGTCACACACAACACACCCAGTTCGCGAACCGTGCTTAAATCGGAATTTGATATCAAAACGAACTAAAATATTGAGTATATGAATATACAGCATCTCAAATAATGCAAATGTAGTCTATTGGCTCGAGCGATCGAGCAGGGGAGCGTCAGTTGGAAGATCGGCTTTGGAGGCAAAGACAATGGCCATGACTCCCATGTCCTAAATAATGTCCTGAGTGTCCTGATGGATAATGTTTACCTGTGAGTCTATCCAGCGCTTCACAAATGGTGGCTAGGCCACCGAGGCTGGAGGTCGAATTGATTACTGGATTTGGCAATTGAACCTGGACCGCGTCACTCTTGGAAGGGAAAGGCACGACAATGAGCCTTGCATCGTTACCAACAAATGGACGTATCTTAATTCAGACAACTCTTGGCGATATCGAAGTTGAACTATGGTCAAGAGTCAGTCAACGCGCCTGAACAAATGGGAACGTGACTGATGTTGACCATAGGAATGCCCGAAAGCGTGTCGAAATATTATTGCCTTGGCCTTAGAAGGTATTTTACTCCCCGTTATCAATTAAACGCGCTCTTCATTGGTGACGCGTAGGTTATTATGACGGAGTGATCTTCCATAGGTGGGCCCCTTTGTTGCCACCCCGGATAGGCTACTGACACGCGTTGCAGAGTTGTTCCAGACTTTATGGTCCAAACGGGTGACCGTTCGGGCACAGGCAATGGCGGTGATAGTTTCTACGGCGGTACGACGCTCCACCGATCAAGGAAATGATGTCGAGCGCCCTTATTGGCTCCAACAGAACCATTCGAAGACGAAGTTCACCCTAGATTAAGGTTCACCCATCGAGGTCTAGTGGCAATGGCGAACAATGGCGATAAAGATTCGAATATGTCTCAATTCTTCATCACACTCGGTAGGTGTTGTTCTATATTCCACATCAACTGATTGCTCATACTAATTTGAATAGCTAGGGCCGATGAGCTCCACGGAAAGCACACTCTGTTCGGGAGAGTTGTAGGCGACACGATCTACAGTATGCCCCATCGCATTATTTGGATGACGCTGGCGTTAAAACTGATGCGATCATAGACGCACTGAAGATTGGTCAACTGGGTATGCGCGTTACGGGCTGTTGCTCATGGGCTGTGGTGCTGACGAGCGCTTCAGAGCTCGGGCCAGACGAACGACCCATTTAGTGCGTATATTGTGTGCCCTGTATCCCTGTTCAGCCTGAGCGGCATCTAACTTTATGCCGATAGTCCTCCCTCCATACGCAGCATCAAAATTCTGGAAGATCCGTTTGGCGACATCATCCCCCGTATCACTGCCGCCGAGAAACGTGCCCAACAACTTGCCAAAGAGAAGGCACAACGCGAGCGTGAGGAGGCCAGTAAGCGCAAGGCCGGCAAAAAGTGAGTTTCATTCACCGCTTGACGTCGGGACCTTCTGCATTCATACCAGAAGTCTGTCCTGTTGACTACCGTGTATTCACATATAGAGATGCCAAACTGCTAT
>Ga0307513_10010229_pt1 | contig 11782 bp, 8 predicted proteins | sample 15_EM_MG_FD_202174 | JGI IMG/M metagenome (GOLD analysis project Ga0307513, IMG submission 202174) | Populus trichocarpa ectomycorrhiza microbial communities from riparian zone in the Pacific Northwest, United States - 15_EM | ecosystem: Host-associated > Plants > Roots > Unclassified | place... | reverse complement strand
CGCACTTTGCTTTGCTGACGAGTCTCGTCCTTCCTTTCTATCTACCCCGTCCTTCCTTCCTTTCTGCCATTCGTTGTAATCAATCTTTTAACTAACGTATGGTGTTTTTTTGGTTGTGTCTAGGGCCATCCGGCGAAATCCGACCGCAACAGCCTATGGATTTCGTGGGTGCCTATATGGAACCGCTGCCTCATGCGCTCGAGCCGCCGCCGCCGCCGGGTGCATCGTCGTCCACTAATACATCGCAGAACCATCATCAGCAACGGTCGCAGGGTGGATCAATGTCGATTTCGAACAACAGCGCGATGCACCCCAATTCGTCATCGCATTCAAGGAAACAATCCGAAGGCGGACAGATTGAGCTGAGTCTCGAGAGGCAATTGCAGGCTTTGGCGCACCAACAACACCACCACCACCAGCAGCAACCGTCGCCGTATCAGATGTCGTCGCCTTCGACTTTTGGGCATCAGCAACAGCAACATCAACATCAACAACAGCACCCATCCTCACCCGTGTATCATCCTGTATCACCTATGCATCACCCTGTATCGCCTATGTACCCTCCTGAATCACCTATGCACCCTCCTATATCGCCCATGCACCCGCCGACTTCGCCGGATGCGTTCGGTGCGCATCGGGATCACCAGGGGTTCTCGAGTCAACTTCAACAACAACACCCAAACCCACACCTGAATCCGCACCAACACCAGCACCAACACCACCACCCACACCAACAAAGCCGGCTACACCAGTCTTCGACGCCCCATTCGGCGCCTGAGAGAATCGCGTTTAATATCTACACTGGGGCGCTTCCTGGGGGTGGTGGTGGTGGGGTATCTACGATACCGGGGTTGACGTTGGGACCTGCGGGGGCGCCGATTGGGATTGACGATCATGATATGAATGGGATGGGGCATGGTCGAGGTCCTGGGATGGGGCATGGGATGGGCGGGATCGGAAGACGGATGAGCCTTAGCGCGTCGCCGTACCCGCAGCAGGGTGATGGGGGGCCACTGTATACGATGTCGGTGCCTATGCCGATGCAGATCCTGGATCAGGATATTTCGCCGTTGACGAGTCCGTGGCTTGGGGCGCATCAGACGACGACGACAACCTCGGCTTCTTCTGCGATGGGGTCTTCGTCCTCCGGGGCGTCTTCTGCGGTGTCTTTGGCTGGCCTTGGTGGCGGGTCTGGTTCTGGCGGTGGCGGTGGCGCAACGGCGGTGGCGAAGAGGGGAAATAATAATGTGCACCGGACCTCGGCGAGTTTGGGTACCACCAACACCAACAGCAATAAACGAACAGCGTCCCCGAGCGGCGATGAGGGGGGTAGCGCGCGGAAGAAGCAGAGTCCGGCGATTAGACCTACGCTTGGGATGAGTGCCATGACGATGATGGTGGGTGATAGGGAGAGGGAGCGTGGGCGGGATAAAGAAAGGGAGCAGAGAGAGAGGGCCCAGAGGGATCAAAGGGAGAGAGATAGTGGGTCGACTTCGCCTTTGGGGACCTTGGGCGAGAATTCAAATTCGAAGGGGCCTACGCCTCCTGGGGAGGGTAGCGGTGCCCACAATAGCAGCACGATCAACGACCCACCTTCATCTTCCTCGGGTCGTTCAGTATCAGGTTCCGTCTCGCCTATCCTCAGCCACCCCCATCAACAGCAGCAGCAGCACGCGCCTCCTAACCCCAACTCTAACCCCAACGCACCCGACACCACAGCCACCCGAAGCAGAAGCACCTCCTTCAATAATAACGCAAGGAGACAGCCGTACCGAGGTTCCAAATCGACGAATTCGACGCCGCTTTTACGAGGCACGCCTGCGTCGGCTTCGGCCATGGCTATGGCGATGGGATTGGCGAAGTCGCCTGCCGTGATGGCTGCGGCTGGAACAGGGAAGGAAAGGTCGAGGAGCCGGGTTCGGGCGGGTGGTGGGACGACGACGACGACACCTGGAGGAATGAATACGGGCGATGCGGTGCATGATACGCCGTCGCCTGTTGATTTGGAAGGTGATGCGGGTGGTGTGGATAGGTCGATGAGGCCGCCGCCGTTGCCGGTGAGGGGGGATGATGGGGCTGCCAATAATAACGGGAATAACGGCGGCGGTAGCGGTACCGCCAACGGTAACAACAACGCCAACAACGGTAATCCCAACAGCAACGGCGACCCCACCTCCAACGGCAACGACACTGATAATATGAGCATGGACGTCGACATGGCCGGTATGAACATGAGCCACCATCATATGCTGAGTATGGGGATGAATATGGGATTTGGGGGCATGAATAATGCGGAGATGGGGATGGATATGGGGATGATGGGGATGGGGATGGATATGGGGATGGGCGGGATGGGTATGGATGAGTTTGCGGGGATGGATTTCGGGGGGCATCATCAGGCGCATGTTCAACAACATCATCAACAGCAACAACAACAGCAGCACCAACAACATCAACACCAGCAGCAGCAACACCAGCAGCAGCATCATATGCCTCCTCCGTCATCACCTTTGACCTCGCCGATTTTGCCGACACTGCGCGGCGATCAGCCGCTCGTGCCTGTTACGCCTGCCAGTATAATGAATCTCGGTCGGTTGGGGATCAGCAGTTCGCCTGGTGGGTCGGGGCGATTGGGATCCTCGTCCTCGTCATCGTCTGTATCAGCGCCAGCCTCGGGGCCGCAGCAGACGACGAACGCGCCTGGGATGAGTTCGACATCGACATCGACATCGACATCGTCGACGCGGTCGAGTAAGAGGAAGGATTCTGCGGGTGTCAACGTGGGCGGAGGGATGCCGACGAGGAGTGGAAGGACGACGAGGAGGACGAGTGCGATTACGAGTCCGAATTTGAAACCTTTGTTGCCTGGTATGTGTGCTCTATTTTTTTGGGGGGTTGATTGGAGGTGTGGTGTTATTATGGTGTTTTCTGACTCTTCTTTTTTTTTTTTTTTTCATCTTAAATAGCAGGTAGCATGACGGACCCTTCTTCCAAGAACACATCGTCGCCCAACACCCCTCGCGCGTTGCCCATCCCTGCCACTGCTTCTCGTGGCAACACCGCCGCCGCTGCAGGTAGTAGTAACGGCAACAGCAGCAACCTCGGCCCACCACCACCCATCCACATCCGCAAAACCTCACACAAAGCCGCCGAACAAAAACGGCGCGACTCGCTCAAAACGACATTCGACGACCTGCGCAAACTCCTCCCGCCCATCGCCCTCCCGAACGACTCCGCAGGCGCCGACGCCGACCCCACATCACCTCTCATCCACCCCACCGCGCCGCTTCTCCCTGGTGCGTTGCCTCCAAGGGGGCCGCCAAAGGCGGGCGGGGAGGGACCGAATAAAGGGGTGAGTAAGCTGCAGTTGTTGATTTGCGGGAATGAGTATATTCGGGTGTTGAAGGCGAGAGTGGAGAGGAGGGATGAGGAGGTGGAGAGGTTGAGGAGGGAGGTGGGGAGGTTGAGGGTGTTGGTTGAAGAAGGGAGTGCTGGTGGAGAGCAGGGGGAACAAGCGGAAGGGGGAGGGGGGTCGGAAGGGGGGCTGGATTTGGAAAGGGATTTGGATGCGGTGGAGAAGGTTGGGGGGAAAGGGGGGGAATCGAAAAATGGCCATGTGGCTTCGTCGAATGCGAGTGCGGCGGGCGGGGACGATGTGATGGATGAAGGCGATGATGAGGGCGATGAGTGAATAAATTGAATATTGTGGTGCTTTCTTTATATTTTCTTTTTCTCGATAAGTTATACCCTTCTTTGTCTTCATTCTTTCGTTCTTTCGTTCTTGTGTTTTTCTTTTTTTGCATAGCATTTTGTGAACGTCATGTTAAAAGTACGCCAATACAATGAATACAGAATTTGTTTTGTATACTGTAATTTCAATGCATGTTCTTGTCAATGTCAAACAAGAAAGGTACTAGAACCTCATCCCAAACATTTGATTAAATAGAACAAATCCCTCACCAAAAGTTTGAAGTCGGAGCGACGAACTGCCCTATACAAAATCAAATCGCGGTAACTTTTGTAGGATGAGACAGACCTCCCACAATCGGTTCCAACCAATCTATCATGGGTGTAACCATCGAGCTGCTGATAAAATGACTATCTATTTATTGCTAATCATGACTGTTCTGTGGGCAGTTGTGGGCCTGATCATGACCCGACAGCTGCTGAGCAAGCCGGGCGAGCACTGTCTTTCCCGCTTGCAGAAGTTCCACGAACCTGCAGGGAGTCAGAAAGGACTTCAGGTCCGCCAATGTTAAATGAATGTGTCAACAAATGACTGTTTCATGAGCTGTTGGTAATAGACCTAAGACAGTGAGGAGAAGCATTTGCTGGCATCTATGTAAGTCAAGAAAAGCTGGCTATTGATACTGCTTACTATGTGGTGGATGAGGAGGCGGTGAATTCCACGTTTCAAAGGCCGAGGACCTCCGTAAAAAAAAAAAGAACTTGAGTCGCACATAAGAATTGGCACGACATATGTGCAGGAATGGATATGCTAATGCAGCCCATCAAGAGCGGGTTGGTCAGGCCAGAAATCTGAGACGGTCTTCCAGTCCTCCAAAATTTCGACACCGCCGTCCAGTTTGAATGCTAGTTCTCTCAAGGAATCTTCATCTTGAGGTTTGAGGTAGTCCTTTTTTTACCGCGCCCCCCGAACCGCGTCAGAAAATTGTTATGTAATCTTCGGAGTTTCAATGACTGTCGCGTCGACTGGACGCGACGCAGTAGGTTTCCCTATATTTCTTGGAGACAAAATGTATCTATTTAGTTTAAAGAGGACTAATTAAAAAAATTACATTGTGAAGAGGAAATCTGGTTGCCCTTTTCATAGCAATGCGTTTGACAAGAGAATGATATCACGTGATCATCAGCCTTGGCTCAACCCGCCAACCAGTTCCCTAACTCTTCCATAACATGGCTCTATCTCTTCAAATTTTAACTCAATGCTCACTAGAACATTTCAAAAAACTATCTCTCCAAAATTCTCTCAAAATTGTTGCCCTCATCTCATTAAGTGAGTGCGACTATATTTTCAAGATTACATAACAACTTTCTGACACGGTTCAGGGGGCGTGGTAATAAACAGACTTCATATATCGTGAGCCATAGGGTACATCACATATATCGAAGTCTGTCTAGGAGAGACTAGGTTTGAGGTCCATATTGACCTGATCGGGCATATAAAGTGAGCTTAGTGATTGAAAGTCCAGTCTGGTCTTGGTCTTTAGCCTCAAAAGCCTTGGACCGAGACCGAGGGCATCTGGGATATGGGAATTCCAAGTGTCCGCCGGAGTGGCGGACTCCGGGAGTTTTCACAATCACACCTTTGCCAAACAAACCAAGGCATGTTGCCAAACATCTAAATCCTGCTCATTCATGTCGTAGTGTAGCCACAACCTACCAACTTTGCATAAAAATTTAACTACATATTATTTGCACTACAAAAAAGACATGCATGCAAAAAAAAGTTATAGATGGCCATTATAAGTTGAGGAACCAAGGAAGTTGCCTCAAGCCTGTGCAAAAATAATAAAAGTAAACAACCCGCCGCGCGTTCAGAGCCATGAGTTCTGCTAAATCATGTCATAGCATGGCCACAACCTACCGACTTTGTGTAAAAATTTAACCACATTTTATTTACATTATAAAGAAGACATATATGTGAAAAAAAACTTAGAGATGGGTGTTATAAGTTGAAGAACCAAGAAAATTGCTTCGGGCCTGTACAAAAAAAATAAAGGTAAACAACCCATTGCATGGCTGACATGAGCGCAGTAAGTACTCCTGGCTGTTCTTTCAATGGGGTCTCAATAATACTGTGTCCATCATGCGCTGGGTTTTTCAAGAGGCGAGTGCCTGGTGCCAGCAAGCTTATGAGTCGGTCGTGTGTGCTGGGCAATGAACGGGTGGGAAAAACTCTGAGCTGACCAAGCTGTCCGGCGGATCACCAGACTGCTGGACTTCCCAGATCCCAGATTTTTTGCCGAGACTGACACTGGTCCTCGATTTTCCCAAACCACCAAAAAACTGAACCGGACCTGTGTAGACTGGTCTTTTCTGGTTTTTTGCGGTTACGAGACTGGTCTAAACCAGTTCAGACCAGAACTGGTTCACAACTGGTCTAGACCAGTCTTTGACCGGTCTTTTGAATGTTCTTAGGTGTAGATAAATGTATTTAAATACTATGGTTATTAGCTAATGAGGGACAGCATGGGAAACTAGGGTAGAAGGCACTGTTGGGCCTCGCCGCCTTGGCCCCTCATTACGTTCTGCATGGGTTCATGATGAGAGCTGTGGTGTTTTGAATGATGATTATCAAAGGAGAAGAAATGAATTAATAATGGGCATAATGATGAATCCATACAGAGCAGGGAATACAGAGCAGGGAATTCAACTACTGTTGAGGTGGATGCGAGGACGAATAGAATGATGGTAAGAAGGAGAATAGTTCGTGTGTGACTATGTGACAAAGGAACATATTTGTAAGTACACGTGACCAAATATATACGAGGTTGAACATCTCAACAACTACGGTAAAGCATGTATATATGTAACCAAATACATCTAGATAACTTGGAATTGAAAGGGAAAAAAAAAGTGCCAGTGGCTCTCTATCTTACAAATCACCTACACAGTACTCACCCCTCCAGTTAACCTCCATAAACCTCAATAAAACCCAAACATCCTCCCAATGGCATTGTGCACACCCTCAATGCAGCCAATCTTATGCCCACCACTCTCCGTCATCAAAAGTGCTACCTTCCTCCCTTCAAGCACTTTGCTCCTTTACCATAAGCCAGCCCTCAAGGAGAAAGCACAGTGAGGGCAGGTGTTGGCGCTGAAGGTGGAGCTGTTGTTGATGAACCTGGCCCACATCTCTTGAAGGAGGGGCACACGGTTCGGCAAGTAGTGGTGGCAGTGGGGAGAAGTGGTGGGGGTGTGAGGAAAAGCAGTCGCCTAATATATATAGTAAATAAAAAACGAACCCTCTCTCATGATCACAGGAACGCTCATGTGACCTGTGAGAATTTACAGTGTTGGTCCCATGTATCAGAGGCATTTTCTAAAACATCTCTGATAAGACCAACACCATTGCATTATTGCGTTTCGCGCCACAGAGCATAGGACTTTTTCTTTAATCATTCGTCCAACACTTTCTTTCATTCTACTGCCACGCTTTTGCCCTCAGCCCACCTTTTACTCCCCACATAGCCACTGTTCATAATCTTGCCATGCCACAACAATACAGGTAAATTATGGCCTTTTTCTTCTCGTTCTATTTGTGTCACCCATGAAACTAACAACCTAGACTATGCATCAGTTGAAAACTCTGTAACCTCGACTTTGTGTCAGCCATTCCATCATTATTCAGGTTCAATTTCACATTGTTTGGTGCATTCTATTGTCTCTTTTTCTCACTCTAGCTTGCTGATTGCTACCCTTGGATTAATGGCTGGCCCTTTTTTTTTTGCTTATCTTGCATGACAGTATTCACTTCAATAATCAGTAAGCTCTTATCTCCCGACACTTTGAACTTGAACTTGTTTGACACGTCTTCCATTTCTTCAGACGCATCAATCTTGCACGTCCCACATTTTAAAATGTGTGTTCCCTTCCACACACCGTTGCCGCACCTTTTTCCTGCGGATTTGACTTTCTGTTGTCCACCTGTCCCTCCTTGGATTTGGCTTCGTGTCGCCCAACCCCAACCCTTTTGTCAACTTCAACTTTGCATTAGTTGATCATCTCTTCTGACGCTTCGCCCAGCCACCTGCAACAAGACTACAAGGCTGACTCTGTTTATCTCCAGTTTCCTCTTTTTACACCATGCTTCACATTGGCCAAATGACTGCTGAAGAACTATGGCAAGGTCCTTCCATTTTACTGTGTCATCAGGCTCAATTTCTTCCCAGACCCTGTAAGTCCATCATTTCCCCCAATTATCTCACTTAAAAACATCAGTAATACTCTTCAAAGGATGGGTTGGTGCAGTCATAAGGAATAACATGCACTTTGTGCCCTTCCTGAATGTGGATGCTATCTACTGCCTGCCAAATAATTCATATCCTACCTTCAAAAATGACATGCAACTAGGTGACAACAACCCTCTTCAATACCCCCAGGCCCTGTAGCTCTGCATACTTGCATCTTGCTTGTCTTCCATGAAACCCTGCACCACCCAAATCCAGCGTGTATGCCCTGCATCACAAGCTAACTCCTGCAGGCTTGGAAGGTCGCAGCGATCTCAGTCTTTTGGATTTGGATCACCTCAGCTCAGGTCTCATTCGGCTGCTGGAAGTTTTCTCCTTGGGATTTTCTGCGTAATTCAAGTACTCAAAAATTATGTATGTTTCCCTTTGACTTGAAGTCCAGACCCATGATACTGTCCCAAATCTCTTCTTTTTCTCTGCTCTTTAGCAATTGACTGGCTGAGGCGGATTAGGCAATATCCATCAATCCTCCCTCTTTCGCAACGCCTGGCCTAGCTTAGGCCCAGGTGACTTCTCTGCCACGGGTGACAGAGAGCCCATCCCCAACCCTAACAGGTGGGCTTTTCCTTCTTTTTGCAATCGCTAAGCCCGCTGGCACTGGAGTAGATCTTCCTGGTCAAGATTGCTGATATACCACTGTCCATCCTTATTTAGGTCTTTTCTACTGGCCATTGCAGTGCAGGCAACCTCTGTTCCCATCTCGTGGCCCCAAGCACTGGGCAGAAGTTGAGACAGCCGAGCAGGCATCAGGAAAAGGTCACCTAGCTCTGGCTGTCTTTAGATGCTTTAGCTGTCCTAGGACATCTTAGGACATACTGGGATGTCTTGGGATGTCTCAGGATGTCCTAGGACAGCTAAAGCATCTAAAGACAGCCAGAGCTAGGTGACCTTTTCCTGATGGGAGGTCATCCAGAAGTGTGTCACCATAATAGGTAGGCTGCATATCTATTTTGGATCACTTCATAGAAGAACTAACCCTACATTTTATAAGGCTCTACATTGATGAAAAAGATCCGGGATGCAGTACCCATGCATAATGACCAGATTCTAGCTTTGAAAAGACAATTTTTCTTGAGTTGCTCATCATTTGCTCTTGCTTATTCACCAATGTCACCCAATCCTACTTCAAAAGGCAGGGGATGTCTACTGACAACATAATTATGCTTTGATATAAGTTCATTTCTACCACTCTCAGGCTGGTCCACTCATTATTAGCACGATAACACTTCCTTAAAGTTTTAGCAAAGTTTTAGTCCCTATTGACCTAACTTAATAGATTCCCCTCTTAATAGTAGATATCTTCATAATAGAATAGGTAAAAGGTTTTTTCTATCAAGCGAATTCCTACATATTATATTGTCCTACTTAATCTGAGTCTGTAAAATCTGCATACACATGACCATCATCTTTTCCAGAATACATCATCTCCACCATGCAACTCTTGCATCTCAGGAAGGAGTGAAAGCTTTTCATTATCAATATGGTTGACTGTGTCAGGAATGGCAGAAATCACTGGGTCCAAGTCAATGATGGCTTTGAAAGCATGATGTAGTTGTCGATAAATCCCCCAAAATGACTGGTATGTCACCAATGACTGACCAATCGCTCCATAAAGATGTATAGCACACTCATGAAATGCAGGGGGCACCAACTGGAATACCTCATGACTAGGGGATGCATACTCAGCCTCAAGGTGATCAATCAGTTCAGGTGGGATGATGACCTATTCATGCAAGTAAATTGAGTGTATTCTTTCCAGAATGAGAGACAATTGGCACCTACCTTAAAATCCATTGCATCAAATTTTTTGGGCTTGTCTCAAATAACAAGAGGAATTCTGTGAGGAAGAATCTTTTTGGGGTCATATCGAGGACAGGTCCGGTTACAGTGAAGGACCCATTTATCCAGCTCTGACTAGATCCATGGGATAGCAAGCCATCAGAAGATGAGGCTGAAACATGGATTGAATTAGAATACCAACAAATACTCATAAGCCACTTACTTCTCGAGAGGTTTATCGACACTGTACCACCCTTGATTGACACCCGACTCGAATAAATCCTCGAATCCTGGTGCAAAATCCCGACAGAAAACTGACCAGTTGGCTTCAGATTTGATATTGTTCTTCTTCTGCTTCCAGCGATACTGCAAAGTGCCTGAAAGTATCAGATTGAGCTCATGACAGGTAAGAGTATGAATATTTGCAACACTATAATTCTCTGATCCAGAATCACTCTGGGTCATCAGAGGAATAGCTGCAAGATATTTTGATGAATATCAAGATGGCAGACTAAGAGACTAATTGACGCACCACTATAGGCTCGCACTGTCTCACCACTATAGGCTCGCACTGTCTCAATGTAATAACACGAGGGTTCTTGTTTGTCCACCAGACTTTCAGCCAATTGTTGTACCCTATAAATAGATCAATATTGTTGTGGAGCCAGAGTCCGAACCGAGGTCCCCACTTATCATGTTGGTCTTGAATCCAGACATTGTTGACACCAGTGGCATGGAACTTTCGGTGATGGAAACAGTGCACACAATGTCCCTTCACAGCATCCAGCTCCGTTTCATGAAGATGTCCAGAAACCACGGCACTTCAGAACATGTGAAGACTAGACATCCATTAGAAACACCAATGGTTGAACACTGTGATAAGGTAGCAGACAGCCATAACTGGCCAACCCTACGTCACTTGATGTGACATGACCAAAAAGGAAATAAAGTGGGGATTTTGACTTAAAATCACATTTATTTCCATTGAGAGAATTTTTCTTCAATTATGGCTCCTGCAATTTGTAGTAAATACTCTTGGGAACACGAATCCAAATATTCAGGGAAAACGGAGGTGATTTCATCAAGTTATAAAAGAAGTTTGACCCCACATGCAATTTCAGCGCTGATTTGGGCTTATACCCCCTATTTATGCTCAACTATTTATCAAATAAAAGGTGGGAAGTTATGCAAAGTAATCCCCTATTGATTTATTAATGTTTTTGGGGTTTTGGACAGATTATGCAAGTCTTTGAACGCTAGATTTATGAGGGTAGATGAGGTCAAATATTCAACGCGAAATAACTCAACCAGATTTTATCCAAATACTCTGATATTTTGCAATTATAATCCTGTTATATATTCTAACAAATCGCAGGGAGCATATTTTGCAATTTCGATGTTGTAGTCTCTCAATGTAATGTTCCAATGTTTCTCTGAAGAATACTTCCTTTTTTGATTTGGAATGTCACACAATAGTCATGCTTTTGAGGGTTGGCCAGTTATGGCTGTCCACTACCTTACTTAAATGCCATATCGTTTTGCAAGTTCCTTGTGAATAGTCTTCCTTCTGTGACTCGGAAACATCTCATGGATCTCAGCAACAGCAGTAGCTATTGACTCCGAAGTGTGCTTCTGCTGATGAGTGCTCAAGAGCCCTAAATTGCTTCTGTAGCGCTTAATCAATTTTCTACTGCACAGCACAGTTGAGCAAGGCTTCCAGAACAGAAATAGAACATGTACCCCAGGCCATATACTTTAGTATCATGATGATCTTTGAGATGCTCCTCGAGCTGCTTGTCGTTGAATCCGAGATAGAAATATGCCTCCAGTGCCTTGCGGATGTTCTCCAATGGCACTAAAGCAAGCACTTGTCAGCAGATAGCATCAGGAAAAAGGGGTTTGGTCCTAAAGAAACCCAAGTTGCTCTGGGTAACTTCAACTTTCCCAAAGCAACTTTGACTCTCTAGGATTCTCTAGGTTGCTTTAGATGTCTTTGGAAATAATCAAAT
>Ga0307513_10010228_pt1 | contig 11784 bp, 11 predicted proteins | sample 15_EM_MG_FD_202174 | JGI IMG/M metagenome (GOLD analysis project Ga0307513, IMG submission 202174) | Populus trichocarpa ectomycorrhiza microbial communities from riparian zone in the Pacific Northwest, United States - 15_EM | ecosystem: Host-associated > Plants > Roots > Unclassified | place... | reverse complement strand
CATCGCTACGGCGTCGTGTTCCGCGACCTGGTGCTGCGCGAGTCGAGCCTGCCGCCGTGGCGCGACCTGCTCGTCGCGCTGCGCCGGCTCGAGGCGCGCGGCGAGATCCGCGGCGGCCGCTTCGTGTCCGGCTTCGTCGGCGAGCAGTTCGGCCTGCCCGAGGCGCTCGACGAGCTGCGCGGCGTGCGCAACCCCGGACCGTCGGCCGACGTCTGCCGCGTCGCCGCGACCGACCCGACCAACCTCGTCGGCATCCTGTCGCCCGGCCCGCGCGTCCCGGCCATCGTCGGCAACCTGGTGCTCTACGTCGACGGTCACGCCGTCGCTTCGCTCGAGGCCGGCAAGGTCGTGCCGCGCGCCCCGCTGCCCCCCGGCGCTCGCATCGACGACGACCTGACCTATCACCCGCCGCCGCGCCCGGTGCAGCTCGCCGCCCAGGCCGCCCTGCCGCTGTAGCCGAAAGCCGCTCGAACATGCCGACGCTTCCCCCCTCGCCGCTCGACGGCGCCCCCGCGATCGACGCCGCGCCACCGGAACCCGATCCACGCGCCGCGCCCGCGCCGCTCGACCGCAAGGCGCGCGCCGCGCGCATCATGGAGATCCTCGATCGCTACATCCCGACGGTCGACATCCCGCTCGACCACGGCGATCCGTTCCAGCTGCTGGTCGCGGTGATCCTGTCGGCGCAGTGCACCGACGCGCGCGTCAACCTGGTGACGCCCGCGCTGTTCCGGCGCGCGCCGACGTCGGCCGCGATGGCCAAGCTCGGCAAGCGCCAGATCCTGCCGTACATCCGCACGTGCGGCCTCGCGCCCGGCAAGGCGAACGCGATCGCGAAGATGAGCCGGATCCTGGTCGCGCAGCACGGCGGCGAGGTCCCGGCCGACCTGGCCGCGCTCGAGGAGCTACCGGGCGTGGGCCACAAGACGGCGAGCGTCGTGATGGCGCAGGCGTTCCACCAGCCGGCGTTCCCGATCGACACGCACATCCACCGCCTCGCCGGGCGCTGGCAGCTGTCGCGCGCGCGCAACGTCGCCGAGGTCGAGCGCGATCTCAAGGCCGTGTTCCCCCGCGAGCGCTGGAACACGCTCCACCTGCAGATCATCTACTTCGGGCGCCAGTACTGCACCGCGCGGCAGCACGATCCGGCGGCGTGCCCAATCTGCTGCTGGGCGATGTCCCGGGCGCGCGCCGACGCCGAGCTCAAGCAGGGCCTGAGCAAGCCGGTGCGCGCCAAGAAGCCGCGCCCCGCTCGTCCGGCGGCCGGACAGTCGGCCGAGCCGGCGCCGCGACGCGGCCGAGCGGCGCGGGTCGCCAAGCCAGCCCGCGAGGCCACGCCCGCCGCTGGACCCAGGCGACGCCCGGCGACCCGCGCCGCAACGCCGTCCCGCCGCGCGTAGCCCGACGCATCGCGACCGCGCGCAGGCGTCCGTTCGTGCCGCCGGGCAACGACGCGGCTACGCTGTGACGACATGTCTGTTCCATCGCGACGCGGTGCGGATACACGGCTCCGGTCCATCGTCATCGCGCTCGGCGTCGGCCTCGGCGCCACGGCGCAGGCGTCGCCGAGCGGCGCACCGGTGGTGTTCTCACCGGGCGTGATCTCGGGGCCGGCGCACGACAGCGCCCCCGCGTTCGCGCCGGATGGCGCCACCGTCTACTTCACGCGATCGAGCGCCACGCTGTCGATGATCCTGAGCTCGCGGCGCACGGCCGCCGGCTGGTCGGAGCCGATCATCGCGCCGTTCTCGGGCACGTGGCGTGACATGGAGCCGGCGATGGCGCCGGACGGCTCGTTCCTCGTGTTCGTCTCGAACCGGCCCGCGGTCGCCGGCGGCGCGGCGCTCGACGGCCGGTTCAACGGCCAGGCGTACCCCGGCGGCGGCGGCAACCTGTGGCGCGTCGACCGCGTCGGCGACGGCTGGGGCGCGCCTGTCCGGCTGCCGGACATCGTCAACCGGACGTCGTCGACGTTCGCGCCGGCGGTGGTGCGCGACGGCAGCGTGTACTTCATGGAAGCCGCGGCCGATGGCGCGTTCGGGCTGTTTCGCGCCCAGCGTCAGGCGCGCGGCTACGCGGCGCCGGTGCGCGTCGCGTTCAGCCGCGCCGGGACCAGCGACGTCGATCCGGCCGTCGCGCCCGACGAGTCGTACGCGGTGTTCTCGTCGAAGCGCGCGCCGGCGGCGGGCATGGATCTGTTCCTCGTGCGCCGCGCGCGCGACGGTGGCTGGGGCACGCCGCTCCACCTCGGCGCCACGGTCAACAGCCCGGGCTCCGACGCCGAGGCGCGCCTGTCGCCCGACGGCCGCACGCTGTACTTCGCGAGCGAGCGGGTCGCGCCGGTGGCCTTCCCGCGCCCCGCCGACGAGGCCGCGCGCGACCTGGCGCGCCTGCGCTGGGATAACGGCCTGTACAACATCTGGCAGCTCGACCTGTCGCCCTGGCTCGTGGAGGCGGCACCGACCGGCGCGCCGGCGCCCAAGCAATCGCAGTGACTTGCGAGATCGCCAAAGAAACGACTTGCGGACATCGCGCGGAATGAATATTCATTCCCTATTGTCATGACGACCTCGCACGAACCGCCCGGCCGGCCCAGCCAGCCGGCGCTCGCTCGCAAGAGCGGCGGCGACAAGCGCGAGGCGATCATGACCGCGGCGCTCGAGTTGTTCGTCGAGCGCGGCTTCTTCGGCACCGCGGTCCCCGAGATCGCGGATCGCGCGGGCGTCGGCGCCGGGACGATCTATCGCTACTTCGAGTCCAAGGAAGCGCTGGTCAACGAGATCTACCGCGAGAATAAGCTGCTGTTCGGCCGGATCGCCACGGTCGACTTCCCGGTCGGCGCGCCGATGCGCGAGCAGTTCCGCGTGCTGTGGACCCGGATGGCCGAGTTCGCGATCACCAACCCCAGCTCGTTCGTGTTCCTCGAGCTTCACCATCACGCGCGCTACCTCGACGACGCGAGCCGCGCCGTCGAGCAACGCATGACCGAGCTGTTCACCCACGTGGTCAGCGCCGCGCAGGCGCGCCAGGAGCTCAAGGCCGGCGATCCGCGCGTGCTGATGGGCCTCGTGATGGGCGGCTTCGTCGGCGTGATCCGCAGCTGCGTGGACGTCGAGCGCGCCCTCGGCGACGCCGACTGGAAGCTCGCCGAGCAGTGCATGTGGGAAGCCATCCGCGCCTGACCCATCCATCGGTTCTCACGAGGTAGATCCTCGTTTTCGTTTCTGTTGTAACGGAATGAATGTTCATTCCAAGCTACCTTTTCTGCAGGAGACCCCATGTCGAGCTCGAAGATCGTCCTCATCACCGGCGCGACCGCAGGCATCGGCCGCACCACCGCGCTCCACCTCGCCAGCCTCGGTCACCACGTGATCGCGAGCGGCCGCAAGGCCGCCGAGCTGGCCAAGCTGCAGGTCGAGGCCAAGGGCCTCGCCGGGATGATCGACACCGTCCTGCTCGACGTCACCGCGCCGATGTCGATCGCCGCGGCGGTCGACGCGGTCGACAAGCTGACCCGCGACCACGGCCCCGACGTGCTGATCAACAACGCCGGCTTCGGCGTGCTCGGCCCCACGTCGGAGATCACCGACGCCGAGATGCGGCGCCAGTACGAGACCAACGTGTTCGGCCTGATGAACGTGACCCGCGCGTTCCTGCCCAGGATGCGCGCGCGCCGCGCCGGTCGCATCATCAACGTCTCGAGCATCGGCGGCCGGATCACGCTGCCGTACTTCGGCGTCTACAGCTCGACCAAGTACGCGGTCGAGGCGCTGTCGGACGCGCTGCGCTACGAGCTGCGCCCGTTCGGCATCGACGTCGCGCTGATCGAGCCCGGCGTCATCCGCACCAACTTCGAGGCGACCGCGGTGTCCGGCATCGCCGGCTACGCGACCACGCCGTACGGCGGCGCGATGGCGAAGTACGAGCAGATGTCGAAGCTGGCGGATCGCTTCGCGTCGAACCCGATCGTCGTCGCCAAGGCGATCACGCGCGCGGTCGAAGCGCGCCACGCCGCCGCGCGTTACGTCGCGCCGCGCCGCACGACGCTGATGCTCTGGATGAGCGCGATGCTGCCAACCGCGGTCTGGGACTGGGCGATGCGCAAGGCCGGCTTCCTCACCGAGCGTGGCCTCGCGCACCCCGCGGCGGCGGCCGTCGCGCCGACCGTGACCGCGACCGCGAAGCCCGCCGTCGACGCCCGCGCCCAGGCCAACTAAACGCCCTCTCCGGGCGGCTGGCGAGGATGGCCAAGGCCGCGTAGAGTGCGCGCCCGATGGCCGATCAAGACGAAGACTTCGCGGCGATGCTCGCCGAGACCGAGCGCGTGGCCCCCGGTTCGCCCAAGGTGAAGCGCCGGCCGCGCGTCGGCGACCAGATCACCGGCAAGATCATCTCGGTCGGCAAGGACGCGGTGTTCGTCGACGTCGGCGGCAAGGCCGAGGGCGTCCTCGAGCGCGCGCAGGTCAGCGACCCCGAGGGCAAGCTGCTGGTCAAGATCGGCGACCTCGTCGAGGCCCGCGTGGTGTCCGACGCCGGCGGCGTGCTGACCCTGCGCGTCAAGCTCGGCGGCCGCGGCCCCGAGGCGCGCGCCGAGCTCCAGCAGGCGCAGGAGCTCGGGATCCCGGTCGAGGGCACCGTCACCGAGGTCATCAAGGGCGGCCTGTCGGTCGACATCGCCGGCGTCCGCGCGTTCTGCCCGGCGTCGCAGATCGACGTCCGCTTCGTCGACGATCTCGCGGTCTACGTCGGCCAGAAGCTGACCTTCCGGATCACGCGCTACGAGCCGCGCAACCTGGTCGTGTCGCGGCGCGCGCTACTCGAGGAGGACAACGCCAAGCTCGCGGTCGAGACCCGCAAGAAGATCGAGCCCGGCGCGGTGCTGCGCGGCAAGATCGTCGGGTTCAAGCCGTTCGGCGCGTTCGTCGATCTCGGCGGCATCGAGGGCATGCTGCACGTCTCCGAGCTCGGCTACGCGCGGGTCGAGAAGCCCGAGGACGTGCTCAGCCTCGGCCAGGAGGTCGACGTCGCCGTCCTCAAGATCGAGCCCGGCGAGAAGGGCGAGCGCATCGCGCTGTCGCTCAAGGCGCTCGCGAGCGATCCGTGGCGCGAGCACGTCGCGACGCTGACCGAGGGCGCCCGCGTCAAGGGCAAGATCACCCGGCTGCAGCCGTTCGGCGCGTTCGTCGAGCTCGCGCCCGGCGTCGAGGGCCTGGTCCACATCAGCGAGCTCGGCGCGGGCCGGCGGATCAACCACCCCAAGGAGGTCGTCGAGATCGGCAGCGAGGTCGAGGCGACGATCCTGCAGATCGACCACGAGCGCCACCGCATCGGCCTGTCGCTCGCGGCGTCGGACGGCGGCAACGCCGAGGACGTCGCCGAGGCCAAGAAGGCCAATCCGTCGGCCAAGTTTGGCACCTTCGCCGACCTGCTCAAGCGGCGTTAACTACATCCTCGCGCGCGACATCCAGTAGAGTCGGCGCGATGCGAGCACTCTGTCTGGTCCTGATCCTGTGTGGAGCGTGTGTGAAGAAGACGCCGGCCAAGGCGCCGCCGCCTCCCGCCGAGCCCGCCGCGGCCCCGGCACCCGCCGCGGAGCCGCCCGGGTCGCAGCCGATGGAACGCAAGGGCGGTCGCCAGGGCGATCCGTGCGAGGGCGGCGAGAAGCCTCACTGACCTCAGGTCATCCCGAGCCACCGCCGGAACGCGGCCGCGCGGTGGACGCTGACCGTGGAGCTGCGGCCGAGCGCTTCACGGCGACGCTCAGCCGATCGCGATCCGGCTCGACGTGATCGATCGCGTCGAGCGCCACGAGCTCGTTGCGGTGGACCCGAAAGAACATCCCCCCGACCGGCCCCGCGACTTCGCGAAGGAACACGAAAGACTGTGCTACCGTGCCGCGGCGATGGCCGTTGCCGAGGATGTCCCGCCGGCGAGGGAGGATGGCCCGGCTGGCCGGCGGATCAGCATCGCCATGGTAGCGATCGCGATCCTGTTCGCGGCCTTTACCGGGTTCCGCATGCCCAGTCGGTGGTGCGCGACGCTCGACGCGGTGTCGCTGTTCGACGGCTTCCACCGGCGGTTTTTCGTCGGGACGGTGCTACGGCCGCTCGCGCTCGCGACGGACTTTGACTACTGGCTGTTCGCCGGATTCGCCTTCGCCGTGCTGCTCGCGCTGCTCGCGGTCCTGATCGTGGCGGCGGCGCGAGCAGAGCTGCTCACCCAGCGCGTCCTTGTGATCGCGTGGCTGCTGCTACCGACGGGTGGCTTTCTGTTTCACGACGTCGGATATCTCGAGCAGTTGCTGTACCTCCTGGTGTTCGCCGCGATCGGCCTGTTGCGGCGCAATCGGCTCGTCGCGGCAGCCGCAGTCATGTGCGTGACGCCGTGGATCCACGAGATCGCCGTGCTCACCGTGATCCCGGTGTTCGGGCTGATCGCGCTGCGGACACTTCCGTTTCGCCGCGCGCTCGCGGTGACCGTACCAGCGGCGGTCCTCAATGCGATCGTGCTCTTGTTCTCGCCCGCAAGCGTCGAGGTCGTCGAGCGGATGACTGCGACGCTGTCTCGGGCGAACTTCGTCGCCCGCCCCGACGCGCTGGCCCTGTTCACGTGGACGTTGAGCAACCACCATCAGAAGTACAACGTGTACGCGCAGCTGATCGCCGTGCGACCGGTCGCGATCGCGCTCGTGGGGGCGTTCGTCGCACTATGGCTCGCCGATCGCACGCTGCGGCGTGCCGCGGGCCCGGTGCCGGCGGTCGTGGTGCTCCTGGCGTCGTGCGTCGCCATCGCCGCTCCTGGCCTAGCGATCCTGGGCGGTTGGGATGGCAACCGCTGGCTGTTCCTGATCATGGCGAACTTCTTCATCGTCGTGTGGTTCGCGCTCGACAATCGCGGGGCTCGCGAGCTCGGCCGCGGTGCGCTGATGATCCTCGCGACTGCGCTGCTGGTGCTCAGCCATTTCTCGATCTACTACTTCGATGACTATGCACCGCGCGAGCTAGGGTCGCGGCCGGACCGCAAGCTCTTCCTCCGACAGGTGTTCGATCATTCGCTGTTCGCGATGCCGACCGGCGCGTGACCCGGGCGCACGGCTCGTGCCTCACCCGCTGCCGGGTCAACCCGACACGCCCTGGGGCAGTCCGACACCATCGGAGCGCTTCGCACGCGGGGGTGAATGCCCCTTTGGCGTGGCCGGCGGCGCGGTTGGGCCACGCTGGCGAGTCGCGCAGGTCGTCGCGGTGCACATCCGGGCATTTGTGCCGTGGCCCGCCGGTTGCTGGATCAAGCACCATGACCCGCCCGTTCCACCAAGCTGTTCGCGTCGTCCGCCGGCGTGCACCGCGGGCCCCGCGCCCGCACACGTTGAGCTTCACGGGGTTTCGCCTGGTCGCGATCCCCGATCGCCTGCCCGCCGAGCCGCCCTACGATGTCGTCGAGCTCAGCGATCCGAGCAACATGATGCGCGCGCTGGCGATGAAGCCGCGAACGCCCGACGTGCACTGACGTCTACGGCCGGACGTAGACAAACTCGTTGGGCAAGCCATTGATGCCCTTGAGCGGCGGCGCGATCCAGCTCGCCATCTTGCCGGGCTCGTAGACCGGCCGCATCAGGCTCTTCACGAACGCTTCATCCGCCTCGTTCGGCAGCCACTCGCCACGGCGCGCCGCGAACGTCGCCGCGTCGATCATCTCGCCTGCGGGCGTGAAGCACGTGCCCGCCCACATGCCGATCTGGCGGTGGAACTTGTTCGACGGCAGCGTGAGCTCGAACGTCACGCCCTCGTCGCGGATCGTCTTGTTCCAGCGCTCGACGCCGCGCTGGCAGTCCTTGATGTACTCGGTGCGCAGCACCTCGTTGAGCGCGTTGCGCATCGCGATGTCCTTGTGGACGACCTTGCCGCCCTCGAGCACGTCCATCGCGACGTGCGAGCCGACCAGCTTGTGCTCGTCGTAGCGGTCCTCCTTGTAGCGGCCCTTGATGCCCGCGGCGAACGCATCGGCCGCGTTCGACGAGACCTCGCCGCCGAACAGATCGAGCGACAGCGAGTACCACAGGTTCGCGTACTTCTGGATCGTCGGCAGATCGATGCCGCCGGCCGCGCGCGGATCGCCCGTGCTCTTCATCAGCTCGCACGCGCGCTTGACCACGCGCTGCACGCCGGACTCGCCGACGAACATGTGGTGCGCCTCCTCGGTCAGCATGAAGCGACAGGTCCGCGCCAGCGGATCGAAGCCGCTCTCGGCGAGCGCGCTCAGCTGATACTTGCCGTCGCGATCGGTGAACATCGTGAACATGAAGAACGACAGCCAGTGCGAGGTCGGCTCGTTGAACGCGCCGAGGATGCGCGGCTTGTCGGCGTCGCCCGAGCGCCGCGCGAGCAGCTCCTCGGCCTCCTCGCGGCCGTCGCGGCCGAAGTAGGTCTGCAGCAGGTACACCATCGCCCACAGGTGCCGGCCTTCCTCGACGTTGACCTGGAACAGGTTGCGCAGGTCATAGAGCGACGGCGCGGTGGCGCCGAGCGCGCGCTGCTGCTCGACGCTCGCCGGCTCGGTGTCGCCCTGGGTGACGATCAGCCGGCGCAGCAGGTTGCGAAACTCGCCCGGGACCTCGTCCCACACCGGCTGGCCATAGTGGTCGCCGAAGCCGTGGGTCCGGCCTTCCTGCTTGGGCTCGAGGAAGATGCCCCAGCGATAGTCCGGCATCTTGACGTAGTCGAAGTGCGCCCAGCCGTCGGTCTCGACCGACACCGCGGTACGCAAGTAGATGTCGCGGTCCTGCCAGCCGACCGGGCCCATCTGCTTCCACCAGTCGATGAACTGCGGCTGCCAGGCCTCGAGCGCGCGCTGCAGGCGCTTGTCGCTGCCGAGGTTGACGTTGTTCGGGATCTTCTCGTCGGTGAGCACAGAGGTCATGGCTACGTCCTCTTCCATTGGAACTGCGGCCGCTCGGGGCGGCCATACAGGGTGAGCGCGCCGTGCTCGCCAGTAGAGTTGGCGCGGGTGAAGATCCAGTTCTGCCAGGCCGACAGCCGGCCGAAGATCTTGGTCTCGAGCGTCTCGGGCCCGACGAAGCGCAGCGACTGCTCCATGCCGGTCAGGGCGTCGGGCGACAGCGACGCGCGCTCCTCGATCGCGATGCGCAGCTCGTCGTCGAAGTCGATGTCGTCGGCGGCGATCGTCGCGATGCCGAGCCGCTCGGCCTCCTCGGAGGCGATCGGCCCCTCGCTGCCGCGCGCCAGCACCTGCTGCGACGCGTCCGGCGCGCCGTAGAACCGCGCGTCGAGCCGCGACAGCCCCGACGCCATCTCGAAGGCGCCCTGGTTGGCGATCGAGGTCTGGACCGCGATCTGCTCGTCGCCGTCGATCCGCATGTAGAACCGATCGGCGCCGAGCGCGAGCTCGAGCAGCACGCCGGCGAAGCACGACGACGCGGCGTCGGCGACGGCGTAGAAGCTGCGCGCCGTGTTGTCGAACCGCTTGAGCACGCGGCGCTGCAACAGGCGGACCTCGCGCGCGAACCCGCTCGACGCCTTGGCGAGCGCCTCGTCGTGCGCGATCACCAGCTTCGGATCGCCGGTGGTCCGCACCGTCACGACGCCGATCTCGGCGAGATCGAAGCGCAGCCGGAGCAGCGCGTCGTCGAGCTCGCGGAACGCGCGCAGGCTCCACAGCTCGGCCGTCGCGAGGTCGGCCGGCGGCCCGGCGTCCGGCCCCTTGACGAGCAGCGCGGCGGTGCGCGCGGCGCGGTCGAACGTCAGCTCGACGTGGCGATAGCTGAACGCCTTGTCGGTGACCTTGGGCGCGAGCTCGGGCAGCTGCACCGCCGGGCCGCGCGTCACGGTCTGCTGCTCGGCCAGCGCCCGGGCGCGCTGGGCGACGACCTCGTCCCACTTGCTGCGCGAGACGACGTGGTCGACCAGGCCCCAGTCCTTGGCGCGCTTGCCCTTGATGCCCTCGGCCGTCGTGCAGAACACGTCGGCGCGATCGCGGCGCACGCGGCGCTTGTCGACCAGCCGGGTCAGGCCGCCGGTGCCGGGCAGGACCGCGAGCAGCGGCGTCTCGGGGAACGACACGGCGGAGTTGCCGTCGTCGACCAGCATGGTCTCGTCGCACGCCAGCGCCAGCTCGTAGCCGCCGCCGGCCGTCGTGCCCTTGCACGCCGCGAGCGACGCCAGCCCCGAGTGCGCCGAGGCGTCCTCGAGATAGATCCGGGTCTCGTTGGTGAACTTGCAGAAGTTCACCTTGAACGAGTGGGTCGACAGCCCGAGCATGATGAGCGCCTTGACCTCGGGGTGCTCGAACCGCAGGCGCTGGATCGCGTCGGCCAGCTCGATGTCGACCGACAGATCGTACGAGTTGAGCTTGAGCTCGTAGCCCGGGCGATGCGGGTGATCGCCGTCGACGTCCATCACCAGGGTCGCGGTCTCCCCGGCGAGCGTGAGCTTCCAGTGCCGGTAGCGCGACGGGTGGGTCTCGAAGGTCGTCGGATCCATGGCCAAGGCGTATCAAGCAATTTAGTGCTTGTCACTGCCTTTGTGACTGCACTATATTTCCGGTGTGCCGAGCTACCTCGAGGCCGTCGGATCGGCGGTGCGCGGCCACCGCGAGCGACTCGGCTGGACCCGCAAGGAGCTCGCGGCGCACTGCGGCGTGTCGGAGCGCTTCCTGGCGCAGCTCGAGACCGGCGACGGCAACATCTCGCTGCGCCGGTTCGCCGACGTCGCGCACGCGCTCGGGACGTCGCCCTCGGCGCTGCTCGGCCCGGCCGACGCGCCGGCGACCCTGAAGCCGATCGCGCTGCTCGGCGTGCGCGGCGCCGGCAAGTCGTCGGTCGGCGCCGCGCTCGCGCGCCGGCTCGGCGTCGCGTTCATCGAGCTCGATCAGCGGATCGAGGCGACCGCCGGGCTGCCGCTCGGCGAGGTGTTCGCGCTGCACGGCGAGGCGTACTACCGGCGGATCGAGCGCGAGGTCCTGACCCAGCTGCTCGCGGCGCCGCCGCCCATGGTGCTCGCGACCGGCGGCTCGATCGTCAACGATCCGACCAACTACGCCCTGCTGCGCGCGCGCTGCCGCACGATCTGGCTCAACGCTCGGCCCGAGGACCACTGGAACCGGGTCGTCGCGCAGGGCGACCAGCGCCCGATGGCCGAGAACCCGCACGCGTTCGCCGAGCTGCGCGCCCTGCTCGCCGCCCGGGAGAAGCTCTACGCGCGGGCCGACCACACGATCGACACCACGGGCCGCCGCGTGCCGCAGGTCGCCGCCGCGATCGCCGAGCTCGTGCGCTAAAACGCGCGCGCAAACCGGGGCGAACTGCGTCGCCATGTGACGGCCTGTCTCGGTGGGCAGTCTTAATACTAATCTTAACAATGACATAGACTATGCTCCACCTGCGTGGTCGTCGCCGCGTGTTCGCGTCCGGTGGCCGCACTGGCTTACGTGCGCGACTGCCCATGAACGTGAAACGTAGTCGTGGTTACGTGCGTTACGCCGATGTGTATCCGTGTGTTCTCGATCGAAATCATTAAGGTCCAACCCGTGAGAAACGCACGGGTTTGCGCAACAAGCGCAGCGCGGCGTGGCACTCGCGGTGAACGGTGGCGACGGCATGATTGCCATCAGATCCATCATCCTGGTTGCGGCCGGCACCCTGGCACTCGCGAGCTGTGCGTCCGCGGAGCGCGAGGACAACGGAGATCGGCAGAGCGACGAGCTCGGCCAGATTCCGCAGCTCACGAGCACCGGCGTGTGTGCGGGCGGCAAGTTCCGCTGCTTCGCGCA
>Ga0307513_10010227_pt1 | contig 11785 bp, 12 predicted proteins | sample 15_EM_MG_FD_202174 | JGI IMG/M metagenome (GOLD analysis project Ga0307513, IMG submission 202174) | Populus trichocarpa ectomycorrhiza microbial communities from riparian zone in the Pacific Northwest, United States - 15_EM | ecosystem: Host-associated > Plants > Roots > Unclassified | place... | reverse complement strand
AACAGTCAGTTCGTGTGCATGATCGGTGCGAACCTCTCGCCGACACCGCCCTGGCGGTGGGCAGCGGCAGCCGGCGGTGTCTGGGCGCTGCAGGCGAGCATCGATCCGGCGCGGCCGTTGACGACGCTGGAGCTGCGCGGGCTGCTGCCACCGCTGGAGCCGAGCCGGTTCACCAGGGCGGAGCGCGAACTGGCGCTGAAGGACGGCATCTCGACGTTCACCGTCGATCAGGGTGGCGTCGTCAGAGTCGAACGCCTGATCACGATGTATCAGGTCGATCCCTACGGCTATGACGATCTCGCCTGGCTCGACATCACGACGCCGGCCACGCTCAGTTACTTGCGCTATTCGATGCGGGCAAGGATCGCGCAGAAATTTCCGCGCCACAAACTGGTCGACGACGGCACGCCCTATGGGTCGGGCCAGGCGATCGTCACGCCGGCGATCATTCGGGCCGAGCTGATCGCGCTGGCCTATGAATGGGCGGACGCCGGGCTGGTCGAGGACCTCGCCGGTTTCATCGCGCGGCTGATCGTCGAGCGGGATTCGACCAATCGCAGCGCGGTCAATGCGCTCGTCCCGCCCGACATCGCAAACGGCTTCCTCGTGTTCGCGGCGCGGATCGAATTCCGCCTCTGATCAGCTGTCGATCAATGGGCGCTTAGAGGCATCTTAGAAGGGAGTTAGGCATGGCTAATGCGAACCGCGTCGTCGGCCAGATGAAGGTCACGATCGACGGCGCCGTCCTGGACACGGATGGCGAGACGGAAATGGAAATCGGCGGTGCGACGCGCGAGGCGGTGACCGGCGACTATCAGGCGGGATCGTTCCGTGAGACGACGACACCGTCGAAAACAACGACGAAACTGCTCAACAAGGCCGGGCTGAGCCTGTCGGCGCTGCGGGCGATCGACAATGCCACGCTGGTGCTGAAGACGGACACCGGCCGCACGTGGGTGGTGCGCGGCGCCTATACCGCCGACGTGATCAGCTTCTCCGGCAGCGACGGCAAGGCGACCGTCGTCTGGGGCGGTCAGCCGGCCGAGGAGGTGGCGTGATGGCCCGGATCAACCATCCGCTGAAGCATCCAGTCGACGAGACGATCGTCGTCAATGGTGAAGAGAAGCGCATCCAGATCACCGACGTCCGCATCCGCCGGCTCAAAGGCAAGGATCAGATCTTCGCTGCCGAGAATAGCGACAAGCCGACGCTGGGTTTCCTGCTGCTCTCACGGCTGACGGGTCTCAGCATGTCCGAGATCGGCGAAATCGACGGCGAGGATCTCGATGCGATGGAGAAGATCGTCGAGGGTTTTTCGCAGCCTGGCCGACCAACTGGGCAGACCTCCTCGGAGATCTGACGCTTCGGTGCGGGATCGCGCCGAGCGAGGTGATGCGGTTCGACGATCGCGACCTCCGATATTGGATCGACCAGGCGGAACGGGTGGGCAGAGACCATGAAGCTTAACCTGACGATCGTCGCCAAAGAACGGGCGAAGAAGGCGCTTTCGGGTGTGGCCAATGCCGCGACGCGGGTGGGCACCAATGTGCGCCGCGCCGGTGCCGCCGGCCGGCCGGCACTCGACCGTCTCGGCAATTCCGCGCAGCGACTTGGCCAGCGGCTGGGACAGACCGCCCGGCGCGCGGCAGCGGCGGCGGGGCGGCGCGGCCTAGCCGGGCTGAAGGTCGCGGCGCTGGCGGCGGCGCGCGGCGTGGGGTTCCTGGCAGGCAAGCTGGTCGGGCTGGTCGGCACGCTGGTTGGCCTGGCATCGGCCGCGGCATCGGGCCTGTTCGGTTTCAGCATCGGCAAGGCGATCAAGAACGCGAGCGACTTCGAGCAGCTACGGTTCACGCTGGAAGGGATCACGGGATCGGCGGCGAAAGCGGCCGAATCGGTGAAGAGGCTCCGCGCCTTTATGGCCGACTCGCCGGTTGACGGCGACCAACTGATCGCCGCGTACACGTTGCTTCGACAGAAGAAGATCGACGTCACAAAGCCGCTGTTCGGATCGTTGCAGGATGCCGCTCTGGCAAAAGGCAAGGAAGTAACGGAGGCGGCGGAGGCATTCGTCGGCGCGATGAACGGCAGCTACGACGCGCTTGGCGAGTCTTTCGGGATCGCAGTGGAGGAGGGTGGCAAAGGGATCGTCATCACCTACGACAAGGCAGGCAAAAAAATAGTCAAGGGTGCCCGCAAGAACGCGAAGGATATCCGCGCGGCGCTTGAGAAGGCGCTCAGCGACAAGTTCGCCGGCGCGACCGATCGCTACAAGTCTTCGTTGGCCGGCATGTGGGGATCGCTGAAGGCGGGATGGAGCGAGTTTCTCAGCACTGTCGCAGACAATGGGCTGTTCGACTGGGTGAAGGAAAAGGTGGGTGGCGTGCTGGCCGTACTCACCAAGATGGCGCAGAGCGGCGAGCTGAAGGCGTGGGCAAAGACCATTGCCGATAAGCTGCTTGAAATGGGCAAGGCTGCCGAAGAGTTTATCGTCAAGATCGACTGGAAGAAATTCGGCGAGGATCTGAAAACGGTCGGCGAAGCGATCGCCGACATCGCGAGCACCCTTGCGGAAGCGTATCGCTGGGGCAGCGGCCTTTCCGACAAGCTGAATAGCATTTCCAACTTTGGCGGGGACGTCAACGCGTGGTTTCGCGGCAAAGCCGGATTGGCGCCCGCGACCGGGACCTCCACTCCCGCACCCGGCGCAATCAGTGGCGGGAGGGCTGGCGCGGCAACGGGCAAAGCACTGCAGGGGCTCGGCGCACCGCGCGTCCAGAAAATGAGCGGACAGGTCGACGTGATGATCTCGACCGCGCCGGGGCTGATCGCCAATGCGCAGGCGAAATCGACCGGGCCGGTGAAGACGGTCGCCAGCCGCGGTCGATCGATGGCGGCACCGGCATGAGCTGGCGCGATCAATATCGGCCGGGCAGCTATCGCGGCGCCAGCTTCCGGACTTCGACCAGCGAACAGTCGGGTGGGCGGCGTGGCGAGACGCATGAGTTTCCCGGCCGCGATCTGCCGTGGCGTGAGGATCTCGGGCGGCGCGCCGGCGCGTTCACCTTCGCCTGCTGGGTGGCGGGCAACGACTATTATGCGGCGCGCGATGCGCTGATCGCCGCGCTCGATGCGGCCGGGCCGGCGACGCTCGTGCATCCGTTCCGTGGCGAGATGATTGTCTCGGTGCTCGAATGGACGTGCAACGAAGATGCCGGCGATGGCGGCGGCGGGATCGCGGACTTCTCGATCAGCTTCATCGAATCGGGATCGGTGTCGATCGAGGCGGCGAAGCCGGCGACGGGTGACCAGGCGCGCAGCGTGGCCGATGCCGAGGCGGCGGCGGCGCCGGCAAAACTCGCGAAGAAGTTGAACGTGGCGAAGCTCGCGGCCTTCGTCGAGCGCGCGGCGGCCGACGTGACGCGGGCGGCGGCGCTGGCAGTCCAGGTGCAGGCGGCGATCCAGGGCGGCGGCATCGGGGCGGCGTTGCGGGCGTTCGAAAGCGGGCTGCGGTTCCTGCCGGGGGTCGAGGCATTGGTGCGCGATCCGCTGGCGCTGGGGCAGTCGATCGTCGGCATGGTGCAGACTGTCAGTGCGCTCGGCAACCCACTGGGGCGGATCGCGGCGTTCGCATCGATCGCGAAGTTCGGCGACGGGCTGGCGGCCGTCGTTGGCGACACGCCGGCGCGGACGCGGCAGCGCGACAATCAGGCGGCGCTGGTGACTCTGGTGCAGACCGCGGCCAGCGCCGAGATGGTGCGCGCGATCGCCGACAGCAATTTCGCGTCCTACGAGGATGCCGTGGCGACGCGCGATGCGGCGGCCGACCTGATCGACGGCTTTGCGCTGGCGGCGGCCGACGCCGGCGATGATGACGCGACCGCGAGTTTCGATCGGCTGCGCCATGCGATGGTGCGCGACGTGACCGCGCGCGGCGGATCGCTGGCGCGGTTGCGCGACCTGGCGACGATCACGGCCGAGCCGGCGCTGGTCATCGCGCAAAGGATCTATGGCGCGCCGGCGACGGTCGAGGCGCGCGCGGCCGAGCTGGTCGCGCGCAACGCGGTTCGCCATCCGGGGGCGGTGCCGGGGGGCATCACGCTGCAGGTTCTGAGCGAGGATGGCGCGAATGGCTGACGACATCGTGCTGTCGATCGGCGGCGTCGATTATGGCGGGTGGAAAGAGGCTTCCGTGTCGGTGGCGATCGACACGATCTGCGGCAGCTTCGACTTCACGCTTGCGGAAAAGGAACCGGGCAAAGATCGGCCGTTTGCCTTCGAGGCCGGCGCGGCCTGCACAGTCAAAGTGGGTGGCGAGACTTTGATCGACGGCTGGATCGATGCGATCAATCCGGAGATCGATCCCGAGGGCCACAAGATTTCGATCACTGGCCGCGATCGCGCCGGCGACCTGGTCGACTGTTCGGCGATCCACAATCCGGGCAGCTGGATCAACATCGCGCTGGAGACGATCGCCGGCGAACTGACCAAACCGTTCGGGATCACGGTTACGGCGCGCGCCGACACCGCGCCGCGGATCAAGCGCTTCGCCTTGCAGCAGGGCGAGACGGTGTTCGAAGCGATCGAGAGATTGTGTCGGTACCGCGCACTGCTGCCGATCTCGACGGCGGACGGCAATGTCGAGCTGATCGCGATCGACCCGAGCCTGCCGGCGATCGCGCGGATCGAGCAGGGCGTGAACATCAAGGCCGCGTCGGCCGAGCACAATGTCGCCGAGCGGTTCTCGCAATACATCGTCAAGGGGCAGGCCTCGGGCGACGACGACGCGAACGGCCGGGCGGTGAGCGGCGTGAAGGCCGAGGCGAGCGACCCGGCGGTCAAGCGGTATCGGCCACTGCTCGTGATCGGCGAGGAACAGTCGACGATCGGCGGGCTGGATAAGCGCGCGAAGTGGGAGGCTTCGGTGCGCGCCGGGAAGGCGCAGACCGCCAGCGTGACGATCCCGGGATGGCGTGCGCCGGATGACCAGCTCTGGACGCGCGGGACGATGATCGACCTTGCGGCGCCGTGGCTGTTGATGTCCGGCAAGCTGCTGATCGTCGAGGTGACCTTGTCGATCTCGGGCGAGAGCAAGGCGACCGAACTGCGGCTGGCGCGGCCCGAGGCCTATAGCCAGCTGCCGGTGAGCGAGGATGCCGAAGCATCGAAGGTGGGTGCCAAATGAAGGCGCTACTCGGACGCATCCAGATGATGGCGGCGCGCGCGATCGCGACGCGGATCGACGACAGCAAGGGGCTCCAATCGCTGCAGGTCGAGCTGCTGGCGGACGAAGTCCAGGACGGCGTTGAGCGGTTCACGGAATATGGCTTCACCTCGGTACCGCTGGCCGATGCCGAGGCAGTGACCTTGTCGCCGGGCGGGCTGCGGAGCCGGGCGATCGTGATCTGTGTCGCCGATCGGCGGTACCGGCTGAAGGGACTCGAGGCCGGCGAGGTCGCGTTGCATGATGACCAGGAGCAGTTGATCCACATCAAGCGTGACGGGATCGAGATCGTCAGTCCGCTGCAGGTGAAAGTGATGGCGCCGACCGTGATCGTAGAGGCCGACGCGGTGCACCTCGGCGATACCGGCGGCGCACGGGTGGCGCGGATCGGCGATGCAGTGAGCGGCGGCGTGATTACCGGCGGCTCGACGACGGTGTTCGCGGTATGAGTGGCGACCTCCGCAGACTGCCGAAGCCGGTCGGCTCCTATCTGTGCAGCGTGTCGTTCTGGCGCCAACCCGATGGCAGCGTGCGGCCGCAGCTTGAGAAGATGCCGGTCAACGTCATGCGCGAGCTGCCCGGCGAGCCGCACCAGAAATTGCGGGTGGCGGCCGACTGGCTGACCACGGGCGCGGCGTCGTTCCTGCTGCTCGCCAACGCGCTCGTGCCGCCCGAGGGTGACGAGTCGTGACCGATATCGCGCTCGCCTGGGACGCCGCCTTGTTCGGCGCCGACATCGCCGTTGCCGGCGGTGACCTGGTCACTGATGACGGGCTGCGCACGGCCGTCATCCTCTCGCTCTTTTCGGATGCGCGGGCACGTGACGACGATGCGCTGCCCGATTCCGGCAGCGACCGGCGCGGATGGTGGGGCGACGTCGCGGCAGAGCCGGCCGGCGACCAGACCGGTTCGCGGCTTTGGCTGTTGGCGCGGTCGAAGAACCTGCCGGGAGTGCTGGCGAACGTGCGCGACTATGCGCGCGAGGCTTTGGCCTGGCTGATCGAGGATGGCGTGGCGGCGTCGATCGACATCGTCGCCGAGACGCCGCGCCGTGACGCGCTGGCGCTGGGCGTGACCATCAATCGGCCGGGCGGTGCGGCCGGCCGGCGCTTCGATTTCGTCTGGGAGGCCACGGTTTGACTTTCGCGCGACCTACATTGTCCGAGCTGATCGCGCGGGCGCAGGCCGACATCGATGCGCGGCTGCCGGGCGCCGATTCGCGGCTGCGGCGATCGGTGCTCGGCACGCTGGCGACCGTCCATGCTGGCGCGATCCATGGCACCTATGGCTATGTCGACTATCTCGCGCGGCAGATCCTGCCCGATACGGCCGACGCCGAATATCTGGCGCGCTGGGCATCGGTGTTTGGTTTGACGCGCAAGTCGGCGACGGCCGCGGCGGGCAGCGTGACGGCGACCGGGACCAATGGCATCGACATTCCGGCCGGCACCGCACTCGTGCGGGCGGACGGCGCGCGCTATCTGACGGCCGCGCTGGTGACGATCGCCGCGGGCACGGCGACCCTGGCGGTGACTGCCGAGACCTATGGAAGCGGCGGGGCGATGACGGCGGGGCAGCTGCTGACCTTCGTGTCGCCGATCGGCGGCGTCTCGGCGACCGCGACGGTGGCTGTCGGCGGCATCGGTGGCGGCGCGGAGGAGGAGAGCGACCCGCTGCTGCGCGACCGGTTGCTGCTGCGCATCCGCGAGCCGGTGCGCGGCGGGGCGGCGAGCGACTATGTCTATTGGGCGCTGCAGGTCGCCGAGGTGACGCGGGCGTGGGTCTATCCGGCGATGTCCGGGCTCGGCACGGTCGGCGTCGCGTTCGTGATGGACGGGCGTGTCGATATCATTCCCGACGCCGGCGACGTGGCCGACGTCCAGGACCATATCGATGCGTTGCGGCCGGTGACCGCCGACGTGACCGTGTTCGCGCCGGTGGCCGATCCGCTGGCCTTCACCATCGAACTGATCACCGACACGGTGGCGATCCGGGCGGCTGTGACCGCCGAGCTGCGCGACCTGATCGCGCGCGAGGCCGAGCCGGGCGGGACCTTGCTGATCAGCCATATCCGCGAGGCAATCTCGATCGCGGCCGGCGAGACCGACCATGTGCTGACGGTGCCGTCCGCCAATGTGACGGCGGCGGCGGGCGACATCACGACGCTCGGCGTCATCACCTGGGCCTGAGCGATGGACGCCGCGGGCCATCTCCAGCAGCTGCAATCGCTCCTTCCGCAGGGGCGCGCCTGGCCGCGCGATGCCGATGCGGTGCTGACCGATCTGCTCGGCGGATGGGCGGAGGAGTTCGCGCGGGTCGATGCGCGGGCGGAGTTGCTGGTCGAGGAGGCCGACGTGCGGACCTCGGCCGAGCTGCTCGGCGACTGGGAGCGGCTGCTCGGCCTGCCGAACCCGTGCACGGTCGCGGCGACGACGGTGGCGGGCCGCCAGCTCGCGGCGTGGCAGGATCTGGCGCTGCAGGCCGGGCAGACGCCGGCCTTCTATATCGCGCTGGCGGCGGCGATCGGGGCGGTCATCGAGATCCACGAATTCGATCCGGCGGTGGACACATATGATTCGAGCCTGACGGCTTTGATCGCGGGCGGGAAATATCGCCATGTGTGGCGCGTCCATGTGCTGACGGCTTCGGACTACTGGACGTTTCGCGCCGGCATCGGGCGCGCCGGGGATCGTGTGGAAGAGGGCGGGACGCTCGATCTGGAGTGCATCATCACCGCGTGCCGGCCAGCGCACAGCTATGTCATTTTCACGTACGAGGGAGGCTGATCCATGCATCGGATCGACAGCAGCGGCTATGGCGCCGGCAATGTGTTCAAGTCGTCACCGGCGCCGGCGACAGTGGTCTCGGTCGCCTGGCTGAACGCGATCCAGGAGGAGATCGCCAAGGTCATCGAGCATATCACCGGCGGCAACACGGCGCTGGTCAAGGCCGACAACACCCAGCTCCTGACGGCGATCCGCAAGATCGCGGTGCCGGCCGCGCCGACGCTGGCGATGCCGGGACGGTCGTTCAATCCGGACGGGACGATCGAGATGTGGGCGACGGCATCGTGCGCGGCGAATACTTCGACGGCGATCAACCTGCCGTTCGCGTTTCCGAACGCGTGCTTCTTCGCGCTCGGCAACGGCGGCAATGCGTCGAGCGGCCAGCAGGATAACGGACCGTTCGTATCGGCGTGGTCGACGACGCAAGTGACCGTCTACAACGCGATCGATTCCGCCGTGACGGTCAACGTCTGGGCGAAGGGATACTGACTTCCGCCCCCTGAAACGGGGGAGGCCGGGGCGCGCCAACGCCCCGAACCGCGGGCCACAACCCGCACCTCGGCGCGTCCATGGCCGCGCCTCAGTTCCCCCGGCCGTCGAGCGGCGGGGGCGTTATGATGAGTAGAAGTTAATGGAGGATTTTGGTCTGGCGCCGGTGGCGCCGGTACGGCCCGTGGCGCCCTACATCGGGGGCAAGCGGGTGCTCGCAAAGCAGCTGGCGGCGCGGATCGCGCGCGTGCCGCATCGTCTCTATGCGGAGCCGTTCGTCGGCCTCGGTGGTGTCTTCTTCCGGCGCACGAGCCGGCCGGTCGCGGAGGTGATCAACGATATCTCGGCCGACGTGACGACGTTGTTCCGCATCCTGCAGCGGCATTATCAATCGTTCCTGGAAGAGCTGAAGTGGCGGCTGTCGTCGCGCGCAGAGTTCGATCGGCTGATGCGCGTCGATCCCAACACGTTGACCGATCTCGAACGCGCCGCGCGGTTTCTGTACATTCAGCGCCAGGCCTTCGGGGGCAAGGTGGACAGCCGGCACTTCGGGCTGACGCGGACCAACCCCGCGCGGTTCGACCTGACGAAGCTCGTGCCGATGCTCGAAGACGTTCACGAGCGGCTCGCTGGCGTTGTCATCGAGCGGCTGCCCTATGCGGATTTCATCCGGCGCTACGACGCGCCGGGGACGCTGTTCTATCTCGACCCGCCCTATCACGGGTGCGAGGGCGACTATGGCAAGGGCGTGTTCTCAGCAGCCGATTACGGGCAGCTGAGAGACCTCTTAGGCAGCATCCAGGGGCGCTTCATTTTGTCGATCAACGACGTGCCGCCGATCCGCGAGGCGTTCGCCGGTTTCGCGATCGAGGAGGTGGCGCTGAACTATCGCGTGAGCGGCACGGTGACGCCGGCAAGGGAGCTGATCATCACGGGCGGTGGGCGGTGATTTCGGTTTGGAGTGCTCTAAAACGTCTTGTCCGAGACTCTAAAAGCTTTTGTCGCGCTACAGCGCCCGGTTCTTGCAATGTGCCAATGTTCGTGATATGTTCCCAATTGCGGGATGGGGACGACGAATGGCCATTGAAACAGGCGAAATACAGCGTGCCCGCCATGCAGCTGCCGGATGTCGCAGCGGTTCCACGGCGGCGCCCCTCTCATGCCCGTGTCGAACGCTGGTGAACCGGCCGCGGAGCGCGGCAGCAATCGGCAGACGATTCCCGGACAAATACAGGAAAATACAGGCGGCGAGACGATCGTGCGATCTCCCTGCCCGGCGCGCGATCGAGTCGAAGGCCGCTGTGCCCTTCCCGCTCCATCCGGCTCGCCAGACGCGATCGATGCGTTTCGCGGGGCCGCCGACCTGCCATATGCGGCCTCTGCGACCAGCGGCGGTTTCCCTGTTAATACAGGGGAAATACAGGGAAACGCCGTTCCACCCCGCCGTCCAACCGGCACCAGGGACTCGCCTCGCCACCCCAACTCGCCACAATCCGCCCAGCCACAACCCGCGGCGCCGCAACCGCGCCCGCTGGCAAAGCCCGCGAAACTTGCTTAGAGCGCTTGCCCCATGACCGACGCGCCCGCCGAAGCCCAGAAGCTCAGTTTCACCCTGCGCCGCGAAGCGTCCGGCGCGATGGCGTCGCTGGGGCGGTTGTGGCACATGCGGCGGTTCCGCTGGCCGCTCTATCTGCTCGGTCTCGCGCTGATCGGCTGGGGCGCGATCTGGTTCGTGTTCGCGCGCGATCTGCCGTCGGTCGACACGCTCAAGACCTATGAGCCGCCGCTGCCCACCAACGTTCGCACGATCGACGGCGCGCCGGTCCACATGTTCGCGCGGGAGCGCCGCGTGCAGCTGCGCTACGAGGAATATCCGCAACTGCTCGTCCGCGCCTATCTGGCGGCAGAGGACCGCACCTTCTTCGAACATGGCGGCATCGACTATCCGGGCATCGTCACCGCGATCTTCACCAATCTCACCAGCGGCGGCCGGCCGGTCGGCGCCTCGACGATCACCCAGCAGGTCGCCAAGAATTTGCTGCTGACCAACGAGCTCTCCTATCGCCGCAAGGTGCGCGAGGCGATCCTGGCCTACCGGATCGAAGCGGCGCTGACCAAGCAGCAGATCCTCGAACTCTATCTCAACCAGATCTTCCTCGGCCGCAACGCCTATGGCGTCCAGTCCGCCGCACGCGCCTATTTCGGCAAGGATGTCGGCGAACTGAAGCTGTCGCAGATGGCCTATCTCGCGATCCTGCCCAAGGCGCCGTCGAACTACAGCCCGGAGCGCTTCACGGACCGGGCGCTCTCACGCCGCAACTGGGTGCTGGGCGAGATGCGCAAGAATAATTTCATCGACGAGGCGCAATATCGCGATGCGCTGGCCGATCCGCTCGGTACGATCAGCCGCGCCGCGCCGCAGCGCGACTTCGCCGCCGGCGGCTATTTCGTCGAGGAGGTCCGCCGCCAGCTGATCGAGATGTTCGGCGAGCAGGAGAAGGATGGACCCTATAGCGTCTATGCCGGTGGCCTGTGGGTGCGCACCTCGCTCGATCCGGTGCTGCAGGAGGCGGCCACCGCCGCGCTTCGCGCCGGGTTGCTGAACTATGATCGCGGCAAGCCGTGGGCCGGGCCGGTCAAGACGATCGCGACCGGCGACGATTGGGCCGACAAATGGGCGAGCATTTTCGCCGGGGCGAATATCGGCATCGACTATCAGGACTGGCGGACCGCGGTGGTTGTCTCCAAGACCGGCGACAGCGCGACGATCGGCTTCACCGACGGCACCACCGGGGCGCTGCCCAGCTGGGGCGCGCAGATCGTCCGCAAGGGCGGCGGCACCGCCTTCGATTCGCTGAAGCCGGGCGACGTCATCGTCGTCGCGCCGACCGGCGGCAGCTGGGCGTTGCGCAGCGTGCCCGAAGTGTCGGGCGGGATGGTCGCCGAACAGCCGCACACCGGCCGGATCATGGCGATGCAGGGCGGCTTCGATGCGCGGCTGCAATCGTTCAACCGCGCCACCCAGGCTGAGCGCCAGCCCGGATCGACGATCAAGCCGTTCGTCTATGCCGCAGCGCTCGACAATGGGATGACGCCGGCCTCGATCATCGTCGACGGCCCGTTCTGCGTCTATCAGGGGTCGCGGCTCGGCCAGAAATGCTTCCGCAATTTCGGCGGTTCGAGCGGTGCCGGGGCGCAGACGATGCGCTGGGGCGTCGAGCAGTCGCGCAACCTGATGACGGTGCGCGCGGCCAGCCAGACCGGGATGGAGAATGTCGTCAAGACCATC
>Ga0307513_10010226_pt1 | contig 11785 bp, 4 predicted proteins | sample 15_EM_MG_FD_202174 | JGI IMG/M metagenome (GOLD analysis project Ga0307513, IMG submission 202174) | Populus trichocarpa ectomycorrhiza microbial communities from riparian zone in the Pacific Northwest, United States - 15_EM | ecosystem: Host-associated > Plants > Roots > Unclassified | place... | reverse complement strand
ATAATGACAAAGGAGGAAGAGTGTTAAGAACATAAGCTATCATGAATAAATAAAAGTAATAAATAAATATTTGAAATAATCATAATTCAAACTCAAATATCTTAATAATAACAAAAAAGAAACCTTAAAACAAAGCTAGGCTCTACCCAACGTAGTAAATTTTTATTTCTTATCAAGTCAATATCGCATTTTGCCTATTGAATTAGCAGTTTAGCCAGTTTTCAAGTTTACATAATTCTTTATACTACAAAGATCAGTACATTTTTAAGAACTGAAACTAAAACATTGTGGTATCACGGTTACATATGAAGCCAAATGTACAAAGGTTTGGAAATAATACATTATCAACCTATCATATGGTAGTACACACCCAACGTCTCCTTCCAACTGTGAGCCATAAATTTCCCTTTTTTTATTTTATCAAAGATGAAAACTTTATTACTATCTTTTATAGCCATTAAAAAATGCCTAAACAAAATGAGAGAAAAAAGACAATAAACAAAGTATCAAATACTTTACAAATAAAACATGAACCAATTTTTTTTTTAAAAAAAAAAACTTCCCTTTTCACCCACAAAACTAAGCATAATTAAAACTATGAAATTTAAAATAAAAAAAACTAAATCCATGCAACTAAATCTGTCTCTCTATATACTCAGTGCTTGGCCAAATAATCTGCGACCTGATTTCTCTCTCTAAAAATATAAGTAAATTTCTCAAAAGAAAACACCTTTTAAGCATTATAGTCTTATGATATTGTTAAATGACATGCTTCTCCATAGAACATCAACCAAGTTACATAATTAAGTCAAAGTCTTCCTAAATTGAACTCTTTTTTTTTTTGTCTGGTGGTCGAGGACTTAAAACACTTGTGTCAATAGTAGCCCCTATAAGTATAAGAAGAAAGCATAACTGTGTCATTAGCTTTCAAAAAGAGTTCAAGGCTCTTATTTTGAGCCCTCAAATACAAATCTTATACAAGTATTGTTTGCCATCCATTGCAAGAACCTCAATCAGCGTGTCATATGTGATTTCATTTGGTGATCAGATGTCCTGGACTTTTAGAGCATCTCCAATGTCAAAGTAAAAAAAAAAAAAAAGCCAAACCCAAATATCTATCATTTTAGCTTTTTTTCTCTTTTTTTAGCGACTCCAACAAGATAGCTTAAACAATAGCCAAAATCTATTTTCTCTTACCAAAATGTTATTCCTACATATATATATATATATGATAGAAAAAGCTAAAAGCATGGAGGAAGTTGATATAGTTGTTGGCCAATGGCTCTTTCATCCCTTTTCTCACACCTTCTATGCTTTTGTTCACAATATAAAGCTATGATGCAACCATATTACTCGATAGTTTTACCCACATTTACCTAGTATTTTGCCTATGTTTTATATATAAAATACCTAGATATTATTTGTTTTATGTTTTGAAGGCACTTTTGGATGAAAGATTAAAAAAGAAGTAAATTGGAGATAATTGACAAATTTAACCTCCAATCGATGTTTTGTGCAGAGCTTGAGCTCTAGAGGTCGAAATGAAGTGATTCTAGTGGAATTAGAAAGCTAACATCCATAATTTTCTATAAATATATGGCAAGAAAAATAAAAAGAGAAAGAGCATGGAAATTGCAGCTTTCAAAGACAAATCTCTCATTCTGCCAATGTTGACCTTGGCCATTTCGACTTGAATATCTTGAACTAGAGAAATCCATTTGATGCAAACTGAATTTTGTTGGATTCTTGACTTGAAGACCTATCAGAATACCAAATTTCAATAGAAAAGGAGTTCATATGAGAGAGATATGAGTTTTCTAAGATGACACATAAATTTTGTCAGTAGACAGGTTTAGTGAAGAAATAAGTCCAAAGTACTTCCCAAAGCATCCAAACCGACATTCAAGTCTTTATTTTGACAATTTAGCTCCTCTAAGTCAAAAGTCAAAGCTTGAAGATTTTATGCAAGGTTATTTCTTTTTTTTTTAGGAAAATAGTTATTGAAATACTTAAATGTAAATTGTCTACTTAGAAAAGAACTATTTTATAGGAAAGGGGGATTAGGGTTTCCTATCATGCATTCTTCTTTCTCTTTGATTAGTTGTTTAATAGGTATGCAAGGTTAAGCTTTTTTTCTTGGTTGCAAAGACATAGAAACCTTCGGATTTAAAGAACTATGAGATTTATTTCACCTTTTCTTTTCAGTTTATATATGAACATGCTTATTTTCCTATGCTTATTTCCTATGACTGTTTATTTTAATTGCTAGAACGGACTTTCAATTATTATTGTAAACAATCTATTGCTAAGTTTGCTATCAAAACTGGAGTTGTGGTATATAAACTTGTGAAGCAACTAAGATTAATAGTTGTGGTGGATCTAGGTTATTAATCTTAGGGAAAACATTCGGTCAAATCAAACATGGATTGCGGACAATTATGTTGTCTAGATTAATGAACTTATCTAGTTCTTAAGGCTGTCATTGAATTAAATTACTAGTGCGGACACTGTAGTTGTTTGATAATTAGGGTTAGTTATATGACGAATCTGTTAACTAACCAAGGTTAATATTCAAAATATAAATTGATGTATTATTTCAATGATGGGTTCTGATTTCCGTAGGTGGATGTCTACTTGAAATCAAGGTTTATTCTTTTGATAGTTTTCTGATTTATTTAATTTAGCTTGATTGTTTTATTCTGCTATAGCCTAGATAACCTCAAAATTCCCCTTAATTGGATATCGTATAGCATAAAAATCTGAACTAAACCTTCATTGTGGGATCGACTCCTTGTTTGCTCTATACCATCTTGTTTATTTAATTTGTGTGACCACGGCACATCGCAACAGGCTATTAGATCAATAATGCTATAAACCACACCTAATTTAATGATGGAATTCTTGATCCAAACAACCTCTTTTGTCTCCTCAAACACAGATGTGTATTAAACTTTAGTTGTAAAATCTATTTTAGTCTTTTATTTGAGACTCTTCCAACTTACAACACCATTATTTAAAGTAAAATATAACTAGACTTGATTTTTTATTTTCAATATCTTATTGAAAACTACCATCCAAATAACCATGAACTACTAATTCATCTCCCACATAAACAAAAAAAAACATTATTAATTCTTTATAAGTATTTCAGAATATTTTTAACTATTTTCTAGTGATTCTCACCTAGATTAGATTGGTATTTACTTGTTATGCTTAAAGCATAAGATACATTTGGTCTTATACATTGAATCACATATATTATGGATCTTATATTCATAGTATATGGAATCATTTCCAACCTATCTCTTTCAAATTTTGTTTTAGGGCATGCTTCATTGGAGAGAGTATCATATGTGAAATAGATAAGTATCATATTTTGGATTTTTTCATGCTAAATCATTTCAGCATCTTATCTATGTATATGAATGGAACAATCCAAGCAACCTTTTAGATTTATCTTTATAGATCTTTATTCCTAGTATATCTTTCATGGAGAAATTCCTAGACAACCAGATTTTTACTAACCATAGTAAAGAAATGTCATTTTCTATAAATATTATGTTGTCTACATATAATATTAGAGAAACAACTCCACTCCTATTAACTTTTTTATAAACATAAGTCTCATCCATATTTTTGCTAAAATCAAATTGTTTAATTATCTCATTGAAATGAATATTTCAACTTCTTAAAGCTTACTTAAGTTCATAAATAGATTTTTATAGCTTGCATACTTTATTGACAAATTCCTTATATTCAAAACTTAAGTATGAGCAACTTGTTATTTTCAGCTTTCATGAAAATTTCAAATCTCATTGATGCATGACATGTTCTACTAAATCTGCAGAGTTTTATGTTTCTTAATATTCAGGCTCAACATCCAATGCTATAGCCTTAGGCTTAAGTTCCATTTGGATGTCAGTTTGTGATTCTTGAACTTCATCAAGTTCTATTTTCCTCTCACTACTCCTTTCAAGAATTAATTCTTTTTTTTAGAAAAGTAGCATATTTTAAGACAAACTTTTTTCTCAACAGAATGATATAAATAATATCCAATAATTGTTTTTTGATATCCTACAAACTTATATTTATTTGACTTAGCTTTTAGCTTTTTTAGATACAATACGCTTCATATAAACATCACATCTCAAATCTTTTAATATAATAAGATTGGTCTCTTACCATTTCATATCTCATATGAATTATTATCAATGGATTTTGATGGAACCCTATTTAAAAAGTAAGTAGTAGTTTGTAAGGCATACCCCTATAATAAATGTGAAAGGTTTGTTTAACTTATCATGGACTACATTATATCCAATAGAATGCAATTGATCCTTTCAAGAGGTGTCCATTACAAGAGAATCTCATTCTCTTATAGATAATCTTGAAAATCTTAGTTGAAGTATACTAATACTCTTTCTAGTTTGTTTTTTAACTTTCATTTTGAATTCTTTGAACCTTTCAAATGATTCAGACTTTCATCAAATACACATGACCATATCCAATATGATCATCAATGATGAAACATGTATATCCACTTATGGCATGAATCATTATTAGTCCACATACATCTATATGAATTAGACCTAATAACTTACTAGATCTTTCACTCTTTTAGTAATGGGTGTTTTGGGCATTTTACCCAATAAACAAGCTTTATAAATTTCATATGATTCATCATCAAGAGAATCTAATATCCTTCTTTATATAACTTAATATTCTTGTTTCATTGATATGACCTAGTCTATAATGCCATAAATAATATGGATATTAATTATCTAATTTGTTCTTCTTGCAATTTATATTAAACCTGAGCATTTCAAGATCAGATATATACAAATCATTTGTACAAGTATTAGATTCATATTAAACATCATTATTATAGAAGAAAAAAATATTTTTCCTTAATAATAATTTTAAATCCATTAAAAATAGATATAATATTTCTAGACAGTATTATAACAAAAAAACAATTATCAAGTTCTAATGACAACCCAGTTGGCAAAGTTAATGTAAAAACCTTTGATTTATTACCAACACGTAGGTCCGCTTTACTTTTATTCAAGCATAAACTCACATGAAGCAGAAGCTTTAATAAGCTTTTTAGCCTTCATGGTAGCAAGACAATCTTTGTAGTTCCTCCTATAATGACTTTCCTTGCCATAATGATGATAAGTTCTCATGTTATTCTTCATTCTCCAAGTAGGCTTTTACGCTTGGATTACAAGACCAAGTCAACTTTTAACTTATGGTCCATGATAAAACCTAATAGACCTAATTTCTTAAAATAGTCAATCATCCTCAACACATGGGTGTTCATCGAGGAACCCTCTATCATCTTGCAGTGGAACAATTCCTTAAAGTTCTCATACCTCTCAATTCTACTAGTCATATTAAGCAACTCTTTGAGATGCATAGTTATTATATGGGCATCCATATTATCATGCTATGTTTGAAATTCAAGTGATGTGATGGATAACATCACATATGTAGTCTGCTCATCGTCATCAATATGATATTGATATTTAGTCTTAACTACATTATCAATGTTCTCATTAAGGACAAGAGGAATTGGATTTTCAAAAACATACAACCTTCTTTTTTTGTATGAGAACAATTCTCACATTTTGGTACTAGTTCAAAAAGTTTGGCTCAATTAACTTATTAGCATTAAGTATGTTACGTAGGGATATATTTACTTTAGTCATGGTAATATATCAACCTATTAATGTAAAGATAGATAGTTTTGGTTTCATGCATAAATATGTATAACCAAATTTAGATAATATCTTTAATTATAATTTGCTCTCACTATTACTTCAAGAAATCTCACTTAAATCTTCTAGTTGATTAGGATCTCCTTTAATTTATATGACCTTAAGTAACTGAATAAATTAAAATAAATTAAATTTGATAGATAATATAGCTTATTAATCATATTTTTATGTGACTCCTAAATCAATTAGGTGACAACTATTGTCTAAACATATCATATATGTTTGGTCTAACTACTCCCTCTAATATTATATAATCATAAGTAACTCATCCAAATCATATAAATTAGTTAAGTAGGACCCAATTTTATAGCATTAAACATATTCGATTAACAATAAAATTGAGTAACTCAACAAGTTATCCATGAATAAAACTATGGTTTATGCATATAAAATCAAAAGCCAACATATCATGTTCTCAACATGTACATACTATATGAATGAGAGGTTTATTATTTTAATTAAGTCTCATTCCATGAAATTAATGATATATCATACATAACAATTATATATAAATATACACTCATAACATGTTATTCTAATTGGATGATTATGAATATATCTAAACTAATTCCCTCAAGTCATCAAAAGGAATTAGATGGTTAAAACATAGGTAGTTGTTGCAAAGATTCATAAGTTCTTTCTTCATCTTGGATTGCAAAATATTTTTCTTATTTAAATTTCTATATTTCTAAATTACATAACATTTACATAATTGAATAATAAACCTCAAGTTATATTCGATATGAATTGAATGAGAAAAGAATTTTACAACTCATAAGAAAAATAGAGAAAAGGAAAGACATACATGCTCTATTTAATATTACAACCACTCAGTCATAAAAACAAAATTACATTGGTCTTTAAATATTCATAACTATCCATCATGCATAAGAACATATTAATATGCATAATTAAATACATTGCATGCTTCAATTCTAATTATTGGTTTTATGTGTAATTTTAAAATAATATTTCTAATACTTAGAAATACTAAATGAAATCCAATTTGGTAATTTCTCAAACACAATAAATCTTATTTAATACAATTTTTCTGTGAAAAATATTTTTCAAAATTTAATAAATAAATTAATCATATTGAAATTCTTATTAACATCCTAAACTATTTTAGGATCATTTAAATAAAACTTTCTAGTTTTTTTTTTAATATTTTATTTAGAAAAAAATATTTTTAAAAAATATTTTATTTAAACAATGTAATTAAATCCTAATCTAGTTAGGATAACAAAAAAAAAAAATTGAATTAAACATTTTAATTCAATCATAATCCTATTAGAAAAAATAATTCTATAATTAATTTAATTTAGATTTTAATTTTAAGATATAAAATCAACATTTTATATAAGAAGGGGTATAATCATAATTCTATCTCATATACCATAGTGTGATATGGAATAAGTTGTAGGAGTAAATGCATTGGATTACACCTAAAAACCGTAATGTAATAAGTTATAAGGTGTAGGAGTATAATTGTAATTTTACCTCTAAAACCCTAAAAGTATTATAATAAAAGATGGAGGGGCCGAATCATAATTCTACCCCTCATCTTCCTGTCTTCCATCTGATGTTGGCAGTGCTAGCACTGCCAGCAGTGATAGTTAAGGTTGTCACAACTCATTACAGAGCTAGTAACGGTAGCCAAGGTTGTTGCCGCTCTTACCAAGCAAGGAGCAGCCCTCGTGCTGCCTCCTATGAAATGCGAGATTGTGCCACGAGCAGTGCCAGCTTGTTGATGCTGCTATGGCAAGGAAGCAACCCTTGGTTGTTATCCTTCCTATAACGGCGACTTGGGCATCGCTGATGCTTTTTCCCACTAATATATTAATTTTTTTTAATTTCAATGGTGGATTCTGACCAAATTTGACAGGAACAATAACCGAAGGAATTTTTTTTAAAAAAAAAGGCACGAGAAAAAAATATTTCTGTAGACAAATTTAATTGTCATTTAATGTCAATAATAATTAAAATATGCAATCAACAATTTAATTGTCTAACAATAGCTCTGATATTACTGTTGGGTTTCCCGAAACATATATATGTAGCAGAAACTGTGCAATTTAAAATTTTTTAGGAGTCTCAAGGATCCTGTTAGACAAAACTAGCGTTGTTTAGCATTTATATGAAGATTATCTGAAGATCAAATTTTCTTTTAAGTTTTGAATAATTGCTTTAAGACTGAGTTGTCGTAAACTATAAGTCGTCCAAGTGTCCAGCCTCTCATGATGATCCACACGAACCGCTAGTGAGAAATCTGAATCTCTTAAAAAAAAGGATTGTTATACCTTTGTGTGCTACCTCTTTTATTTTATGTTTGAGGTATTTCTATAATATACTTCATTCGCAGAAAATAAGAGGCATAACTTTCTATTTATAGAAAAACCTAAAAACCCTATAAATGATAAAATATCAATTTGCCTCTTAAATAATATCACACATATTATTTTAGGTTAATTGTAGACATTTATTCAATCAAATCCTTACTTCGTTGTTTTTAGGTATAGAATTGTAATTTCTTGTATTAATTACATTCTGGTCCTCAATTTCTAAAATTTATTTATAATCAAGTCACACATGATTAATCATCACATTTTAATTGCTAACAACTGGTTCTTATATGTGTGACCCATTATATTTCCTAATAAGTTGACCCAAATATAAATCATAGTTCTAAATAAAATAGGATTAAATAAATTAAGCAAATTAATTTATTGTCAATTCAACAATTGATTGATTTATATTTGAAGATTAAATATAATGTCTAGCAACCTGTCATGATCCCCAAGATATTAGGGAAAGTTGGTATTGTGGTAGCTTTTGTGGTTGTGGTTTGAAAAAAATTATTTTATAAAAAGTACTTTTAGTTGAAGTTGGTTTGGTATTTATATATGTTTGGTTAAAATTGTGGTTGAATTTGAGGTTGAACAAAAGTAGTTTAATGTGTTTGATTAAAAAATTGATGGTTTTTAATTTAAATATTGTAGATTTAACTATTGCTATTATATCATGAAATAAATAATACTTTATATAAAATATTTTTTATTGTTCAATTAAACTATCTACAATTCCATCACGTATGAAATAGATCCGACAAGGACTATAGTTTCTTTGATTTTTTAAGCGCGCAACAACATCAGGTAAAATATAATCAAGAATAAAATTGGGATTGCGATCAAATTCTGCAAATGCTACGTCATCAATAAAACACAATTAAAAATTAAAAATAAAATTTAATTTTTTTTACTGGGTCGGACCCGGTTTAATGCATTTAGCTTTGGACCGGACCCAGTTCGGCCGGAACAGTAGAGACATGTACCACTGTTCACGTGAATAGTGGGACATGTCTCCACTGTTCACTTAAGTGAAGAGTGGAGCTGTCCACACTGAAAGCAGCATTGAGCTGCTTTCAGTGAGCCTATATTTTTAATGCAAGAATTGTTGGGGCCCACGCACGTGAATTAAGTTTTCAGCCATTACCAAACATTTGATTTCCGTGGTTGGCTTCAAACGCAGAAGCAACCACGGAAACAAACGGCCACTTATAAGTGGTTTGACTTCACATTTTAATGATCAGTTTCTCAAAGTAATTATTATTCTTTTATCAACAATGTTTTGATTTAGATACTGTAGCATTGAGTGTGTCTACTATGTCAAATCATGTTTGTTCTCAACACCATAGTCATTTATTTTTTGAATATGATTTGAAACTCTTTTAAAATCTCATTCCACCTTACACAAGGATTTAAAATCAATACTATTTAAAAACAGATGAAATGTTTTTCCTAATTCACCTAAGATGATGAATGCTCTCCTGATTACTTTAATATCTTTATATAGTTCATGTTATATCCAATATATGTCCATTTGTTACTCTTGATTAGGACCACGTGTAATAGGATCAAAACATAATTTTTTTTATATATAAGATTAGACAATCAATACTTAGTGATTTGAAGTATAAAGATCACTTACACAACTGTCACGTAAGCCATTTCATAAATACAAATGATCTCTCCATATGGAATTCTCATGCAAATTAGTGCAGTGTACATGTCTTATGACAAACACTTACATATTAGTTTTAGGTATCCCTCATACATCAGCTTATAAGAACAACTAATTTCTTTCATAAAGGAAAGAACATACTATGTATCAGTCTCAACAACTCTAATTAATGTCTAATCTTAATAAAGCATTAACCAAGAATATTTAGGAACAATTTTTTGATGCAATAATTTTTTTTTTTGGATTCGAGGAAACCTCACCCCTCGAAAAGCGCACTTTGTGGGCCTAGGTGAGCGAGTAAAACCCCGGCTGTCCCAGGCTCTTACAAGAGGTGTACGTACGCCCTGACTCGAGCTCGAGACCTACTGTGCAAATCTCAAGCCCTTTAATTTCTTTTGCAAAGTATTTTTGTTCCAAGAACTTTATCTTTACTCTATATTCATTTATAAAATATTTGATGAATATTAAAGACAAATAAATTTTTATTAATAAATTATATATATTTATATGAATAAAATCAATGTCATATATAACCAACAGAGACAACCTCGTCATTCAGTTTACCATTTTCAAAGGTATTAAGACAGTGTTTGGGAATATGGTTGAAATCGTGTTTTTTAAAATTTTAATTTTTTTTTCTTAAAATTAAGTTTTTTATGTTTTCAAATCATTTTAATACGTTGTTGTTAAAAAATAAATAAAATAAAATAATATTATTTTAATATATTTTTAAATAAAAAATATTTTAAATTATAATTATTATCGTATTTTCAAACACAGCTGCAGTTTCTGAAGGCTTTTCACCTTGCTTAACCATCTTCTAAATATCTGAACACAGCTGCAGTTTCTCAAGCCTTGGAATAAGCGAGAAGAACTGCTCTTCATTCCCTACTTCCTGGCTGTAGGCCTTTCTCTTCCATCTTTTATAGCAACCGGACATCTCGTTTCCAATAGGCTTTGGACCCTTGCCTCACGAACCCTTGAATGTATATGTGTGTGTCTATATATGCCTACCACTTCTTAGCCCTCCCCATTGACAAAATCACATGGTTGCAGACTGTAAGCTTATATCAGAGCACCTTTTCTCTAATCCATATGACTAATGTACAATTCTTTTGCTACGAAATAATGTTCTTCACGGGTACAAGCCCATACAAGGCGCTCATAATCTGCCTGACCAGGTTGAAGACCGGCCTTTATCCATATCTGTCAGTAGCTTCAACACATTGTGTTCAAGTTTTCATGCCTCGCAAACCACCGCCTCGTAACCTAGCGGCAAGCACAAATTGTAAAGTTTTGAAGTTTTATGTAAAAAAATCATCCCAACTTAATAGCTTAAACTGTTAAGAGTAAGGTTTCAAGATATGATATATATTATTCTCTAATACACCTTTTCAAGTAAAAGTCTATCTTGTGCTTGATTTTTTATCAAATAAATAGGAATTGTGAGATTTGAATTCGTGACCGTTTAGTCATTAAGACTCTAATACCATATCAACAAATCATTTCAACCCAATAACTGTTAAATAAAATTTCAGGATATAATATATATTATTCTCTACTATTTTCCGTATTCCTTTTCCGAATCTTCGTCAGCATCCTTTCCAATTTCCCTTTTCAAATGCTTCTCTTTTAATTCCACAGAGAACTTGAGAGCTCCATTCCCGCCTTCCTTTTTTCGATAAGTCAACAAAGCAGAATAATGTGATGCAGCAGATGAGGAAAAACCCTTCATACGCATCTCTTCAAGAACATCAAGGATCATTTTAGCTTGACATAGATAACCACCAAAATGTTACAAGTTACCACATTCGGAGCAACCCATCCTTTGTTCCAAGATTTTTTCCATTTCTTCATGTTGTTCAGACCGTCTCACTGCACTCAATAGACTTCATGTAAAATTTTTGGACCATTAATGCAGGCTCCATTTTCTTGTCCCAGCCAAAACCTCTAATCATGGCTGAGTACGCTTGAACTGGCAATTC
>Ga0307513_10010225_pt1 | contig 11785 bp, 13 predicted proteins | sample 15_EM_MG_FD_202174 | JGI IMG/M metagenome (GOLD analysis project Ga0307513, IMG submission 202174) | Populus trichocarpa ectomycorrhiza microbial communities from riparian zone in the Pacific Northwest, United States - 15_EM | ecosystem: Host-associated > Plants > Roots > Unclassified | place... | reverse complement strand
CCTTTTGTTATGTCTCAACGGGGGGCTGAGTTTGCAGTGTTTTCCCCTCGCGTAGCTGAGAAGGGAAATTCCAACGTCCTAGCACATTTCTCTTCTATTTGAGTTTTTACGGTAGCTTAATAGGTAAAAACAGACGAGATACGAATGATGAGCTATGAACGGTTCGCTATGCTGCTGTATATATCCTCTGAGGCAGTGCTTGTAGACTTTTTAAAGCGGCTTTTGCGATGCCGGGTTGAAGTGAGAAGGAGGGGAAGTAAAGGTTAAACAATGATAGTCCAAGGAATTAGCAGTGGCAGGAAACATCAACCTTGGCATCATCTCGAGTGAATTGGGTAAGGTCTGTGCCGTACTAGCACAGTGCTGTACGACAATACTCGGTACGCACAGTTGCACTTCCGGCACTGGCTGCACACTCTGCCGAGCTGCAAGCGGCAACCGCAATGCTTTACTCGAGTAGTCAGACCCTCTCGGATCCTGGCTGCGCTGCGCAAAATGCAAATAACTCGAGCGGGGGACGAGGAATAAATTTTCTAGTGCTTAGCCCGGTAGTGGTCGATAATAGGTAATAGTGGGGTTCGAATAATATTGGATGCTGCAGTAGTGTGCCTGTAATTCCCCGAATGTGCGGTCTCCCCCAGCACTGGGAGATACAGTGTTAAGTACTCTACGGTACTCGTATAGGAGGAACCATCAAGGGTTCTAGACCAATCAGACTAAAAAACCTGCCAACTCCCCCCCCAACCCCACAACAGACACTATTGTCCCAGATTGTCAAGTGCCAGTTGATGCCCATGTTGTTTTTGTGGTCAGTGCTAAACCTTCAATGCAAAGAATTAGTTGTGGATGTTAGGATTGTGGGTTGAAGACCTTTTACTATGATAATAATTATTATGATATTATGATACCGGTGCATTGGTGGGGTAGCACAACCCTAACCTTTGTTCTAACTTCTTCCAACAATAACTATTTTGTATTCCCCCAGGCGGCCCCTCAGTACAGTAAACATTCGGAGCATTTCCCTTCTTAGGTTACCTCGTCTTGCCGGTATCCAAGAATTGAATAATAGATGTTGTGGGCGGCCAGGTAGAGCACAACAGCCCATAGTGGCCTTGCTGCTGGGGTACTCTAGGCTGCCGGGCCCTTTCATATACCGGTAGTAAAGATGCTTTTGGGGTAGAAAGGCGGCCCGGTTTCTGGTCCTTAAAAACTAGAATATGATGCAATGGTTACTACACTCTTCGGTGGGGTTTAGTTTCACAGAGGGCAGCTCTCCGGTATTGCCACCCTTTGACCGCTCAAAGGGTGGTTTGACTTCTACCCTAGCGGGAGTGGTTTGGTTTCATGAGTGAGGGGGAACTGATCTGTCCACATAAGCCGTGGAGGAGGGGCTGTGGGTCAAGAATGGCTGGCTAGCCGGCGTGAAAAGACCATCAAATCTAAGGGTGATTTCGGAAACATTTGGGTGACCTGGACACTTTGATTTTGGTCTCAACCGTATTGCGCTAACACGGGGCAGCACCCACAGTGGAAAAAGAGTACCGTACAGTGTTGAACTATTTGTCACTACTGGTGCGGTCGTGGCGCTTTCGACCATGGCACTTTATTCTGGTTCTTGACAGTGCCACTTTTATAGTGGTGGAGTGAACATGTTTTCAATCGTATCGCACGAGAGTAACAAGCCAACAAAGCACTGATTCTGTTTTAAACCACAGAGAATCTCTCATTAAACACCTAAGGAGTAAGAAACACCTCCGTTGAAATCTACCAGCAACTCGGGAGGAGACACACTACCAGACACACTACGGTACCCACCCATTAAAATCCCAGAACCGGGCTTCCAGTACTCTCTCGTCTTTGCCAAGAATACCTCCGCTAGCCGATATTTTGCTGGAGTTCTCACCAAATATTCGCCTCCCGGAGGTATTCTGGACAAAGACGGGTGAGTAGGATAAATATTAGTTCCCAAGTTGACATTTCATGAAATACCTAGCTGGCGCAGTGGTTAATGCTCCTGTCGCAATTCAGATTGCATGCATATAACTAAAAGGAAACAAAAAGAAAGCTGAATGAAAGAATTTGTTTCAATACCGTAAAAACTCTTGAAATCGGCCATCTAAGGTGATCGCGCTACTAGCATTATGGGTTAGGCGAGGGTGATCTACAAGATTGGGTGATAAGCGATGATCTCGAAATTAGATTTTTTCGCACAGATAATATAAAAAACAGTCATCTTTCCCGCGTTTAGGATGGAAAGGCTTGTATCCCAAAGCATTCCAATAATCAGACAACTTATTTAGCAGGAGTGACTTTTTATGACTCTGCAGAGTAGAGAGAAAAGACATTTATCACCTTTTCTTGTGTTTGGAGGAGAGGCATTCAACTCACGGTGTCTTACCCAAACTCCAAAGTCTGTTGTTGACTCTCACTTGTAAGTTAGAGAGAAACTTGAGGCTGTATATACTAAAGCAAGCAAAGGGCGGAAGATGAGTCTGGATTGTATCTAGTTTCTATATTATGAAGGCATTACCTACGTCGTTTTTACTCCTTTCGAGCAAGGCAAAAGATTCATACAAGTATGGCCTTGGTGGGCACTAAAAAAAAGTGACAAGGACCTAAACCAAAAACTATTAGCCAGTGCATTCTACACAAAAGAGACCTCAAGCCAGTAGTCCATTCAATACTCACTTATAGCCAGTGCTTATGCCAAAGAATTTGGGTATTGACCTTCCTCAAATACTATCAAGTTTCGCTTCAGAAGCAAAATTGATATTTAAAGCCAATACAGCAGGAGGTGTCAGAGCTATATAGTATCCGACAGTGGAAAATTGGGGAGTGGGTAAAAAAAAAAGCTATTGAGGAGATTGGCATTAACTCAACTGCTTGAGTCCAAGTGAAGGAGGCAATAAGCTTATGTTGGTGGCTGAAATTGGAACTGGATCTATTTAAAGACTTGATAGGTTCAGGAAAGAAGGAAAGGATCATACAGAGAGAGAGGTTTCAGATACAAGTGGTACTTCTTTTCAGGAGCTGTATTTGGATATTAGATTGAGCCTTTTTCTGTTTGGCAATGGGAAATTTGCGGGCTTGCTTGGGGCATGGAAAATTAGTTTAAGATGTATTACGAAAAAGCACGAAAGATGCCAGTGGAAGACGAATCACTTATGATTAACTGGTTGTGATTGAACCAGCGGAACTCCTAGACTTCGCTGAACCCTTTTCTTGATATTGTACTCCAACATCCTATTCCTGTTTTGAGTGCACCAATATCTGCAATTTGGACAAGACTTACATCCCCTTTCAATAATTCAATGGTAAAATATATGCAATCACAGATGAGAAAACTGTTTGGGCTAAGTCCTCCCAGAGTGGCCAGGATAGAAGGTAAGCTTGGCTTGTGTTGAGTGTTTTTTCTGATAAGGTTGCTAGGGTTCCCACAATCGTAATTTTCAGAGGAAAGAGTAAACCATTTGAGAATAAAAAAATTAAATATGATTCTTGAGTGCTTGTTGAATTTTACGAGAAAGTATACATGAATGACAAACTATTTCTACGCTATACTAAGTACTATCTAGTTCGAGTGCTTGGTGGTCAGCCTACCTTATTTGCAATTGAAGAAATGGGGTCTTATAAGACCCCAGCTGTTCTACAAAAACTACAATCACATAGTATCATCCTTCCCTTATCCCTGGTCACTGCACAAGTCTAGTGTAGCCCCTCAATGTCGCTATCAACAATCCCTTCAAGATCCATCAGCAAAAAAAACATTTGCTCCTGACAGATAGGCATTGAGTCCGAATGCAGGAAATACATCCGGACTATCCTGTCCTGCCCAGTCGGCCCTTAGAGGGCCCCAGCACAATGGTTGCATCCTAGTCCATTGGGTGCAATACAAGCCGAATCCTGTCCGTCCAGTGCACTCGGATGGTCTATTTCACTCCCTAATCTCCCGAAGAACACAAAGGTAAGCGACCCATAGGTGTCTGCATTGGGGAACTATCCCTACCCCTGATGGCCTCTACTTACAACGGGCTACTTCACCATCAGGTAAAGGCTGTTCAGACGAAAAAAGATCTTAACATAGGATGACAAACGATCTATTGTCCTGGTAACGACCAAAAATATACCCATTATTTGATCACTGCTAAGAACACTTACAAAAGGTTTCTAAGTTCTTTCATACCTCATATCAGGCTTCATGATGGAATCAGTGGAACTATTGAATATTATCAACCTTCGGAGAGGGGCATGCTCTTCCATCCAGGTTGACACAATTCAATACCCCTAAGCGAGCGGATTCCAATTAGGCCCTTGCGGACTCAAGCGGACATCTGCCCAGTAAGGTATCTGCCTTTTTCTTCCTGGTGACCTCTATAGCCATGCGGACACTTCGAAACCTATACCATTCAATTCCCCTTAGCGAGCAGACTCCAATGAGATTCATCCCGACTCTGGCAGACATCTCTCTCGTGAAATATCTGCCTTTTTCATCCTGCTGACCTCTATAGCCATGGAGGCGCCTCGAAACTCATATCATTCGATTCTCCTCGACCAGCGGATTCCAACGCACCCTGTCCTGATGCTCTCGGACCACTGGCTGAATGGCTATGCATACTTTTGTACTTTAGTTCTTGGGGTAAGTATCTTCAAATTGTTGGCTACTGAGTGTTACAGGCATGCGGACACTTCGAAATGTATACCATTCGATTCCCCTCGCCGAGCGGGTTCCAATGAGACCCTTCCTGACTATGGTGGACATCTTCCTGCTAAGGTATCAGCCATTTTCTGCCTGCTGACCTGTATAGCCATCCGGACACTTGGAAACCAATATCATTCAATTACCCTAGTCGAGCGGAATCGAATGCACTCTGTTCCGAAGCTATCCGACTACTGGTTGAAGTGTTATCCATTCTTTTGTACTCTAGTTCCCCTGGCAAGTACTTTCAAATTGTTGGCTACTGGGTGCTAGTACAGGCATACAGACGCTTCGAGACCTATACCATTCAATTCCCCTCCGTGAGGGGGCTCCAATGAGACCCTTTCTGACTCTGGCGGATATCTGCCTGCTGAGGTATCTCCCTTTCTCTCCCTGCTGACATCTATAGCCATCGGGGCTCTTCGAATCCTACACCATTCGATTCTCCTTGACTGGCGGATTCCAACGTACCCTGTTCTGATGCTGTCCCACTGCTGGTTGAAGGGTTATCCATACTTTTGTACTTGAGTTCCCCGGGCAAGTACTTTCAAATTGTTGGCTACTGAGTACTACAGGCATATAGACACTCCGATACCTATACCATTCAACTCCCCTTGGCCAGTGAACTCCAATGAGACCCTTCCCGACTCTGATGAACATTTGCCCACTGAGCTATCTGTTTCTTTCTCTCTGCTGACCTCTATAGCTATGTGCATGCTTCGAGACCTACACTATTCAATTCCCCTCACCAAGCAGAGTCCAATGCACTCTGTCCTGACGCTGTCTGACCACTGGTTTAAGGGTGATACATACTTTTGTACTTTAGTTCTCTGGGCAAGTACTTTCAAATTGTTAGCTACCGAGTGCTACGGTTTTCTAGACTAGCTTTAATAAATATATTCCTATTTTAGTATCAAAATGACTCAAATAAGTAAACATGAGTAATACTTGGTGGACCTTTCCGGACAACTCCCTCAGTATTTGGATATTCTCCACAGTTTTTACTAACTCATGCAAAGTGCTCGAAGGTAGAGTTGTTCACTTAGGAGGTATCCAATGATAGCCAAATACATCTGAGTACTTCCACTATTCTACTATGGTATTGGGTTGCATCTGGAGAACCTTTCTGCGTCCAGTACATTCTGAGACATTGGTTGCCTCTGGTGGGTCTGGGTGGCATGGTCCCCGGTCTTCCAGCACGCAGTAAAAGACCTGCACACCTAGGACGCGAGTTTACGTTCTGTGCGCCTGGACCCCCGGACACACAGGAAGTACGGGGTATGTCCAGGTGTTACTTTCTTTTTCTTCCTAATGTCTTATCTTTGTGCATAGCAATATGGCTAGGCTTCATTACGGGGCCCCTTTTCCGAGGAGCGGGGACAAAATAACATAGGTTATTCTGATTAACTGGTCGAAAGAATCATCCAAATCGGACAAGAACTGACTGAGATAGAGCTCTTTGAAGTTAGACAACTTCACAGAGCTCTATCTCACTCGGTTTTGGTCTGATTTGGACGATTCCTTTTTTAATATGCAGTTAATAACCTCTTCTTGGCGCCCCATTTGTCAGAAACGGGGCCCCATAACAAACACTAAATATGGCAATTTTCCAGTCTGAAACTATTGAAAGCATGCAGACATAGAGTGGATACCAACGCCGCTTACTTACAGCCTCCTGTGTAGGTAAGGTGTTCAACATGTTTTATAAGGAAAAAATAAATATCATATGTAGGGTTTTTAGGAAAGTAGGATTATAATTTCCTGTAGAAAGAAGTGAGACTCAGAGTTAGATCATCAGCAAAAAGGTGGCCTGCGTCAGATACAGTAGTGTTGCGTCCTGACTCTCCCCGCCTGGACCCTGCGTTCTGTGCGTTCTGTGCGTCCTGTACCCATACGCCATATGTTGTTGCGTCAGGTTCGTCCGGACACATCCAGCCAAGCAACCCTGCCTCCCATGCATCCTGACTTAAACCTCAACACTATCGCACATCCGGATTCACCACTACCCCCGGGCCTGATTCTCCTTTCAGCCTTCTTTGTCTTCTAGCCCGGATGTGAGCAAGGAGTATTTCTTGGCAAAGAAAATATGCTTAGTGCTAGCGCTTGGTGAGAAAGCCATCATACCCTTAATCTTAAATTTGCGCTAAAGACCCCATGTCAGAGTCACACTAGCACTCAGAGTTCTATTTTCAGAACATCATCTTTGAATGAGCGAAAATGCCAGCTCACTGCAGTCTGAAAGCGAGTGATAGCCATAATACTCTCAAGTCTAGCATAGTGCCTGGTGGTTTCTCGGCACTTAGCCTCAAACTGGACGCGACGCGACACTCTTTTCATCACAACACTCAACATCCACACTCCCGGGCCACAGCTGCAACACTCCACCACAGCCAGACAATCAATCCTGAATCTGACACTTGGAGGTTCCTGGACTCGATGCCAGCTATCCAGCGGTGTAGGATTCATCCCCAGAGGGATATTATTCATGAAGTTACAGGGCTGAATGAGGTGGGGTGCTGGCGATCTCAGAACTCGATGGCAGATTCCTCCACGAACACTGCTCCAATCCTGAATCTGATTGAGGGAGATTGTTGGACTTGACGCCAGCTACACAGTGGTATAAAGAATGTCTCTGTAGCATCAAAACTCAGGATATCGCTGACCCTTATGAGAGTTGTCTTTATAGACACCCTGGCGATCTCAGAACCCGATGGCAGATTCCTCCACAACCACTGCTCTGAATCTGAATCTGATTGCGGGAGATTATTGGGCTGGACGCCAGCTACGCAATGGTATAAGGTACATCCCTGTCACATCAAAACTCATGAAATCGCTGTCTTCTGTGCAGGGTGTATCAGGTATCAAGCTGGCGATATTTTACTCGATAGCAGATATCTCCACAACCGATGGTTCGATTTTGATTCCGTTTGCGGGAGGTTGTTGGGCTTGACGCCAGCTTTCCAACGGTATAAGGTACGTCTCTGTCGCATCAAAACCCAGGAAATCGCTGTCTTCTGTGGAGAGGTTCTTTATAGTAGCCCTGGTGATATTTTACTCAATGGCAGATTACTCCACAACCGGTCGACGGATTTTGCTGCTCTTTGCGGGAGATTGTTGGGGTCGACGCCAGCTACGCGGCAGTATAAGGTACGTCTCTGTCGTATTAAATTCCAGGAGGTCGCTGACTCTTGTGGGGGTTGTCTTTATAGATACTCTGGCGATCCCAGACCCTGATGGCTGATTCCTCCACAACCACTTCTCCGATCCTGAATCTGATTGCGGGAGATTGTTGGGCTCGACGCCAGCTACGCAGCGGTATAAGGGACGTCTCTGTCGTATCAAAACCCAGGAAATCACTGTCTTCTGTGGAGAGGATCTTTATAGTAGCTTTGGCGATATTTTACTCGATGGCAGATATCTCTACAACCACTGCACGGATTTTGATGCTCTTTGCGGGAGGTTGTTAGGCTTGACGCCAGCTTCCCAACGGTATAAGGTACGTCTCTGTCGCATCAAGACCCAGGAAATCGCTGTCTTCTGTGGAGAGGATCTTTATAGTAGCCCTGGCTATATTTTACTCGATGGCAGATTACTCAATGACCGCGGGACGGATTCTGATGCTCTTTGCGGGAGGTTATTGGCCATGACACAGGCTTCACAATGATGTAAGATACTTTCCCCGCGACCTTTATTCATGAAGTTACAGTACTGAATAGTGTACTGGCGATCCAAGAACTCGATGGCTGATTCCTCCATAACCGCTGGGCCGATTCTGGATCTGATTGCAGAGGATTGTTGGGCTCGTCGCCAGCTACGCGGCGGTATAAGGTACGTCTCTATCGCATCGAAACTCATGAATCCGCCAACCCTTCTGAGAGTGGTCTTTCTACAGGTCCCTGAACTCGATGGCAGATTCCTCCACAACCACGGGGCCGATTCTGGATCTCATTGCAGGGGATTGTTGGGCTCGATGCCAGCTACTACATGATGGTATAGGTTCCTTCCTGTGCCCCACGGGAATTTTATTCATGAACTTGAAGTTACAGTGCTAACTGGTACTAGTAAGGGGGGAAATCGGGTAAGGGGAGGGGGTTTCAAGTTGGCAAAGGGTCAGAAGGGTTCTTATGACTGAGTGTTCAAGTTTTTCTATGAATTGGCCTGTATATTAGAACAATAGAAGACTACTAGTAGTAAATTTAACGGTTTGACGGTATGAAATCTATTGTGACCCAGGTCAGAAAAGATTAAAGGGGGGACCCTTCGCTTATCTCTGGAAGATGTGGTCTGGTGTCAGGTAGCATCCTGAGTATTAGGTGCTGCATCTGGTGCGTCCTGAGGATCAGGTGCTGCGTGAGGTTGCGTCAGATGCGTGGTGTGGTAGGGTGGTTGCGTCCTGGTTCGCGATTTGCGTTCCAGCGTCAGGTGCGTCAGATGCACAGAACGCACAGAACGCAAGATATTATTTTTGCTGATGATCTTAAAGGTGTTTCTGAGCTGAAGATTGAAGATTAGACAGAGGATATTGGGACCGCACCCTTAAAGGGAGACATTTTTGAGGCCTAGATTGCAAACCTTAATATATAATTTATAAATACCTGAAATTCATCTTTATCAAATAGTAAGGCATATTTGACTACTATACTAGCATATTAATACTACCCAACTTGAAGAAGTTGAAAATATGAGACACGGTATCATCTTACCACTTATTATTTCTTCAAGTAGCTAGCCAAGATATTTAGTACTGCTCTGCCATAGCACGCTAGACACCAGCTTGAAATGATGGATTTTGAGAGTTTTCACGATACTAATTGAATACATACAGTTAGGCTAATGGTTAGCTTAAGATTTGCGGGGTTTAGGAAAGGGGAAAAAGGGACCCGGGAAAGGGAAAGGAGAAATAGGGAGACAGGGAAGAGGAAGAAGGAAAGGGGAGATCAAGATGAGGGGAAATAGGAAATAGGAAAGGGAAGGCCAGGGGGGTGGAGCAACAGAGCCAAGGAACTTCAAACTGAGGAATAAGCTATGAAATTACTGTCCTGTTCAAGTTTAGTCATCCAAGTCAGAATAGTGTCTGAGTTGCTTATGAAGTTATCTATTTTAAGCAAAGAAGTGAAGATAGATAAGAAAGCGGTATTGGGATAGAGATACATGTAACATATTAGGGAAGGGTAGAGGGAAGAGTTGGGTATATAAAAAAAAAACACAAAAACAAGAAGTTGAAAGAGAGTACTAAAGGTTGAAGCTAATAGAGAGAGTTTACCATATTGTAGAACCACCTGACAGGAAATGAGAGGGGGTCATAAATACACTCAGAGGGTGAGGTGATAATATTAAAGATATAATCAGGAGTGATACGATCCAATTTTCCTAAATAGGTTAGCAAGAGTAGTGGGGCAGTGGTTTTGACTTTGAATGCAACACTTTATAAGCCCTCAAATATTCTCAAATAAACTTACATCTGGTGACAACGGAGCTGTGGGAGTATATAAAGGCTAATTTCAACCTCCTTCAATATCTGCTTTACATATTTGAACTTGTCAGCAGGGGTACTATCCTGCTAGAAATATATGTATTCCGAGTAGGTTATTCTAGTCACATGAAGAGAAGTCTCCCATAGGTGAAGGTATGGTTAAACAATTTTCACGATATTGGTAAAATTATTAATTTTGCCCCGGTCAGCTGAATTACGAATAACTAAAAAGCCTTTCAAATTATGGTAAAGAGCTACTTACATCATTACTGTCTCCTAAGAAGGAAATTATAGAATTAGACAATTTTTGTGATACTTTTCACCTAATTGACAGGTAACTGAAAGTATTTCAGGTATAATACCTCTCCAATGGAGAAGGCACACTTGTCTGAACAAATAACATTATTCCTATCTTGAAGTTTCTACTCATGCTAAGCTTGCCGCGGTGGCCACAATCCCTGGTGTTTGCAGCCTTATAACCTGGGGCACTCTAAACAGTGTCTTGCTGCTTAATGCAACTTTTCAGCTTAATGCAACTTTGTGGCTTACCATAGTAAATTTGTGGCTCAACAGCACCTTGTGGCTTAGTATTACTTTGTTGTCTGGTGTAACAATACATAACTTGCAACTAGAATAACTTACATAATTTTTGACCAAATTATATTGAAAAACCATGGAAATATACACAAGGTAAAGCTGAATAAAAGTATGGTTTGTTTAATTCATGGCGGGATGCAGGGGGGACTCTCTCTGTTCAACATAGTTGACACTATGCTGTTCTTTTACTGTAGACCACTTGAGTCACAAAGTGATGTTGAGCCACAAATTTACTATTGTAAGTTACAAAGTTTCATTGAACTAAAAAGTTGCACTAAGCTGCAAGGCACTCTTTAGAGTGCCCTAGGTTGTAAGCCTGCGAACACATATTTTCTTCAGGGGGGCAGTCCGGTTGCAGCGTTCCAGACTTTTGCCCAAAATCAACCCCCCCCTCCTGCACCGTTCCGCTCTTTACTCGTATTATCTGACCCTTGTATAATTAATATTAGTAATGGTCTGAGGTCTGCATATCTGCGAAATTTTAGGTACTGATAAAAAGTTGCTTATTAACCACCGCCTCGGACACTGGCAGGGGCGGCACCAAATTTTAGTGTCCTGCCTGTCTGGGAGATAGCTATCAGTATGGACATGAGGAGCTATTTGTATCGGCGAATAACAGTATCCAAGGTTTCTGGGGGAATACCGGTATGGAAGTTAGTATGGTAGAGGTATCACCATCTCCTCAATTTGTAGTTGATTATCTCTGGGTGATTGCCTCTGTACCAGATCTTTGAGCTTCCGGCGGTCTGACTGCCACAGGGCTGAGCAAACCGGCAGCACGCTCGACACTGGTGCTTGGTTTCGAAGTTTCTATTACCAATCGTGACATATCGTGTTTTATGTCTGCTGAGGTTTCCAGATGTTATGCTGGTACCGGTATTGGATTGGGGACAGGTTTTTTTTTTTGTTAAATCCCTGGATTTATTATGGGAAAATCCCGGCAAGCACCCTAAAGTATGGCCTAGAAAACCCTAAAAACATAAAAAACTCCATCACCGCCTACATAAAACAAATAAACG
>Ga0307513_10010224_pt1 | contig 11785 bp, 5 predicted proteins | sample 15_EM_MG_FD_202174 | JGI IMG/M metagenome (GOLD analysis project Ga0307513, IMG submission 202174) | Populus trichocarpa ectomycorrhiza microbial communities from riparian zone in the Pacific Northwest, United States - 15_EM | ecosystem: Host-associated > Plants > Roots > Unclassified | place... | reverse complement strand
GTGTATCCCGATCATGATACTCCCTCTCGATGCCTTCGCCCGCATTACCACATAGAATAGAGGAAACGGGGAACCCTGACCACATTCTAATAGAGAACAGCCACTGCTGCTGTTGCTGCTGTCGCACTGCCTCGGGGCGTAGCTCGCCACGAGGAATCCCATTTCCCTCCTGCTCGTCCCGGACAAGAGCCTTGAACCGAACGCCCTGCATACCGGAGAATGACGACTCGGAAACGATGCCGACGAGCAGACAAAGGCGGACTTTCCAATCCAACCCCACGGGAGTGGGCGCGGCAGGTGTGGTGATGTTCGGTGTTTCCGGTGAATGAGACGCGGGTGTGCCGCCACATCTGGAACGCGGGGCTCGTAATAGAAGGAATGTTGAGGGAGAACGTCGTTCGGAGGGTGTTCAGAGGGAACAAAGAATGTAATTTTGCGTGTTCGTGTCGTAGGTAACGGACGCCTGAGATCGGAGAGAAGGGTGGTGGAAGAGTTTCGTGGGATTCCAGGACTGCCGAGAGCTGGGAGAAATTTGTATTAGCATCGCCATTTTGTAAACAACATAATCAAGAGAATTCACCTTTATAACGCGCCCTGCTAGCCCGCTCATTTATCTTCACAGCGCCGGAAACCGTCTCTCCAAGCCGATATACAGATTTAGGAAAGGTAGCACAGTAAGTCGGACTCCGCCCTTGTTAACATTGTATGATGCTAACGAAAAGTGACATTAAGAAAACCAGAAACATCAGCCCAGGAATCATCAAAGACATAAAACACGAAATGAACCTTTCTTAGGATTCCTGGTCAAAATCTCTACTGCCCCACGACACCCCGTCGTCCCCCCTTGTCAACCTTTTCACGTTCGTTCTCAGTTCGTCCGAGGAGTGTATAGCTCGTTTCCGATTTCCGGTCACCTCTTCATGAACAATAGTCGTGGTAGCATGGGTACCTTTTGGAGGACTCTCAATGGCGTGAGGAAGAGATAGTAGAAATTCGGGGATTGCAGGAGATAGTGGTGATGGTAATGACGGTTCTGAGCCATTGACTTAGACACAAGTGGGGTAAGAAAGCCAAGAGTGCTTGGGTGTATTCTCATATCGATTCCAGCGCGTCGGCAGATGGCAATGAGGGTGAAGCTGAGCAGTCAATATAATAAATTCAATAAAAGAGTCGAGAGCAAAAGCAAAAAGAACGAACCAGAAGGCATCCGTTGTATCATCAACATATTGTTCTTCGCTTCTTCGGATACCTCGACTACCTTTGCCACCATACCAGGGATACCGACATCTTGCCTTGTATAACAGGCCACAACGACCAGCTGAGATAAACCTTCAAATCAATTCTGACTCATTGGTGATAACCCACCAGAAACACCCGAATCGGCATCTTGATCACACGACCAGTGCTATTCGCGCTGCCACCTGAGGACCCACTCGGCAGGTGCCCACCACGGGCTCTTACGAATTCAACTTCAGCGACATGCCTTTGAACGTTGGAGGCAGATTGTCCGGGAGCCCGACGGTGTAGTTATCTACCAAATACGGTTAATATTAACCTGCTGATTGCTACGAAAGGTACCTAGTCGAGAGTAATAAAAAAAACCCACAGCTATTGCAGCTACGTGACTCTCCTGGCCCAAGAGAGAGATCCATAGTTAGCATCGCTGGTTAGATTTCATGAGTAGGCAAAGGTTCTTCAGGATCAGCATCTTCAGTCCCATTTCCAAGCGTCAGTATACTTGGGTTGCTACAGCCATTCGGAAATCTCCTGGGCAATGGGGTGTTTGAGGTCGACGTTGATCTCCACCGGGAAAGTTTGGCCCACGAGCTCGGGTTGGGGTGAGATGGAAGAGAGCAAAGAGGTAGGAGAATGGAAAGAAGACCCGCTGAGAAAGATGACGAACGGCCATGTCGTGGACCATACTACGGTGCAGGTGACAACGCAGACGGAGGATTTATACTGATTTATATCCGTCACACATCTAGTCCTATTTGCCTCGTCACCGACCACTCGACCCCTCGTTTTACGGTCCCTAACCGGCCTTGTCAATTCCTAACCCAACCTCTGTCGTTCCCTCCATTAAGACCGCGATAAACGCCGACCATGAATGCATGACGACTTAAAAGTCACATTGATCTGCGGTGGTGCCACTCGGTAGACATGCGTTGGCGGACACAATCCTCGGTATGATATCCTGGCGACTCTGCTGCGTCGTTTTGATCGTTTTCGTTATTTTTGAAAATCAAGTTTCTACAATTATCGACGCTTTCCGACCAAGCCGTCACCGGAGCCACCGCTTCGATGGCTCACACACTCGACCATTGCCACATTCCAGGACGCTCCGACTCCGTTATCCCCCCCAAGACAGGGGAAATTGTCCTAGGCCTTCACAACAACGAACCTGTTAGTAACCATTTTGACTATGTTACATGCATCTGTCTTGATAACCCAATTTTTAGGGGAGTTTGGGTCGTTAACCCTCAACCTATATCTTCAGAATTTACGAGCGGCTCCTCAAGATCACTCTCAACATGAATGGCCCGGAACGCGCCTTTGTCCCATTCTCCCCATCTGATGATTATGTCTTTGTCAACAACATGAGTGGCACTAGTAAACAGTAAACTGGAGATGTACGCCATCACCCTCTTGCACCTGAGTAGAGGTTATGGTTGGTAAACTTTTCGGTACGTCGAGGCGCGATGTTTTTAAAATGTTGTGGAGAATTGATTGGATTACTTTCGTTCATAGTGGATCCTGATGTGTTGAAGCGGGTGTTGAAGCATGGTGCTCAAGCTGCTTTGGAATGTCGGCCTGATTTGACGAGATGGGATGCAGTCAGTTTCTTTACTTGCGTTTGGTATTCCCATTGATCCCTCCTCCAGATCATCGGAGATGGTGACGGTGGAGAGACATGTGCAGGCAGTGCTAAAGGTACTATCTATCTTCTAACACTCTCATGATTTTCCCTCTGACGGTCATTTCTCCTATAGCCCTCCTCAACGCTGTCGACAATGGCCTCGGCGCCGACGGAGAGGTTATCTAAAGTTCTCCGTATCCTCACAAAACTAATCGATGGTTAGCACGCATCACAATTCTCGTTCCATTCCAATCACTCATTTTGGTACACCCTCCAGAAACATGCAGTGGCACCCTCGGCGCCATCTTCTCCGTCTTCCTCGCCGCACTCACCACCGAAGCCCGACCCCTCGCCAGCGCATCCACCTCCGCCTCCGTCTCCCTCGAGTTCTGGGGCTCAGCCGCCACCCGCGCCATCACCACACTGCAGCGGAGCACCGCCGCGCGCGAGGGCCACCGCACCGTCATGGGCACCCTTATCCCGTTCGTGGGTGCTCTTTCTAAAGCGATGACGTTTGGAGACGCGGTGGAGGCATGCAAGGTAGGTGAGGAAGGTGCGACGGGATTGACGGCGAAGCTGCGGAAGGCGTATATTACGGATACGGGGAATTTACCACCCGATTCTGGTGCGATGAATTTGGTGTTTTTGACCAAGGGAATAACGGAGGAGTTGGAAGCGGAGAGGGTTTGAATTTGGGGGGAGGGGTGTAAGAAATTGAGCTTGAATAGCTTGATGGAGTTTTACTTTCGTGAGTTTCAGGACAGGCTTTGGAAAAAATTGGCGCATTAGGGGTCTTAGGACCAAAAAACATTTTAGCTAAAATTTGAACAACGCGCAAAACTTTCCAGGTTACAGCGTAAAGTGACATCCTTGTCTGAGATAAGTAACAGATATTAGTCTACGTGTTGGCAGCAAAACATAGATGGCAGTTAGATTGATTTGTGCTTGTTGTGTCAGAGAAGCCTTGTAGACGACCCACATCAAGCTTGTCTCCTCCCTCATCGACATGGCTGACCAAGGCGCGCCGCATACTGCCAATGAGTCCAACTTGAAGGGATTTCGCAATCGCCTGAAGAAGGTGTTCGGACGGGACACGCCTCCTAGCCACTCAACTTTGCCTCCAGCTGATCTAGCACCCACTGTATCAACGATAACGACCGACCCAAAAGAAGCTGCGAAACTTCGAGCCAGGTACACCCACTTCCGTATTCTTGTTATCGGGAGGGCGAATGCCGGTAAAACGACTCTGCTCAAGCGGGTCTGCAATACAAAAGAGGATCCCGTTTACAGCGAGGTAAGATATATGCGTTTCGCTTTATACCCCACTCTTACCATTCCCTCGGCGACAGATTAACCCAACCTCAAAGGTGCCAACTCAGTGATCCTTCCGCATTTCTCTAATCAGGTCGTTGACTTTGATGCCGTAGCGAGGGATCCATAATGTCCATAATGAGTTTTCATTCAGGAGCAACCCACAGTTTATCTTCCATGACTCTCCGGGTTTCGAGGCAGGAGGGGAGCAGGAACTTCGGGATGTACTCTCTTTCATACAGGAGAAGGCGAAAGCGACTGAAGTCAAAGACCAAGTCCATGCAATATGGTGCGTTTTATCATAATAACCCTTGTAAGAGGTACTGGAAACTGACAATGTGTTCAGGTTTTGTTTTGCTCCTGACGTATCTCGCCCGTTATTGGAATTGGAACAGATGTTCTTCAATGAGCACTGTGGCGGGAATGGTAAGATCACTTAGAATCTCCATGCTCTTCTTTATGACTGACCAGAGACAGTGCCAATTGTGGCAATCTTCATGAAATTTGATGATCTCATCACACAGGTCTATGATAGGAAAAAAGATAACAAAGAAAATAGAGAAATTGCTTATGCCACCTTGGAGGAGAAGTTCAAGAATCCGCTTAAGGGTTACAATTTTCCACCCTGTGCATATGTGCGATTTGAATGTATGTCTTTTTTTCTTTAGCAACTGATCTTGGGACTTATAGTATTTCCAGCTATTGATGATGATGAAGGTAGTCATCAGGAACAAGTTGGGGAACTAATCAAGCAGACAGCAGCATCAATTAATGACTTGGCACTGAAGATGTTGTTTGTCACCATCCAACAGAATAACCTAGAGGTTTGCATTGAATATGCAATGAACAGGTGTGTTATCTACCTATTTGCTGTTGCTTCAACTCATCTCTCTATTGCAGGAATATCTTTGAGAACACCTCAACAGTGGTACATTTTCATTTGAATTGTAAAGATATAAGTGCTCAAATGAACAAAGGAGGACTTAATTTACAAGGTTGCATGTTGGTTTAGACATTGCTATTTTGAGGTATGTTAGTCAAATACATTTTCTGGTGCTGTGACTGAAGTTGAGAAGGATTATGTGAGAATTCACTTCTACCTGAGCTAGGGAAGATGGTGATGACAGATATTTTAGGATGTGAGTACCAATGTATTTGCTAGTGATGAAGTTTAACCTGGATAATTAGTATGTAGGTGCAACATCATGCTCATTTGACAATATACTGATTATGAGACTAATAAGGAGAAAAAGGTAAGAATATCAAAGTAATAGAATATCAAATTCTGATAGTGCATAGGTAATAAGCAAACTATATGGAGAATTTGCAGCTGATAATGTAGAAATGATTGACACTATATGTAGGATGTAAGTTGCTATGTATTTCCTAGGCTCCACCTGAATTGCTGACATACTTTCATGAATTCCCATCCAGGCTGTGAGTTGTTGTGTGTCTCCAGGACTTTATTTGAATGGCTAATATGCCATCATAAAATTCTATTCAGCGAGTGAGTTGTTGGATGCATCCTGGGTCCAGTTTAAATTGCTGACATGCTTTTATGAAATTTTATCCAGGATGTGAGTCACTAAACATCTCTAGGGCTCTATTTGAATTGCTGATATGCCTTCACCAAACTTCATCCAGGCAGTGAGTCACTGTGTGCTCCCTGGGCTCTGTTTGAATTGCTGACATGTATCTATGAAACCCTATCCAGGTTGTGAGTTGTTTTATGCACCTTCTGGACTCCATTTGAGTTGCTGACATGCTTCTATGAATTTCCATCCAGGCTGTGAGTCACTAGACAGCTTTCAGACTCTACTTGAATTTCTGACATGCCTTCATGAAACCTTATCCAGGATGTGAGCCACTGGACACTTTTCCTGACTATTTGAATTCCTGACATGCCTTCATAAAATCCCATCCAGGCTGTAAGTTGCTGGGCATTTTCTAGGCACCATTGAATTTTTAATGTGCTCTTATAAAATCTCATCCAGAGAGTAAGTCACTATGCACTTTCTGGGCTCCATGTGAATCACTGACATCCTATCTAGTATGTGAGTTACTAGGCACTTGTTTGGCTTCATTTGAATTATTGAAATGCTTTCATGAAATCTTATCCAGGATGTGAGTTGTTGTGCAACTCCTAAGGTCCTTTTGAATTACTCACAGGCCCTCATAAAATCTTATCCAGCTTGTGAGTTGTTGTGTACCACCTGGGCTCCATTTGAATTGTACACATGAGACAGTACTCATGAAATTTTATCCAGCGAGTGAGTCACTGTGCATCTTCTGGGCTCTGGGTGAATGACTGAATGTCTCTATGAAATCCCATCTAGCTTGTGAGTCATTGTATGCCTCCTTGACTTTATTTGAATCATTAACATCATACATGTCCTGATAAAATCTTATCCAGGCTGTAAGTGACTATGCACCTTATAGGTTGTATTTGAAGTGCTAATATTTTCTTATAAAACTCTATCCAGGATGTGAGTGGCTGAGCATCTCCTGGGCACCATTTGAATTCCTAATATGTTCTATGAACTCTTGCAGGCTGTGAGCTACTGTGCACCTCCTGGGTTTTGTTCAAATCTCTGACATGCTTTTATAAAATTCTTTCCAGCAAGTAAGTTGCTATGAACTTCCTAAACTTCATTCAACTCATTCAACTCACTAACATCCCCTCATAACATCTTATCCAGGATGTGAGTTGCTATGCACCTCTATTTGAATCATTTGAATCCCTGACATGCTTTTATGACATCACATCCAGAATGTGAGTTGCTAGATGCACCTTAGGCTCTGTTTGAATTGCTGACATACCTTTATGAAATCTCCTCTAGGTTGTGAGTTGTTGTGCACCTCTTAAGCTCTTTGAATTGCTAATATCTTCCTATGAAATCTCCTCTAGGCTGTGAGCCATTGTCTACCTCCTGGCCTCTATTTGAATTACTGATGTGCTCTATGAAATCTCATCCAGGCTGTGAGTAGTTGTCCACCTCCCAGTCTCTTTTTAAATTGCTGACATTTCCTATAAAACTCTTCTAGCTTGTGAGTCCCAGTGTACTTCCTAGACTCTATTTGAATTGTTGACATGCCTTCATAACATCTCATTTGTATCACATCTAGCTTGTAAGTTGCTGTATGGCTAATGTGTTCTATGTGAATTGCTGACATGCCTTCATAAAATGCCATCCAGTTTGTGAGTCACTGTATTCCCTCTGACCTCTATTTGAATCATTGACATGTCTCTGTGAAACCCATCTAGCAAGTGAGTTGCTATATATTTCTTGGGCTCTATTTGAATCATTGATATGCCCTCATCAAACTTTATCCAGGATGTGAGTCTCTATGCACCTCTTGGGCTCTATTTAAATTGCTGACATGCCTTCATAAAATTCCATCCAGGCTGTAAGTCCCTATACACATTCTAGGTTCTATTGCTCACATGCCTTCATAAACTCTCATCTAGGCTGTGAGTCACTTTGCACCTCCTGGGCTCTATTTGAATAGCTTATATGTGCTTCATAAAATTTCATCCAGGCTGTGAGTTGCTGTGCATTTTTATTTGAATTTCTGTCATGCCTTTATAAAATCTCATCTAGCTTGTGAGTTATTGCATCTCCTAGGCTCCATTTGAATTACTAATACGCCTTTATGGAATCTCATCTAGCTTGTGAGTTGTTGTGCATCTTCTGGGCTCCATTTAAATCACACACATGCATTCATGAAATTCCATTTAGCAAGTGAGCTGCTGTAAACCTCCTGAGTTCTGTTTGACTTATGATATACTTTTATGAAATCACATCTAGCAAGTGAGTTGTTATCCACCTCTTGGGCTCTCTTTGAATCACTTATCTGCCTTTATGAAATTTCATCTAGCTTGTGAGTCACTGTGTACTTTCTGGGCTTCATTTAAATCACCAACATGCATTTCCATCTAGCAAGTGAGTCACTGTGCACCTCCTGGACTCAGTTTGACTCACTGACATGCCTCTATAAAATCTTATCCAGGCTGTGAGTTGCTGTGTGCCTTCTAGGCTCTTTTGAATCACTGACATATTACTTTCATATTTGTTTAGTTTGTACCTATCTTCTATTTGCTCTCCTTGCTTTAACTTTCTGACAGACTTGGCTTTTGCAGCTAGACAATGTCCAGAGGCTTGTCGATGTTCAATTCAATGTAAGACTATATTCATATTCTCCCCTTCCCTCTCCTCATCTATTTTTAATTGCATAGGCACCTTCCCTACCTTGTCTCATTGGTCTGATTAATTCTACTCTTACCTTTGAATTTATAGTTTCTTACTGCTATATTGATAGCCATTCTTGTTTGTCTTGAACATTCATTCTGGATCACCCAGCAAGGCTCTAATCCCAGTGATGGCTTTACCAAAGCCTGGACATTTTATCTTGAAGCCCAGTGTGCACTGGTTGATCAAGAGTTGGATGCCTACTTGAGGTCAACAGGCAACAATGACTGGTTCACCACACAATATTATCCATCTGAAGCAGAGTGTGCAGAATGCAGAAAAATAGTTTTTAACAACCTCCTATGCAAGTTCACTTCCTGTTTTCATCCAGCTCAGGAAAATTGCTGATATATCTTTAGCCTATTCTAAAACCTCTACTTGATCACTTTGGGATCTGTTGGAATGAGCACAGCCCTTTGCATAATTTTGTGAAAATCAACATTTTTGCATGCAAGGCTACCTGACCTTGTGCTTTGTCAAACAATAGAATATAACCACAATCAGCACTGACAAAAGATTGTATGATTTTCCTCTCCACATCAAGCACTCATACTGCTCCTCAGGCCTCATTGCCCATTGTGCCCTCCTTTGCTTCACATTTACTGAACAGTTTAAGTCCAGCTGACTAGTCCATGCAAAGTTTAATTCAATTCTTTGTCCTCAATACTTTAAAATCAATCCTATCATGCAAACACATTCCAACAACCATCTCATTGCAAAGGGTCCTCAGCTAGGCAGCTGGGATAGGCTGACCACACCACTATTTGAAATTATCCAAGATATAGGAGGCCCATTTCAATGGGTGGAGGGCAATGGTCAAAATCCTTTCTATCTCTTACAGGGAAAAAATAGAAAATACGACTGGATAAGGTTATTCTACTCATATTCAGTTGCAACCTGTTCAAGTTTCAAGTTGAGGAATGGGATATAAGAGATAGGAGGAAGAAAGCATTGAGGATTGATTGAATGCAGAATCTGCAGCCTGCTGGGAAGAGCCTTGGATAACACACCCACTCCCGAGTCCCCTGGCCTATAAACCGAAAGGTGTGGTCGGGTCAAGATCGGGTAGTCTCCTAAAACAGACCTAATGATATATTGATGATAATTGATTTTAAGCAACATGGTCGGCATTGAGAATGGATAGTCTGATCATCATCACTGCGAGTTGTCAGAAGGTAGCGTTCGCTGGTTTTGTCCATGATAAAGATTCGCCTCCCATACACTCCCCACTTAGCCTTTAGGCTTTGAAAGGAATCTATGTCAACCTCGCTGGGTACAGCAAGCACAAAGACGAAAACCTTTTCGTCGCCAAAAGAGTTCAATGGCGCCTTTGCCTCCGTCCTGGGCCTTAGCGCTTGAATGGGAAGATGACATTCCGAATTTGTTAGATCATTGGAGGGTGCGCATAGTGTTCTATTGCATCCTTTAGATGTACTTCCAATATTACGATGCGAACGCGACCCGACCTCTAGAGCTTAGCTCCAGATGAAATTGAACGACTCTAACTTCACCCATTATGGAGCATTCCTTCACCGATAACGAGCTTTCGCCTTGTTCCTCTTGTAATATTTCGGTCTGGCCAATCCACCACGGAGGTTGTCCTTGTTCAGTGGACAGGAAAGTATTCCAACGCCACGGCATACACCGGTCAGTTATTGTTCCTACAAATACATGAATAATTTAAGATGTTTCCGGCGGCCGTCTTGCACCCCGATATACTTTGGTAAACCTACACTATCTGAGCCGAAATATAACCTGTATAGCTCTCCTCGGAAGGCTCGAGCCCATTAGGAGCCATGCTTGCGAAAAGGGACCCCATCTCGTCGATTGACTGTAATAGAGTGAGATAAGGGAGCAGGAACGTATGATAGATGTGACCCACATCCAGGACGTTCACGAAGTTGGACACAGCTAAATTATCATACAATAAAATTAAGTGATGCTCGTTAATCCACGAAAGTCGTACGAACCTGATGAAAGAATCAACAAATGCATATCCGGGATAGATTTGGGAAGGAAGAGAAGAGGGTCGTTGTGGGCATCATGCTGCCTTCGTCGGCTCACTTGTTCGAAGTCGATGTCTTTTTCCGCCGTCGCCCGAAGGACCTCTTCTCGGAGCTTGACACCTGACGGCTTCAGCGTTTGGCCCTCGTAAATCCCGGTTGTCAAGTGCACAATGCGATATTGGACGCGATCAACCTTTCAAGGAGTTAAACAAAGGTCTGGAGAAGCGTGATAATACATACCATGCCCGGGTTGAGACAGGGAACCTAAGGATTGTCCAAAATTCAGTGCACCGAAAAGGCAACTCCGCCAGTCGATTGGACGCACCAAGTGAGCCAGACTACCTCGAATCTTTGGATCAAGTCTCTCGATCGCATCGACGTAATGTGCGGCAGATGATGCGAGTAGCTTTCTATCAGAATCGCAAATTGGTCAATTTTGTCATTCCTTTGCATAGGAAACAACGGAAAATCTCACTGTTTCTCGAGAATTTGATGGTATATGGGTAATGGAACAGAGCTTGAAGTTTTAATGAGAAACGCCGAAAAGCCGTAACGTTCATGAATGTACCTGAGCCTGGGATCGAATTTCATCGAATGCAAAAGTTCCCCGAGTCTTTCTTGCGTGTTCTTTGGGGATATTAAACGCTCATATATCGTATGGAAAAATAGAAAACTCACTTCGATAAGGTTTGTTCGATCTGACGCCCGCAAGGATTGCCCTGAAGGTTCATTCTGTACTATCCTTCCGACTTCTATCAACGCTTCGGAAAGCTTGTCGTGAAAACCCCTCCTCGCTGTGATGGGAAATGGCAGCATCATGAATACAGCCTGGATATGGGACTAAGAATTGTATTATCGGACTTAGAATGGAGAGAAATGCACTTGCCGACACGACGAAACCAATGATATCGACCAATCTGCATCACGATAATTCTCAGAGGGAAAGTCATTCAACAGGAGAAGGAATTCCTACGCTCTTTCCCAGACCATCTTGAATACCGCGTCAAATGAGATCGTTGTTCCTGCTGTGGTGTGAGCTTCGCCCCAACTTAATCCTGTGACTGGGAGGAAGTAAATGGGTCAGAACCCTCGAATGAACCCCGGGATAAGTGAAAGGAACGTACTGGCGACAACAGTCGTTGAAAACAGGGCCGCGAAGAACAGGTAGGGCATTTTTTTCGTAGATACACTCACGAGGAGGGAGGGCATCGACAAAATTGTCTATAAGGAAATTCAGTAGTTGTGCACGAACCGATATCTGGGTCCTGCTTACGGTGACGATTACGAAGCCATAGGGACTCCATTGACCCCTTCCGGCTTCGATGTGCCATCCAATCAGCGCCACTAGACAAAACAGAGAA
>Ga0307513_10010223_pt1 | contig 11787 bp, 9 predicted proteins | sample 15_EM_MG_FD_202174 | JGI IMG/M metagenome (GOLD analysis project Ga0307513, IMG submission 202174) | Populus trichocarpa ectomycorrhiza microbial communities from riparian zone in the Pacific Northwest, United States - 15_EM | ecosystem: Host-associated > Plants > Roots > Unclassified | place... | reverse complement strand
TCGTCGGTCTGGTGTCGAAGTCATTGGTCAATGTCGACGCAGGCGGAGCGGCGCTTCGCTACGGCATGCTGGACACGACGAAGTTCTACTGCCTGAGAAGGCTCGAAGAGTGCGGAGAGCTCGCTGCCGTCATGGAGCGATTCTCGAGTTACTTCAGCGCGCTGGCACGCGAGCGCGTCGCACAGCGCTACGGCGCGGACGCTGCGGAGCCCTGGCAGCTGCAACTCCCGAATCTGCGGGCGTCCCTGGCATGGTATTCACGTGAAGGAGCGCATGCGTCGGACGCCGTGGAGCTGGCCGCCTCATTTTGCCCGATGCTGCTTCATCTCTCGCTCTTGGCCGAGTGCTCGCGCTGGGCGCAGACCGCGTTGGGTCGGATGCCGAGCGAGTTCACCGGTTCTCGCGTTGAGGCCAGTCTGCAGGCTGCACTCGGGCAGTCGCTGATGTTCACGGGCGGTGATGCCGGTGACGCGGAGCGGGCTTTTCAACGCAGCATCGAGGTCGCCGAGGATCTGGGAGAGTTCCGAAGCGCGCTTCATGCCCTCAATGGCTACGCAGTCCTTCTGCATCGCGATGGAAGATTCACCGACGCGTTGGCAGTCGCTCGCAGGGCCCAGGCACTGCTGCCCAGGATCGACGATGCAGAAGCCCGAGCCATCGTGGATTCGCTGCTCGGCGTCGCTTTGCAATTCGTGGGCCAGGTTGGCCCGGCGCAGCGGCACTGGGAGTTGTCCGTCGCATACGGCGCTGCATCGCCGACGGACACCACTTCGAAGCTCGGCTTCGACCATCACATCCGCACGATGTGCGGCTGTGCGCGCGGGCTGTGGTTCGCCGGCCGTTATGCGCAGGCGCTTGCCGTCGCCGAAGAAACGATGGAAAAGGCGCGCGATTTCGGGCATGCGGCGACCTATTGCATCGCGCTCATTTGGGCCGGCTCGGTGTACGGCCACCATGGCAACGTCAAGCGCATGGAAGAGATCGTGGGGGCGCTGGAGGGCGTTGCGAAGCGGCACTCGTTCACGCCCTACATGAGCATCGCGAGCGCCACGCGTGGGCTGATTCTGATCGGGGAGGGGCGCCCTGCCGAGGGCATCGAGCAGATGCGCGGCGCGATAGAGGCGCTTCATGAGAGCCGCTACGAGATGACGACGAATGTGTTCCTCACGGGCATGGCCAGAGGGCTGTCGGACCTGTCGTTGCACGGTGCGAGCTTGGCGTTGTGCGACGAGATCGCCCAGCGGATCGAGTCTGGCGGCGACTACCTGCGCCTGCCCGAGTTGCTGACGGTGCGAGGCCGGGCTCTGGCGGCGGCGGGCGACCCGGATGGAGCGACGCAGTCGTTCCTGGCCGCCATGGAGTTGGCACGCCAGCAGGAGGTCGTGCCCGGGCAACTGCGAGCCGCCATCGCACTGGCGCAGCAATTGACACGCGCCGGGAAGCTCGCGGAAGCGGATCGCCTGCTCCGCCCGCACGTGGTCGCTGCGGGCGACGAGACCTCGCCGGACCTGGTGCTGGCGCGCAGCCTGCTTCGATAGTCGATGGGCGTGCCCCGCATCATCGGGGAGCGCGCTTCGCCTTCGAAGGCGCAAGCGGCGCCTGCAGAACGAGCTCGATCTGCAGGTTGACGAGGCGCTCCAGTTCCCGCTCGCTCTTGGCGCCATTCTTGAATCCCTGCAAGGCAAGGCTCAGCAAGCGCGCGCGGTCAACCACCTGCGGCGAGTTGATGAGCGCTGCTCGGCCGTCGCACAGGATCTCTCGCAGCAGCTCCTCGAAGCGCACGTACACCCGCTGAACCGGCGCCAGTGCCGGGTCGGTGAGGTCGCGCGCATCCGGGTTCTCCTTGTTTCGCTCGTAGCCTCGGGCCGCCCATCGCAGGCACACGGACGACAGCTTCGCTGCCACGCTTTGTTGCCCCTCCAGACCTCGACGGAGCTCCGCGAACAAGTCATCCCCCATCTGCTCGACGGCAGCCGCGAACGCGTCGTCCTTGCTGCGAAAGACAAGGTAGAGCAGCGGGCGCGAGAGGCCTGCTTCCTTGGCGATCGCGTCCATGGATGTTCGCGCAAAGCCGTGCCGGCGGAACACCGTACAGGCGGTGTCGACAACGCGTTGTCGACGCTCGCTCAATCGCCCTTCAGCACTTGTGACCATGATTTGACACTTTGACAAAAGCCGTCAATCATACATCCATCCATTGACACATTGACTAATGTTGTCAATTAGTTCAAACTTATCGAGAGAACAAAACATCCTGAAGACCGCCTTGACCGGCGCCTACCACTCCATCGACCACCGCAAGTACGGCCATCGATATCTCGCCGAATTCCAGTACCCTTCAATCGCCGATTCCATCTTGGCGCAATGCTTCGCCGCCTCGCGATCGCCATCCTCAGCTCCAAACCTTGCCCTCTGCGAGTTGTACGGGCTGCTGAGGTTTGTGCCCAATCAGGAAATCTTATGGGGTAGACCGGAATCATTATTGGCGCACATCATCTGCCGTTCCTAGACTTCGCCGTGTGAACTCCAGTAACACTTGCCGTATTAATCGAAGGAACTACGAATGAAACTTGCCTCATCCCTGTCGCGCCGGAAGGTCTTGAGCGTTGCGGCTGCTCAACTTGCATTTGGCACTACGCAAGTCAGTTCGCAAGTCCCCGATTCAAGGCCGCTTCGAATCGTCATCCCCTTTAGTGCCGGCAGTCAAACCGATGTTATTGCGCGCCTAATGTCGCGTCCGATGTCTGAACGCCTGAATCAAACCGTGGTGGTGGAAAACCGGCCCGGTGCTTCCGGCACGATAGGTGCACAAGCATTGCTAACTGAGCCAGCCAACGGCAACAGTCTGCTGTTCGTTTCGGGCGCGTACGCCGTGCTGCCGGTAGCAGGCCTGAAGTTGCCTTACGACCCTGCCAAGGATCTGCAGGCTGTCTCAATCGTGGCACGATCTCCTCTGGTACTGATTGCGTCCAAAGGCACTGGATTCAAGTCCATATCTGACCTTCTCAAGGCGGCCAGAGCTAAACCTGATGCGCTTTCATTCGCATCATCAGGGGTTGGGTCAAGTACTCACCTTTGTGCAGAGTATTTTGCAAGTACCGGAGGGTTCAAGGCTTTGCATATTCCGCTGAAAGGTGGCCGTGACATGTTGAACGAGGTCCTGGCAAACCGGGTCGATTTTGCGTTCCTTCCACCCAGCGATCTCATCGGCTTTGGACCGGACAAGGTGAACCAGCTCGGCGTCACAGGCAAACAGCGGGTTGCACTCGCACCAACTGCGGCACCGATCGCGGAATCCGGTATGCCCAGCTTTGAGTATTTCCTCTGGCAAGCACTGCTGGTCAAAGCGGAGACTCCCGCAGCGCGACTTTCTGCCTTGCACGGCTCGATCATGTATGCGCTTGCCGACCCGGAAGTCGCCAAGCGGTTTGAAGACTTGGGCATCGAAGCGTTGAAGCTGGATTTGAATGGCTCGCGCAGCTACGTTGCGCAACAGATGGCAAGCAATGCGGAGTTGGTCAAGTCGCGCGGCCTGAAACTCTCCGAATAGATGGAACTGGCCGACAACTCCCTGACCTGGATCGCAAAAGAGATTGCGGTCGGACGGATTTCGCCATCTTCCGTCGTAAACGCATACTTGCGGCGGATCGAAAAACTCAACCCTGAGATGGGCGCATATGTAGAGGTTTTCGGGGAAGCGGCGGTGCGGGCAGCGCGCGTCAGCGAATCGAAATTGCGCTCTGGCGCTCCGGTAGGTCTGCTGGAGGGGGTCCCCATCGCGATCAAGGACCTTCTAGATGTGGAAGGTACCGCGACGCGATGCGGATCGCCGATGTATGGGGACCGTCCCGTAGCGTTGAGGAATGCCACCGTCATTGAGCGGCTACAAGCAGCGGGCGCGGTGATCCTCGGCAAGGCGCATCTTGTTGAATTGGCGTACGGTGGCTGGGGAACAAACGACGGCTTGGGGACGCCCAAAAACCCTTGGGACATGCGGGTGCACCGCGTCGCCGGCGGTAGCAGCAGCGGTTGTGCTGTAGCGGTTGCCTGCGGGCTTGCCGCCGGCGCGATCGGCACAGACACAGGCGGTTCTGTGCGTATACCAAGCGCGTTCTGCGGTCTGACTGGCCTGAAGACAACGGCTGGTCGTGTCAGTCGTCAAGGCCTTAGCCTGTTAAGCGGCACGCTCGACACCATCGGTCCTATGGCACGGACTGCCCAAGACCTCGCGCTCCTGCTGCAGGTCATGCATGGACCGGACTCTGCCGACCTGCTCACAACCCACACGCCTGCCGAGGATTTTCTGGGTACCTTGGACGATCCCATCGTCGGTGTGCGCTTTGCCTTGATAGATCCTGGCAGCTGGGGCGCGATCCAGCCAGAGGTGTTAAACGCCGTGCAGCACGTTTGCCAGGTACTGAGCACCTTGGGATGTACTCGGCGCGACGAGTTGGTCGTGCCGCTGGATCTCGACGCAGGTCAGCAGGCCAGCGGCACCATTATCGCCAGGGAAGCCTTCTTGCATCACGGCAAGACATTGATGGATGCATCGGCCGGTGGCGACCAGGCCGCCCGCGCCAGAGTGCTTCGTGGTCAGAAAATCGACAAGGCCCAGTATGTGTTGGCGCTTCATGACCGCGCGCGCCACATCACCCAGTTTTTACCTAACTTTGAAAGCTTGGATATTCTGGTTCTGCCTACAGTTGGGATCGAAGCGCCGCCACTGGCCGACATCGACGAAGACGACCCTGCGCCGAGCCGGTTCACGCGATTTGTGGGCTACTTCGGCTTGTGCGCAATCGCTCTGCCTGCGGGGCACACGGCTGACGGCCTTCCCCTTTCTGTACAACTCGTCGCAGGGGGCCTGCAGGAGCGGCTTTTGCTTCGCTTGGCCGCGGCATTTCAGGCGGTGACGGAGCACCATAATCGCCGGCCTTCTACGGATTCCGGCCCGACAGCCAGTGGACCGAGCTAGCATGTTGAAGTGGCCAACGTCAACTTAAAGCACATTGAGGTCTTCCACGCCATCATGCGTACGGGATCGGTGACGGCCGCGGCACGCATGCTCAATGTGACTCAACCTGCAGTCAGCGCAATTCTCAAACACTTTGAGCAGCGGCTGCAAATGAAGTTATTTGAGCGGCGCGGCGGGCGCCTCGTGCCCACGCCTGAAGCGCAGGCACTTCTGCCTGACATCAGCGGCATCTACGGACGCATTGAGGCGATCGAACGGCTGGCGCAGGATCTGGCTGGGGGCCGGCTGGGCACTTTGTCTATTGCGGCGTCGTCTCCCATTGCCAACGGCTTCCTGGCGCGGGCGGTCGCTGGATTTCTTACCGCCACGCCAGGCGCACGCGTCACGCTGCAATCGCTGGCGTCACCGCAGGTTCTCGACAGAGTCGCCAACGGCGAAGCGGAATTGGGGATGGCTTATGAGCCAGTGGTGCACCCCGATGTCATTGCAGAGGTGCTGGCACACAACAGCGTGGCGTGCGTGATGCGGGAAGATCATCCTCTTGCATTGCATGACGAGGTGCAAATAGGTGACCTTGCTACCTACCCGCTGATTACATATCTTCCGCAGGCGCTTTTACGGCCCTATGTAGACCGCGCCTTGGGAGAAGCAGGAATCTCGCCGGAGATCAGGGTTCAGGTGGGGCTCTCGATTACGGGAATCGCGTTGGCATTTCACGGCGCCGGCATAGCGTTGGTAGAGCCGCAATTGCTGCGGGCACTACCCCTGCCAGGAATGATTGCGCGGCCGCTGCTTCCGCGAATCGAAGTCAAGACCTTGCTTCTATTGCATCGCAGCGCACCGCGTTCACATCTGCTGGAGAGCTTTATTTCACACCTCCGTCAGGACTTTCCGCCGATGTAAACCGCCTTGGCCAGCCCATCAGAGAATGTGATGAATTGACGTGCAATCGTGATTGGAGAAGTCGGGAAGCATTTCCTAGACTGGTCGCGAAACCAACGGGCGTAGCCCAAACACGACATGACCGAAAAGGAAGAACGATCAATCTATCAGCCGAACCAGGTCGGTCTGTATTTCCCTCAGCCTCCCAAGTTCGAAAGTGTGGCAGACGAGCGCCTGCACCGAAAACAACGCCTTGCGGCGGCGTGCAGGGTATTTGCCAAGTTCCGTTATGAATATGGCTTCGCCGGCCACATCACGGTGCGCGACCCGGAGCATCCGAACTTTTATTGGACTAATCCATTTGCCATGGATTTCGGCCGCGTACGGGTGTCTGACCTGCTGCTGGTCGATCACGAAGGTACAGTGGTGGAAGGTAGTTGGGCGGTCAACCGAGCCGGCTTCGTGCTGCACGCTGCCATCCACGAGGCCAATCCACACATCCTGGCATCCTGCCACGCTCACACTACCAACGGCATGGCCTGGGCGGCACTGGGCCGCAAGCTTGACCCCATTACCCAGACGGCGGCCAGCTTCTACAGCGACCACGCACTCATCACCGAGCAGGCGGGCGCTGTGGTGGTCGAGCGCGACGCGGGCCACGAGGTAGCGCGCGTATTCGGCGAGAACAAGATCGTCATCCACCAGAACCACGGCTTGTTCTCAGCCGGCCGCGACAGCGTGGATGAGGCCTGCTGGTGGTTCATCGCCGCCGAGCGCGCCTGCGAGATCCAGCTCAAAGCCGAGGCCACTGGCCACCCGCTGAGGCTGATCAGCCCCGAGGCGGCCAGCCATTCGTCGAAGCATCTGGGCACGCCGTTCTCGGCCTGGCTGCACTTCCAGCCCATTTACGACGCGATCTCCCGCAGCGATCCGGATCTGTTCAATTGATCCGGGCATTGTGCTTTCCCGAAAGAGACAAAACAATGCTGAAAATTCTGCGCTGCACCGTCCTCGGTACGCTCGTTCTTGCCAGCGCCGCTGGCGCCCATGCTGCCTGGCCCGACGACAAACCGGTGGAAGTTTTGGTGGGTTTCGGACCCGGCGGCGAAGCCGACATCATGGCGCGCGGCTTGGCGCCCTTCATCTCTAAACATCTCGGAAAACAGCTGCGCGAGCACGGCGCCCTAGCAGGAAGGAGCGTCGCCGCGGCATTGGAGGCGGGGATTGCCTTAGACAAGGTGGAGCGCGTGGCCGCGTCGTGGCCGCGCGAGCGAGGAGCCTCGCGTGTCACTGCGGCAGCCTGAGCCCGGTTCGTTCGAGGATCTGCTTCGTCCGACCAGGATCGAAGTCGCCTCACTCGTGCGCTTGAGTCGGCGCCGTGGCCGAATGCTGCCGCGCATCCGCAGCATGTGAGCGTGCCCGGGGGGTGTGGGCTTCGGCATCCGCGATGCCGTCACGGCGCAGGCCGTAAGTCAAGTGGCGGATGCGGTGCGCACCGGCTCCAGGCTGATACAGATTCTGGAAACCCAGACCTGGCACAAGGCGGCTCTCGCGGCCCGGGCCTCTATGACCGAGATCCGCGCTGCCTTGGACGAACGACGGCCGGGCTCAGGCCGCCGCGCCGATCTGCTGCGGCGCGCTCGCGGGGCCGCGCAGTTGCGCCATTTCTTCGCTCGGCGTGCGCTGGAACAGGCGCTTGAACTCGCGGCTGAACTGCGTCGCGCTTTCATAGCCAACGCGCGACGCGGCGACGCTCGCGCCCACCCCGTCCTGCAACATCAAGAGCCGCGCCTGGTGCAGCCGTATGGCTTTCAGGTACTGCATCGGCGAGGTCGAGGTCACGGCCTTGAACTTGCTGTAGAAGGCTGCGACGCTCATGTTGGCCTCTTTGGCCAGCGTCGCCACGTTGAGCGGCGCGGCGCAGTCGCGGTGGATGCGCCGCAGCGTGCGCGAGATCTGCCCGAACTCGCCGCGGTGCGACAGCGCCGAGCGCAGGTGCTCGCCTTGTTCCCCCGTGAGCACGCGGTAGAAGATTTCGCGCACGATGGCAGGCCCGAGGATGCGCGCATCGGCCGGCGAGGCCAGCGCTTCGAGCAGGCGCAGAACGGCGTCGTTCAGCTCCGGCGTCATCGGCGTGGCGACGATGCCGGCCGGCTTGGCCCGGGCAATGCCGTGAGAATCGTCCAGCGCCAGCAACAGCTCGGCCAGCACGCCCAGGTCGATGCGGAGCAACAGCGCCAGCAGCGGTTCCTGTGCGCTGGCCGTGCTTTCGCATTCGAGCGACAAGGGCGCCGAGACGACCAGGAACTGCTGCGCGTCGTAGGCTAACGACGTATCGCCAAACCACGCGCGCTTGCGGCCTTGCAGCACGAAGCAGATGCCGGTGTCGTACATCATCGGCGCGCGCGCCTGCGGCCGACTCAATCGGCCCACGATCACGCCGTCGAGCCTGGATGGGGCCGGCCCCTCGGCCGCGGCCAGCGCGCCCATCAGTTCGATGACGCGCGCGCGTGACGTCGTGTCCGTGGGTGTGGCCATGCCGGGATTCTTTGCCAGCGGCGACGAACAGGCAAGCCCAGATGCCAGAGCAAGACATGGCAAAACCGTAACGCAGAGGAATGGGCAAGAGCACAAGAGTTTCGGGCACGTCCAGCGCGGCGTGGCCTGCTTAGCATGAGCGGATTCTTGGCTGACGTCCTTCGCCGACAAGAGGAGCCCTTCCGTGATGAATCCTCAACAATCAGGTCGAGCCCGGGCCCGGGCTGTCGTGCTGAGCACGGCGGCCGCCATCTGTTCGGCCGCCGCTGCGGCCGGCGCCGCGGATTCTTTCGTGCCGACGCGGATCGCCACCAAGCCCGACCGCGATGCCGGCCTGCAGGCCTTTGCTCAGCTCGAACGTGTGTTGCTGCACCCGCGCTGCGTCAACTGCCATGTGCCGGACGCGCCGCTGCAAGGCAACAACAGCCGCGTGCACTACCCGCCGATCCAGCGCGGCGTCGACGGCCGCGGCACGGCGCCGCTGCAGTGTTCGGTCTGCCACAGCACCCAGAACAGCAGCCTGTTGCACGCCCCGCCGGGCCTGGGCACCGACGGCAAGCCTGGATGGCACATGCCGCCGGCGAACATGAAGATGTCGTGGCTGGGCCTCACGGGACCGGCGCTGTGCAAGGTGTTTCGCGACCCGAAGAGCAACGGTGACCGCTCGCTGGCGGCGATCGAACAGCACATGATCATCGACCACCTGGTGGCCTGGGGCTGGAACCCCGGCCCCGGGCGCACGCTGCCGCCGCTGGACAAGGCCGCCTTCGACGAGCAGGTGAGGCGCTGGATCCAGAACGGCGCGCCCTGTGACAGCAGCGAGCCGCTGCGCAAGTCGGTCGGCACGACCCGCGCCGAGGCAAAACGCGAGGCGCAGCAACAGCAAGCCACGTCCGACCGCGCGCTCGTCGACGGCTTGCGGGCCCTCGCCGCGGCACCGCCCCGTACCCATGCCACCCCCCGCTAGAACGAGGTTCGAATGACATCCTTCAAATTGAACGGGAAGGCGGTGGACGTCGATGTTCCCGCCGACACCCCGGTACTCTGGGTGTTGCGCGACACGCTCGGCCTGACCGGCACCAAGTACGGCTGCGGCATCGCCGTATGCGGAGCCTGCACCGTGCACGCCAACGGCCAGCAGCTTCGCTCTTGCGTGACGCCGGTGTCGGCCATTGCAGGCCAGCACATCACCACCATCGAGGCCATCGCCGACGACAGGATCGGCCGCGCGGTGCAGGAGGCCTGGGTGCGCCACGACGTGGTGCAGTGCGGCTATTGCCAGAGCGGGCAGGTCATGTCGGCGGTGGCGCTGCTGCGGGTTAAGCGGCGCCCCAGCGACGCTGAGATCGACCAGGCGATGAGCGCAAACATCTGCCGCTGCGGCACCTATGCGCGAATTCACGCGGCCGTCAAGGACGCTGCCCGAGCGATCGCCTGAGGAGCCCGCGATGCACTACGAACACTTGATGCAGCGTCTGGGCGGCGCCAAAGCGGGCGCGCCGGATGGCGGCGTGAGCCGCCGCAGCTTCATGAAGGTCGGCATCGGCGCCGGCTTTGCACTCGGCGCCTTCCCGGCACTCGGCCAGGCCGAGGGCGCTGCGGGCCTCAAGCCCGGCCAGCAGCCCTCGGCCTTCGTCAGCATCGCGCCCGACGGCGTGATCACAGTGCGCATCGGCAAGACCGAAATGGGCCAGGGCGTGCTGACGGCGCTGCCGATGCTGGTGGCCGACGAGATGGATGCAGACTGGTCCAGAGTCAAGGCCGAACTGGCTCCGGCCGGCGAGGCCTACAAGGACCCGGCCCTGGGCGTCCAGGTGGTCGGTGGCTCCAACTCGGTCAAGGGGGCCTGGGGGCAGTACCGCGAGATCGGTGCCCGCACGCGTGCGATGCTGGTGAGCGCCGCGGCGCGCCGGTGGAACCTCCCCGCCGACCATCTCAAGACCAGCAACAGCGTTGTGAGCGCGCCCGACGGACGAAAGGCGACCTACGGCGAACTCGCGGCCGCCGCGATGGCCGAAACCGTGCCGGCCACGGTGGTGCTAAAAACACCGCAGCAGTTCAAGCTGATCGGCAAGCCGACCGGCCGCATCGATGCACGGGCCAAGTCCGTCGGCCAGCAGTCTTTTGGCATCGACATGCGCTTGCCGGGGATGCGCACCGTTCTGATTGCCCATCCGCCGGTGTTCGGAGCCAAGGTCGCGCGCTTCGACGCCAGCCGTGCCAAGGCGGTGCCGGGTGTCGAGGACGTGATCCAAGTGCCGCTGGACCGCGGGGCGACCGGCATCGCCGTCATTGCCGATGGCTTCTGGGCCGCGCGCAAGGGCCGCGAGGCGCTGCAGGTCGACTGGGACAGTTCGGGCGTCGAGAAAGTCGATACCACCGCGCTGATGCTGCGCTACAAGGAACTGGCGAAACAACCCGGCGTGACCGCGCAAAGAGCTGATCTGTCGCAACTGACCGGCGCGCCCAGAACCCTCGTGGCCGAGTTCAGTTTCCCCTTCCTCGCGCACACACCGATGGAGCCGCTGAACTGCACGCTCGATTTCAACGGCGACCAATGCACGGTCTGGGTCGGCTCGCAGCTCCAGACCATCGACCAGGGCACGGTGGCCACGGTGCTGGGGCTCAAGCCCGAGCAAGTGACACTGAATACGCAGATGCTCGGCGGCGGCTTCGGCCGGCGCCTGGCGCCGACCGACTACATGTTCGAAGCCGCGCAGATCGCCAAGGCACGCCATGCGGCTGGCCGCAAGGGGCCGATAAAGGTGATGTGGACGCGCGAGGACGACGTGAAGGCCGGCTACTACCGCCCGATGCACGTGCACCGGGTCCAGATCGGCTATGACGCCGGCGGCAAGGTGCTGGGCTGGAAGCACGTTATCGTCGGCCAGTCGCTGCTCGCCGGCACGCCGTTCGAGGCCATGGCAGTCAAGGACGGCGTCGACGGGACCATGACCGAGGGCGTCAGGGAAACCGCCTACGGCTTTCCGATCGCGCTCGAGGTGCACCACCCCAAGGTCAACGTGCCGGTGATGTCGTGGCGCTCGGTCGGCCACTCCCACACCGCGTTCGTCATGGAGACGCTGGTCGACGAGATCGCGCGCTCCGTCGGCGCCGATCCCTTCGGCTACCGGCGCCAACTGCTGCGCGAACATCCGCGCCACGTGGCCGCGATCGACCTGGTGATCGAGAAGTCCGGCTACGGCAAGCGCCGTCTGCCCGCGGGCCGCGCCTTCGGCGTCGCGGTGCACGAGTGCTTCGACACCGTGGTGGCCTATGTCGTCGAAGCCTCCATTACGCAAGGCCGACCCACCCTGCACAAGGTGACCGGCGCGGTCCACTGCAACATGGTGGTCAACCCGCGCGGCGTCGAAGCGCAGATCCAAGGCGCC
>Ga0307513_10010222_pt1 | contig 11788 bp, 11 predicted proteins | sample 15_EM_MG_FD_202174 | JGI IMG/M metagenome (GOLD analysis project Ga0307513, IMG submission 202174) | Populus trichocarpa ectomycorrhiza microbial communities from riparian zone in the Pacific Northwest, United States - 15_EM | ecosystem: Host-associated > Plants > Roots > Unclassified | place... | reverse complement strand
TTTGATCTCGACGCCTTCAGCAGGCAATTAGGTATGCCCGATCATGACGCCGGGGCGGGTTGGTCTTGATCTCAAACAAGCACTCGACGTTCATCAAAGGATACGGTTGGTAAACTATATACGTTCGCAAGTAGGTTACCATAGAGTTGTGATATTTGAGATCCATATTCCCTTCCCAGAAACCCTCACCAGCGACTGTTCTGGCATTAACTGGCCAAGAACCACTCTTCGAAGACGACAAGTACCTCCTCCCAGTGTTGGAAGACGACCCGTTTTTGCGTACGTACCCGATCTTTTCCATCGTGCACGTACCTCTGACTAGGTCAGAGTTGCAGACCGACGACTGGTCCGACACGGATGAGGAGCGATCCCACTCCGCGCAAAGGGACGAAAACGCAAGTTCAAAGGTGGACCACTCACATGCCCATAGGGAAATCAAGCTACTCAAAGAGCGCCTTGCCAATGCGCAAAACGAGCTCCAAGAGTACCAAAAGCTTGTTCGCACTCGACTCGATGTCTCCGCTCTGGATGCGCTTAAGGATGATACTCCATTGGAACTACCGAAGAGAGATGACGACACTCATTACTTTGAGAGCTACGGCGGGAATGGTTCGTCTCATCGGTCAATCCATCACGGAACCTCTATTCACCAGCGCCCCACCCTTTTTCTTTAAGACGTCCACTGGACTATGCTTAACGATGATGTGCGAACGATGACCTACGCAACCTTTATTATTTCCAATCCCAGCGTCTTTCGAGATGCTGTGGTGCTCGATGTCGGCTGTGGCACAGGCATTCTATCCTTATTCGCCGCTCGGGCAGGAGCGAAAAAGGTGTTTGCGGTAGATGCGAGCAAAATTGCTGATAAGGCGGAAGAGATTGTCAAAGTCAACGGCTATGCCGATGTGATCACGTACGCTGTCTTACATTGCCGAATGTTTCTGGAATATTGACACATTGTAGCATTTTAAGAGGAAAGGTGGAATCTATTCAGCTTCCACCGGAATACCCAAAGGTCGATGTTATCATTTCCGAGTGGATGGGGTACGCCCTTCTGTACGAGTCGATGCTCGATTCGGTCCTCCATGCCAGAGATCGCTTCCTTAAACCAAATGGTGGGGTCATGGCACCGTCCCAGACAAGGATGATGCTAGCGTTGTGCGACCCCGAGTCGGTCATCAAGCAGAGGGTTGGGTTTTGGAAAAATGTCTACGGGTTCGACATGAGCTGTATGCTTGAGGGGGTTTATGACGAAGGCATCGTGGAAGTCGTTCCTGCCGAGACTATCCTGACCAGCAGCGCGGTTGTTAAAGTAGGCTCTCCATTTCGTCGTGACAATCACTGTAGAAGCTGACGCACTGTTTTCAGGACCTTAACCTGCAGGTAATCACGTCAAAGTCCTTATCGTTCTCCTCGCCGTTTACTCTGTCGGCCCTCGACTTCCCCACCAGCGCGGCCGCAAAGAAAGCGGCAGGGCCTTACTTCTCGAATAAGATTGATCAGAGCCGCGTGTATGCGCGCGCTTTCGTCCTCTGGTTCGACACCTTCTTCAGTCCTAGAGGCGAAATGGTGCCGGCAGAGACGCCCGCCAAGGTCCATTCGGATGATGTGGACGTTGGAGATGTGATCAAGCTGCGTCGTCGAAAGACGGTTAGCGAAAAAAGACGGGGAGGTCTTCGACGCAACTCGCTGGCAGAGAAGGCCGAGACTGAAAGTCGGGACATTGAGGGCCAGCCCTCGGAAGTGGAGAGCCATCTGAATGTGACTGTAAATGAAGAACCAATCGAGGAAAGAGAAGAAAGCTTCTCTACTGGCCCCTTCAGCAAAGAGACGCACTGGAAGCAGGTGGTGTTCTTGCTACAGAAACCGATCGAGTTGGACCGCGGTACGTGACTGAATATTACGGCTGCGCCGAGTAGCAATTGAGACACTTGCCAGGTGTCACCGTTACGGGTACTTTCCACTGTAAGAAGAGTGAAGGTAATTCTCGGGAACTTGACGTCGAGTTCCAGTATCTTATCAACCGTCCTGGAAACGAGGGCGAGACTCCGTTAATCGTAGAATCCTTCAAAGTGTGTTGATGTTGCTCTTATCACGAACAGCCTAAACGATTGTGATTCCACCAATTGACCTATTTTTAATCTCAATTGCTATGCTGTGCTACGCTTCACCCACGCTTCACAAGTTCCTGCGTTGATTACGGCGGAAGTCTGGTTGGATAACACGGCGAGACATCTCTCTTTTGATTGGATGCGCTGCTGTGCTGGGGCGCCGTCACCTGCTGGCGTTCTCATTCCAGAGTACTTTGTGTGTCACATAAATATTGCGCGAGACGGCTAAAGAGGCACGGAAGGCCGCTATCGTATTGGCCTCGCGGGCGTGTTCGTGGCGCGACAGGAGCAGTGTGCCAGTCTTGGGGTTCGTATTTCAACGGGAAACCAACGCACCTAAGTATAAGTACGGAGGCGATTTCGCTCCATCGAGTTGGCAGCATTGCCCTGTTCCTGTTATCTTCTATCAGGCCGTTGCGGGGACGAACAACACCCTCTTCGCCAAAGCTCTTCGTCAGAGCTCTTCGTCAGAACCCTGGCCCCTAGTGGAATCACTTGGCGTTTCCCTCACGCGTGCTGGGCTCATATTCGTTGTTTGGGGGAACCTGGTAAATTATGCGGCGCTGCGGCTCGTATTCCGCGAGTGTCACAGCGAGTTCTACGTCGCACATTCGTCGCACATTCGTCGTGAGACCAACTGTAGCTGCAAAGAGATGTTTTTATCCTGGCCGCGCTCGGTGAGCCATCCAGTCGGTTGACCGTCGCAGCGTCGCAGCGCGCAGCGAGCCGGACGCAAACTGGCGCCCGGGTGTTCTTCGGCCGTCCATCTCGGCTGGTCTGGCCAGGGTCTGGCAGGGGTCTGGCAGCAGATCAGGATCAATGGGACACCTCATCCGACCACCCGACCAAACAAGTCAAGCGACTATCACCTTTTAAACCGAACATCACCGGAAACCCGCCCTTCTCCCCAGCAAAGAGCAAGGCGACCATATGAGCACCACACACGACCTATCCTCCTTTACCGCTACCAACCCCAGCGTCAAACGCGGCGGTGGCAGAGGCGCAGACTGGATGGGGATCCCCTCAAAACCCACTCTCCCCAAACCCGCCACTGGCATCGACTCTATCGCAGCACCATCCGATACAGACATGGGTCAAGTACTCTCGAGCCCTTTTTCTGCCGCTCAAACGTTGGCAATCGCAGACAATCTCGATGGCGATCGTCTGCCGCAGGCCCGGGAGGCTGTCAAGCCTCTGACCCACAAAGCAGACAGGAGGAATGCTTATGGGTGTATAGGGCTTAGTATACCCTCCCCTGCAAGCCCCAAAACCCCGGCATCAGCCAAAAGGGTGGCAACTGATGAAAAGGTACAGCACTCGCGGCCAATCGAAATCGAAGCACGAAAGCAATTAGAAGAAGAAGAAGAAGAAGAAGCAATACCTGCCATTGGCGTTTCGCCTGCCATGCAATTCCTCAACGTCATGAACTCGCCAATGAGTGTATCGGCCTCACCCATTGACTCTCGAGTTACATCATCTTCCTTATCAATGAGCAACCCAGAACGCATTGGCCCCTACACACTGGGGCCCGTTATTGCCAGCGGAGGTTTCTCTGTCATTCGCAAGGCTGTGTCCCCAACCGGGGTCGTGGCTGTAAAGGTCATCTCTACGTGTTCATCGCCTGATGCACCATCCGCAGCACTTCTTGACCAAGAAATTTCTATCTGGGCCAATCTTCATCACGAGAACGTTCTCCCGCTTTTCTCTTCCTACCGCTTTCCGGGCTCGATCTATCTCGTGACCCTTCTATGCCCCGAAGGCTCACTCTTCGACGTGTTGAGGTACCATGGCCATCCTGGCCTTCCCCTGGATGACGCCGGGACGATGTTCCGTCAAATCGTCCGTGGCCTCAAATACCTGCACGAAGAGGCAAAGATAGTTCACGGAGACATCAAGCTGGAGAACATACTGCTCGACGAGATGGGCACATGCAGGATCGCAGACTTTGGGCTCGCCAAGCCGATCCCTCCTCCCGGAGGCGAGCCCGCGCCAGCGAAAGAGAGGGCGGTGGAACCACTCACAAGAAGCGAATCTGTATCTTCTAGTTCGAGCACCTTACCCCCTCATCTCCGTGGTCGTCGCCCCGCCCGACGCGCTTCATCCTATGTGCCATCACCCCCCGCTGACCCCACTTCAGCACTCGTGATCGCGCCCGGCTCGTTACCTTATGCTGCGCCCGAGCTTCTGGTACAGCGCGCGAGTCGCGCCCAGCCAGGCGCGATCCAGCATATCCCCAACCCTGCGCAGGACGTCTGGGCGCTCGGCTGTGTCCTGCACGCTCTCCTATACGGCCGGCTTCCGTTCGTCGATGCATACGAGCCGCGTCTGGTGGACAAGATCCTGGGCGGCCGATGGAGCCAGTCGCACTCGGGGAGCCGGTCGAAGTCACGCAGTCGTAGCAGGAGAGGAGGAGCTGCCGGGCGCTGGGGAACCGGTGCGCGAAGATCCCGGTCACGAGGGGCTGCCCTTCGAGGGAAAGACGATGTCCGAATCGGCACGGGGGCGAAGCGGGTTTTGAAGGGTTGTCTGGTGGAGGCCGAAAAGCGGTGGACAATTGCGCAGATCCACGAGGTGAGCAAGGGCACACCGAGTATTCGCCTACACCTAGGGCACGGGACTTACTCCACTTCAAATAGGTCGCCTGGAATGTCGGCTGGGGCGAGCACGAGATGGAGGAGGCGGAGATCATAGTCGAACAGCCCCTCGCAGGACAAGGTCGCACCCGTTTTACTCGAGAATCGGGCCGTGCATCTTCCCTCTCAGGCGATGAACAGGAAGACGACACCGCGAACGAACGCGGGTGGGAGACGGTGGACGAGGACGACCTGTCCGCACGGCCGCTGCCAGCTCGGAGCGGTCGTGAGTCGTCTTCGTCTTCGAGACGATCCCTGACTCTGTCGGTGAGCACTGCGACCAGCTCCCTGCCCACGCTCTCTCCCACGCGCGAGGGGGCGACAGCGGACCGACGAAACCTCTCGAGCGATTCTGGGAGATACGGCGACGTCATCCACGAGGGCGATGAAGGCGCCCCTCTCACCCCGATCGACGGCGAGGAGGAACTTTTAAAACCGCAGCTGTCTGGCCCAACTGGGCGAGTGGTGCTACCCACGAACAGTACCGGAGACTCAAAGCGAGTCAGCATGGCCCCGCTTGATCTCGACGTCGTCAGCGCTTCCGCCACCATTAACGACCTGGATTAAGGCCATCAAGCGTCTACTTTCTCCGCATTCATCACGTATCACGAAAAGGGCTTATTGGATTTGAATACCCCCCTCCCAAGACACACGAATCTTTCATCACGAATATGCAACCAAGTCTCTCATACTAGTCTGATGTCCATTTATGCCAAGACGACCTCTCGATGTTATATCTATACCACCATACCCTACATTTATGGCACGTACGGCGAGTCTTCTTCTGATGTACCCCTGGACGCTCCCTTGCCTTTGGGTGAATGTATCAAGTAGGCCTGGTATAAGGCGCAGTTATGGATTTACCCCCGTCTTTCGGGTCGTTCGCTTTCACTACCTCCGTTATTAACTTCCCTTGAATAATTCTCCTGGATGTCTTTGCTACAATACGTCCTCCTGCTCGGGTTGAGTGCACGTCGTCGATGAATCTGAACTGGGACGAGCGGAGCCGCCACCTCATGGTAACCGCATTGAGAGGAGTAGCACATGCTAAAGACCATAGCTGAATGAACCTCGGTAAAAAAAGTGCGTTTTATTCTGGTATTTGACCGCTGTGCCTGCGATGTATGTGGGGATTCTGTGGGGCCCCACTGCTGGGGGGATATCCTTATCGCCGAGAACCATCGGGGTGCAGTAGAGCTGGGACATGTGGCACCGCTCGCGGTGTAGTTGAACACCGAGGTTCCCGCGTGTGAGTGCGAAGTCTCTCCAGTCTACCCTTGTATAGGTTTGATCACGCGGGTTTCCATGCAGGACAATGGAAGGATCGTAAATGGGGACTGTGGGACTCACTGATAAGAGGTACCCGCAGGAGGACCCTTCCAGTTGGTGCGAAGCAATTAACTGAGACGGAAATCGTTGGTGAAGCTGTCCCCAAATCCAGCCGGTGTCTTGAAGGATGTGGACCCCCCACTACTCGCGCCTGTTGCGGCCTCTGGTTGAAAGCCGCAAGGGAGAGGCTGAACGGGACGTATTGGGGAGCAAAGCCGGTTTGGGGTACTGCCAGGTGTCCCCTAGATTTGCATGTGGCATTTTTTTGTGCGAAGATTATTCCCTTGGATACGGTTCTGCCTTTCACTTGTAAAGTTTTGCGTGACACACGCGAAGAGCCTTCAACCTGTGTGAAAAAGGTTATGCGGTGCGAATGCCAGAGATATAAACTTACGTAGGTCAATATGAAGTCGGCCCGCAAAGCCTTTCCAAAGTTAAGACCGTGAGGAAGTTCCGGCCGGGAAGTCCCAGCCAGGAAGAGAAGGCTACGTGATTGGTCTATAAACGGAGTGATCTTGCTTCGAATATCCTCTGCGCTGGGGCTTCTTCCGCTTCCAAAGAATAACCCTGCCAGTCACGGTAAATCGCTGGAGACAAAAAGCCAACTCTACATAACGTCTCCCGTTTCGGACTCCCGCGACCGCAGGGAACTAGTATAAATCAAATGCATCTCAGTTCGCCGTGCGTGAGCGCAGGGAGAGTGGCCGACCGATTCGTTCATGAATGTCCGAATCTGGGCCAGTTTGGAGGTAAATTTGTCCTAGTGCGACGTAGCCCCTCGATAAGGCATTGTCTTGGGTTGATCCTGAAGCCCAAGGTGACGGTGGAGAGCAAGCAGTGGGATTGATTGAAAGGGACTCCATCAAGAGACCATGGAACCCATTTATATACTGCTAAGGGGTACATGCAACATAATGGCAAAAAAGAGTTGTACTCTTGCTATTGCCCCAGTTCCCTATCGATACATACCACGATACATGGACCATAAAACATATACCTTACATCACGCAAAGGGAAACCTAGCTCGCACGTCTTCTCCACATACCTCGACAGCCCATTCAACCCTCTGTCTCTGTAGGTCGACCGTAGCGGTTCTGTAGCAGGTGGGTGGGTGTAAGGCGTTCACCCCAGGTTGTGAGTACCCGAGAATGTTAAGGAGAATTTCTTCTTCCATATCATTCACCCCACCAAGCACTGCTTTGAGTACATTCCCTGCCATGGTCTCCTCTCGTTCTCCGCTGCCTAATCGAAGGTCAGGCCAGATCGCTGATGATACATGGTGAACCGCAACCAGCCGGGCGAACCCTTTCGCACCGTGCCTTATTAGTGCCTTGAGATAGAACCCAACCATCTCTCCGTCTTCGCGTTTTCGCCTGTCCCAAGGCTCTCCAACACCACCCACACTCGGAGGTGATGGGAAATACAGCCATTCCATCACGTCTCCCGTCAAAACGTCCTCCACATCGACGCTCAAGCTCCGTACGACGTGGCCATACTCTCCCCAGAAGGCCCTCCTAAAGTCCCTCGGGTACTTCAGGCTCGTAGGAGGTAGGAGAAGAAGACCAAACGTAGGGTGGGCGAAGGAGATTGAGTCGTACAGCCCAAGGTAGTCAGTATAAAACTGGAAAAATGGTTGGTTGAGTGGTCCCAGGAAGGGAATGGCGACATCTTCCAGGGTGCTCTTGCTTGTGTGAACTCGTATCGTGTGAGAAGAGCGAAGGCGGAGAGGTTCCAACCAAGCGAGCATCAACCGCTCCACGATATCATCACGAAAGACCTCGCCTCCAACGACTTCGCCATTCTCCGGTGCACCGTTTTGTCCGTGTTCCAGCATGAAAACTTTCATGCACGTAAATAGGATTTCGTCCTTCGACATCTGCGTCGCTTCCTGGTCCTGAGAGGGATGAGATTGAAGAGCGAGCGTGAAAAGTAGAGTAGCGCGGACAACGTCAGCCTCACTGGCATCCCAGTCGGGTGGTAAACTCCTGAAGAAACTCCCCTCGGCATTCCCGCTCCGAAGTAAAATATTTAAAGGGGCGGAACACCAGTCACACCTCCGCGTAAGCATAGGAATCACGGATAATGAGTTGTATTGGGTTGAACGAGACCCTTCAGTGGTCAGGCCGGTCGAAATTGAAGGTAAGAACGACGGTTGCACTGAGAGAGCTGGCATCACAAGCGAAGAGGTGAGGGCAATTGACTGAGACGTGGGTCTAAACGGAGAGTAGTAATGTTCTTCGCCGGGCGAGAAAGCATAGCGGTACATGGGCATGAGTACTTGCACGACATCTGCTGCTGGTTCTTTCCAAATGTGTGATAAATTATCGACGGTTAAATTGGTTGTGTGGCGTGTTGAAGCTGGGAGGTTCGATATGGCGAGCTGAAGTGTAGAAATTGTGAGCCGAAGGAGTTGGGCGATGATGTCCAGTGCCAACGATTCGTCTCCAGGTACTAGACGAAGTAAGGCATCTAGAGCCAATTTCGTGTAAGACCGAGAAGTCAAAAAGACTAGGTTCAATAAGGAACCTAGAAGCGCTGTCCATGGCGGCTGGGTCTCCCAATGGCCATTCCAAATGGCCGCATTTCTGAGAATTTCCTCGAGTAACTTCTCTGGTGAAGTAGAGTCATCCCATAGAAGTGTAAATCGGCCATTGTTTGCTTCTCGCCCATCCATTTGGCCCCGTAGACTCCACCGCAGCTGAATTGCAGACTGCATGGCGTGTGCATCGGAGCGGAGAGATAGAGGGAAGTCCATGGTTTGGTCACAAGCAGCCTGTCTGACCCTGAGTAGAGCGCCTTGCAGGACCTCTCGCTCAAGGCCCTCAAAGTCCCGTCCAATACGGAGGACCCGTGCCATTTCTTGCTTCTCCTTGATGGCGTGACCGGCAGTATTAACTGTACAGCCATCAATCCAATTCGCACAAGCACTCCAAATCCTCGCCCATAGACGAACATCTGTCCAACTGCTCTCGAGCGCCCTTTTCCTGAGTCGTAGTACATCTTCCTTCCAACCCCACCCTATGACTTGAGACCAGAGAATATCGTGTTCTGGAGTCGTGCGGTGCGGATCAATGGCGCAGATGGTCCATATTTCGATGAGCTCTAACCACGGACCAGCTAGTATCTGTGCACCAGTATCATTCGTGGTGCCAGAGGTTATGAAGTTCGCAAGCTGAGCGAACGCTTCCCGCGCGTCGGTCGCAGCACGCGCGTACATTCCATATTTCCCAAGTAGAGCATAGAACTTCAGTACCTCTGCCACAGCAATATAGCCTGGGTACGCGAATGATGGGTGTAGAGGATTGGGGAATGTGACGATCACTCGGAGAACTGCATCTGCCGCGCCCACCTTGACTAAGCCTTGGGCGCACTTCCTCGCTTGCTTAACGATGAACTGTAGAAGTTTGATTCCATGCACCAGTACTTCATTCGCGTCATCTTCTGACATCTCTGCATCGAAGGACAAAATCATCCGTAGAACGCTTTCAACAAGTTCCGGTGTGTCGATTAAGTCCTGAGAGACGTCGGCAGATCGACTAGATAATAACCGCAAAATTTGCAAGAGCTGGATGATAGTTTCTCTTGGCAGTGGCGTCGACGAGCGATTGAGAGTCCAAGCGGCCGCAGCAAAGAATAGGTGGAGATCGACAGCTGCATCAACACTTGAAGGGGTGGATGGCCATCCCACGAGGCTCTCAAATACAAGTTCAATGCCGTTTGTTCGGACGGCTGCAGAGCTCCGTTCCGCGCAAGCCTCTATACCCACGATAACTGCATTCATTCGTATTCCCTCTTCAGCCTCTTCAGCGTGTCGGTGTCTTAGCCTAATCCTTCGCAGTGTGCGGGAGATGACCCCCAGCATTGCAGTCCTCTGCGCCGGCATGGTCGATCGCGATAATAAAAGCAGGTCGTCGAAGGTATAGCCCGCCGCGCGATCTGACTGAGCATGGTGGTGAAGTCCCAAGTGAGAGGGCAGCTCGCGAACGAGGTGCGTGGGTATGGGATTGCCTTGGAGGTCATAGCGTATTGACGTATTGGTGGCTGAGGAATCTGTTGGCCCAGTAGGCTTAGTCCACTCAAGCGTGGGGTTGTCGTTTGGTTCTTCGGGGAAGTACCATGCACGGATAGTATCTGTAGTGGTCTCCTCGTCTAAATCCATCGGGCTTGTTGTGATGCCGGACGGTGGTTCCGGAGATGAATTGAGTACGTGTGGCTGAAGAGCGGCGGAGGGTCCCGATTGCTGCCATTTTGGTCCAGTGATGGGTGGTGGCAATAGACCTAAAACGCGCCGGGGAGAGGAAGGCTGAGACTCGTAAACATAAACTTGATCGGGCCCCTCAGAGAAGCGAAGTTGCCGACCAGTCTTCTTAGGTGTTGAAGGGCCAGAGAGAATGCCCATGGGGATTTTTGGAGTGATAGGAGGTGAGTGGAGGCCTTGGAACAGTATTAGATCGAGGATCTGGGGAATCAGAAAAACCGAGACGTGACTCGGGAGCATGGAAAGCTAACTACGAAGTCCACTCACGAGGTGATGCCGGAATTACTGGTGTTGAGAGATCGAGATGAGGAGGTCGCTCGCGTTGCCTGGGGCTCCCCTCAAGGGATTCGGCTTCAGTTGGAGACGAAAGACCTATCACCACAGGGATGAGTGAATTTCCGTTAACGAGATCAGTCCTTACCTTCCCGCCGCGCTTTCGCCTTCTTGACCAGATCCACAAGCCCTCCACCAAACTGAGTCAGAAGTGCTTCTCGCTCTTGCTGCTTCTCCGCTTCAGTCATATTCGAGAATAGCTCGTCATTTTGCCGCTGCATTTGACCCCTCCAATCCCCATCTAAGCTCTCTGCCGCGACAGGGTTTTTTGGCTTGTTCCTAGCAGCGACTGGAGTGACACTAGGAACAGTTACAGGTGGCCTTGACTGCTCAACAAGGTCCATCTGGAAGGCTTGTTGCTCTTGAGCTCGGGCTTTGACAAACGCGCTGGGGGCTTTACTTCTGTGCCGTGCCACTGGGAACCCGGCGGTTGGAACGGCAAATCGGCCATTAAAAACAGGTCTGCTCCGAGTTCCGGAGCTTGATTTTCTTTCCTTGATCTCACCCAGGAGTTGAGACGCCATAACCGTGTGGGGGCGGGGTTCAAAGTTTGGGTATCCAAAGCTTGGACCCAGCGGCATCCGGCATTAATCGTAGGGAGGGAAAAACATTTACATATAAGGACTACCTTGGCGATAGTCCTTTCATACCGAATGCCGCTTCCCAAATGGCCACCTACTCTGCCCATGGAGCAGCTCAATTACCTTACACTTCAAGCGACCACTTATGCGTTGGCACATGGTCTCTTATACCTTCCTCCCACCAACCGTCAACCTCTTCCCCCGATTCCTGCGTCCGCGATACACGCCCCGTTCGCGCTTTTCCCAACACCCTTCCCGAAAGCTCTTTTCGAGCGAGCCCAACGACTTCAGCATATATATGATGTACTCTACGCGAGAGTCGCATCCGATGACGCCTTCCTTGACGAGATTCTTAGTGCCACTACGGCTGTGGGACGTGTCGATCAGTTCGTCGGCTCACTTTGGAGAATTTGGAAGCATCTACGAGATGGCGGGCTTCCCCAAGTAAGCGGTCATATCTCCGATCCCTTTGCGCCTTACTCAGCCCGATGTCAGCCATTACAATTGGGCATCTTCCGTTCAGATTATCTGATGCACCACGTT
>Ga0307513_10010221_pt1 | contig 11788 bp, 7 predicted proteins | sample 15_EM_MG_FD_202174 | JGI IMG/M metagenome (GOLD analysis project Ga0307513, IMG submission 202174) | Populus trichocarpa ectomycorrhiza microbial communities from riparian zone in the Pacific Northwest, United States - 15_EM | ecosystem: Host-associated > Plants > Roots > Unclassified | place... | reverse complement strand
GAAGCTGAGAAATTTGAAGGAGCAAACTAAGAATTTACCAAAATCTGAGCAATTGGTTTCTAGATCAAATAAAGGAATCACATCAACATCACCGGTGGTTTCTAGATATAAGCATAACCCATAGAACGGGTTGTTCTTCCACTTAGCAGATTCATTTATATCATAAAATAAATTATAATAAGAATGAAATCAAATTGGATTTGAAAATTCTCCAAAACTTGGCAATGCATGATGTGTAACAGACCCATAGAACGGGAGTGAGTTACAAATGACCCATAACTCTTGCCAACAATTTTAGTCTCAAGAAGGTATGGAGATTTTCCATGGATTCGACCTTGATGATTGTACATAAAATTTCTTTCTAATATAGTTCCAAATATGGCATCTTTCTGATTAATGAACAGGGCATCTATTGATACTACATATGAATGAACACTTCAATTTGTTGGTGGAAGAACCGTAAATCTCCCTATCTTAAGTTTATTACTAGACTTGTGCATGTCAATAGAGCCATCAGAATTTTGTTTAGTGTGGAAAATCCATTTACAACCCACAACATTTTGACTGGGATTGGAAGGTAGTAGTTCCCATGTTACATTCCGAACAAGAGCATTATATTCTTTATACATGGCCTGACGCCATTTTGGATCTCTTAGAGCTTGGGCTGATGTGGTGGGTTCAAGATCAAGAGGTTTGGATAATTGGGTGTGAAGATTTAGTTTTTGAAGAGGTTTGCAAATGTTATTTTTGGCCCTTGTTTGGGATGATTCGGTTGCGTTGCAGTTGGCAGGGGATTTGTGGCAGTAATTTGATGTGTTTGGTTTTGGGTATTGGCTGTGTTAACATGAGAAGTGTCAGGTACAGGGGCTGTAGTGTGTGATTGTTTAATTATTGGTGGTATCCAAGTAGAAAGTGTGGTTGATTCCGGTCGTGGAGCTTGTGTAAGAGAGGATTTAAAAGGAAAGACTGTTTCAACAAACCTGACATGTCTAGAAACAAAAATCTTTATTGTTGATGGATCATAGCAAAGAAAGGCACTTTGAGTTAGAGAGCATCCGAGAAAACGTCCAGTTTATGACAAGTATAGCTAGGGGCGAAGCCAAGGATAAAATAGAGAACCAAAAAACCTTGAGTTTTGAGTAATTAGGAGGAGTACCAAAAAAAATTTCGTAAGAGGAGAAGAGATTTAAAGTTTAAGTTGACATTCGTTTGATTAAGTAGACAGTTGTTGTAAACCTTCTATGTGAAAAATCATAAATTGACTAGTTTTATGTAAAATAAAAAAAATCATAACTCTTGATCGGATTATCAAAAAATTCTAAAAATTTGTGTGGAGCCTTCTAATATGATGGCTTAGCTTGGATTAAAATTTCAAAAGTTTTAGAGAAATTCGGAAATTTAATGAAAAATCACAATTTGACTAGTTTTACGTTATTGGATGTAATTTTCAATCTGACCATTAGATTGAGTTGATATTTTATGAGGAATTTTAAAAAATATATTGAATAAAATCTGGTTAAAATTTTAGGATAAACGGAGCTCGGTAGTACTAGCAAAAAAATAAGGACCATCAAATAGAAGTAAAAGGACTCAATAAGGGTAAAATGATTATTTGCCATTAAAAAATAAAACAAATCAGCTCTCCCTTCTTTTAATATGTTGCTAATTGGGCAAAAGCAGATTGGAAAAAGAAAGAACATAAAATAACAGAAAAGAAAGCGAGAGAAAGAGAGAAAAGTAAGGAAAAAATAAAAAAACAATTGAGAGAATAACCTTGTAAACTTGCAAAATTCAACTTAGTACCAACTTAGAAGTGTTGTCGATAACTTGGTACCAACAAAACTCTATCAATTTTTTTTTTAAATAATAATTTCATAATCTTAGATATATTATTCAATTCTTGACATTAATAAATAAATGTTTGGGATTTCATGATATTATAATTTGAGGTTATTACAGTTGTAGCAAAGGCATTAGACCAATGACTTAAAGGAATGGAAGCATGAGAGAGAAAGGTGAGACCAGTTTTAACAATGTGGAGATGACGTCGTTCTGAAAAGCCATTGTGTTCGGGAGTGTGAAGTGGAATAGTAAGATGAGATATACCATGAAGAGTGTTGTAACCTAATTTTGGCCATTTGGTTTTTAATTTAATTTTACGGGGTTTAAAATGTAAAATTAAAATATCAGAGATTTATTTCAATGAAAAGTGTGATTTGTCAGCTTGCGCAAAAACTAGGGACTATAATGTGTTTTTGTCATTCTATCCTTATCTTCAATATAATCCTTGTCTTCAAGATAATGATAGTTATCCGCTTTCAAATTTGATTCTTAATCAAATTCAAACTTTAAAAAAAAAATATGAGTTTGATTGAAACTTTGTTTTTCACACGTGAATGGACTTCCTCCAGCAAAAGGGAACTTCAACATCCCCTCACCGTAGGTTGTTGATCCACCCAACTAAATACAAACCCAGAGAAACCAGGACGAACAGAGAAAAGCCATAAAGAAGGGGAGAACCACAGACAGATAATACAAAAAAAACACAGACGAAAAATGAACAAACACAGATAATACAGAGAGAGACCCAGAGGAACAAGAACAGAGAGAGACAGAGGGAACGAGAGAAAACAAGCAGAGAAAAGCAAGAACAGAGGTGAAGTGAACGAAAAACAGAAGCATCGGGGAAGAAAGTAACATTGGTTAGCCAGCCCTCCATCACCATTGTCTTCGTCTTTAAGTAGCAGCTCCAGGTAAGTCTTTCTTTCTCTTTCCCCCGCTTTGCAGCTTCAATTCTTAATAATAATTGTAATAATAATAACAAAACAGCAAACGAAAGGCCTTTTGTCATGATATATATATATAAAAGAAATGGTTGCGGTGGCGAATCTAGAAGGTGACAGACCAGTAACAGTGACTCTGGATTAAGAGTCAAAGATGTTAATTACCTCAATGTCTAGGATTCAAAGCTTTGCAGAATCCACACACCAATTCAAAGATCTAACAAACCATCTTCATTTGCATCCATACTCCCAATAGCTCTTTCCACTCAGTATACGAATTTCATACAAAACTTTAACTATATCATTTCTGTAGGTTTCATGGTCTTATGTCCAGAGACCAGAGCCTGAAGAAAACTCGTCTGAGGTGTGTCATTGTTTTTCTGATGTTAATAAATTTTGAGGTTTTTTTTTCACTAGTCGTTGCTGCTGGATAAGTTAACATATAAGCTTTTCAATTAAAAAGCACAGAGGCAGTCATGCTTGACTGATAGAAGCCCAGAAGTTAGAACTTGAGCTGGTTTTAATTATTTCGAAAATTTCATATGGATTTGTATGGCCAGAACAAATATTTACGGCTGAAAACATGACCTGGGATGATGGTGCAAAAACAATTACATTATTATCATTCACTTTCTGAAGTTGAATGCCCTGATGACAAGCATTGCTATGGTTATTATACATGTGGCCTTGCTGTAAATATCTAACAATCTATGCTGTTATAAAACACATTACCATCAATTTTATTTTTTCCATTTAAAAACTCTCTTGAAACCATATTCTGTTAACACATGGTTTCTACTTATTTGATTTTCACGTGATCTGCTATTGTCATTCTGTCTTGGCACAAAGCATTTGAGTTTGTTGCTTCACTTGTCAAATATTTTCAACTCTTATCCTTTTATGTGTTCTATGCCATTAGGAATCATCGATGCTGAGAAGTGCACTCTTGGAGCATGGTAATCTCATACGATATGCTGGAAAACTGAAGACAGATTTCTTGGAGGCTGGATCGTTTTCTTCTGTCCCGCAATTCCTTTCAGACGCTTCATCAAATTCAACAAGACGTCTTTCAAATTCAGGCAAGATATTTTCATCTTTTATTCTTGTGAATATTATATTGGTCATCTGATAGTGTCTTGAGTTGTGGATTTACTATACCAAACCAGACTACAGATCATGTTTTAGTCATCAACAAACTAACAATTTGCTGTTTAAGATGCTTCACGAAAAATAAAAGCCATTGGGAAATAAGAGGTAAAAAAGTACCATCCATGTCTCTTTTCTTTCAAATAGAATTTCTAACTATTTTCGTGTGTTTTTATCACCAGGCTCAAAGCCTAAGAAGCAACCCAAGAGGGAAAGGACAGAAGAGGAGAAAACTTTCAGAAGAAAGGCAAGATACTTTCTAGTAGCACAAGTAGTTGCAGTTTTAGTCTTTCTATCCGTCATGAGCAGTAATGATTTTTCTGAGGTGGAGGTTGATGATGATGAAGATGAAGATGAAGATGAAGGCTTCAGTTATGACTGAAGAAGCATTCATTTTTTGACAAATTTGTATTTTCCTTGACAATTTTTTTCCTCATGACAATTCAGTCATGGAAATCACTGTGAGAAAGATAGTTTTCTTTTTACCTTTCATTCTTGTATTCCATGTAAAATTTTTGAAAAATAATCATCCAACAGTTGTAGGTTGTTAATTGTGAACATTTCCTTAAGCACAGTGATAGGTGGTTCAGAGAAGAAATTGTGGCCAAAGTAGATGGATTCTAGTAATGAAAATTCAGAAACTTTCCTTGCCGCAGGAAATAGCCCTTGTAGTTGTTGAATTTGAATCCACTGTAAAAAAATCACCCTATGAGCACTCATTCATTTTCATTGATTTACTTCCAATTCCTTCTTCTTGTTTCTGGTTCTTTGTTCACCTTTTTAAACAGCTATAAGAAACATTTGTTTATTGATTGCAACCAGTTCAGTTTTGAATATTGGAACAAAATATGATATGACTCGGCGATGCTATAACAAAATAGATGAAAAAAGATGTGTGAGCTTCCGTGTTTGATAGATTCAGGCAGTTTCCAATCCAAGATATTTCTAAGCATATCTGCTGTTCATCTTTGGTTAGCTTGCCAGCTAATAGATCACAAAGAAATATGCTAGCAGGAGCAGCAATTGCTCTACGCTACCTTTGTCAGTTAGGTTATAACATGTAATTATATCACTGATGCTTGCAAAATTAGCCACCGGGATATCCTAAATTATGTTCTAGGCCTGCTAGAACTCTGGAGCACTTGGCAATGGCATTCTCCCATTGCTTAACATATTCTGCATAACCCTCTCTGCAGAACCAGTAGCAAATTCAGTCAGTGAGCTCATTGCAACTGACATTCCTGCACAAAGTACCTTTATGGCAATTTCAGCCATTTTCTCTGTAGTCATTACATCTTCTACTTCATCAACCTCCACCATTTCCATGCTTCTGCCTCATTCAACTGACGACACTGCTCCAAATCTCTTTGAACCGATTGGGGTCCTGTGTGGATCGTCTCTTCGCTGCTGTGCATAGATAAATACATTGAAATTCGATTTTATAATCATGGCCTTGAAAACTAGGGACGCTCAGAATGCATCATTCAAAAAGTCATGCAGAAGATTTGAGATGTACCCTGACTTCTTGGTAGAGTTTCTTCTCCCGGGCATATAATCTGTCAAATGTTGATTGGTGACTACATGAGAACATGCAAGAAATCAAATTGGTGTTGCAAGAAAAAACCTTTTTTTTTAAATCAAAACCATGTGATTTTTATTTTTTCAAATTTATTTTTTGGGTCAATCCAGCTCGATTTTTTTTTTAAAAATGATGGGTAACTATATATGCTATGCCTGTTGTGTGACAAAGATTACCTTAGTTACATGTTTTGGAAGCGTAAGCGAAGTCGAGTTCCAAAAAACAATGCTCTAGACAAGACCTACCGCTTTTCTACCATCTCCCTCTTTCAAACCTCAACTTCCAAACCTAAAAAGAACATCAAACCCTGACTGAAAAGCTTTTGTCTCTGATAAAACAATGCAAATCCAAAATCCTATTAAAACAAATCCACACACAAATGCTTATATGCTCAATACCAAAGCCCAGTTTCCTTCTTTCCAAAATCATTGACCTCAAAGACTTGGCCTATGCATCCCTTGTTTTTAATCAACTAACCAAACCCAATATTTATGCCTTCAATGTCATGCTTCGTGGGTTACCTACCCCATGGAAAAAGTATGATTTTTGTGTTGAATTGGATTACAAGTTCAAGTCTTTAGACCTGAAAGCAAATAATTTTACATACCCTTTTTTGTTTATAGCGTGAGGGAATGTTTGGGGTCTTGTTCATGGAAAGATTGGTCATTGTCTGGTGTCTAAGGCTGGTTTGGATGGTGATGAGTATGTGAATCATTCTTTGATTACATTGTACGCAAGGTGTGGTGAAACGGGTTTTGCACGGAAGATGTTTGATGAAATGGGTGACAGAGAATTGGTGTCGTGGAATTCGATGATTTCGGGGTATTCTAAGATGGGTTTTGCTAAAGAGGCAATGGGGTTGTTTATGGAAATGAGGGAGGAGGGGTTTGAGCCAGATGAGATGACGATGATGAGTGTTCATGGGGCGTGTGGGGGTTTGGATTTGGGGAGATGGGTGGAGGGGCTTGTTTTGGAGAAGAAGATGGAGGTAAATTCGTATGTGGGGTCTGCTTTGATTGACATGTATGGTAACTGTGGGGATTTGATATCTGCGAGGAGGGTCTTTGATTCAATGCCAAACAAGGATGTTATCACCTGGAATGCCATTATCACAGGGTAATTAGATCGGTAAATTTTGCTGCACCTTTTCTGTTACAAACAAATCAGTTCTTTTTCTTGCAGTTTGTTGACATAAAATTGCCATAATTTAGCCATTTAGTATTGTGGTTGGATCATTCTCGGGAGATTGGGTTCCATGCTAAATGAATAATTTTGTTTTGTACAGTTGTGGTCTTCAACCTCCTTGACCCTGGGAATATCTCAAAATTAAGCATTATGCGGAGAGCAAGTTGGTACACTGATTGACCAAACTGGGAGGATCGGCTAAATTCTACACCATGCTTCATGCTTCACTGGATATTTTATTTCCAGATACCATATGTAATTGCTGTTACGTAGACCCTTCTGGGACAGTTACTGGCATCTAAAGTACTTTTTGTTGAGTTGAAAGGTTTTCTTGATACGTGTGAGAAGTCAGGGTGTGGATCTTCTTAACTCCCCAATTGCTGAGAATTCTCTAAGTGCTCACAAGCTTATATACAAACAGTGAAATAAATTTAATTGATATTTGTGTCCCTTTGATATGAAATATTTTTGGATGTGTTATAAATTTGAATTTATTATCCGTAAAAATCAAGTAATAATGTAATATATAAGGTATGAAGATTATGAGAAGTAAAACTCGTGGAATTGAAAAGCCCTCACTATATAAAAACCCACAAAACTGATTCGAACTGAAAATACTTGCCGAATTAACTAATGAAGAAATTTAATTATTATATCACATAGAAGCTAAAAAGAAAAATAAAACACAAATCAAAATTAATACAACATCACTAAGATTGCCTTTAAACTTGTTGAAATCTTAAAACTAGAATACACAAGAAAACACCAAGTCTTAGTACCATCTAGGCTATGAAAATCTAAACTTGGATAAAATGGGAAGATTTTCCACCAAAAAATAATAGCAATTGTTGATGTTCACCTCAATAAAGTGAAACCAAGCACGTCGCCAATATGGATTTATGTGCAGAACTGCACATATCACCACCAGCACCATGATGTATGCAACCCCAAAGCTCACATAAAAAACCTCCATATCCATGAAGCCACCATTATCTTCATTGTTTGATGAAGTTGGCATAGTTCCACCACATTTTTTAGGTAGCGGTTCTCCACAAAGAAAAGGGTTGTCCTTGTAGCAGCTCTCCTCAAACGTGGCAAATTGTGCAACTCTTGCAAGAGTCTTGCCAGACAAATTATTGTGAGCCACATTGAAAACTTCTAAAAAGAATAGTTCAATAAGTTGAGGTGGGATTTCTCCATCCAGTTTGTTGTAGGAAAGATCCAAGCTCTCTATTTCCTTTAATTTTGAAAATGTTGGTGGAATTGGTCCAGTCAAACTGTTGTGCGAAAGGTTCAATGCCTTGATCTTATTGAGGTTTCCAATCTCAGGAGGAATCTCTCATGTGAAATTGTTGCACGAGAAATCAATTCCTGTGAAGTATCGGATAATGCTGCCTATATAATAACGGGATACATTCTTCGTTGTAAACTCCAAAGATTGTTGTGACGAGGACAAATAATCATAGGAATTATATTGTCGTGGGAAAGGATGAGTAGCTATCATCCAAGAAAGGATGTTACCGGAAAGGTGGTTGTGAGATAGATCAATCAATGTTAATTGGTCCAAGCTACATAATTGATTTGGGATTTGACCTTCAAGATTGTTATAACTCAAAAGTAGAAATCTCAAGTTATATAACCTATCAATCCATTCTGGAATACTACCAGTTAAATTATTATGGGAAAGATCTAATGCGAATATCTCAGAGGAGTCACAAAATGCCATTGTGATCGGCCCTTGCAACTTATTTCTAGACAAATAAACATGTCTTAATTTTGAAGAAGCGTTGAATCTAGGTGGTAAACGACCAAAGAAATTGTTCCTTGATAAGTCCAACAATTCAAGAGAAGGCATATTCCATATCCATATAGGGATCTTCCCTTGCAAACTGTTGTTGGATAGGTCTAACACTTGCAGCGAACTAATGTTACCCAACGAGAAAGGAATGCTTCCATTGAAACCATTATCAGACATCAACAAAACTTCTAACCCTGGCAAACGAGCTCCGATTTCTGAAGGGATTTGGCCTTGGAAGTGATTCATGGATATACTTAGGAATGACAAATTCACATGAGAATTCTTTGGCAAGTAGAATGGACCCGAAAGAGAACAGTTTTCTAAATGAAGTTCTTGTAGGTATGTGTTGTTCTCAATCAACCAATTTGGAAACTCTCTCTTTATTTGGATGTTTGTAAGATCCATATATTGTAGGTTCACTTGATGGTAAAGGAACTTGAAAAATGCTCTCGCACCTTGTCCATGACTGTTTAAATAGAGGGACTCTAACTGGAACTTTGGGCTCAGATTATAATCATATTTTTCTGTGAATATTTCATTACCTGATCCATCAAAATGCTTGAGTTTTGAAAGGTTGTATAATGGGCTCCATGATAAAGGGATCTTCAAGTGATTGGAAGAGAGATCTAGATGTTGAAGGTAAGTCAAATTTGCCAGACACGGAGGCAAGAAACCACTGAGATTATTGTGATACATATGTAGCTCTTGGAGATTATTTAAGTCACATAAGCCTGATCACATTATAATTTTGAAAACAGATTTAAAACTCTGAGTTTCTAATGGAAAATATATAACATAAAGAGAGAGAGAGAGAGAGAGAGAGAATAAAAGTTATCAATCTTACCGATGGTTTGTAAGATACTGTTATTATTAAGAGTATTGGAACTTAAATTTAAGAATTTCAAGTTCTTGAGATGAAGGAAGCCTGCCACAATCAAGAAATTATATTAACATAGAAACAATTAAAATTATAAAGGAAATGAAAGAGTTAAAAAGAAGTAGCTTGTAAAATGATTCGATTTCTAAATTTGGAATTTAATTCTCTTTTAATAGTCAATTTGCTCTAGTAAGCAAATTGCTAATAAGTTGCTAGTTTTGGTGGTGGGCGTCACGTGGTTCTAGTCAATTATTGGTTGGGTAGTGTATTTTTTATGTTTTTTTTTCTTATGTTTCTCGAGTTTTTTTATTTAATTGACTCATAATTAGTTACTTTTTTTTTAATTTTCCATATTAATATTAAAAAAGAAAGGCTATACAAATAAAATAAAAGTTCAAGTTTAAAATATTATAATTTCATCAACCTATATCACACTATTATTTTTTTCATAATTGTTTTTTTAGAAAAAGCCATATTTTTTAAAAATGTAAGGAAATCACAAGTGAAACTATCAAAACTGATATTCTTAATTCCATATATTTGTTTTTAGAAAATGCTTTATTGACAAGATGTTTCTTTGGTAGAATTAAAGATGGTCTTAATTCCAGTCAGTTAATTATTTTATCAGCTAAGGAAAATGGGTTATATATTCTTTATCTACCTTAAATTGATATTCTTTAGAGAAAATAAATTTCTTCACAACATTAATTAGTGTTATTAACATTCTTCCTTAATTCTTTCTCTTTCTACATATTGATATGACTTGGACCGTTGTCTCTCTCTAGATTGCTTTTTATATGTCATAGTAAATTTAGAAAATAATATTCTTTATTTTATAATTTCATATTTTGTAATCTATCAATATTTTCAAGATATTTAAAGCACTCAAGTTGTCTTTTTTTATGGTTTTGAAAATAATAATATCTTATAATATCAATCTATCAGTGTAAATTATTTTGATTGGTCCACATATAAAAAGATAAAAAAAAAAAAGTCCACGTATATATAAACAAAATCTCCCATGATTTCTTTGTTCAACTCTCCTAAGAGGTTATTATATACAATAATTCCTTACTAATGAATTATGGCTAAAACAAACTAAACAATGGAAACTAAAAAATGGGAAGGGAAATGTAGAAATTGTAGAGTCCAATTAAAAGAAGGATTTTTGATATGTCTGATAAAAAACCAAAAAGAAAAACATCATTGTTAATTTATTCCCCTCCTAAAAATAGCACTCTCAATATAAGAAGTTACTTTTTCATTAAAGAAATTTTTTTTTTAATATTATCATTGTGTTTACATTACACTGAAATGGTGCTGAGAGAGGACCAAAATTAAATTGAAATATTGTTAATATTAAATGGATGGTAGACTTTTAGAATATTAAAAATTTCATTTGAGTTAATTTCTAAACTTGAGATTTAATTGTCTCTCCAAGACTTATTTAGCGGGTTGCTAAAACATAAAAGATGAATTCTATACAGATACATCTAATTGTAGCGGGCATAAAAAAAAATAGAATGGTTAATTTACCTCCAGAAGGTACACTGCTGCTGAGAGCAGACAATGACAGATTTTTTAGAGAACGTAGTGCTCCAAGGCTTTGAAGGGAGTGTTCATCTATAGAACACTGGTCCAGATACAAACTTTCCAATGAGCTTAAATTTCACAACTCTGTTTGTTCAAAAATAGCAAATTGAATTTTTGAATTAATCCCAAATATATAAACATCACTATATGTAAAATATATAACTTACCATCACCTAATTTTCTTCCTGTAAAATCATTGTGGTGTAGAAAAAGTGTCGTGAGGTTTGGGAATGCTCCTAATGATTGCAGTAACTGGGACATATTTCCATAGGTTGTGATATTTCCTAGATATAGAGTATTCAAGCTACTTGGACTTGCAAGTTAGTTAGGGAAGAGATGTATAATTAATATTGTATGGATATTATCTTCATTATGCTACCAGCCAGGTAGGTAATGTGAATGTATTGCTAATTACCTCTTGAGACTACCAATTTGCTAATATTGTTGCCGCCCAAACCCAAGTGCTTCAAGCTGCTCAAGGATTCTTGATATTTATCAAAAAATAAATTAATTAATTAACTACAAAATATAAATTGTGTTTTTTAAAATTAAATTTAATAGATAATTGTGTCGCACGTCAAAAAATCCGCGCGGTGTCGGCTGGCGATTTTTATCGTCTCGTTGTTGTTTGCTTGAATTTGGTTCGTTGGAGTCGCCACCTAGTAATTCATTGAGGGCTACTAGGAAACCTGATGTACTGGTCTTATCAGAGATTTGCGGGTAAGGGACTGGTTGTGGTTAGGGAAGGTATTAGCACCCCTAACACACCCTACCTAGGTAAGCTGCTTTGTGTTCTGATGTGATTTGAAAATTTAAAATATTAATTA
>Ga0307513_10010220_pt1 | contig 11788 bp, 13 predicted proteins | sample 15_EM_MG_FD_202174 | JGI IMG/M metagenome (GOLD analysis project Ga0307513, IMG submission 202174) | Populus trichocarpa ectomycorrhiza microbial communities from riparian zone in the Pacific Northwest, United States - 15_EM | ecosystem: Host-associated > Plants > Roots > Unclassified | place... | reverse complement strand
CACGTCCGATAACGCTCGCGTTGCAGTAGCAGTTGTCGAGGAAATGAGAGAACTGGAAACAAGATAGCAGGATCAGCCCTGTCGCATTGACGAGCGCAAGCAAGAAGGAGATTTTGCGGAGGGCGATGGCGATGAAAGCGGTGAAGCTGTTGGCGGTGGGGGGTCCCTCGTTGCGAGTTTCTGAGATGTGGGTAAGGAGTGTTGAGATGTTGGTGAAAAGCAAGATCAGGAGTGCTATCCCTCCGTAGAGAAGGTATCCCAGAGAGCGACACCCCAAGCCAACCGTAGGAGTGAACACCGTGATTATGATGGCAGCGGCGGTTATTCCACACTGGAGAAAGACGGCAAAAATCGACGCTATGAGCATCGAGTTGAGCGCGCCCGGGGGGAACACCCCAGTGGATTGGACCTGCTGAGAATCAATGAGACAACCTCCGATATCAGACATTTCTCGAGAGACCCACCTTGTGTTCCCCATTATTGAGATTTCCCAAGGCCTTCAAGACGTCATCTACGAAGACGAGATATCCCATGATCCTGAAATGATTGAACATCGCCCCGAGTCGAAACTCATCGTGATTGAGCGATTCGGTCCGTTCCTTATGGATGAAGAGCCTATCCTTGTCGGGCGGGTCTGTCGAGCTCTGGGCAGTCGGATGTTCGGTAGCGGAGCGAGTCACGCTAACGATATTTTGGCTTGCAGCCGAGTTCGCGCTGGCGGCGAGGGATTGCAAGGAGAAAGTGGATTGGTGGTGGATGCCAGGAATAGGAGGGGGGCTAGGTTCCGGCTCGGGTTCCTGTCGGGTGGGCTTGGGGCCATCCCGGATCGACTCGATCTTCACCTTCTCGTGCTCTTTGTCAACTTCAGGAACAGGGTTGACGATAGGCTGCTTAGGGACTTTTGAGCTCGACTCTCCCTTCACCCCGTACTCTCCAGAGGCTTCGGGGGCGTGGCCGGTGGCGGCTTTCCTGGGTCCTTTCTGGCCCGGGATCTGCCTCAGAAGTCCAGTACCATTGGTCCTTGCAGGATTGTACACCGTGCTTGCTTGGTGGGTGACCCTCCTGGTGGCTTTCTCCTTTATCTTCCCATTCGCAGAATCGATAGCAGACTGTAATTCACCGCAGGTGAAGGTTGGAACCCAAAACCAGCCAATAACCAAACACAGCAACCACAACCAGAGGGTGCTGGCCGCATGACCCTCGGACGCATCGTCGGCGGGGCCACCGAGGGAGACAAAGGAACCGACGAGGGTGAAGACGAATACGATGGCGACCCATGCAATAAACCAGCCTGTTGGGACGGACCAGGTGTCCCTTCGGTTTAGACGGTCGAGGATCTCCTGTCTCCACTGGTCGCTGGTCGACATGAGAGCAGTAATGTGTGCCTCTTTGGTGAGCTTGAGAGGGACCTGCTGAAGGTATATCAACGCCCTCGCCACGGCATTCTCGCCTCCGTCATCGATGCGTTGCGCCCTGCGGTAAACTAATCGAGCGTTCACGGTGGTGAGAACGAGGGAGTATGCAGCCAGAGCAGGGGAACCCACGCTCATGACAACTAATCGTACGTTAAAATGTGTTCGGGTGAGCAACAGGACCAGGGATAGAGGAGGAAGAAAACTAACCAGAGATAAAGCCATCTGTATAACTCCCAGAACCAAAAGGAAGCTGGCCGATGAGGATCAACCAGGGAAGAAGCAACAAGGCAAACAATTGTGTGAACTCCCTCCAACTGAAACCCTCAGAACCAGACTCGCATCGGGCCATACAGGCACCGTAGGTGAGTCCGACTGCCTTCACAGGGCTTGTTGGCCGACCTCTGGAGTCAACACCCCCGGTTCCGTTAAGGTCGTTCCTGAAATCCTCCATACATTGTACGAAGTTGGCCGCCGCGACGAGAGAAGAAAAGAGCAGGAAAAGCAACAAGGTACGAGTGGGGGTCGGATACATGTCGTCGAGAGGGGGAACCGGGGGGGGGATGTCACGATTGGAACGAGCACGTCCTTTAGTATTTATTCGGGTCTGAGCGGGGTGGGGAAGGCTGAGATGCGCATACCAGTGTCAATCAACATTCCTGGAGCAGGTGTGGATCCAGAGCGAGAATAAGCACGTCTGCCTGCGTGGCGAGTGAATATGGGGTGGGCGTCATGGAAGATACCGAACCAACCAGTGCATAGGATCCGGTGTCATCAGGAACGTACATAAATATCTGGCCGCTGATGGGACACCTATGACAGCCAGCGGTATGAATAAAAGGAGGAAGGAAGGACGGGAAGCGATTCAAGATTGGATGACTTTCCGTACCACCGGATAATATTATTTCCGTCGTAGAAGGGTACGTCCGTGCTGCCCGCCACCTGGCATGATTGATGGGGCCCTAGGGTCCTAAAAATTCCCTTAAAAAGGTACTAGATATTCGTTTATTCGAGGATAAAACCTTACGAGTAGTCATCCACTAGCCACAAGATATCGATGTCCTCTGAAGAGCATTCCGCCAATGAAGACAGGCTGCGGCCACGGCCCATTTGCACGGCCACACCACGAGGCCTCGGCGGCGGCGGTCGTACTATGTAAATGGGAGCGGTGCTGGTGACGGGACATCAGGTCCTGTGATGAATGGAAGCAGCTGCCGGATTATCCAGTATGCGTATTGGTATCACATGTACGAATCCTAGCCGCAAGGGTGCAAGTCACGGATCGCGCTCTCCATTAGCACGGAATCCTCAATCGGCTCGTAATCGATGGGATTTTCCACGCCTCTTCTCGTGATCTTTCGTGAAGGCAAGGCGACAGAAACGGGGGCAGCGTCGCGGAGCTTGGTCGCAATTGGACGAATGGGGACCGATGTCGGGTGGAAGGACAGGCAGAAAAAATATTCTACAAATCATCAATATTCCCTGGTAAAGTGCTCGAAAGCCAAAGAGAACCCATGTACATAATCACACTACCTGCAGAAATTACAACAGCCGCAATGCGGGAATTTCTCATCGCAGTGGTCGAACCCTCATACACAATGATCATGTATGACTCCACACCACGACCGATAACGCTGGCGTTACAGTAGCAATTGTCGAGGAAATGGGAAAACTGGAAACAAGATATTAAGATCAACCCCGCTGTATTGACGAATGCGAGCAAGAGGCAGGTACGGTGGAGGATCCGGACGGTGAAACCTGTGACACGTCTGACAATGGGGGGGCTTTCGCCGCGAGTTTCCGCAATGCGGGCGAAGATCGTTGAGATAATAGTGAGGAACAAGATCAGGACAGAAACCCCTGCGTAGACGATGTATCCCAGCGAACGACAGCCTAAACCAACCCTGGGGGTGAGGGCTACAATTATTGTGGCCGCGGCGGCGGTTCCACACTGGAGAACGAGGGCGAGAATCGTCGCCTTGAACATCGAAGGGAACACACCCGGAGGGAACACAGTTATGGGTTGAAAAGTAGGGTACTCGGATATTGGCCTCTTCTGTGAGAATCATTGAGACAACCTCCAGCATTAGACAGTTCTTTGAAAGACCCACCTCTTCTTTCCCATGAGCGAGTTTATTCAAGGCACTCACAACGTCATCCACGAGGGTGAGATATCCCATGACCCTGGAATAGTTGAAAGTCGCCGCGAGTCGAAATTCGTCACGATTGAGCGAATGGGATGGATCCTTGGAGATGAGGAGCCTATCCCTGTCGGGCCTGATCGAGCTCTGGGCGATCGAGTATCCGGCGGCGGAACGGGCCACACTGACGATACTTTGGGTTCTGACCGGGTCCGCGCTGGCACTGTGCCAATCATAACCGTGGTGACTTTCGGGGGACAATTGAAAGGAGACGGCGGATGGATTGTGGGAGGGATTGGAGAAGGAGTCAGATTTCGGCCTGGCTCCTTGCCCGGCGGGCCTGGTATCCCCCTGGTTCGACTCGATCTTCACCTTCTCGTACTCTTTGTCAACTTCAGGAACTGGATCGGTGACATCTTTTCTGGGTCCTTTCAAGACCGTCATCCGCCTCGGAAGCCTGGTGATCCCGGCCCTCGTATCGCTGACCACCCTGTTCGCTCCTTTTTTGATCCACTTGGCCGCTTTCCCCGCCGCCTTCTGATTCGCCAAACCGATAGCAGACCTCAATTCGCCGCAGGTGAAGGTTGGAACCCAAGACCAGCCGATAACCAAACACAACAACCATAACCAGAGGGTGCTGGCCGCATGACCCTCAGATGCGTCGTCGGTGGAACCGTCAAGGGAGACAAAGGAGTCGACGAGGTTAAATATGAATATGACGGCCACCCATCCGACGAATGAGCTTGTTGTGATGGACCAGGCGTGCCTTCGGTTTAGACGGTCGAGGATCTCCTGTCTCCACTGGTCGCCGGTCGACATGAAAGCAAGAAGACGTTCATCTCTGGTGAGCCCGAGAGGGACCTGCTGAAGGGATACCAGCGCTCTCGCCACGGCACCCTTGCTTCCGTGCTCGATGCGTTGCGCCCTGCGATAAACTAATCGGGCATTCAGGGCGGTGAGCATGAGGGAGTATGCGGCCAGGGCGGGGGATCCCACGCTTATGACAACTGATCGCGTGTCAAAATGTGCACAGGTGAGCAATAGGACCGGTGATAAAGAGGGAAGCAAACTGACCAGAGACAAGGTCATCTTTACGGTTCCCAGAACCGAGGGGGAGCTGGCTGACGAGAGCCAACCAGGGAAGAAGCCACGATGAAAATGACCGCATGAACTCCTCCCAACTGAAACTCTCCGCATCTGATCCACATAGGGCCGTGCAGGCCGTGTAGGTGAGTCCGACCGCATTCGCGGGGTTGGTTGGTTGGCCTCGAAAATCAACGCCCCCGGTCCTGTTAGGGTCGTTTCTGAAATCCTCCAAGCATTGTGTGAAGTTGGCCGCCGTGACGAGAGAAGAAAAGAACAGGAGAAGCAACAAGATACGGGTGGGAACCGGGCGCATGCCGGCGAGAGAGGGGAACCGGCGGGATAGTACGATTGGAACGAGGATATCCCCTAGTATTTATCCGGACCTGGGCGGGGTGGGGAAGGCTGAAGTGCACATACGAGTGTCAATCAACATTCATGGATTCAGAGTGAGGACAAGCACGCCTGCCTGACGTGGCTAGTGAATATGGGTGGGCGCCATGGGAGATACCGAACCAACCGGAACACAGGATCCGGGGTCATGAGCAACGTAAGTATCCGGGTGTTGATGGGACACCAATGACAGCCAGCGGCATGAATGAAGGACGGTGGGACGGGAAGGACATTGCCGCCATGTGATGGACATCCCTCCGCAAACGGATGTCACAGTGGAATGGCTCGTTTTTTTATCTCCCCCTCGATTCCACCCTCCATAAACCTCCCCGCCCAAACTTCAAGAATCATCTTTCTTGCTGCCAACGGATGACGGCGAGGTCCCGACCTCTTTCCAAGTGAGAGAAGGCGGTTACACAGGGTTCAAGTTTCGCCTGTCCGCACTCTGCCTGTCGTACGTGTTTGGAGTACCCTCAAACGCTAGCTCTCAATAACCGAGCCTCGAATCTCCAATAGTATCGGGGAAGTGAAGGGGATAGCCACTGTCAGCATCGGAAGCGCTAGTATGGTATCCCCGAACCAGCTGACAGCGGTGGGAGATCGAGTTATTCGAGCAACGAGAATGTTTGGGTGGGATATGGTCTGTCCTACGGTTTTGACCCGCCCTGGCATAATTGACCGTCGCGTTTGCTAACATAGGCTACAAGATGACAGTTCAGCCCGGTATCCAAATCTCCCAGAAACACCGCTGCACCCACCCCTGCTTCGACAAGTGAATCCCTCCATCCCCTATGGCCGCTCACGGAATGCTGATAATCGCCTTCACCCGATTACCGTGACATACCCTGGGTTCAACCTTCCCGCCATATACCCATCCCACGATTGCGCACACGCCTACCGCCACAACTTCACCGCCCGTTTCAACTCACCCCTTAAATCCGTTTAACTCACTCGTCACGATCGGAATACTGGGTCGGAAATACTTCAAATGGTCTCCGGGAACTCGTAATCCAAACCAAACCTAAGAAGATCCAGCCCACAACACGCGACGCGAAGTATTTTGGTTACTTGGTCGCGGCGATCAGACACTATCACTACCCCAAGTTCCTGTCGTGAGCGACCGGTGAATCGATGATGATGCGGAAGAGTGGTTGTGGAATTGGAAGGCCAGTAGGACCATGCACTTGACTTATTTCCGGGAACCAGAAGAATACGGCGGGAAGATCAACCTCAACGGGCAGGTCTTCACGCTGGGAAAGCTTGCCTTCACCTCCATGATCTCCGTGGTCGGCTGTCGGTAACACTCTTCGTGTCTACCACTCCTCTGGTTGTACAAGGCGTGCACCACCGCGGGAGGTTCATCGTATATATATACGAGGCACAAACTTGGAACGAAGGGTTTCACCCCTCCATCCGCGCAGTTCGAAAGGTTCCGACCTCGAAACCGTCATTCTCACAGCAGGATACATCACCGTTCCCCTTCCCTGGACCTTGGAGGATCTGAAGAAGAGGAGAGATGTTGGTGTTGCGAAGGATTTGGAAAGATATTGAGAGTCGGGGTAAGAAGCCAGTGAAACGATGGTTGGATGGAGTAGATAGTGAAGAGGAATGGGTTAATATGATCCTAACGTTGACCGAAGACACTACGTAACCTACATGATAGAACGGCAAGTGGGAATGTGTGAGGGGAAGGAGTAGGAGAAAACTACGGGCACAGCAGAGGAACCGCACACACGAACGTCGGGTTACGCCCTGTGACTATCCACAGGAGATTGTTAGATTAAAATAGATCCCCGATGACAGAGACTCACGAGTTAACGCGTCAGTCGCTTCCCTATCTACCTCCGACAATATCTCCTTGAGTTGCCCATATTGATGCTGCCTGCGAAGGAAACCATCTTCTTCAAGACCCGGCTTATACCGTCGGATATGTTCTAACCCCAGGCCTAACTCCCCTAGGATACGATCCAGGCGCTGGAGAAGATCCTTCCGATGATAGCCCATCCTTTCCCCACTGAAATCCTCCCGAATCGAAACACACATCTCATCAAAACCTTCCGGCATCAAAAAGTCCCACTCCGACCAGATAAGCAATAGGTACGATGTGAGGGTTTCGACGTCTTCGAGTGCTTGAACCATTTTGAAAACTGGTTTGTGGGACCCCCAAAAACGTCCTGTACAAACAGGAGGGAGGCTAGGGCGCATGTTCAGCCACTGCCACAAGTCAGGTGGTATGGGTCGTGGCTCCCAACACGCGATCTGCAACAACGCATCGACGACACTCTGACCGATATCGTCGGCGTACGGAACTGCAGAAATCGCTCTCGCCCATAGTTGAATTAGGTCTCCGTTTTTAAGTTGCCACCAGGGAATGTGAGGTGATACCAGTATCATGGTCCGCTTCTGGAAATTTGGGGTCTCTTCGTCGAGAAATGCGGAAAGAAGCGGTTCGGTGCAGTGCCACATGAATCCACTCCGATCTGAAGCCCTGGCAACATGGAAGAACATATCAAACATATGCTGCCGCCCTTCTCGCTCCAACCAGACCATGTGCGAAAAGAGAGCAGTGATTGCCTTGCGCTTGGAATAAATCAAACGCGGGTCGGCGGGTTTGAGCATGTCTTTGAGTTTCTGAACGATCAGCCTTGAAACCTGCTCTAGTCGGGGACTGGACCCGGGTCAGAGAGATTCGCATACATCATGTCCCGACGTACCTCTCATCCAAAGCGGTCACATCGGTGTTGAACCTATAACAGCCCAGGTCGATCGCAACAATTGACAGGCAAGCGGTGATGAGTGGAGCCGGAGGCGGGGTGGCCTGAGATAGGGAGTGGAGTACGAAACGGAGAATCCGACGAGGGACCTTTGAGTCCGGTGACACCCTTGGGCGTACAATCTGGACCAAGGCGTTTGCGAAGAATACATGCTCTGGAGGACGGGGTCTATAGTCCACCCAATTGGGCCAAGATCCTTGACCCTTGGTGAGCAGCATATGAATCACACACATTGTGTGGGGGCACAGCCGGCCCTCGAATTTGGCATTGGATGGGATAACCGAAACATAACGGCCAATTATGTCATGATCGACCATCGCCTGTCGATCCAGAACAGAGAGTGCGCGCAGCAAACATATGGAGGCGGCCCTTGCGGCCCGTTCTGATCCTAGACATTCAGTCACCCGATCGTCATTCACCTCGATGCATCTAAGGAGCGCATCCAAGTAAATAACAGCAAGTCCGGGGTCGGAGAGGTGGACTCTATCGGAGAGGTCAAGAATTCGATGGAGTATGCTGCGCGTCTCCCCCTGGAACCGGTGGAACTCGTCAACCAACTCCAGCCGGGTTGCCCACAAGAACAATGTAGTAACCACCTGACGGTCGGAATCATCGGTACGACGAGGATTCCTGTCAATCCGTCGAAGTTGTGAAGATATTTCAGACACGATTTCCGCAAGAGATGCACTAACGAGGGGTGAGAATGATAAACCACACAGTTGCGTCACACGTACATACCTCTTGTCCAGGCTCATGACACGATCTTTGGGCGGGTTGTACCCCAAGTCAATCGCGATAATCAGCAAGCAGTCGGCAATGACCGACACTGGAGGCTCGGGGTCTTGTAGTAGAGAGTGAAGGGAGAAACGGAGTATCCAGTGGACGACACGATTCCAGCGCTCTAAACCAAACTTTTGGTACCAGGCAATCTTGACCAGATTGTGCACGAGTGAAAGGTTCTCTGGGGTGGAAGGATCGGCGATGTTCCAGTCTGGGCCACTGGGAGGGGCACCGGTGATCAAGCCGTGGATCACAGCGATTGTAGGGTAGAAAGGGAGACCGCGTAGGTCAACTGTGCGTAGAAAGCCCCTCTTATACCGCTGAGACACATCTCTCAGTATGTTCGATGCTGGCTCCATGATCAACATATGAGAGACGGCACCCAGAAGGCACGTGGCAGCCATTTCCGCGAGCTGTTCCGATCCCCGCGTTGCGACCACCAGGCCATCGTCCATAATGCTGACACAACCGATGAGCATATTGAAGCAATCGGCAACGATTACGTCCTCGAGTCCAGGGAGCGTGAGAATTGACCCAAGAAATTTGAAGGTCAACTCGTTGATGTACCTGTCCAATGATGTCTGCAGCATCCAAGAGATGCAGCGGAAGTCCAGAGCGGTGACCTCCCAACCCGACGTCTGTTCTGAATCAGGTCGCATCTCGGGGTCTTGGGACGTAGAGCGTTTGGTCGTGAAGAACGCGGAGCGAACCGGAACTTTTGACCAAAGATAGCGGAGGATTTGAGCAACGGGGGTTTGATACGGACAGCTGACGAAAACTGCCCCTGCTACAACAATGAAGACGTAGAAGATGACGCCGAATACGGTGACGCCGAGGACGACGGAGGCGATGGTGGTGTTGATCCCCCAAAGGTATTGAGACAGAGCGCAGCCAAGCAACAAAAGCGCAACCTGCAGTATCAACGGTAACAACTCCATCACATGGTCGAAATACCAGGTGACGACACCATCGAGCTTCCGCTGCCGGTTCTGGCTACGTTCGATGGCTGACCCTCGCATGTCAACCGAGGCGTACCGGTTCAACCACTGCTTGCCGAGCATTGCGAGGAAAGCGGAGAACAGGGAAGTGACGAGACTTGCGTAGAGGAGGACTTGGACTTGGACAATGGAGAGGGGGGGACCTGACCACTGTGGGACTGTAGGAACCTCGTCACCGAAAGCAGTGTTGTTCAGCGTATGAATGAGGACGCGGAGGAGAGCGACGGCTTCATCGTTCGGGTCTCGCTGGAGTTGGGAGTGGACCTGGATGATGAACGCGGAGGTTACGGCGGAGAACAGACCGGCCTGTGACCTGAGTCAGCACATGTGCACCTGGACATCGCCCACAACATACAAATATCAACGTTGTGTTCAAATCCTCGTCGTATTTCTTCATGAACTCTCTATCGTATTCATCGGCTTCCTTTCGGTAATGTTTGTAGAACAGGGCACGAAAATCTTCCTGGCTAGATGGCAAATTCTGTCTCTGGCTTTATGGGGGCCTTCAACGGCGGATAGGTATCAGGACGTAGAACAGGGCTTACCCGAATGCCGACCGTTTATTCTGGCCCCCATCCACATTCCTCCCAGATTCTTCGCCGAGTCTCCCGCTGCATTTGAAGGTCAGGAGCATATAATGCTGAATGAAGCATAAGTTTCACCCCGCTCCATGCGTCTGTACGAAGTCATCTGACACTGTCAAATTCAAACTTTGAGGTTTGCTGGGTCTGGAGTCCACACATTAAATGAGGAAAACTGCAAGTGCGCAACACAACGCACTGTTTCATCCTCATACTCCTCCCAGTATTTATGGATGGCTCTGCTCCGGCGGCATTCACTGGTTCCTCTACAGTCTCTCGACTGGGTGTACGGTCGGAAGTCAGTAAAGGATATCAAAAAGCGACATAATGTCTCACCCGCCCAGGTTGGCCTCTAGATCCACCATGGCGACGGAGTGTACAAGAGGTTCTGGTGAGAGTAGGGGAAGGTGAAGGGGGATAGGGGGTGAAGAAGACAACTCTGCCGCCCGACAGACACCCTCCCCCAGATATCCATCAGGTGGGTGTCAACCACTGACATTGATGCATTCCGTGTGTCTAATTCAGCGCTCGTTCGGAAAGTGCAGACCCGCCTCGAACCGGAGCTACCTGATCAAACCGACCGGCCAATCGGAAATGAAGGGGCCAAAGGCTTTGGAAATGCGCGTCTTGTTTGCCGTAATAATCCAAGGGTGGATGCCATCGGTGACCGCCGCGCGTGAGCAATCGGGTTAGGTTTGCAACATGGTCGGGTCCTTTGCGGCGGCTGTATCGAATGTAGGAGCCTTCCGGGTGTAATGAGATGACCTGGCCCGCGAGAGTGATGTAAGTGTTTTGTGGACAAGCGTGCTTCAGACGTTCGGCAGATGAAGGGGGGGTAGGTCATGGTTGAGGATCCTGGCGAAGAGCTGAGGGATGATCGAAGCAAAGAAAGAAAGAAACCCACTGCTGATCATAAGGTCGGGTTACGGTCGGCTCCTGAATCCCTCTTTTCAGCCACTCATGAGACGAAATATGTTTTCAAGGTCACTTCTATCCTAGATGCCCAGATCTATCTACCTTAGGACCGAGCCCTAATAAATAAAAACAAGGGCCAAAACAACTGAGGGTGAAACGATCGACTACTGCATCCCACAACAAAGCCCTCATCCACCCATTGAGAGTAATCCTCCTAATCATTCCGCGCCAGGTGCGTCTCGAGTCGAATCGTTTCGGCCTGACTCGTTTCCTCTTCAGGAGCACTCGCGAACTGGAGACTGATTGACCTCAGGATCGTCGAAGGACCTCTCGGCAATGCAGCTCGTCTGAGGTTCAGTAAGACCCGACAACACACAATACTGTGTATAACTCGACTGAGACCAATCACGAGGTTCCCGAGCTCAGATTGCACGAAAGGTAAGCGGTCGTCAGATTCTGGATCATGCGGTTGCGCTTACCCCTGTCAGTAGCCAAGCAGTCATCGCAGAAAGAGACAGAACTGGATCCATCTGTTTAGCGCTGGGTCTCTGGATCGAAGGCGGCCCAGATTCCTTACCGAGTAACACAAGAAAGAAGCCGACACCTGACGGATCCATTGTTGGTCCTTGGTGAGAGAGAGATTGTGAGCGACTCACCGTCCCGATACACCACCCTCAGCAATGGAGCGCCTAGGAAAACTAGTGGGGGGAT
>Ga0307513_10010219_pt1 | contig 11789 bp, 8 predicted proteins | sample 15_EM_MG_FD_202174 | JGI IMG/M metagenome (GOLD analysis project Ga0307513, IMG submission 202174) | Populus trichocarpa ectomycorrhiza microbial communities from riparian zone in the Pacific Northwest, United States - 15_EM | ecosystem: Host-associated > Plants > Roots > Unclassified | place... | reverse complement strand
GTTGCCCTTTCGTCTTGTCGGTTGGCGCCCTGCTGGCTGGATTGCCGTCAGCCACGCGCGACATATGCGCGCCACCCGCCAAGGCTGGTGATGTCTTCCGCCCCCGTCAGGGCGCGCGGCTCGGCGACGAAGCCCTTGACGCTGCTGCCATCGGCCAGCGTCACCGTGCCGATGGCCAGCGGCGGCGGGACCTCGACGACGAAGCTGCCGAATTCGGCAACGCCCAACTCATAGACCTCGACCGCGATCGCGCCGCCGTCCTCGCTGTGCACGAGCGCCGGCTTGGGCGGCACGCTGTCGGCCATGGCGTATAGCCGGTAGCTGGACGCGGTCTCGAACGCCCCGACGAACCTGGCCTCGCGCGACGTGAGCTGCCAGTGGAGCGGCATGTCCTTGAGATGGGCGCCGACGACGGCGAGTTTTACGGTCTGCATTTTGGTCTCCAGATCGAGCGGGGGAGGGGAGGGAAGGTCGGCGGCCGAGAGCCAGGCATCCGCCGCGTCCAGCAGGGCGGTGTCGGTATCGGCCGGGCCGATCAGGGTGATGCCGAAACCGGTGGCGTTCGCGCGGCTCCCGGCGGGAATAGCGACCGCCGCCATGTCCAGCAGGTTCACGAAGTTGGTGTAGAAGCCGAGATTGCTGTTGAGTCCGACGGGCGCGGCCAGCAGTTCGGCAACACGATAGGTCGTGCCGGTCGTCGGGAAGGCCAGCATGTCGATGTCCGTCCACAGCGTGTCCGCGTGGCGCTTCAGCTTGGCGAGGCGATAGATGCCCTCGAACAGCGCGACGGCGCTGATCGTCAGGCCCGGTTCGACCACCTGACGCACGGTCGCATCGATGGCATCGGGATTGTCGGCGAGGATGCCCGCCATGGCGGCCGTCCGCTCGGCGACCCAGGGACCGCCGTAGAGAAGCTGCGCGGCCTCCTGGAGCGGGGCGAGATCGACGTCGACGATATCCGCCATCTGCGCGAGCGTTTCGATCGCACGATCGTAGAGATATTCGGATTCGAGGTCGCCGAACCACATGCGCTGATCGCGGCGCGGCACGCCGATGGTTTTCCGCCCGAGCGGCCGGTCGGCGAACTGCCTGCCGGCGAGCGGCCTGGAATAAGGGTCAGCGGGATCGAAACCGGCCACGACCCGGTCGACGAGCCGCGCGTCGGCGGTGTCGTCGGTGAACACGGTGATGCAGTCGAGCGTGCGGCAGGCCGGTACGAGGCCGCGATTGCTCCACCGCCCCTTGCTGGGCTTGAACCCGATCAGGTGCTGGAAGGCGGCCGGAACGCGACCCGAACCCGCAGTGTCGGTGCCGAGCGCGAAAGCGACCAGTCCCGCCGCCACCGCGACCGACGAGCCCGAGCTCGAGCCGCCGCTGACATAGGCCAAATTGTGGGCATTGCGCGGACTGCCATAGGGGCTGCGCGTGCCGTTGAGACCCGTGGCGAACTGATCGAGGTTGGTCTTGCCGACGCACAGCGCGCCGGCCGCCACCAGTCGCTCGACGACCGCGGCGGACGCGTCGGGCCGATAGGCGAAGGCCGGGCAGGCGGCGGTGGTCTCGAACCCGGCGACGTCGATATTGTCCTTCACCGCGAAGGGCACGCCGGCCAGCGGCAGGACCTCCCCGGCGGCCACGCGGGCGTCGACTGCACGCGCCGCCGCGACGAAGTCTTCCGGTGTCGCGCGGCTGATCCAGATCTGCGGCTGGATGGTATCATAGGCGGCGAGGCGGGCCAGCGTCTCCTCGGCCACCGCGGCGGCGCTGGTCTGTCCGGCATTGACGGCGGCGGCGATCTCGACCGCGGAGCGGCGATTCAGCACCGTCATGCGTGCCTCTTGAGCGCCAGCATCGGCGATCCGGGTTGCAGCGACTGCCGCTCTTGCGTGTAGAGCGCCGCGACCGTGCCCGCGCCCGGACTTTCCACCCGACATTCCATCTTCATCGCCTCGATGATTGCGATCGTCTCGCCGGCCTGCACCTCGTCGCCGACCGCGACGAGCAGCTTCCAGACGCTTCCGCCGAACGGGGCCTCGACCAGATCCGCCCCTTCGGGCAGGTCGACCGCGCCTGAGTCCACCGGCCCGCTCTCGGTGAGATCGGTGACGCGGTCGAACTCGCCGCGCCGCTGCCATTCATTGCGTTCCTCGTCGAACGCGGCCTGCCGCCGCGCCTCGAACGCGCCGATGGTCTCGGCATTGTCGGCCAGGAAGGCGCGATAATCGGCCAGGCGGAATTCGGAGTCCTCGATGCGGATCGAGCGCCGGCCGCTCGGGAAGTCCCGGCGCCACCCGGCAAGTTCATCGGCCGTCACCGGGTAGAAGCGGATCTGATCGAAGAAGCGCAGCAGCCACGGCTTGCCGTCGGTGAAGGCTTCGGTCTGGCGATGGGTGTTCCACACCTGGATGGTCCGGCCGAACAACTGGTAACCGCCCGGCCCCTCCATTCCGTAAATGCACATATAGGCACCGCCGATGCCGACGACGTTGGGCGGGGTCCAGGTGCGCGCTGGGTTGTACTTGGTCGTGACCAGGCGGTGCCGGGGATCGACCGGCGTCGCCACCGGCGCCCCGAGATAGACGTCGCCGAGGCCGAGGACGAGGTAATTGGCCTCGAAGATCAAATTCTCGACCGCCGCGACATCGGGCAGGCCGTTGATCCGCCGGATGAATTCGATGTTGTCCGGGCACCAGGGCGCGTCGGCGCGGACGGCGCCCATATATTTTTCGATCGTCTCGATCGTCGCCGGATCGCGCCAGCTCAGCGGAAGGTGGACGATGCGCGAGGGGATGGTGAAGTCCTCGAGATCGCCCAGCCGCTCCTCGGCGGCGATCAATGTGGCCAGCGCGACGCGCTGGTTCGTCACGTCGCCGTCGAAATGGAGCTGGAGCGAGCGGATGCCGGGAACGATGTCGACGATGCCCGGCAAAGCGAGCCGCTCCAGCTCGGTCATCAGCGCGTGCACCCGGATGCGCAGCTCGATGTCCAGCACGATCGGCCCATATTCGACGAGGATGTTCCGGTCGCCCTGCTGGCGATAGAGGGCCCGCGGACGGCCCGGTCGTTCCGCGATCTCGGCCAGGATCGGGGACAACGTCTCCAGGGGCCGCGCCGGTCCCGATTCGGGCGCGATGCCGGTGGCGATCAGCCTGCGCTGCAGGGCGTCCGCCGTCGTAGCGTCGTCGATGTCCACCGGCACGAAGCGCAGCCTGTCGCCCGGCGCGAGCTGCCCGACCTTCCAGCGATCGGCGGCGATGACGACGAACGGACAGACGAAGCCGCCGAGCGAGGGACCGTCCGGGCCGAGGATGATCGGCATGTCGCCGGTGAAGTCGACCGCGCCGATGGCATAGGGGTTGTCGTGGATGTTGGAGGGGTGCAGGCCCGCCTCGCCGCCGTCCGCACGCGCCCAGTGCGGCTTTGGTCCGACGAGGCGGACGCCGGTGCGGTTGCTGTTGTAGTGGACCTGCCATTCGGCAGTGACGATCGTGTCGATGTCCTCATCGGTGAAGAAATCGGGCGCGCCGTGTGGGCCGTAGAGCACCCGCAGGGTCCATTCGGTCGAGAAGTCCGGCAGGGTGACCGCGGGCAAGGCTGCGTCCACCGCCTCGCCGGCCAGGTGCAGGGTATCGCCGGCGAGCAGCCGGCGCGCGGCGTGGCCGCCGAACTGGCCGAGCTCGAAGGTGCTGCGGCTGCCGAGATAAAGCGCGATGTCGAGTCCGCCGGCGAACAGGATATAGCCCCGCCAGCCGCCGCGCGACGCACGGCCGAGCGCCAGCGTCTGACCGGCCCGAACCTCGATCGCCACGCCGGGCTGGACCGGGCCGCCGTCGAGGGTCGCGCCGAAATCGGCGCCCGTGAGGCAGATGCGCGCCGGCGCGGCAAACATGAGCGTCGGCCCGGTCACGGTGACTTCCAGGCCCGCCGTCCCCTCGGGATTGCCCAGCAGCCGGTTGCCGAGGCGGAACGACTGATCATCCATCGGACCGGACGGCGGCACCCCGACGGCCCAGAGCTTCTGCCGCCCCGGCCAGTCCTGCACGGTCGTCGCCGTGCCGCCGCTGATCACCCGGATGCTGTTCGGCTTGTAGACGATGTCGTCAAGCACGCGGGTCGAGACTTCGCCGCTGACGAAGGCTTCCGAGCGGACCACCTCGCGCAGCCAGCGCAGGTTGGTCTCGATGCCGTCCACCCGGCTTTGCCCCAGCGCCGCCTGCATCGCGGCGACCGCTTCCGCGCGGGTCGGCGCGTGCACGATCAGCTTGGCGAGCATCGGATCGTACCAGGCGCTGACCGTGGTGCCCGCCATGCACCATGTCTCCGCGCGGATGTCCGCGGGAAAATCGACGGCGGTCAGCGTGCCGGACGTCGGCCGATAGTCGAGCGCCGGGTCCTCGGCATAGAGCCGCACCTGGACCGAATGGCCGGTCGGCCGGGGCGGTTCGGCATCGAGGAACCCGAAGTCGCCGGCCCCGCCGCGCACCATCCATTCGACGAGATCGATACCCATGACCTCCTCGGTGACGCCGTGCTCGACCTGGAGACGGGTGTTCATCTCGAGGAAGAAGAACTCTTCCCGCTCGGCGTCGTAGAGAAACTCGACCGTGCCGGCCGACCGGTAGTTCGCGGCCTGGCCGAGCCGGACCGAGGCCGTAATGAGATCGCGGCGAACGGCGTCGGGCAGCAGCGGCGCCGGCGCTTCCTCGACGACCTTCTGGTTGCGCCGCTGCAGCGAGCAATCGCGCTCCGCAAGCGTCATGATCCGGCCCTGGCCGTCGCCGAATATCTGGACCTCGATATGCCGGGCCCGCCGGATATAGCGCTCGAGGAAGACGCCGGCATCGCCGAAACTGCCCAGGCCCTGCCGCGCCACGGCGGCGAAGCCTTCGCGAACCCCGGCCTCGTCCTCGCAGACGCGCATGCCGATGCCGCCGCCGCCGGCCGTCGCCTTCAGGATCACCGGAAAACCGATGTCGTGCGCGGCGCGCACGGCTTCGCTTTCGTCGGTCAGCAGGTCCGTGCCGGGCGCCAGCGGCACATCGTGGGCGGCGGCCAGCGCGCGCGCGCTGTGCTTCAGGCCGAAGGTGCGGATGTTGTCCGGCGTGGGACCGATGAAGACGATACCCGCCGCGGCGCAGGCCTCCGCGAAGTCGACATTCTCGGCGAGGAAGCCGTAGCCCGGGTGGATCGCCCCGGCCCCGGTCTTGCGGGCCGCTGCAAGGATCGCATCGACGTTGAGATAGCTTTCCGATGCCGGCGCCGGGCCGATGCACACCGCCTCGTCCGCCTCGGACACGTGAAGCGAACCCTCGTCCGCTTCGGAATAGACCGCGACGGACCGCAGGCCCATGCGCCGCAGGGTGCGGATGATGCGGGTGGCGATCGCCCCCCGGTTCGCAATCAATACGGTGTCGAAGCTCATGCGGTGACGATCATGCGCACGGGGGTGGGGTTGAAGCCGTTGCAGGGATTGTTGATCTGCGGGCAGTTGGAGACGACGACGGTGACGTCCATGTCCGCGCGGAGGTCCACGGTCAGCCCGGGTGCGGAGATCCCGTCGACGATGCCGAGCGATCCGTCCGGCTCGACCGGCACGTTCATGAAGAAGTTGATGTTGGAGACGATGTCGCGCTTTCCCCGCCCTTCGAGGAGATTCGCCTCCAGGAAATTCTCGACGCAGGCGTGCTCGGTCTTGGTGTGGTGGCCATAGCGCAGCGTGTTGGATTCGCACGAACAGGCGCCGCCGATGGTGTCGTGATAGTCGACCGAGGTCGCGGCGATGGTCATCATCGGCCGCCCTTCGTTCGATCGCAGCACCGTGCCTTCGCGCAGGAACAGATTGCCCTGCGCCGCGACCGTATCCTGCGCGCTGTAGCGCTCGGCATCGTCCGCGGTGGCGTAGAGCAGGAAATCGACCGCCTGATTGCCTTCCAGGTCGACGATGCGCAGCGTCTGGCCGGCCGCGATGTGATGGAGCCACGGCGCCCGCGCCGGCACGATCGCGTCGTGGACGACGGTGCCGGAAAGGCCGGACAGATGGGGATCGATGCTCATACTGGACCTGTTCCTTCTCAGCGGCGGAAATAATCTTCGACGTTCTTGAAGGCGCGCAGCCCTTCCGGCGTCGCCGTGCGGATGGGATCGTCTTCGGGCGTGACCGCTCCCCGCCAGGCGGTCGCGCGCAGCGGCGTCACCATCCAGGCCTCGCGCGGATCGAGGACGTGCGGGCAGTTCGCGATCACGACGATCACGTCCATCTCGGCGCGCAAAACGACGGTCCGGCCGGGCGCATAGGGCCCGATCTGCGGCACGATCGCACCGTCCGCCGCGATCGTCGCGCCCTTGAACAGGGTCACGCACGGATGGACGTCGCGCCGCTGCAGGCCGTGCTTGGCGGCCCCCAGGAGGAAGCGGTCGCGCCCGCTGGGATAGGGGCCGCTGTTGCGCCCCTCGCCATATCTGGCGGCGTTGGTCGCGGCATTGGACGTTCCGGAGAAACAGTCGTGCGTGCCTGCACCGTCCTCGAGGAAGCTCATGAGGACGCGGCCCATGTCGGACAGCAGCAGCTTGCCCTCGCCGAGATAGGCGTTCCACTGCACCTTCACCGTATCGGCGACGTTGAGCCGTTCGGTCGGCATCTCGGCGTTGAACATAAGCAGCGAAGCGCAGGCATCGCCCTTGAGGTCGATCAGCCGCAGCCGTGCGCCGCGGGTGAGCCGGCGCGTGGCGTAGCCGCCAGCGGCGATCGTCTCTTCCCACAGCAGGTCGTCGGCAGAGACGCCGGCCGGCAGGTCGTCCGCGACGGGCGGCAGCACCGGCATGGCATCGACCACCGCGCCCGCCATGCCGCGGGCGTGATCGCGGGCCGCCTGGGGATTGGCCAGGTTTGCGGTCATGCGGCGACTCCCTTGGCGCTCTCGCCGGCGTCCGGCTCGTGGAGGGGCGGCAGGAGGGCGGCGGTTGTGACGAGCTGGAGCTGCTGTACCCCGCGAACCCTGCGGAGCGCATCGCACAGTTCCTTCAACCGCACCGCAGGACCCTGCACCAGCAGGACCTCCAGCGACTGGTCGTCCTCGAGGAAGACGTGCTGGGAGGAGATGACCTCCTTGAGATAGTCGGCCTGCGTCTGGGCGAGCTGATGGCGCACGCGGCCGCGATCGCCGCGGTAGACGATGGTGATCGTGCCGGCGAGCATCTCGTCGGGGCGGGTATAGGCTTCGTGCTCGGCCAGGGCATGGCGGATCAGCTCGGCGATGAGCTGCGAGCGCGACGGCAGGCCGCGTTCTTCCACCATCATGTCGAGCTGCCGGAACAGCTCCCCGGGAAGGCTCATGGAAAGCCTGGCGAGGCTGGTAGGTTCGGTACTCATGGTCGGCCTCTGCTAGTCGTTGGAGACGTGTTCGAGCGGAATGGGGACGACTTCGTCCCGTGCGGGATCGGCGTCCTTGCGCAGGGTGAGATCGTAGACGGCGGTCGCCCCGAAGCGATGCGGCGCGTGCGGATCGTGGCGGCGCTTGTCGAGCGCGAGCACCCGCGTTCCGAGCGTGAAGGCTTCCCGGATGTCGTGGGTCACCATGATGATCGTCAGCGCATAGTCGCTCCACAGCCGTGTGATCAGCACATGCATGTCGGCGCGGATGCCGGGATCGAGCGCGCCGAATGGCTCGTCGAGCAACAGGATGCGCGGTCGCTTGATCAGGGCCTGGGCGATCGCCAGCCGCTGCTGCATGCCGCCCGACATCTGCGCGGGATAGAGGTCCACGCTGTCGCCCAGGCCGACCGCGTCCAGCATCGCGATCGCTTCATCCTTGGCCGCCCGTCGCGCGCGGCCGAACAGCCGCGCGGAGAACGGCGCCTTTTCGCATTCGAGTCCGAACACCGTGTTGCGCAAGGCCGACAGGTGCGGAAACACCGAATAGCGTTGGAAGACGACGCCGCGGTCGGGGCCGCATTCCGGCGTCAGCGGCGTTCCGTCGAGCAGGATGGTCCCGCGGGTCGGCACTTCCTGGCCGAGCACGATGCGCAGCAGGCTGCTCTTTCCCGCACCCGAAGGACCGATGACCGAGACGAAGGAACCGGCCTCGATATCGAGGTTCACCCGCTCGAGGACGATCTTGTCGCCATATTCGACCCAGATGTTCTGCAGGCTGAGCAGCGCGCTCAATGGCTGGCTCCATGCGCCCAGGGGAACATGCGCCGACTGAGGAAGACGAGCGCCACGTCCATCACGATCGCCAGGACGGCGATCCAGGCGACGTAGGGAATGATCACATCCATCGAGAGATAGCGGCGGACGAGGAAGATCCGGTAGCCGAGGCCGACGTCGGAGGCGACCGCCTCCGCCGAGATGAGGAACACCCAGGCCGGGCCGAGCGACAGGCGCACCGCATGGATGAGCCGCGGCATGGCCTGCGGCAGCGCGACCCGGATCATGATCTGCCATGAACTGGCGCCCAGGGTCTGCGCCTTGGCGATCTGCTCCCTTGGCAGGTCGGCGACGTGGGCGGCGATATCGCGCACCATGACCGGCGCGATGCCGATGATGATGAGCGCGACTTTCGCGGTCTCCCCCAGGCCCAGCGCGATGAAGAGGATCGGCAGCAGGGCGATCGGGGGGATGACCGCGATGGCGGTCACCAGCGGGCCGAAGGTCGCCCGCACCGGCGGCAGGACGCCGAGCACGAGCCCGATCAGCAGCGCCGACAGGGTCGCGATGCCGAGGCCCAGGCCCAATCGCTGCAGGCTCGCCAGAGTGTCCGCCCAGAAGACGATCTGTCCGGTCAGCTGGTCCGGCTGGAACAGCAGCGCGGCCATGGCTTGCGCCATGCCGCTGGGCAGCGGCAGGATCTTGTCCATCGGATTGTCGGCGTGGCGCAGCGCCGCCATCAACAAATAGAGCAGCACGAGCAGCAGGATCGGCAGCGAACCCAGAAGGATATGGTCGCTCCGGCGAACGTGACGGTTCACCCAACGCATATCGTTACATCCTTTCGCAAAGTCGGGCCGTCGCAAAGTCGGGCCGTCGCAAAGCCGGGCCGTCGCAAAGCCGGGCCGTCGCAAAGTCGGGCCGTCGCAAAGCCGGGCCGTCGCAAAGCCGGGAAAGACGCGCTCAGAGCTTGCCGTCGGCGGCCAGCTTCATGAAGCTCTCGTCGAACCGGAACATCACGCGCTTGGAATCGCCGAGCGTCTTGCCGCCCGGGAATGCCATGCCGACCGCGTCGGCGGACGTCGCGCCCTTGAACAGCCCCTTGGAAAAGCTGAAATCGCGCACCAGCGTCATGGTCGTCACCAGCGCCGGCGCGGACGTCGCGGCAACGGCCGCCTTGGGATCGGCATAGAGGAAGGTAGTCGACAACTGCTTGTCGAACGCCTCCGGCGTCGTGCCGGCCAGCTTGGCCATGGCCGCACGGGCTTCCTTGCCCTGCGCGTCCTGTCGCTGCATCAGTGCGACCGTTTCATACCAGATCCCGGCCAGCGCCTTGCCGAGGTTGGGATTGGCCTTGAGCGTGGCGGTATCGACGACCATGAGATCGAGAATCTCGTTCGGGATCTGGGCGGAGCTGAAGACCTCCTTGGCGCCCGGCTGTCCCTTCATCACCGAAAGCTGGGGGTTCCAGGCGACGGCCGCACTGGCATCGGGGCTGCTGAACGCGCCGACGATGTCCGCGTCGGAGGTGTTCACGGTCTTGACGTCGGTGGACTTCAAGCCGGCAGTCTCGAGCCCGCGCGCGAGCAAATAGTGGGAAACGGAGAGTTCGACCAGGTAGACCTGTCGGCCCTTGATCGCGGCCAGCGTGTCCGCGCCCTTGAGCAGGATGCCGTCGTTGCCGTTCGAATAGTCTCCGACGATGATGGCGCTGGTGTCCTTGCCGCCCGCGGCGGGGATCGTCAGGGCGTCCATGTTGGTAACGGTCACGCCGTCGAACTTGCCCGCGGTGTACTGGTTGATCGATTCCACATAGTCGTTGACTTGGACGACGTTGATCTTGATCCCGTATTTGTCGGCCCACTTCTTGACGATTCCGGCTTGCTGGGCATAGGGCCAGGGCATCCAGCCGGCGTAGATCGACCAGCCGACGCTGAACTCCTTGCGCTGCTCCGTTTGGGGGTCCGGCGCCTGCGAACAGGATGCGAGCATGAGTGCTCCGGCGATCAGTGCAACCTTGCCAACCTTGCCAAAAAGCTTGATCATGATTCGATCCCCTTTCGCAGTGCAGCATCGTCACACTCGGGGCCATTGTCCATCAAAAAATATTACAAGTGCAAGAAAATGTAATACCGGAGATATCCATATGAGCGGGTTGTCGCGGCCGGTGAACCGGACCGGTTATTGAGCCCTGGCGCCAGCGCCTCCGCTCGCAGCCACGGTAGACCGCCGATATGCCTTGTCCGACGGGAAGCGAACATGGCGATTCGCAAATTTCGGGACGCGAGTCGGCTCGATCGCGGCAAAGCCTGCCCCGCACTTATTACGCGGAGCCGGAGCGGCGGCACGATTCTGTCCGAAAACAGCCATTTTGTGCACTGCAACCAGTTTTTTCGTCATACTGAGCAAGTGCGGAATTATTACGCTTGACGAGTTAGGTAATATCCATACCGTATTAGCCGTCGCTCATCGAGGCGGCGGAACGCAAGGGTGGAATCGCCGGACCATTGCCGGCTCAAAAGCGAGGGTAAGTGAATCGAAAGCTGGTCAGCGATGCTGCTCTCTCGGGCGATGGGCCGTCGGCCGCCGGCCTTGCCTATCGCACAGGCATTTTCGATTCATCACGCGACCTTCGAGGTGTTGGACGGACGATCGGCGCAGCTTCGCTTCGCCGCGGAAGTCTGCCGTGACCAGCGGCGGGGTCCACGAAATATCGAGAACGATCAGCCGCGATCCGGCTGACAAGGTGCCGGCCTAGCCAGAGCGCCAATGGGAGGGATGTCACTGACGACGGGCTAAACCGCAAGGGGGTCGGAGTGACTATGAAATTGTTTCGCAACACATTGCTTGGCGCGACCATCCTTATGGGCGTCGGGACCACTTCGGCTTTCGCGCAGACTGCCGCGCCGGACGCCGAGGAAAGCGGCGACACCGGCGAGATCGTGGTCACGGCCACCCGCCGCGCGACATCGATCCAGGACGTGCCGATCAACATCAGCGCGGTCGGCGCGGAGCAACTTGCCAGGCAGCGGATCGACGATGTGCGCGATATCGCCGATTTCACGCCCGGCATGACCATTTCGGACACGGGTCCCGGTTCGACCGGAACGATCGTGCTTCGCGGCCTCAACGCTTCGGACTCGGATAGTAACGGTGCTTCCTATGACGACGCGCTCGGCGTGTATCTGGGCGAAGTTCCGCTCTATTACGACTTCAAACTACTCGACATCGCGCGCGTCGAAGTGCTGCTCGGACCACAGGGCACGCTTTACGGCCTTGGTACGCTGGCGGGCGCCATCCGCAATATCCCCAACCGCCCCGATACGGACGCCATCGAAGGCGAAGTGCATGGCCGCTTCTACGGCAAGGACCATAGCGGCAAGGTCGGTTATCAGGTGGACGGCGTCATCAATATCCCGATCGTGAAGGACCATATCGCCTTCCGCTCGGCCACGGGATATTTCTACGATCCCGGTTTCATCGACTATACGCTGCTGCTCCAGGAGCCCGGCGTGTCGCTGCCGCAGCCGAGCGGCCCTGGCCGCGTGTCGGACGCGGCCTATGCCGCAAATCTGAAGAAGGAGAAGGACCTCAATTTCGAGAAAACCTTCACCACGCGCAACCAGTTGCTCGTTCAGTTGAA
>Ga0307513_10010218_pt1 | contig 11790 bp, 12 predicted proteins | sample 15_EM_MG_FD_202174 | JGI IMG/M metagenome (GOLD analysis project Ga0307513, IMG submission 202174) | Populus trichocarpa ectomycorrhiza microbial communities from riparian zone in the Pacific Northwest, United States - 15_EM | ecosystem: Host-associated > Plants > Roots > Unclassified | place... | reverse complement strand
CAGGCTCGCGCCGACGCCGGCGGCCAGCAGCAGCCGCGCGCGCCCCTCCGCCGTCTGCAGGACCGTCCAGGCCCAGATCGTCAGGCCGAGGAAGAACAGCAGCGGGGCGTCGGTGGCGGCCACCAGGCTGGAGAGCTGCACCGCCGGCATCAGGGCGTAGAGCGCGGTGGCGGCCAGCGCCGTGCCGCTCGAATAGAGCCGCCTGGCGATGGCGAAGACCAGCAGGGTCGCCCCGGCCTGGAAGAGCGGGGCGGCCAGCCGCACCCAGGGCTCGGCGTCGCCGCCCAGCCTGGTGGTGGCCCAGATCGCCCAGGCGATCACCGGCGGCTTGGAATAGTAGCCGAAGTCCAGCGTCCGCGACCAAAGCCAGTACTGAGCCTCGTCCGGATAGAGCTCCAGCGGCGTCGTGAACAGCGTCACCAGGCGTACCAGGGTGAGGCCGGAAATCAGCAGGATGGCCGCGCGCCGATCGGCGATATCCGAACCTGACGGCGCCGCTTGCGACATCCCATTCTCCCCAGCGTGGCGCGGACCCTAGGCTGTCAGGGCGCCGCCTCAAAGACACAGTTGCCGGGTTTTACGGCCTGACGACGCGACGTGCGCCCACCGTAACAAAAGCGTCACCCACTGCGCCAAATTTGGCGCTATAGGGGCCAGAATAGGACACGAGCGAGGCCGTCGGGGCGATGGTCTTGGGCTGTCTATCCAGAGGGGATCTCTAGTATGCATCTACGCCTGAACCGCGCACTGTGCGCGTCGACCGCGTTTGCGACCGGCCTGCTGCTGGCCACCGGCGCCTTCGCTCAGTCCACCGGCACCTCGGTCGTGGAAGAGCTTGTCGTGACCGGCTCCAATGGCCCGCGCTCGCTGGACGGCAACATCGTCGCCGTCGAGGCGCCGAAGTCCCGGGTGTCGATCACTCAGGAATTCATCTCCACCCAGGCGCCCAGCCAGACGGTGCTCGACACCATCAACCTGCTGCCGGGCGTGAACTTCACCAACAACGATGCTTTCGGCTCGGCCGGCGGCGACATCACGCTGCGCGGCTTCGACAGCGCGCGCATCTCGCTGCTGCAGGACGGCATTCCGCTGAACGACAGCGGCAACTACGCCATCTTCCCGAACCAGCAGATGGACAACGACCTGATCTCGCGAGTCGATGTCAACCTGGGCACGACCGATGTGGACAGCCCGACCGCCGCCGCCGCCGGCGGCACCATCAACTACGTGACGCGCGTGCCGGCGAACGAGATGGGCGGACGAGCCACGGTCGGCTTCGGATCCGAGAACTTCCAGCAGTACTTTGGCGTTTTCGAGACGGGCCGGCTCGGTCCCTTGGGCACCAAGGCCTGGATCAGCGGCACCTATTCGAAGAACGACGTCTTCGACGCGCCCGGCGAGATCAAGAAGAAGCAGTTCAACGCCCGCATCTGGCAGGATATCGGAGACCGTGGCGACTTCGCGAGCCTGATCTTCAACTATAACGAAAACCGCAACAGCTTCATCCGACGTATCTCGCTGGCCCAGTTCAACCAACGCGGCGTGACGACCGCCAACGTGCCGGACACGACCCTGCACTATGAGGCGTCCTGCACGCGTCCGACCCCCGTGGCTGGAACTGCGCAGAACGAGGCGACGACGGCCACCGGGTTTACCGCCACCTGCGCCAACTACGTGGGCAACAACATCAACCCGTCGAACACGGGCAACATTCGCGGTCAGTCGAGTTTCCACCTGATGGACAAGCTGATCCTGACGGTCGACCCCTCCTTCCAGTACGTCATCGCCAACGGGGGCGGCCGGACCATCTTCTCCGAGACCGATCCGCAGTTTCGCGGCGCGACCGACCTGAACGGCGACGGCGACACGCTGGACCGCGTGCTGCTCTACTGGCCGAACACCACCAACACGCGCCGCTTCGGCGTCAACAGCTCGCTGATCTGGAAATTCGCGGACAACCAAAGCGTCCGCGTGGCCTATACCTACGACTACGCCCGCCACCGCCAGACGGGTCAGGCCACCCGCTTCGACGCCAACGGAAATCCTCTGGACGTGTTCGGCGGCAAGGACGGCTACGGCCCGCCGGTGACCCTGCCGGACGGCTCGATCCTGCGCCGCCGCGATCGCCTGTCCTTCGCCACTCTGAACCAGGTCGCCGCCGAATACCGGGGCCGGTTCCTGGAAGACAAGCTGTTGATCAACCTCGGCCTGCGCGCGCCGTTCTTCAAGCGCGAGTTGAACCAGTTCTGCTACATGCGCGACACGTTCAACGCCTACTGCACCACCCAGACCCCGTTCATCGTCACCGGCACCAATGACGGCGGCGGCCAACCCTTCGTCGTATTCCCGTCGAACAACGCCTCCCAGACCTCGACGGGTGCGGTGCTCACGCCGGCCCAGCTGGCGGCGTTCCGCACGCAATTCGGTGCGACCGCCACCCCGAGCGCCCTGTTCGGTCAACCGCGGAAGTTCACCCGCAAATACGACGACGTCCTGCCGAACATCGGTGTCAGCTACGATTTCACCGACGCCATGTCGGTGTACGCCAGCTATGCCGAGACGCTGTCCGCGCCGCGTACGGACGACCTCTACGACCGCAACCTCGTCGATCCCGGCGCGGAAAAGGCCAAGGCCTACGATCTGGGCTGGCGCTACCAGTCCTCGACGTTGATGTTCTCGGCCGCGGCCTTCTACAACGACTTCCACAATCGCATCGAACGCCAGTTCGATGAAGCCGCGCAGATCTTCTTCTCGGTGAACGTCGGCGATGTGACGCTGAAGGGCATCGACGGCGAGATCGGCTATAAGCCCGTCGACTATCTCAACTTTTTCGCGTCGTTCTCGTACGTGGACTCGGAAATCAAGAGCAACTTCCCGAATGGCGCCCTCGGCGCGATTCTGCAGACCAAGGGCAACGAACTCTATGAGACGCCGAAGTACCAGGGCGCGGTCCGTGCAAGTTGGGACATCACCGAGCAACTCACCGCCGGCGTGCAAGGCAAGTTCGTCGGCGACCGCTGGACGAACCTGACGAACACGGAAAAGGCGCCCGGCTACAGCCTGTGGGACCTGGACGTGCGTTACAAGATGGACGCGTTCGGCCTGAAGAACACCTACGTCCAGGCGAACGTGCGCAACCTGTTCGACGAGCGCTACCTCGGAGACATCACGACGAACACCAACGGCAACGGACAATTCCAACCGGGCTATCCGCGCGAGTTCATCGTGAGCCTGCACGCCGAGTTCTGAAGACGTCGACAAACTAGAAGCGGCCAGGGATCTGTTCGACGCGCGCCGCATCCTCGACATTCCCGATCTCGACTGGAGCTGGATTAAGGCCGCCGTCCTTGCCTATGGCGCATCGGGACGCCGCGACTGGCGTCAGGCCTCGATCAACGACATCGGGGGCGATCCTCACGAGCTGCGCCAGAAGCTCGCCATCTGCCTCCCGCGCGACCGGTTCGTGGGGGAGGGGGGTGTAGAGGCCTGGATCGCGGAGTCCGTCGCGCTCTGCCGCGAGAGGCTGGCGCCGCTCTTTGACCTGACGGCCGGCGAAGCCGCATTCCTCGACGGAGTCCTCGACCGCGGCGAGATCGACGCCAGCGGCCTGACCGCGCCGGCTGAAGTCCAGGCGCGGATAGTCGCCATGCCGATGCTCGCGTGGAAGTGCCAGAATGTCCGGTCCCATCGGAGCAAGGCCCCAAGGCCATAGCGCTTCGAGTGGACGTGTCCGCGTGTGGACACGTCCACCGCGACACGAAAATAGCCCATGGCGCATATCTGCGGGGCCTCGACATAGCTCAGCCTACGCAGGTGCGGCACGGGAACAACCGCGCGCCACCGGGATGCCTAGACGGCCCCGAGGCGACGCTGTAACCTGGAGGCTACACCGTCGAGGTGTGGGAACAACAACTTTGACGAAGATCAACCCCCAGCGAATCTACGGTAACTTCGTCTCCGGCGTTGCACTGGACGTTCACACGCTGAGCAGCACCTACATGGGTGTCAATGAGTACGGCCACGAGGTCTACGACACCGCCCGCTCGGAGGTGGGAGAGCTGCTCTACAGGCTGAAGTATCGCTCGGATCGAGACGCCGGCAACGAGATCGCCCGCGTCGCAGCAGCCTACATCGCCGGCTCAAAGGCCAAGTTCGACGTGCTGGTTCCCGTTCCGCCATCTGGCGTCAGGGCGCTGCAACCGGTCATCTATGTGGCCAACGCGATCGGCGCCGCCGTCCCCCTACCGGTCGCCGATTGCGTCACCACGACCCGAGCGACAGAGCAATTGAAGGGCGTGACGGATCGAGAACGCCGCAAGGAACTGCTGGCAGGCCTCCATGCGATTGACGCCAGCAAAACCGAGGGCAGGCATATCCTGCTGTTCGACGACCTGTTCCGATCTGGTTCGACGCTGAACGCCATCACCGACCTCATGATGGGCGAAGGACGCGCCCTAAGCGTTCGGGTCCTGGCGATCACCAAGACGCGGAGTAACTCATGAACACGGTGTTTATCGGCGGGTCCCGCCACGTTTCACGCCTGCCGGCGCCGGCGAAGGAACGCCTCGACAACATCGTAAAAAGCGGCTTCCACATCGTCGTCGGCGACGCCAACGGCGCCGACAAAGCCGTGCAAAAGCACCTGTCCGGCATCGCCTATGCCGACGTTGAGGTGTTCTGCTCCGGAGATGTCTGCCGCAACAACTTGGGCGACTGGCCGACACGAAAAGTCCACCCCGCCAAGAGCGTCAAAGGCTTCCAGTTCTATGCCGCCAAGGACCGGGAGATGGCCCAGGCGGCCGACTTCGGCTTGATGATATGGGATGGCAAAAGCCCCGGCACGGTTCTCAACGTGCTGCGCTTGATCAAAGCCGGGAAGAAGGCCGTGCTGCTCAATTCTCCCGAAGCGAAGACAACCACCTTCAAGGCCGTGTCGGACTGGGAAGCCTTCCTGGCCCACTGCGAGGCGAGCCTAAAGTCTGACTTGAAGGAACGGGCGACCCCAGAGGAATGGGCGCTCCAGGGCGCGCCTCAACCAGATCTGTTGGACCTCGTGAAGGCATCAACCACTTCGCCCGAACCAGCGGCGCCCGACCTGGACGTGGAAATCAACCAGGCGCTTGGTGCCGGCGACTCTCGCCGGGTCGTCGAATTGCTCGGGACGATTGCCCGCGACCACGGCATGAGCCAGGTGGCCAAGGACAGCGGCTTGGCCCGCGAGAGCCTCTATCGCTCGCTCGGCGCCGACGGCAATCCGGAGTTCGCCACGGTATTGAAGGTTCTAGCGTCGCTCGGCCTTACCTTGACGGCCACCCGGGCGGCCTGACGACGATGCAGGTGACCCGCCTCGATCTTGACGGGACGGGTTCACCCACGGGCCTGGTCACTAAGATCCTGAAAGTGGAGACGGATCTCGCGATCCCGGTGAAGATCGAGGAATTGGCCTATCAACTCGACATCAGCGAGATCGGCGAGCTGACGACAGACGGCTTCGAGGGTGGTCTGATTACCGACGACATCCGCAGCGTCGGCGGCATCCTCGTGCGAAAGGGCGCTAACCGCCATCGGCGCCGCTTCACGATCGGCCACGAGCTGGGCCACTTCCTGCTGCCATTCCACAAGCCAGTGAAGGTGGGCGAATTCCTGTGCTCGCGGGAGGCGATGCGCCTTTGGACGGCGAACGAGCAAGACCGCTACGCGCGCATGGAGGTCGAGGCCAACCAGTTCGCGGCCCTGATGTTGATGCCGCCGCCCCAGCTTCGCGCGTTCCTAGCCGGGATGAAGACGCCAGATCTGGCGAACGTGCTGGCCGTGCATGAGCATTTCGATGTCAGCCGCGAGGCCGCCGCGCGGGCCTACGCCCAATACCAGGGCGAGAAGATCGCCATCGTCGTCATCAAGGACGCCAAGATTCTGCGCATCTACCGACCGGCAGGGTTTCCGGACCTATCGGTTCGCAGCGGCCAGCCAGCACCCCGCGACTCTGGCGTCTATATCGCCCCCGGCGCGACCGGGGCCATATCGCCGATGCGGGAAATCGGCGCGGAACATTGGCTGGAGACCAAATGGGCGGTTCGCGCGCCCAGTCTCTACGAGCAGGTGGCGCACCAGTCCGGCGGTTTCGCCATGGTGCTGCTCTGGGCAGAGGTTGATGAGGATGAGGACGGCGATCCGGAGGAGGGCATGACCTCCAGGGAACGCTACAAGGATCGCATATCCAGGTCTGCGGGCCGCTACTGACCTCGGCCTTAACGTCTCATGGCTTTCGGTCTTTCAACCGGTCCATCATCATCTTGATGGTCTCGCGGTCCTGATCCGTCAGATCCTTCAGATCGCGGTACATCGCCTTCATCTCGGTTTTCTCGTCCTCGCCGTCCGGGTTCTCCCCGATGATCTCGGCGACGCTGACGTCGAAGCACCGCGAGAGCTTCACCAACAACTCGATCGTCGGGTTCTTCGCGCGCTCGGTTTCCAGGTCCCAGATGTGGGCCTTTGAAGCCCCGACGGCGTCAGCGACAGCCTGAAGGGACATGGCCTTCCTCAACCGCAGTTCCTTGAGCTTGGTGGCGATCGACATTGGAACCTCCCGGGTACGCTGAATCACAATGGCCAACAGCGCCCCGGGTTCGGGCGCTGCTGGCCAGCACACGATTCCGTAGCACGCAAATTGACACGTCGGCAACGTGCGACTATATCCTTACATAATCGTTGGGGCTGTCTCGGCGAGAACCTCGAAAGGCAAAGACGATGGGCAAGAACCAGCACGTGGTCCCGCACGACGGCGCCTGGGCGGTGAGGGGCGCCGGCAACAGCCGGGTGACTTCGACCCACGACACCCAGGCCCAAGCGCAAGCTGCCGCGCGTGGGATCGCGATCAACCAGCAGAGCGAGGTCGTGATCCACCGGCCCAACGGCCAGATCCGCGACAAAGACTCCTACGGCCACGATCCCTTTCCTCCCCGTGGCTAACCGGGCGGGTCGCCCCGTGGCGGCCCGTCCTTCACACCAGCGAGAACCAACATGCAGATCAATCGGGCGAGGATTCGAAACCTCGGCAACTACCTTTCGGCGTTACAGGACGGCGTCGCCTTCCGGGCCGTATTCGCCTTGGGCGCCGGCGGCGCCCTACATCGCCTGGGCCTGAGCGACGACCCGGGGCAGGGCGAGACGATTCTGCCGCGCGCGATCGGCCCTATCAGCCGCTTCAACGCCGAAGGCCGCTGGGTTCCGCTGAAGGATCAGCCGAAGGAGTCTCGCTATATCCGCACCCTCTCGTGGAACTGGACCACCTGGGATGGCCAGGAGCACTCGGACTTCAAGGACATCTACCGCGACTGCTATCAGCGTGCGTTCGACCCGCCGCCAGGGATCGAACTGACCTACGTCGAGCAAGCGGGCCGGCGGCTGATCATCTCGCCCCAACTCCAGAACGTCGATGCCCAGGCCACACGCAACCTCCACGTCATCAATCTGCTGCTGGAAGTCTTCGGCGCCTGCGAGCTGGTGACGGCCGACCTCGCCCAACTGACGCCGGCGGTGCTCAATCGTGCCAACTGGCGCATCCTCCCCCCAGGCCAGCACCCTTGGGAGCGCATCGCCGAATATCTCGATCGGGCCATCGGGCGGTTGGGCGAGGGGACTCAGCGCGTCATCCGCGACCGTCAGCGCACCATCCAAGATCATGGACCGGACGAAGTCTGGGTCGGCGAGGGCGGCTTCGACGACTACATGGCCTATGTGTTCCGGGACCGGGGCATCGTGGTCCTGGAGAGCGTGCGCAAGGGCAACGCGATCTACGCCTTCACCAGCAACTGGCGCGCCGTCTCCCAGCTTACCAAAGCGGAGATTATCCAGAACGACCTGCATCAAGCTCGCATCGTTCACATCGACGGCTGGAAGGGCCGGCTGTCGGGGCTCTTGCGAAAGGCGGCGTAGAGCACCCGCTAGGCAGGCGGGATTCCCATCGCCGCCATATATGTGATAAAGGACATTATCACATATATGAGGGCGGGCGTGGGGCGCTATCTGGAAGTCCGGACGATCGGCGATGTGGAGCAGCACCTCGCGGCGATCTGCGCCTCGGCCGCGCGGGCGCAAAGCTGGATCGCCGCCCAAAGCGGCGACCCGCTCGATCTCCTGCGCCGGATGAAATTTGAGCCGGTCGGATTCCACCCGATCGAGGACCGGCCGCTCAACGTCATCGAGCAGATCAACCAGACCTGGACCTATGCCGTCGCGCTCTCGGCCGCGCGCGTCCTGTTGGAGCTGCACCCGGAAGCGGGCGGCTTCAAAGTCGCGCCTGGCGCCCACATGGCGCTGCCGCTCGACATTATGAGTGAGGAACCCGGCCTGGTCGGCGCGGAAACCTTCGCCGCCGTCCACCCGAGAAACAACGGCAAGCTCGCGGCGGATCTGGCCAAACTGGCAGATCGACCGGAGACGCATCGCTACGTCTTCTTCATGTCGCCCCGTCACCCCGGCGCCCAGCGCCAACCGGCGCTGGAGCGCGAGGGCGTCCAGGTCTGGTCGGTCGATGTCTGACCTGGCGCCCGCCGTTGTCCGCCGCCCGCGCGACGCGGTTCCCGCTCTGGTCGCCGTCGCCGGCGATCGGGCGCAGATACGCTTCCTGGAATTCTTCGCGGCCACCATCCGCAACGCCAATACGCGGCGGGCCTACGCCCGCGCCGTGGTCGATTTCCTGGCTTGGTGCGAGGGCAGGGGGGTGGCCTCGGTCACCGGGGTTCAGCCGCTCCACGTCGGCGCCTACATAGAAGCGCTGAGCCTCGCCCGCTCGGCGCCGACCGCCAAGCAGCACCTGGCCGCGATCCGCCATCTGTTTGACTGGCTGGTGATGGGCCAGGTCGTGCCGCTGAACCCGGCCGCCTCGGTGCGCGGGCCATCCCACAGCGTTCGCCGGGGCAAGACGCCGGTCCTGGATCCGACAGAGGCGCGCCAGCTCCTTGATGCGATCGACATATCGACGCCGGCCGGCCTGCGCGACCGGGCTCTGATCGGGCTGATGGTGTTCAGTTTCGCGCGCGTCGGCGCCGCCCTGGGGATGAAGGTTGAGGACGTTTACGTACAGAATCGGCGGCTCTGGCTCCGGCTTCACGAGAAGGGGGGCAAGCGCCACGAGATGCCCTGCCACCATTCCCTGGAAGCCTATCTGGACGCCTATCTCGACGGCTGCGCCTTGCGCGGCGATCCGAAGGGGCCGCTGTTCCGCACCATTGAGCGGGGGAGGGCGGTGCTGACCACCACACCACTGCCCCAGGCCAACGCCTACGCCATGATCGGCCGCCGCGCGGCCGGCGCCGGCATCGCCACTAAGATCGGAAACCACACCTTCCGGGCAACCGGCATCACCGCCTACCTCAAGAACGGCGGCACGCTTGAGAACGCGGCGGCGATGGCCAACCACGCCTCGACGCGCACGACGCAGCTCTATGATCGGCGCTCCGATCAGGTCAGCCTGGATGAGATCGAGCGGGTGCGGATTTGAGGTCCTCATCGCGGGTTCCACATCCTTGCGGATTTCGTGAGCTTGTTGTTCGTTGTGGCCGCGGTGCTGCTAGTATTGGCCTCACACCTGATCTTCGGGCCTGCCAACGGGCGGCAACTGACTTCGAGCGGGGCACGTGACGGATGACGCGGCCGGCGCGCACTTCTGATGAACGAGCGCGATGGTTGGCGCGGCACGCGCTGCCTCACGAAGCCGCCTTGCGGGCGTGGCTCAGCGGCCGACAGCTGCCCGGCCTGGAAATCGACGACGTCGTCCAGGAAACCTATGCCCGACTGAGCTCAACAGAGTCGGTCGATGCGATAAGCAACGGCAAGGCCTATCTATTTAAGACCGCCTATTCAGTCCTTTCGACCCACACGCGACGGTCAAAGGTGATCTCCTTCCACACGGTCGCCGACCTGGACCAGTTGGGCGCTGTCGCGGCAGATCCTTCGCCCGAAATACAGACAGCTGACCGGGACGAACTGCGCAGACTGGCGGTGGTTATCGCCGCCATGCCGCGAAGGGCGCGCGACGTGCTCCTGCTGCGGCGCGTGGAAGGGCTTTCCCAGCGGGAGGTCGCTGAGCGCCTTGGCATATCGGAAAACACCGTCGAGAAGCACATGGGTAAGGGCATTCGAATGTTGATGGATATCTCCGCGCATGGCGGATTCCTCAACGGTCGCGCGTCTATGGGTGCTGGTGGTTCGTCGAGCGTGAAGTGTGTCAAAGCAGAGCGCAAACGGGATTGATACGATCGCTGCAGCATGGGCCGCTCGCACGGACCGTGGCTTGTCAGCCGATGAGGAAGCGCGCCTGGAAGCATGGCTCGCGCAGGATGTCCGGCGGGTCGGCGCCTATGCAAAGGCGCGCGCGGTCGCCTTTGACACGGAACGTGTGCGAGCTCTAGGCGCGACCTACGATCCGGCCAGGTTCAGGCAGAGCAAGCGGCCGTCACGCCGCGCCTTGATTTTCTCCGGCGCAGCGGCGGCGTTGGCCGCTTCGGTGGTTTTGGGCGTGCGCCTGACTGCCGGCTACTTCAAGACCCGACGCGGCGAGGTGAGAGTCATCCCGCTGGATGACGGCTCGGTCATAACCCTGAACACGGATTCGGAAATGGCCCTGGATTATTCCCGGGTCCGCCGCTCCGTTCGACTGATCAAAGGCGAAGCGCTGTTCGATGTCGCCAAAGACCCTCAGCGGCCCTTTGTCGTGGCCGCGGGCGATACGCAGGTAAGAGCGATCGGCACCAGCTTCATCGTAACGCGACTGCGCGCCTCGCCCGTGCGGGTGCTTGTTCGGGAAGGCGTGGTCGAGGTGAAGCGAGGCCAGGAGCGCTCCGTCCAACGGGTGCGTGTGACCGCCAATATGCGGGCTATCGCGCCGAACCACGCCAGACTTGTGGAAACGGTCACGGTGCCGCAGAGCGAAATCGACCGCGAGCTGGCGTGGCGCGAGGGTCGGATTGCGTTCGAAGGCGAAACACTTGAGCAGGCGGCGGCCGCGTTTGGCCGCTACAGCGAGATCAAGGTGGTCATTGACGACCCCAGCGTCGCCAACGAAAGGATTACCGGCCTTTTTCAAGCCAACGACCCCATCGGCTTTGCCCGGGCCGTAGCGATATCGCTCAATCTGACGTCCAAGGTGACATCAGGCCAGGTCCGGCTAAGCCGGTAGGCACATCCGCTGTCGTGGCGTTGGAATCAGCGCCGGCCATCGCGGCGAGTCGCCCGTCCACTTTCGTTTTTTTGAGATGAACAGATGGCGGAAAGGGCGAGCCAGTGCGTCTTACCTTCAAGAAGTTCAGGCCGAGCAATCGGATAGCAAGAACTTTGGGGGGGACGACGAATGAATCTACTATCAAGCACCATGCAACTCATGTGCGGAAGCGCTTTTGGAGTTCTCGTGGTGGCGAGCAGCGCCAGCGCACAGGTCCGGTCGTTTGATATACCGCCTGCCGCGGCCGTAAAGGCCATTCCAGAATTCGCGCGACAAGCGGGCGTGCAGATCATCGCGCCAGCTTCGCAGTTGGGTGATGTTCGGACGCTGGCGCTACACGGCGCTTTCGACGTCCGGCAAGCTTTGCTTGTCCTGTTGCAGCCGACCCGCCTCGAGATTGCTTCCGACACGGGCATGGTCATTGCGCTGCGTCCCAAGTCGGAGTCGCCGCTCATGGCCGAGCGGTCCACGGCGCCCGGTGTGGCCGCTGCGCAGACCGCGCCGCCGGCGAGCGAGGGCCACGATCTGACCGAGGTCGTCGTGACGGCGCAAAAGCGCTCCGAGCGCCT
>Ga0307513_10010217_pt1 | contig 11792 bp, 8 predicted proteins | sample 15_EM_MG_FD_202174 | JGI IMG/M metagenome (GOLD analysis project Ga0307513, IMG submission 202174) | Populus trichocarpa ectomycorrhiza microbial communities from riparian zone in the Pacific Northwest, United States - 15_EM | ecosystem: Host-associated > Plants > Roots > Unclassified | place... | reverse complement strand
TCTTAGGAGGCAATTTTTTCTGCTCGCGACAATTCGAGGAGACGAGACTCTCCAAGTACATTATTCGTACCATCGCGTATCACCTAGCTCTCACGTGCAAACCCTTCGCTGACGCTCTGCATCGATCCGGGAATTTCATTACCAAGGATCATAGCATTAAGACCCAGATCGAAAATCTTCTTGTGAAACCCTGGCCCTGGAAAGAACCCGATTCTGCTCAGCGCCGAGATCCATCAGAGCCACCTCACCCGGATTTGTCAGTACCACCGCTCCCGGATCCACCAGTGCCACCAGTGAACTACCTCATTGTCATCGACGCGCTCGATGAGATCGATGGCAATGGCGGTTACGATTTTTTGCGGAATCTGCTCAATGTCGTCAACAAACATCGCTTGCCGGGTCTCAAGTTCTTCGTTACGAGTCGGTCGGACCCAGGTCTTGTTGCTGATGTGGAAAAATTTGAGCGCAAGCACCACTACCGTCTCCAAGACGTGAACGAAGAGGAAATCAGGCACGACATCGCAACATACATTAATGTAAACCTCCCAGATCCCCTTGATCGTTCGCAGGTGGAGGCGCTGGTGGAACTGTCGGGTGGCTTATTCATCTATGCCACTACTGTTGTGAAGTACTTGGCAAAATGTGGACGATCAGAGCAGCAGGATTTCCTTGTGGAGCTTCTCCCTACCGCCAACTCATCGACGCCACAATCATTGTCAGATACGACGTCTTTCATATTGCTTGATACGTTATACCTTCAGGTCCTTCGCCAGGCTTTTCGTGAGTTCATTCCGAAAACCCCAAAATGGGTCGATCGGCTCACGATCCTCCATACATTCCTTTGTACCGCTGACCGGACATCAACCTCTGTTATTGCCGACCTTCTGTTCACTTCCGACTATACTGATGTCGCTGAGAAACTCCTCTCACATCTTCATGCTGTGCTCTACACCGAAGATGGTCGAGTCCTGGCATACCACAAATCCTTTTCCGACTTCCTATTCGATCAATCTCGCTCGGATGTCTTCTGGTGTAATCAAGGGACGCACCACCGACTTCTCACTGATTCCTGCTTCCGCATAATGAAGAACCGATTGCGCTTCAACATCGCGAATATCTCTTCATCGTTTATGCTCGACAAGGACAATCCTACGCTTGCGGATTCCGTCAAGACGAACATCCCTCCAGTCTCGGATTATTCCTGCCGGAACTGGGGTTACCACCTCTCCTCCGCCGCATCGGCCACCCCTGATCACCTGCGCGACACCCTCTCAGATTTCCTGGAAATTCGTGCATTGTTCTGGATCGAGGCCATGAACCTCCTGGGGATGCGTGGCCGCTGTGGACCAATTCTTCGAACGGCGCAGGAGTGGGTTGCGAAGTCAGAGGTAAGCGTCTTGTAGCTGAATAATTCATGACTGACTCACCGGAATGTTTAGGAAAGCTCGCTGTTGGCGGAAAACCTCGCTGAGGCTGGATCTTTCGCTTTATATTTCAGCGGGAGCGGTGCTTCATCGTCAACCCCGCACCTCTACATCTCTGCACTAGCCACTTGGCCACGGAACTTTAGTCCGTGTTGGGGGTGGAAAAGCTGCTTCCCTGGAATTCCCGGTTTCACAAACGCTTCGTTAGGCGGCACGCTGTTGATGACTCTCAATGTGAATAGTATCGTGTGGGCAGTTGCAGTTTCGCCAGATGACAAATACGTGGTCTCTGCCTTGAGCAACAATTCGGTACGGGTATGGGATGCGTCGACGGGCGGCGAGTTGAAGGAACTGAAGGGACATACGGATTCGGCAACATCGGTCGCGTTTTCGCCAGATGGCAAGCACATTGTCTCTGGTTCGAGTGACTATTCGATACGGGTGTGGGATGCGTCGACGGGTGGTGAATTGAAGGAATTGAAGGGACACACAAATTCAGTCATGTCGGTCGCATTTTCGCCGGATGGAAAACACATTGTCTCTGGCTCGAGCGACCATTCGATACGGGTGTGGGATGCGTTGATGGGCGGCGAGTTTAAGGAACTGAAGGGACACAGAAATTCAGTCACATCGGTCGCGTTTTCGCCAGATGGAAAACACATTGTCTCTGGCTCGAGCGACGATTCGGTACGGGTGTGGGATGCGTTGATGGGTGGTGAGTTGAAGGAACTAAAGGGACACACAAATTCAGTCACGTCGGTCGCATTTTCGCCAGAGGGAAAACACATTGTCTCTGGCTCGAGTGACCATTCGGTACGGGTGTGGGATGCATTGACGGGCAGCGAGTTGAAGGAACTGAAGGGCCACACATATCGGGTCACATCAGTCGCATTTTCGCCAGATGGCAAACACATTGTCTCTGGCTCTCATGACAATTCGGTACGGGTGTGGGATGCGTCGACGGGCAGTGAGTTGAAGAAACTGAAGGGCCACACAAACCAGGTCACATCGGTCATGTTTTCGCCAGATGGCAAACACATTGTCTCTGGCTCCCAGGACAAATTGGTACTGGTGTGGGATGCGTTGATGGGCGGTGAGTTAAAGGAACTGAAGGGACACACAAATTGGGTCACATCGGTCGCATTTTCACCAGATGGAAAACACATTGTCTCTGGCTCTCGTGAAAATTCAGTACGGGTGTGGGATGTATTGACAGGCAGTGAACTAAAGGAACTGAAGGGACACACAAATTCCGTCTCATCAGCTGCGTTTTCACCAGATGGCAAACGCATTGTCTCTGGCTCTTACGACAATTCAGTATGGGTGTGGGATGCATTGACAGGTGGCAAGTTGAAGGAACTGAAGGGACATGCATATCCGATCAGATCGGTCACATTTTCACCAGATGGCAAACACATTGTCTCTGGCTCGCATGACTATTCGGTATGGGTGTGGGATGCGTCAACAGGCGGCAAGTTGAAGGAACTGAAGGGACCCAGAAATCAGGTCACATCGGTCGCGTTTTCACCAGATGGAAAACACATTGCCTCTGGCTCGAGCGACAATTCAGTATGGGTGTGGGACGTATCAATGGGCAGTGAGTTGAAGGAAATGAAGGGACACACATATTGGGTCACATCGGTTGCATTTTCGCCAGATGGCACATACATTGTCTCTGGCTCTTATGACAATTCGGTACGGGTGTGGGATGCGTTGACGGGTGGCAAGTTGAAGGAACTGAAGGGCCACACAAATCAGGTCACATCAGTCATGTTTTCGCCAGATGGAAAACACATTGTCTCTGGCTCTTGTGACAATTCGGTACGGATGTGGGATGTGTCAACAGGTGACGAGTTGAAGGAGCTAAAGGGCCATACAGATTGGGTCACATCAGTTGCATTTTCGCCAGATGGCAAACACATTGTCTCTGGCTCTCATGACAATTCGGTACGGGTGTGGGATGCATCAGCAGGCAGTGAGTTGAAGGGGCTGAAGGGCCACACAAATTGGGTCACATCAGTTGTGTTTTCGCCAGATGGCAAACACATTGCCTCTGGCTCATACAACAATTTGGCATGGGTATGGGATTCAAGGTCTTTGTACATCCGGGAGAGAATAGTGGACTCCAACCAACATGGGCATTATACAGGATGGCTTCTCTCTCCTCACAGCTCAATCCGCCTCATGTTTGTGCCCCCTGAGGCACAGCTGCCTGATGCTTCGAACATCCTCACTATACCCAGTTCTGCATGTTCCCATGTGGACTTCACATATGCGACCTTGGGCCCTCGATGGGCAGAGTGTTACCATCCATAACTACTAACCCCTACTTAATTTATCATCTGCCTCACCTTATCATTGCAATAACAATCTCATTCTCTTGTCTGTATGTAATATTGGCCAAGGACTAATGGATGCTTAACACCCTGTGGCACATGGGCATGTGATTTTGTAGCTAAACGCACGCATGGACAATGTGAGGAGGATGAATTCAACATGGAGGTTTAGCCATGTCAGCCTGTAGAGTCATGACCAGTTCTAGTATGAGGAGGTTTTTATGTATTCATTGCATCAGTGAGGTCTTGTTGAGGTCCAGGTCTGATACTTAGGAAAATATACTCATTTCTCTTGGACCTCTTGATGGACTTGACATGGATGTAGGGACTAACACAGATAGATCCATACCCAATCCATAACCGAACCACAGATTTCACCAAATACGGTTCAGATACGGTTCGGATCAGCATAATCCAGATATATCTGTGAGCAATCTGCACTCAACTGTTCATTCCCAAGTTCATTCTCATCTGTTTTGCTTGAATCTGGGCGCATTAGGAAGCTTTCAAAGAGGGGAATTAATTTATATGCTAATTACAAATATTGGAGTTCGAGGTTTTGAGAAAATAGACATATAGTACAAATTTATTATATATTCACTCAATTTCAAATCTTCACCCCACTATTGCTGCAATGTCCGAAAACTTGGGAAATAGCCAGTACTTTACACTGCTCCACATAGTTCAGGTGGACTCCACCGGACTCCAGGTAATCACCTGGAGTCCACCTGGAGTCCACCTGAACCATATGTGAACTTGCATATTTGTACTTAACATACCTGGACTCCAGGTGAACTTCTTCAGAACTCCACCTGGAGTCCTCCTATGAACTTATAAAATTGTGCAACTCATAAAGTGACAATTGTATTAAAATTTAAAATGTAGAAAAAAAAAAATATTCATTTCTAATAATACATCATATAATAAGTGATAATAATGTAAGGTACATAGGGACAACAAGGGGTGATGAGAGAGAGAGAACGGGGCGGTATGTGGAATGCACACCGCCCCGTTCATACAGTGGGGCTATGGAAGGGAGAGGGCGAACGAGAGGGGCCAAAATGGCCCCCCCTGCTCCTCGTCTCCTTGCCCCTCCTCATCTCCCTGCCCATCTTCCTCCCTGTCTCCTCACACGCCCCCTTTTATCTCCCTGCTCGCTCGTTTCCCCATTCGCTTCCTCCTTCGCCTCGGTGGTTGTTGGTGGTGATCGCATACTGACGTGGCACGGGTGTGGGTGGGGACTCCATGCGGGCAGTTGTTTGTCCAAGGTGGGTGACGTTGGCGTTGGCGATTGGGCGGCGTTCGGTTGCTGACGTGGCACGGGTGGGGAATACGTGGGGGGGTGGTTGTCAAGGGTGCTCGCGTCGCCAATTTGACGGCGTTCGCGTGTGGTGACATGGCACGTGTGTGGGTGGGGATGAAGTGGAGGCGGGGACGGGTCATATGCGTTCGGTTGGTGGTTGTCGAGTGGGTTGGGGGTGCTGACGTGGCACCCAAACGAGCTGTGGATGGGGGTCAGGTGGTCGGAATCATCGTGAGGCAGCTGGGGCTTACCTATCCGGGTGTAACGACGGTGACGTGGCACCGGGAGGGAGGTACGAGCGCCAGAAAACGGTGTTAGTGGGTCACAGAGATTGTCGAGGGGGGGACGGGGGGGTCACTCACCTGGGGTCCGGGGGTTGCGTGCTGCTCACGTTCGTGCTCTCGATGGCCGGCGTTGGCGTTTGACAACCTAAAAAAAGACCTATTCGTGAGCAAACACGAATAGAAGGGGGGTGGGAACATACCTGGGGGCCATAAATGGTGGTGGGTGGTGATGGGCGGCGGTGGCGGGGACGAGACGACGGGCGGGGGGTGATGGGAGGTGGTGGTGGAGAGGAAAGAAGCCGCGTGGCGTTGTTTGAACCAACGACGCCCGATTTGGCAAGACGCGGGCCGCGTCCCGAAGATGGCAATATCAAGCATCAATGTTGCTTGCTTGAAATGCTGTTGTGGTGCAGTTGGTTAGAGCACTGCCTGATCTATTTCTCTGGTCTTGGGTTCAATTCTTGCATGTTGCATTTTTTTTTTTTCACTATATATGTAAATAATAACAGTCTAATAAATAATTACTGTTCAGATGAACTCCAGGTGGATTCTAGTGTGTTTCATGCATACATATTACTGTGTATCTGGCACCTGGAGTCCACTGACTCCAGTTGGTTCACCTGAACTTTAGCTGGAGTTCAGGTGGATTCCAGGTAAAATTGGTACCATGATTTGGCTGTGTCTCCACCAAAAAAAAAAGGTACCTGGACTCCAGGTGGACTCTGGAAAATCACCTGGAGTCTGGTGGAGTCCAACCGAACTATGTGGGGCAGTGTAAAGACCTCCCGAAATAGCCCACAAACTAATTGATATACATGCCTTGAATGTTTGTGAGCCCATATTGTGTTGCATGTGATTTACTTGATGACGACCAGTTGAGAATGTATATCTTGGCTTGCAAGTTGCATTTAAATATTATTTATTTATGCTATTTAATTTGAATATCAGATTTGGCCATTTTCATCATATTTGTGAGAGTTCAAATGGTAAAATATATTAATATTACATCTTAGAACATGATACTAATGCAAGAGACACAGGAAAGTCACTGCAAATGCCATTTCCTTTGTCCTCTAAAAGAACGGATAATCCGCGGTTATCCGGATAAGGCACATAATTATGGTTATGGTTTGGTTCAGATACGGATAGCAATGGTCACGGGTATTATCCGGATATTGCCGATCCGTGTTAGTCCCTACATGGATGGCTGCAAAATCAAACACCAAGTTTTTGTTCTTGATGAGATTCCTGTTGAGAAACAGCCTCAATGGGATGATCAAACAAATATGTTTCTTGGTGCATGTCAGGAACATGGCCACAGAGTCCTGTTGGAATTCATCTCTGAGAAAGAGCTGGACATTTTCTGTGATGCCTTTGATAACAGCGATATCCATGCTGCCTCATCAAGAAAACTCCAACCATGTGGCTGGTCTGGAGCCAGACTAGCCAGACACTTCCAGACTGTCAGAATGTGAGTGGCAACATAATACCCTCCTGATGCCATAACATTTTTTCATCTCATAATTTCATTCTGATTTCATAACAGCATTTATGGGAGAATAAACGAAACTAGCACTAGGTAATCAGACACATCAGACTGTTCATAATTTTTTTCCATCTCAATTTTTACACGACAGCAGACAATAAAATAGTCATTAGAAAAGTAAGCTTATTACAAGGTATTCACATAAAGGAAACTGGAGATGTACTGGTATCAACTAGTTCTCAAACTAAATGATTAGGTACAGAAATCCACTGGCAACCGAGAAAATGGTTGAAAAACGGTGATGTGTCAATGATTAAAGTAAAAATGACACTGAAACAGACCTGGTTGATGAGTGGTATTGGGCAGTGACGGAGAAGGGATATGCACCCAGAATTGAAGAGATGCTGAGCGCCAACTATGACCATAATTCTACTAGTCCTCAGCTTCTGACTCAGATATCTAGGATATCCTATGGCGCATAGAACTGCTAGTGTCGTTGCTGCCACTAGTGTCATCATTTTCATGGCCTTCCTTATATCTAATCCTGTTGCCCTTGGCACTGCTGGTATCAGCACTCCCATGGCTGTCATCAGGTATCATGGTAGCAGAAGAGGGGCTATAGCCTTCACTGCGCTTGTCATCCTGTGCAGGGGAACTCAGTCGTTCTCGATCACTGGCAGTTGTCAATGAGGTGCACACCATGTTTTTCATCCCACTCATTTTATTCTGGTGTCTCAGAGCCATTTCCATGGTCAACGGCCTTGGCTTCTGAAGGAGCAGGGTAACAGAGTTGGCAGCACAGGCGCATGCCACTGAGCTGACATACCACTAGGCAGATAAGGTTGAAGACAAGAAGAAAAAGTGATGAGATACATACCATTGTCAGGCCTTAACAATCCCCATCATCCATCAAGTGTTGATGGCCTATTCGTCAATGAGGGTGGGTTTATGCCTGGCATGTTAGGCAAGGTTTTGAGGGCATCAAAGGCATTGAGGTTGTGGGTATTGCACTGTGACCACTATACACAAATGAGAGCCATCCTAGAAACAAAGCACAGAAGGACCCTCTCTGCATTGCCTGTTATCATTTCAAGTGGGTGTTAAAGTGAGGTGATCTGTGACATGGCACATAAGATGAGTTAAGAGACATACCAGTGGTTGGGTGTATGATACTTGATTTGATTCTCATGAAAGGTGTTGGTTGCAGTGGGCAAGTAGCGAGAAGAAAGAATATTGAATGTTGAAACATTGAACTTCCATGTTAGGAATTCAACATGAACACATGATGTCGGAGTTCCAATGAACTTCAAAGATTTTTTGTTCAAGATGACTTGAACTTGGCGATGCATGGCCTCTAGCTTCTTCACTATGTACGCATTAAAATTTAATATCTGTTTTGTATATTTGGGGGTTGAACATGCCTCAACAAGGCTTGAGGTGATTGACTCTGAGTCAGATGGTGATTCAAATCAGGCTTGGTGATAATCCTGGACAATTTGGTGTCTTGAAGGATTATTGAACCCACCTGCTACTGGTGGTGAGGCCCAGTGAAAACCGGCTCTGCACGGTTCCGGTCTAAGCTGAGATTAGCCGCGGAGATCCGCAAGCCGGGGCAAAATCGGCGCTGATCTGTGAGATTCGGCAATACTCAATTTCAAGCTGAGATACAAATTTGAGTGATTTATCATTTCGAAGTTTGACAAGCGACTGCACCACCAACCCACGTTTTCCAGCCTGATCCTCTTTGCATGATTGCGTCGCATCGATGGCTCCACAAAAACAACCATGTTACTGCCCCAGGTGCAACGGCGCCCTAATGAGCCTCAAGGTCATCGCACAACATCGGGCTGCCACGAAGAAAACTGAAATTGCGACGTTTGATGAATGGATGGCCATGAGGGAAAGGTTGGATGAAGAGGAGACTATAGATGGATCTGAACCAGAAGGAAAAGAGGAAGATGTGCCTGAGGAGGAGGAACCTCCGAGGAAGCGTCGCCAGATCGATGCTCCTCATCCAGTATGTGTAACGTCTTTCCTGCCCCATTGTTTTAGATAGAAATTGTTCAATAATATTCAACTTACATTATAATGGGACTCTAGACTCGGAACACCTCACAAGAACCTCAAGAAGAATATATTCCCCCATTAGATGTCATTGATGATGCAAATCATGAGGATCTCAACGGAGAAGTGGGGGAAAATTACCATGGAGTATGTATTACAACTATGGAAGTAAAGATATTCAAAAATATTAATAACTTTAGGCGCCACCACTGCCCCAGCCCCAGTATGATTCAGATGTGGACAAAGAAGATGAAATTCAGGCCAGGTCACTCAATGAATCTGATGAAGATGAGCAAAATAACCCTGGAGATGTCCCGGGAGATGAGGGGATGGGGGCTCCAGAACCTGATATCGAAGGAAATGCCCCAGAGGTGGAGGAACCGGGACACCGGGTTCTGAATCCTTCCCGCATCGAACACCTTCGTTTTGCCCAGGAATTCATTCATGAAGTCTCCCATGCTACTCTTGATAATGGCGGGCTCGACGACTTGACCATTGACTACCTCAGATATCCTGACGAGACCCCAGTCGACATCTCTGACCCGGATACACGTCTCTCGCTTAATGTTTTCTTATCCTGCAAAAATGCTTCCGAACAGACTTACACAGATGTTCGGGACTCCATCTTAATGCGCTACCCGGACTCAGGAATACTCTCCTATCACGACATCAAAAACCTTGTAGCGAAAATTACTGGTGTCTGTGCTGTCTACGACGATATGTGCATCAATGGTTGCCATGCTTTTACGGGTCCATTCGCTGACCTACAGTCATGCCATGTCTGCTCGGAGCCCCGCTACGATCCTGATGAGTTTGCCTCAGGCAAGAAGGTTCCCCGGCAGCAAGCCTGTACAATTCCTCTCAGCCCACAATTACAAGCTCTTCGTCGATCTCCGCAGGGAGCTGACTCAATACTCTATCGTGATAGAAAGATCATGGAGATAATTGAGGCATTAAATGCTGCAAACCCTGATGAACTTGTCTATGATGATATTTTCTCTGGGGAACATGTCATGGATTTGTGTGAAACTCTCACAGACAACGATATGATGGTCGTTTTCTCTATTGATGGTTCTCAGCTTTATCAAAACAAAAAGTCTGATACCTGGATCGCGATCTGGATCATCATGGATTATGACCCAAAAACTCGGTACAAAAAGAAACGCTTTTTTCCTGCCAATATTATTCCCGGCCCCCACAAACCAAAGCACATCGACTCATATACCTTCCGAAGCTTTCACCACCTTGCAGCTCTGCAGCATGAGAATAATGGCGCTGGCCTTTCTGTCTGGGATGCAAAGAAGGAGTGTATAATCACCTCGAAGATTGCCTTGCTTGGTGGGCTTGCAGATGCCGTTGGACTTACTGAACTCGATGGACGCGTTGGACATCACGGTGCTCAGGGCTGCCGGATAGGTTGTGAGATGATGGGAATGCATAAGCCAAACAGTGGGCATTACTACGCTGTTCATCTCTCTCCGATAAATCCAGACGGTCCCATTCGACATGATTTTGACTTCCGCAGCCCGACAGTCGGCTCCAAACGAGATACACCTGAGGACTATGTGGCGAAAGTTGCAACACTCATCGCTTCCGTTAACCAGAATGAGTATGAACAAAATCGAAAGGCAACAGGCCTAAGCAAGCCGTCGATTCTTTCAGGACTCGAGCCATCTCTAACAATCCTGGTTCCTCTTTGCTTTTCCATCGACCTGATGCATCTCATTATGAACATTTCCGAGCTAATTATCTCCCATTGGAGAGGGACTATGACATTCGACCGCACAACGGACAATAAATTGACGTGGGACTGGGCAACTCTCACTGGTAACACATGGCTTCAACATGGCAAACTTGTTGCTGCCGCAACACAATATTTTCCTTCATCCTTTCATCGCCCACCTCGTAACCCTGCTGAGAAAATTTCAAGTGGATACAAGGCAACCGAATGGTATTTATATATCTTCGGGCTAGGCCCCGGATTCTTCAGGACCGTCTTTCCGAGGAAATACTGGCGAAATTTCTGTAAGCTAGTGCATGGAATGTGAGGTGTCATTCAGCGGCGCATTACTGGAAAGCAGGTTCGAGAATCCCACTCTTTCTTTATTCAATTTGTGGAAGAATATGAGCTGCTCTACTACCAACGCCGTATGGACCGTATTCACTACTGTCGTCCATGCATTCACACCCTTCTCCACATCTGTCCGGAAATCACTCGCATAGGACCTGGTGCCTACATCACTCAATTTCCTCTAGAACGCGCAATCGGAGATCTTGGCCAAAGCATTCGACAACCTGCAACACCATTCACAAACCTCGCCCAGGTTGCTCTTCGCCAAGCCCAAGCAAATGCACTCAAAGTGCTTTGTCCAGAGCTCGACAAGACTTTGACTCCCTTTCTACTGCGGCTTTCGCATGACCTTGGTCAAGGATCTGTGCTTTTGCAGCCAAGGGATCGCCACATAAAAAATTTAGCAGGGGCTCACCAAATAGCTGTTGATACTACAGTTGGACAGTCAGCTTTGAGGAAATGAGGATGACTGCGGCTGCCAAATGGCCAAGTGGCACGGAGCATGTATTCGGAATCACGATGCGGCGGTCTGAATAAATGCAGCACATGCAATGTTAAGGTGCTTTTAAATTACTCAACATGACTCTCATACCGACATACTAATAATTAATTTATAGATCAAATTCAATGGGAATACTGCGTTCGCCGAAGTGCAGTTTTACTTTTTGGTCAAGAACGCTGAACAGAAACTCGACGCGTATGCTCTGATATCACTCTATGGACCACCAGATGCGGACATGCTTGAAGACTCCTACCGCACTCTATGGGCATGCACATATAATGGCGACAACAACCTGGAGGTAATTCCCGTGTCTGCAATCATT
>Ga0307513_10010216_pt1 | contig 11792 bp, 16 predicted proteins | sample 15_EM_MG_FD_202174 | JGI IMG/M metagenome (GOLD analysis project Ga0307513, IMG submission 202174) | Populus trichocarpa ectomycorrhiza microbial communities from riparian zone in the Pacific Northwest, United States - 15_EM | ecosystem: Host-associated > Plants > Roots > Unclassified | place... | reverse complement strand
AGTTACCTAGCTTCGTATTAAGGTATTTCAATACATTATCAGTCATTTGGCACCCCAAAGACTGAGCTTCGTACCGAGATCCTACTAGGAAGGTCCTACTCATTCAATCTGCCCATTAGTCCCTCACATTAGTCCCTCACTCGTAGCATTACTTTCCATTGGAATTACATCATTCAATGCATTGCTTAGGTATCTATGCCTCTTGAATCCTGACTTTGTCTCTTTCCCTATTCCTGCCAAATTCCTGCGCCGCTATGACGAAAAATGGACTTTAAATATTCTGAGCTCCGGTTGCATCGAGAAACCCAGGTTCCCAGAGTGCTTATCTGGGAACCCGCGTTGAAACGGGGAAACGGGGGTTTCTGGATAGTTTTTTCCCTTTCAGTTGGGTTCTTGAAGAACTCCTTTCGAACATGACGCTCTGTATTCCTCTTCCACTTGATAATGATCCTTTTGCCAGGACATAACCTACAGCCCACTTATCCGGCTTCATCATCCTCCAAATCGTCGTCTAAGGACTGCGATTCATAACACCAAACCACTGGATCGGTCACGCACCTCATACACAGATGTACCGACTCTCCGATCGACCTATGTTCGGCGACCTGAAAAAGCTGGGAAATTATTTCATACGATGTAATGTTGCTTCGGCCGTAAAGTGCTGTAATGATATGGCACGACAGAATACTATCAGATCTTCAGATAATAAATCAGAGAAAATCCCCTTCGAGCATACTACATACATATTTTGATGCCTATTTTCGCCAATGAGCGCCAACGCTTGCACTACGCCATTGATGAAGTATAGTATGTCTTGACAGATTTCGTATTTACTCATTCAAAATAAAAATACTCCAGTGACAACCCTTTGGAATCTCCCTGTGTGTCACACAACACTTGCAGATTTAGAATCTCCCAGTCACGGTACATGCAGGAAAAATGCGACGCGGTGGCACTAGATGTGGTTTCCGTGCCGCAGATATTCGGGCAAAGCTCTTGATTTCGACAAAGAATATCGGTGGCTGAAGATGTACCGTTCAAGATGGAAAATTTTTTGACTGCGATGTCAACACCTGGCAGAGATAAAACAAACTTAACTGAGGACGGGTCTCCGCATAGAATGGCACCCATGTAGAGGCACCCAACCACTTAAAAGCCTGATGGCAAATGTTGTTAAGAGTAGGCAAAATCGTAGTAATAAGTACTCTTAGGCACGGTTGACTTCCATGGAAACCCAGACTGTCAAGCTTCCAAAGGCATCGCCAAACATGGAATGGCGAGTGATGCCGGGTTTATTGACATCCCTATCCTTGTTTAGATTCTTGGGGCCTCGAAGATCGCTCTCAATTTCTCACCGTGGGCCATTCTCGATTCCTGCATTCGTAATAATCGTATGTGTTCTGAAATCTCACAGGTAGTTACTGCAGATGTATATAAGACTTTTTATCTATTCATAATTTGAATTATGATCGTGAAAGTGAGGCGATGTTGAATACTTAGAGCTAGGTTCGGAGCGAGCCCTTGCTCCGGTCCGGTTAGCAGACACCTTCGCAGAAGGGGCTTGGGACAAACTCATGAAAACAAAGGGGACGTTCAAGACGACCTTCCTCACTCAAAAAAAATCGCACTTGAAATATAATTACATTTCCTGGTAGCTAGGAAGCCATTCAATCGAAGGACCAAATTTGAGGTTGACAAGGTGATTTGCTCGGTTTGTAGCCAGCCCACAGTCGCTGTCACACTTCTGGAGATCCTCAACCAAACTCCGATGTATCATAGGCTAAATCTGAAAGAAAAAAATGGTCTTGGGTAATACCAAGCACCTATTTAGTCTGTAGACGATGTTAAACTCTTGGAAACCCATCGAATTTGTTCTTTGCAATAGGAATTGAAGAAAGGTGCTTTGACGTCACATAGTGTCACAGTATGAGACAGCACAAAAAGAATAGCTCTGAGACAGCACGAATATACATTTTAAACACTACCATGGCCAACGATTTATTACTCTACAATAATGGCTACTGGGAGGAAAAACTTGGGCGCGAATTCCAAAAGAATAACCTCGAAAACAAGCTGCACCTTATATTTTCACTCTTGGTCTTCCTCAAAATTAGCCTTGCACAATTTCTTACGTTCACATTCTCCTCTAAAATCGAAAAGGTCAAAGCCAGGGCAGGCCGTTTCATGGGCTACACAGAGAGTGCCAACGACGAAGCCACCCGCTTCCCACCTGGGGCGATCTGGCATAAGCGATTTTGTCAACCCAAATGTGACTATATATTTAACGTCCGAAACATTGCAGCCCATCCCAGCAGCATCTGTGGCACATATGATGTGAAACTCTCCCTTCGAAAATAATTCCCAGCACTGCTCCTTTGCGAGCTCTGACATATTCGATGAGAAGGCCTGGACACTCTTGCGGAGATGTTCCGGTAGGCATTTGCGAATAAATTGAACAGCCTTTTGACAGGCATCCTCGGAATCGAAATAGAATATGCATCTTGGTATTGCGTCAAGTGGGCTGTCAGCAGCCAAGTCATTGGGAAGAAGATTAAGAATGTCGAGGAGAGGGCTTTTGGGATTTTCGAGGATGTGCGTGATGTACAAAAGGTTGGGCCTGTCCGAACCAACATCAAGGCCCCAAAATGGATGGTGGCCATATCCGAGTGTGGTCCAGATGAGATCAAAAGTTTTTGTTGTGCAAGTGGCAGTACAAGCAACAACTGGGACCTCGTGTCCCGTATAGCTTCGCAGGGTCTCCAGCAAGCGATACGCAGGTTGAAAATCCTCGCCGCCCCATTCTGCTATGCAATGGGCCTTGTCAACCACGATCGCGGTGAGGCGTGTCCTGAAACGGGAATCCTTCCATAGCTTTTGAAAGCTCGGGGAGAGAGCCATCTCTGGCGACATGTAGACCATGGCCACGCTGGTGCGAGTGTGTTTCCAGAGGTCTGCGGTTTTCGTGGTGTCTTCATTGATGATAAGAGCATCAATGCCCTTCACTTTGGCTTGCTCGGCCTGAAAAAATATCAGTATGGCTCCAATTAACTAAATGGTGAGCAAACGCACCTGGTCACGTTCCAAAGCCTTTAGAGGGCTGATAATGATAACCAGTTTTCCCTTGCCACCCAAAGTAGCCAAACCATCGAAAACGAGGTTCTTGCCATAGCCAGTTCCCACGCAAAAGATGCTGTCGAAACCTTGAAGGATCTGGTGTATGAGGTGGACCTGCCAGTCATCTGGTGTGTATTGCAACTTCAGGGTAGAGATGAGACGTTGCGAGATTGAGGGGATCGAAAGGTTGTTGGGCATGGTAGTTTTGATGCCTTGGAGGTGCACAGAGGCTGCAGGTTTATGCCGCTGAGGTGTTTGAGGGTTCGTCCGAGGTATATTGGGACGGTTTGGCGATAACGGGCCACCCAGTTGAGGTGAAGGCGTTCGTGCCTCAGTGCGTATAAACACCGTACTCGGCGATGTCATCCTGAGCAATCAAATGAACGTCTGGAGCCATGAAATTTTAGTTACCGACCTTTGAGATGCATATGAAAAGATTGATACTCACAAAGCAGGGATATAATAATATTTGTTTGTTGAATCGACGATGGAGGCCATACAAAATTTCTGATCAACAAACTAGGAAGGAAAAAAGTTAGCCCATAAAAAACCGTGCAGAGAGCAAAAAAAAGCGATTCAAAAGTTATGAACATACAGATTGACATCGAATAAGTTATTGGTCGAAGTGTAAAGACTGTGGAGGGAGGGGATGGATGAGGAGAACGTTTCAAACGTCCTGTCGATTATCGTGAGTCTGTCACAAGCCCCTTCTCCGAAGGTCCTGCAGAGCCCCAAATCTCTTACCAAAAGCAGGACTGTTTTGCGCAGCCAAACAAGCAGTCCGGAGAAGGCAGCTTGAACCGAACCTACAGTAGAGCAAAGATTGCACACCATCATATGTTGAAACATAATTTTTTTATATCCCTTCGGACCGGGCAAGAACTCCAAGTGGGAGCGGAGTTTGAATCAACATCAACGATTAAATCAGTATTTATCATTTTGCAGGACTTTCGAGGGCATCCGTGAATTGGAAAGAACGCCGTGCAGAACGCCATCAAAGAACGGCGGCCGATCCCGAAGTCGTGTGACATGCTGACCAACTACCCAAATTTGCCTGCGCGTGATCGCTGTCGGACTTACCGCTGATGATCGCCTCCTGAAGTTCCTCACCATTTGCCTACATCAAGTGATCCTCGCCCTCTTTGCTCATCTCACCTTCGCAGGTGACCCCGCCTTCTCATTCCTTCCCTACGATTTTACGGATTACAACGAGAAAGCCAACCCGACATGACTCGAACCGCACCACAGACGCGCCCCAGCCTTTCTCCCAGCAGACAAACCCACCGAAAACGACAGACGCCGCTGGAAACGAGCGCCGCAAACATTGTCACCTAGGGCGGTGAGCAATTGCTGGCGTGGGCGTCGGTGGAAGCGACCACTATGGTGCCAGGTGGTAGCAACACTTACACATTAATCGTGTCCCTCAAGCACCCTCAAGTGCTTTATGTACAAACCCTACTCAATTACTGTAATTTTTAAATAACATTCATCACATAAAGACTTAGATATGTATATAGGAGCGCTCGCAGTGCCGTGGACTGCCGGTGAGGAAGAACATAGCACTGCTCCATTTCGGATGTTGCCGCCGTGCAGACGCCGTGCAAGAACGGGGAGGACATCTGAGTTATGGGAAATCCGAACGTCCGAATGTCCGGCGGACAGTCCAAACGTCCGAATTACTAAACATGGCAAGAGGTCGTCACGTCATAGGATGCGTTTGAATCCACCATTAATACGCCGCTGTGCGGGTCCACACGAGATTACTTACCTAGTAAGAACAGGGCGCGGTCAGGAGGAGATTAATTGAATTTATTTAATCAAAATGGGATGAGGCGATAGTGCAGGCTCCCAGAACGAAAATGCGAGGAGACCTCCCTATTAAGCAACAAAACTATTATTATTAAGTACAAGAAAACCAAGCATGAAATGGACCCTAGAGGCGATGCACTTCCGGCGGGGTGGTGTTTTGGCGGCGAGAAATGAGCGGCGTGGTGGCGGCTAGAGGCGTGGTGGTGACCAGAGTGCTGCCAACACGAACTTATATGACGTGCAATGGTTACAACAGCCATAATTATTGTATTCGCAAATAATGAACACGCCGGGAACGCAACACGTGATGTATGGAAACGCCGGACACACGGACGCGGCGGACTGTCGGACAGCCGGACGTTCGGATTTTCCAAATCTCAGACTTTCTGAAGAACGGCGTCTTTTCCAAATCCCAGATTCTTTGGGACTTTCGGGGGTGAAATTGAATCACGTGTCGTTGTGCGGGAGTTGCCGTGCCACAACCTTTGGTCTCAGATCTCGAGGGTCACAATACGTCCATCCTCCGCAAGTCCACGGGCCACAGAATGGAAGACAAAACCATCATAGCTATTACAGTTACCATCACATGCCTATTTCTCCTCGTTTTTTTAGAGTGTGCAAGCGCCTTTTGTTTTTCCCCCAACCCTCTGGAACTACCACTACCGACGACAGTCCAACAACTTGAAGCCGGAGATACAAGCGATGGCTGGAGTCCTCCCGATGCCAATCCTCTCTCGTGCGCTCAGGATGAAGGAAGGAATACCTTGGACCTGCCACCACCGGCTGTAACACAGGATGGAGGAGGGAAGACCTTGGTTCTGCCGCCACCAGCCATGACGCAGGATCATGAGGGAGGGAATACCTTGGTTCTGCCACCACCAGCCGTGATGCAGGATAAACATGGATATAACTCGGGACGTCCAAATTTGCAGTCATCGACTTTGCTGCCCATGTATATGGATGGCTCTGATGGGAAGCTCCCAGTAAAAAGGAGAAAGTCAGACAATGTCAGACAGGGTCAGCGTGTAGGCGCTTTATCTGCAGAGCGATGCCCCTGAACTGCGCAAGTTATGCAACAGAAATTTTCTCCGACCAGTGATGGATCATGTGTAGATGGAAAGCGTTTACAGTGCTTTCAGAGTGTATAGGGACATAATCTTTGCATCTACTTTGCTCCATAACCTCGTCACGGTCCAAGCACTGAATGCACGCTTTGATCCTACTGGTCAAATTGGCGATTTAGACGAGGCGAGATCTCTGGCTGGCAGCATTCTGGCCCTTCCTTCCCATCCGCGCTGCTGAATGCTCAGTCTCTCTTAATAATAATGGCCGCATTGTTTCTTGTGCTCGTGTACCCAATTTTTTTTTTTCGTATTTCTGTCCCCTTTAGAGTATCCTATCTATCTGTTTGTTCCCCGTGATGTTTTACGGCACTTCTCTTGATTCGTATGATGAGAATTAGCGCTTTCACAATGTTCGCCGTCATATAGGCCCTAGTCTTTAAGCCGGAGTCGTGAGGACCGAAGTGGGGAGTAGTACGTGTAACCTTGTCCAATGGGTAGGTTATACAGTATCAAGGTCCTACTTCGAGAAAACATGCTCCCGGAAAACCGTAAAGGGTTTTCAATTGATTTTCAAGAGAATATGTAAACGTAGGATTGTCACCAAGTAATCGATATCGATCTATACACACAGTGTTTGGGTTAGAGAGACAGAGCTGCAAGGAAAATTGGTGAACCAGTACTACCACGCCGATTTCTATTTCAAATGGAAATCGGCATGGTGAGAGATGATCGCGACAAGTTGGCCTCTCACGTTGAGATTTCATAGCAACCCGCTTGAAAATATTCCCAAGCCACTTCCAAAAATGAGAAGAGGAAGCAGAAGGTAGTGAAAGAGAAGAATTCGACCCATTCGATTCTCTAGAGTGGAAGGCTAGCCTCCCATGCATATACATTGATAGCCAACGTTTCAACAGTGAAAGTTGATTACACATGATGAAAAAGAGAAGAGAAAGACGAGAGGGAAGTGAATCATACCAGCCCACTGAACTGGAGTCGGCGAAGCAAAGCGACAGGACGAATATTAAATAACAAATAGAGAAAAATAGAGGTCCCTGATCCTCGAGCCTGGCCTGGAGAATATTTATATCCGGGGCACCTCTAGCTGACATCTTGCACTAGGGGATACTTCGGCCAAATTTTACGGTCTTTTGGCTGGGAAATCGACACCAGTCTTGCATCGAACGGCTCTATTGTCGCAAATATTGAGCTCTTACTAATGCCCATGGACTAAAGCCTCTCAATAGAATATTTACGGCCAACCATTTCCCGAACATAGAGACTAACAATGCGCGTGTTCCAGTGGCCCAGAAGGGGACGGAGATAGAGATAGAGATCATCGTATTGAAATCTCGTCGACAAACCAAAGCATACTAAGCAGGACAATTACAGGGAGAGAGGCATCCCCCTCCCAAAAAGAAAAAGATAAGGCCCCGACACGCATATGACAGAACTATGACAAGCAGGTGTGAAAGCGAGGAGGGAGGGCCGAATATTCTTCGAAGATATAAAATTAAAACAGAGCAACAGCAACCGGGTCTAAATTGCCCAAATGAGTGCTTTGTCGTAACCTGTTTAACTTGAGAAATAAGACTGCCCCTCGCCCATCCCAACATTGAACCCAGAGAACAGGATATATGCAAGCAAGGGCCATGACAACATAATAGCGGGAAAACAGAAGACAGAAGGAGGGACCTTCGTCCCCAGCTCGAAATGTAAACAAGGGCGATAGGAAAAGAAACCAGGCATACCGACGTTCTAATCTCAGAGAGGACTCGCATGAAGGATGGCAGAGACTAGTGGGAATTGGGAAAAGGGGGGGAATTTAAAATGGGCCACGTCCCGGATTTATAAACCGAGGCCCGTGAGTATTTCTTCTGTGACGTTCTTTTTCCTTCTTCATTCCACGCCCGTCGTAAAAAATGTCACCATCCTGAAGGGGAATTCCGATCGCCACCTTGTCATCAGAGCTCCGGTATCCTTATTGCCGTGTGTAGCATCCTTGCTATTCAGAAATACTCGGAGAACCATATATATGAGTGAGCTGACTTACAACACGTGTTGGAGAATCCGTGCATTTAATGTTGTTTTAAATTTGTGGCTCGCCTTTGGCTCGCCTTTGGCTCGCCTCGACATTGATCCTACGTCGACCGCCAGGGCCACGTTATAAGTCCTATGCTGACTACTTATGCTGAGGGTCCTCCATACCGTGTGTGGCGAACCTCGTCGTTCTGGTAAATATTCCCGTCATTCTTTATTGGAATCATATTCATAAATTTGCCACATGCTCCTTCCCATCCGTCGTTTCGGGGAAAGAGAAATCAGAAAGGACTTCTTTGAAATTTACTGAAATCCTGATTATATAATGCAATCATTTATTTTTTAAACTCCACGACTTTCTCCACACTTTACAACTGTAAACAAGGTGTCAAGCTTGTCAAGGTTGGACCCGTTTAAGAAATCAGCGGGCCCCATGCTTCTCCTGACGGTGAACTTCTGCACAATACTTAGGTCCACCGCACACGAAATCCCTGTTCATCCAAACGGAGAAATTTTACCCTTCTTGACGCCAAAACAAACCTCACACCTAAACTCTGCTCCGAGTCGTCAGATCCAATCTCGGCGTCGCTCCAGGCCCAACGTCTGCGCATGGAATCCACCACTTCCTTATCTATCCAGAAATGAAGCTGATTCATGGGTAACTTATGGGCCTAGGCTCACTAGTCGCTCCAATGAAATGCGAAGGAAGGCTGGCTTTCATTCAAAGATCATCGAAGCTGTGGATCGAGCATAGCATTCAGGTCGCGGCCCTTCATTGGAATATGCCATCCCTTCGTGATTCCAAGCCGAAGTAATCAAGCCGAAGTAATTTACCCTTTACAGCTCGGTCTTGAGATGGAGCAACGGGTGGCGTTGGTAATGGAGGTCGAACGGCGTTCCTTTTTACGTAACGGACACGGGGGTAGAGGTCTAGAGCAGCCGAGAGAGTGGTGGTTTGTGACATCGGACAGCCGCATACCACCTTTTCCGAAGTGACCTCTCCTCGAATGGGGACAGCTAGAACACCGACCGGTAGAGGAATTAAGGGCACAACCCCGAATCCCCACTGGAATGTACCTTGGTGACGGTGGGGGATGAGTGTAGTTGCTTGCGTTGTATTCGTGCCTTATAAGCGCCCTTAAAATTGTTGGAAGGCGCCAAAAGGTCTTTTATTAGAAATTGCAAAATTCGAGTTTGCAGTGGGTGATAATACGCATGGACAGCTGATACAGTCGAACCTCTCATAATCCATAACCCATAGATTTTTGTTGCCACCCAACTAAAACGCACACTAAAAATGACCTCTCATAACCTAACAACACATAGCGTAGGCTGCCCAAGGCGGCGTATGGGTTATGAGAGCTTCGATTGCACAATGATATGTACAATTGTGCACCCAGCGGGCCGAGAAGATCGGGTCTTGGCATTGTCTTGGCAAAAGACTGCCGAAGTGTGGAGTCGGCGTCTCGGATGGGAAGCTTGGCACTTGACAGAAGGCACAGACAGACTAGGAGTACATAAAACGTCTACTCCAATAAATGCATAATCCCAGGTGCTCCCGGTTCAGCTCACATCTCTACCATGCTTTCCAGCTTCTCCCAATTGGCGCTGCTCTTTTCGCTAGCCACAAATTTCCCAGATGTCGAGGGCGGCATCATGGTTAGGTCGATGGATGGTTCATTCGTACCATTGAGCTTCGTATCACGGGCACCGGGAGATGGTATTCCTGTGCCCTTGAAGAACAATAAGGACTTGGCGTATCTCGTGAGTTCGCATCGTTCTACTGGTGTAATCTCTGAGGTTGATAAGGTCCGGTATAGACGACTGTCCTCATGGGTTGGTTTGCGTCGCTCGTATTTCTCCTCTAGCTCCCGCTCAACCGTATTTCATGCGTAACAGGTACTCCTGCTCAAGAGATCCAAATGGCCCCTTCTCTTTCGCAGAGCTATATCTCTGTGGCATCTCCCCCGGAAAGTGGCACCGATGGGACGTAGTGCGTATGATCCCGTTGATGCTGTCATCTCCTTCACTGATCCAATCGGACATAGCTATAACCCAACCCTCTCAACAAGTCACCTGCCAATAGATGCATCTGCCATCATCAATACTATCTCAGGTCAAAGTGTAACAGGTCATTTTGCTGGGGAAACATGCACGCTTCAATCCTTCACATACAATGCCTCGGGTTCGTACATGTGTGGTTCTTCACCAACCATTGAACTTAATGCATTCCATCCAGTCCTCTTGACAGATTCAGCCGTGACGAACGACGTGTACCCCGACGGGGCACGTGCAATTCTTGGGTATGGAGTCAAAGGCGCGGCTGATGCGCCTCAGAATGCCTCCCTGATTCCTACGTTCTTGGGGTGTGTCAATTGTCAGTTAGCGTCCTCGCAAAATCACGACTAACGACCCCTACCCGTAACCAGAGATTTTGACCAAGCCATCTGTGGCATCGAGCTCAATCACTTCGACGACCCCGTTCCAGATGGGACATTGTTAATGGGCGCTGTGGATCATAATGCGCGAGTATCAATCAACATCGTACTAAAAAAGTAGTTGATTTCAATCCACTTTTCTTAGTTTTTCAGGAGACTTCGCCAACGTGACGGTCCCCGCAACCAGTCCCATCTCGTGGTCCATCCCATTTGACACACTCATATACCTGGCAAATGGGATGAACGAAAGCATCTCTGGTTCCCTCGCCAGCATTGATATATATCGTTCGTATACATTCCCTTCCTTTACCTCATTCGATTGGATGAGCTGAATTTGTTACTTCTTCACAGATACTGGCATTGAGATCATGAAAGACGACGCATGTAAAGTCTACGCCGGTATCCCAGGCGCCAAGGAAATCGCAAATTTTCGATGGTCGCTACCGTGCGATTCAGCATTCCCGATAACGCTGACGTTCGCTGGCAAACCGTTCACGATTTCCGAGCGCGACACTATTGTGAAGGAGGAGGATGGGACTTGCACCGGTGTGGTCACAGGGGGTGCAAAGGAAATTCTAAAGATCGGCGCGCCTTTCCTTCGAAACGTCTACACGTTCGTGCACAGTTTCATATTACATGGTTATTTTCTGACATTGTGGTATGCGTCTGATTACTTTTTTTTATAGACAATTCGGTGCGGTCAAGGAGGGCGAGTCTGTTACATTTAGCGTTGGTTTCGCGGAGAAAATCCTCCGCCAGACTTCTTCCTCCGCTTCGAGCACCGCGCCGAAGCCAAGTACAAGTGCATTGGCCTCCTCCAATACCAGTGGTGCTATAACTCGAATGGCTGTCCACTCTTTACCAGCGTTAGGGATGGCGATCGTTTTGATTGTGTCGTCGATCCTTTTGTAACGATTTCACGGAAATTCTACAATCACCTTAATCGGCTGCTCATGACTATCACTTCATTTGATCATTCATTGTTTTATCAATGACCTGTACTTACTATACGTGTAATGAATTATCCACGAACCCTATCCTCGCACGTCTGAATTCGGCATCAAACACGGACCAAACACTGCCTGTGTGCGATCTTGGAACAAAACCCCCACGCAAATCTACCTGACACATTCTATTGGAAATATACAAGCACTACATAGTACATCTGCGAGAGTTCTACCTTTGAAACTACCAGATCCTTCTCATGGAGGGTAAAATTTAGACTCAAGGGCAAATAACTCCCCGGGCCCAGTCCTGCATGGAACAGCTCTATTCTTCTGAACGGTATGCCATTTCACAGGCGGACGGAAACTGAAAGTACCAGCAACCA
>Ga0307513_10010215_pt1 | contig 11795 bp, 9 predicted proteins | sample 15_EM_MG_FD_202174 | JGI IMG/M metagenome (GOLD analysis project Ga0307513, IMG submission 202174) | Populus trichocarpa ectomycorrhiza microbial communities from riparian zone in the Pacific Northwest, United States - 15_EM | ecosystem: Host-associated > Plants > Roots > Unclassified | place... | reverse complement strand
ATCGTCGTTGTCGGACGGGTCGATGGCACCGGCCGCGAGGAATTCGACGCCACCGGCAAGATCGTCACGCCCGGCTTCGTCGACGTCCACACCCATTATGACGGCCAGATCACCTGGGAAAACACCCTCGCCCCCTCGTCCGACCATGGCGTGACCACGATCGTGATGGGCAATTGCGGCGTGGGGTTCGCACCCGTGCGCGAAACCGATCACGAACTGGTGGTCAAGCTGATGGAGGGCGTCGAGGATATTCCCGAAGTGGTGATGACCCACGGCGTGCCCTGGAACTGGAAGAGTTTCCCCGACTATCTCGACGCGCTCGACCAGCGCCGGTCCGACATCGATTTCGCCGCGCAACTGCCGCACAGCCCGTTGCGCGTGTTCGTGATGGGTGAGCGCGGCGCCAATCTCGAACCGCCGACCGAGGCCGATCTCGCCGAAATGCGCCGCCTGACCGCCGAGGCGCTGACCGCTGGCGCGCTCGGCGTATCGAGCTCGCGCAACCTGTTCCACCGCTTCCGCAGCGGTGCGTTCGCGCCGTCGGTCAAGACCGAGGAAGAGGAGCTGCTCGCGCTCGCCGCCGGCCTGCGCGACGCCGGCACCGGCGTGTTCCAGTGCAATCCCAATCTCGACGCCGACGCGACCGACGAACTGGCCGTGTTCCGCAAGGTCGCCCACGCATCGGGTCGGCCGCTCAACTTCAGCCTGATCTCGACGCCGTTCAATCCGGAGAATTGGGGCCGCTATGTCGCCGGCCTCGACACCGCGAAGGCCGAGGGGCTGACGATGCGCGCGCAGTTCATGCCGCGTCCGATCGGCGTGCTCTACGGACTCGACCTCAGCTTCCACCCCTTCTCGCTCAACCCCGGCTATCGCGAGATCGCGGCGCTGCCGCTGGCCGACAAGGTCGCCCGGATGCGCGACCCCGAATTCCGAGCGCGCCTGCTGTCCGAGGAACCCGAGGATCCCAACCCGGCCTTCGTCGGCCTGCTCAAGATGCGCACCAATCTCTATCCGCTGGCCGAACCTGCCCAATATGATTTCACGCCCGAATTCAGCATCGGTGCGATCGCCGAACGCGTCGGCGTGCCCGAGCGCGAGGCAATCTACGACGCATTGCTGGAGGATGACGGCCATGCCATACTCTGCTCCTTCTCGTCCAATGTTCGCGAGTATCTCGACAAGACCGCGCCGTTGATCGGCCGGCCCGACACGATCGTGGCGCTGGGCGACGGCGGAGCGCATTACGGCATGATCTGCGATGCCGCCTACACCACCTATGTACTGACCGAACGGATGAATCGCGACGGGCTCGACCTGCCGACGATCGTCATGGCGCTCACCAGCCAGCCGGCGACCTCGCACGGCCTCGACGATCGCGGCGTCGTCGCGACGGGCTACAAGGCCGATCTCAACATCATCGATCTCGACCGGCTGAGCCTGCACCGGCCCAGCATCAAGGCCGACCTGCCCGCCGGCGGCAAGCGCCTTTCGCAGAAGTCCGACGGCTATGTCGCGACGATCGTCAGCGGCACCGTCACCTATCGCGACGGCGAACCGACCGGCGCCTTGCCCGGCCGGCTCGTGCGCGGCGCCAAAGCGGCGCCGGCAACGCCCGATGCGATTGAGCGGATCGCCGCCTGAACCGAACGAACAACGGCAAGAATGGAGTGCCTGGTGACTGAATTGAATGAAAAGGGCGAACGCGGCGTCGCCGTCATCAGCGAGATGATGGGCACCGAGTTCGGAAGCAAGCTGCGCGCCGCCGCCACGTCGGGCAAGTTCGGCTCCGATATCAGCAACATGGCGCTGGAATTCTCGTTCGCCGACAGCTGGGGTCGCGACGGCCTGGCCCGCCGCGAGAAGAGCCTGCTGATCATCGGCATCCTGATCGCGCTGCGCCAACCGCTCGAGCTCAAGAACCATGTCAAGATCGGTGCCGCCAACGGGCTGACCATCGCCGATTTCGAAAGCCTGCTGGTCCAGGCGACGTCCTATGTCGGCTTCCCGTGCATCGCGTCCGCCACCACCGCGGTGATCGAGGCGCTGCGCGAAATCGGCATGGATCCGCATGTACAGACGTCGGAGGAAAAGGGGCTGTTGTGATGGGGGCGAATAGCGCGTCATGATGATTGAAGGCCGAACCATCCCATGACCATCCTCGTCACCGGCGCCACCGGTGCGCAGGGGAACGCCACCGCCCGCGCCCTGCTCGCCGCCGGCCGGCAGGTCCGCGCGCTCACCCGGGACCCGTCTTCGCCCGGGGCAGCGGCGCTCGCCGGTCTCGGCGCCGAAATCGCGTCCGGCGACTATGACGACCCCGCATCGCTCGCCGCCGCCTGTGCCGGCATGGCGGGCATTTTCTCGGTCCAGCTCCCTTCCCCGCCCGACGTTCCGGAGCGCGAAGCACGCCATGGCGCGGCGTTGATCCGCGCCGCCCGCGATGCCCGCGTCGCGACCTTCGTCCACAGTTCGGTCGCGCGCGCCGACGAGGAAGACAGCTTCGTCGGCTGGCGGGAAGGTCGCTGGCCATTGAGCTACTGGCGCGGCAAGAGCGCGGTCAACGCGCTGGTGCGCTCGGCCGGCTTCGACCACGCGACCATCCTCAAACCCTCTTTCATGATGGACAATTTCATCCTGCCCAAGGCCGCGCACATGATGCCGCCGCTCGCTTCGGGCCGGATCGTCAGCGCCCTCGCCCCCGATACCCGCCTCGACCTGATCGCGGCCTCGGACATCGGCGCCTTCGCCGCAGCCGCCTTCGCCGATCCGGCGGATTTCGCGGGCGCCGACATTCCGCTGGCCGCGGAGTCGCTGACGATGGGCGAAGTGGCCGCCCTGATCGGTGACGTGACCGGCCGTCCCATCGATGCGATCCACGTCGATCAGGCGTCCGCAGTCGCCCAGGGCGTGCCGGCCGGTGTCGTCGACAGCCAGTCATGGGCGAGGGTCGAAGGCTATAAGGTCGAGATCGCAGCGCTCGATCGCTGGGGCATCACGCTCACCGGATTCGCAGCCTGGCTCGCGGCGCACGGCACCATGATTCCTTAAGGCGAGACCGGATCATTCCTTCTTCGCCTCGGTGAAATCGAAGCGGATCCGCACCCACGCGCCGATCATCGGCTTGCCGCCAATCCGTGGCGGCCGCACCCGAAACTGCCACGCCGCCTGGCGCAACGCCCGTGACAAGCCCGACCCCGCCGGCGATTCGCCAAGCTGCCGGCAATCGTCGACATGATAATTCTCGATCGTCCGGCACGCGATCAGCCCCCACCCCACGCGCGCACCGCTGGTCGGCAGATAATAGGCCATTTCGGCATGGGTCGGCTCGACATACCATTCGGCGTTGTAGAGCCGCGCGCCGCCCGGCCCCTCGCCCGGCCCATAGGCCGACCCGCTATCCTCCCCGGTCCCGGTGCCCGCCCCGGCCTTGGCCGGTGGCGCCGCCATCTTGCTGATATCCGCCGCTGCGAAGTCGTTCCGGCTGAGGACGATCATGTTGGGCGGCGGTGTGGGCGTGGTGATCGCGGGTTTGGCCGGCGCCGCCGGCGCGCGCGGTGGCGCCCCGCCGCCGGTGCGCTTGGCCTTTGCGGTCTTACCCCGCGGCGCCGGCTTCGGCGCGATCCGCGATTCATCGGCGGGCAGCAGCCGCAGCGTCTTCAAAGCGGGCACCACTTTCTTCAGCAGCGCCAGCGGCGGTGCCAGGGTCAGCAGCATCAAGATGACCAGGAAATGGACGAGCAGCGCCAGCAACAGGGCCGTTGGACGGCGCCCGAGCGGCTCACGATGCCGCTCCGATGGAGACTGATAGGACGCGGAACGCACGCTGGATCGCATAGAGGCTGCGGTGGTGGGCGGCAAGCGATCGTCCCGATCCTTGCCGCCACCCGTCTCAAACCTGCGACAATGACCAATGGCGCCGGATCGCCCGCGGGCTAGGGTCGCCCGCGACAATCAGGCGAACGGAATAGGACGATGGGGCGGATGGCGGGGTCGATCGGCGGTCGCAGGCGGACACTGGCGCTGGCGTGCATCGTGCTGGCGTTCGCGACCAGTTGCTCGCCGCAGCAGCGGGCGGCGGGTGACGTCGGCGCCTCGCTCGGTCCCAATGACTGGCCCGGCTTCGGCCGCACCGCCGGCGAGCAGCATTTCAGCCCGCTGACCGGCATCGACGACGGCAATGTCGGCCGGCTCGGCCTGCTCTGGTCGCTCGACCTGCCGACCCAGAACTCGGTATCCTCGCCGATCGCGGTCGACGGCGTGCTCTATGTCGCAACCGGCTACAGCGTGGTCCGCGCGATCGACGCGCCCACCGGCCGGGTGATCTGGGAGCATGATCCCAAGGCGCCCGAGCGCGCCGGGAACAAGCTGCGCCAGGGCTGGGGCATTCGCGGGCTGGCTTATGGCTATGGCATGATCTTCATCGGCACGCATGATGGCCGGCTGCTGGCGCTCGACGCGAAGACCGGTGCGCTGCGCTGGAGCACGCAGACGATTCCGCGCGACACGCCGGCCTTCATCTCCGGCCCGCCGCGCGTGTTCGACGGCAAGGTCATCATCGGCTTCGGCGGCGGCGACGTCAGCGCGGTGCGCGGCTATGTCACCGCCTATGACGCGAAGACCGGCAAGCAGGCCTGGCGCTTCTACACCGTGCCCGGCAACCCGGCCGACGGCTTCGAGGACGAGGCGCAGGTGATGGCCGCGAAGACCTGGTCGGGCGACTGGTGGCGCTATGGCGGCGGCGGCACGGTGTGGAACGCGATGACCTTCGATCCCAGCACCGATACGATGATCCTCGGCGTTGGCAACGGATCGCCGTGGAACCACAAGGTGCGCAGCGAGGGCAAGGGCGACAATCTGTTCCTCGCCTCGATCGTTGGGCTGGATGCGAAGACCGGCGCCTATAAATGGCATTATCAGGTCAATCCGGGCGAATCCTGGGATTACAACGCGTCGATGGACATCCAGCTCGCCGACCTCGAGATTGGCGGGCGGCAGCGGCAGGTGCTGATGACCGCGCCGAAGAACGGCTTTTTCTATGTGATCGACCGCACCGACGGGAAGCTGATCTCGGCCGAGCCGTTCGTGAAAATCAGCTGGGCAAGCGGCATCGACCGCAAGACGGGACGGCCGATCGAGAATCCGGCAGCACGCTATCCGAACGGCACCACCTTCACGATGTGGCCCGGGCCGGTCGGCGCGCACACCTGGCTGCCGTCCGCGTTCAGCCCCCGGACGGGGCTGGTCTATATTCCGGCGATCGAGATGGCGACCAGCTACAACGATGTCGGCATCACGCGCGAAAATTGGGTGCGAGTGCCCGGCAGCGCCGTGGACGGCGCGGCCAATCCCGATTTCGTCGTGAAGGATGCCGGCCCCACCAACGCCACCAGTTCGCTGATCGCCTGGAATCCCGTCACCCAGAAGCAGGCCTGGAAGGTGCCGACACCCGGGCCATGGAATGGCGGCGTCATGGCGACGGCGGGCAATCTCGTTTTCCAGGGCCGGATCGATGGCCGGTTCAACGCCTATGCGGCGAATGACGGCAAGCTGCTCTGGTCGTTCGCGGCCCAGGCGCCGGTGACTGCGCCACCGATCAGCTATGCCGTCAACGGCCGGCAATATGTGACGGTGCTGACCGGCATGGGCACCAGCGGTGCGGCGTTCGGCCCGCTGCTACCGGTCTCGATCGACTATCGCACCCAGGCCCGCCGCGTGCTGACCTTCGCGATCGGCGGCAAGGCGACGCTTCCGGTCTCCGCGCCCTATCACGCGGTCGCGGCCGAGGATCCCGGCTATGCGCCCGAGCCCGCGCTCGCGGGCACCGGCGCGATCATCTATGCGCGGCGTTGCGCGGTCTGCCACGGCGTCAACGCGATCGCCGCCGGGCAGGCGCCCGACCTGCGCGCATCGCCGGTGCCGCCCGCCGCCGAGGCGTTTGCGGCGATCGTCCAGGGCGGCGCGCTGGTGGAGAACGGCATGCCCAGGTTCCAGGAACTGGGGCCGAGCGATTTGTCGGCGTTGCGGGCTTATATTCGTGGGGAAGCAGTGACGCTGCGCGCGACGGCGATGGCGCCGAAACCTCCCGCCGGCAAATGATGGCGGGGCCCAAGCATAGGCGCTAAAATAAGGAGCTTCGCCGGGGAAAATCCTCCTTAACGCGCAGCGATGGGGAGGGGGAGTCGCGCAAGCGATTTTGGCTCCGAGCATGACGGCACCGCCGCATTTCCCCTCCCCACCCCTGCGGCGCAGGGAGGATGAAGAACGCCTAATCTTGGCGCTTATGGGGGACCCGGGGCTGCATCTACCGACAGATCCAATCCGCAAGCGACTTGCGAGGTGAGCGGAATGACGGGTGCTGGAGGGCGACGGCATCACCCGCGATCTGAAGCCGCGCAAACGGCATCATTGCCTCGCGCCGTTCGCAATTCGGCATCCATAACCGGTCCTCGGCGGCCAAATGAGAAATAATGGCGAGTGGGATGCAGCTCCACGCACGTGGCGACCCGCATCTTGCAGAGCGCGGTTCCGCCGGTGGTTCTGCCCGCCAGAACGTCTGATCCATCGCGCAGGGAGCCATGTCCATGACCGTCGAACACCAGGCCCGGTTCTACATCGAAGGCCGCTGGACGATTCCCTCGGGTTCGACCGCGATCGCCGTCGTCGACCCCGCCTCGGCGAGCGTCATCGGCGAGATTGCGGCTGGGACCAGCGCCGATGTCGACCAGGCCGTCGCCGCCGCCCGACGCGCATTCGCCACCTTCTCGCAAAGCTCGCGTGAAGACCGGATCGCCCTGCTCGGCCGGATCCAGACATTACTGGAGGAGCGGGCCGAGCCATTCGCACAGGCGATGGTCACCGAGATGGGAACCGCCATCGCCTTCGCCCGCGCCTCGCAAGTCCCCTTCGCGATCGAGCATGTCCGCGTTCAGAAGGCGGTGCTGCAAGACTATGACTTCCTCTCGCGGGACGGCGCGCTCGCCGTCGCCAAGGAGCCGATCGGCGTCTGCGCGCTGATCACGCCGTGGAACTGGCCGCTCTACCAGATCACCGCCAAGGTCGCGCCGGCGATTGCGGCCGGCTGCACGGTCGTGCTCAAGCCCAGCGAGCTTTCACCCTATAGCGCATTGTTGTTCGCCGAGGTGATGCACGATGCCGGCGTGCCCCCCGGCGTGTTCAATCTGGTCAACGGCACGGGCGAAGAGGTGGGCGCAGCGCTCGCGTCGCACCCGGACGTCGACATGATCTCGATCACCGGATCGACCCGGGCGGGCGTTCTGGTGGCGCAGGCGGCGGCCGTGACGGTCAAGCGCGTGGTGCAGGAACTCGGCGGCAAGTCACCCAATCTGTTCCTCGACGATGCCGATTTCGCGGGAGGCGTGGCGAAGGGCGTGCTGGCGGGCATGCGCAACGTCGGCCAGTCGTGCAGCGCGCCCACCCGCATGCTGGTGCCGGCGGCGCGGCTGGCCGAGGTCGAGCGCCTGGCCGCCGCGGCGGCCTCCGGTTTCCGGGTCGGCGATCCGCGCGACGAAGCGACGACGATGGGGCCGATCGCCAACGCGGCGCAATTCGGTCGCGTGCAGGCGATGATCGCTGCGGGGATCGACGAGGGCGCGAAACTGGTCTGCGGCGGACTTGGCCATCCCGAAGGTCTCGATCGCGGCTTCTTCGTCCGGCCGACGATCTTTTCGGAGGTGACGCCCGATATGCGGATCGCCCGCGAGGAGATCTTCGGCCCGGTGCTCTGCATCATCCCCTATCGCGACGAGGCCGAGGCGATCGCGATCGCCAACGACACGGTCTACGGCCTCGGCGCCCATGTCCAGTCGGGCGATCCCCAGCGCGCCCGGCGCGTGGCTTCGCGCATCCGGGCGGGTCAGGTGCACATCAACTATCCGGCGTGGAACGGTCACGCACCGTTCGGCGGTTACAAACAGTCGGGCAATGGCCGCGAATATGGCGTCCATGGCTTCGAGGAATATCTCGAGACGAAGGCGATCGTCGGCTACTGAATAGCGACCGGCGCGAACGCAATCAGACGCGGGAATCGCTTGGTCGAAACGTGCGACAAAGGACGTCATACGAACTGTTGACATCACGGACTATCACTCGTTAGGCTATGTCGAACACGCTGAGAGGTGACGTCTGTGAGCGAAATTGCCTGGATCACCGGCGGCGGCTCCGGACTCGGTCGCGCAACCGCGCTGCGGCTGGTCGCGGACGGCTGGCGCGTCGCGGTCTCCGCCCGCACCGCAGCCGATCTCGACGAACTCGTGGCCGATCCCGCCGCGCAGGGGCGGATCCACGCTTTCCCGTGCGACGTCACCGATCGCGCCGCCGTCCTCGCCACCGTCGACCGGATCGAGCGCGAGCATGGCCCGATCGTGCTCGCACTGCTCGCCGCCGGCATCTATCTGCCCGTCGGTCTCGACGATTTCTCGGCCGCGAACATCGAGGCGATGTTCCGCATCAACGTGTTCGGCGTCGCCAACGCGATCGAAGCGATCATGCCGCGTTTCCGCGCGCGCGATGCCGGCCGGCTCGCGGTGGTCAGTTCGTTGACCCAATATCGCGGCTTCACGCGCAATGCCGGCTATGGCGCGACCAAGGCGGCGCTGCTGACGATGTGCGAGACGCTGCGGCTGCAGACGCGCGGCACCGGCATCACCGTCCAGGTCGTCGTCGCCGGCTATATCGCAACGCGGATGACTGCGAAGGCGCCCTTCCCGCTCCCCGACATCATCAGCGCCGAGGATGCCGCCGAGCAGACCGTCGCCGGTCTGAAGACCGACGATTTCGAGATCTGCATGCCGGCCGATATCATCGCCCGGGTCCGCGCCGCGCGCGGCATGCCGGCCGAGGATTATTTCGAGATGGCCGCGCGCACGACCTTGTTCGGCGGCGTTCCGCCCCAAGGAGCCTGAGATGGCCACATTGCTCGATCCCCAGGCCGACCGAACCGAAACCCATACGCCCCATGTCGCGGTCGATCGCGACCGGCTGCGCTTTCGCGTCGATCGCCGCGCCTACAGCGATCGCGACATCTTCCTGCGCGAACGCGATACGATCTTCCGGCGCTGCTGGCTCTATCTCGGCCATGGCTCCGAACTGCCGGCGCCGGGCAGCTTCGTCGCGCGCAGCGTGGGCGGGCACGACCTGATCTTCACGCGCGATCGCGGCGGCGAGGTCCACGCCTTGTTCAACGCCTGCTCGCATCGCGGCTCGACGATCTGCCGCGAGCCGGCGGGCAAAGCCAGAGTGTTCACCTGCCCCTATCATGGCTGGGTGTTCGGTCTCGACGGGCGGCTCAAGGATACCACGGCCAAGGCCGGCTATCGCGCCGATTTCAACGACGACCGGCTCTACGATCTCGTGGCCGCGCCACGGCTGGAGAGCTTCCGCGACTTCTGGTTCGTCAACTTCAACCCCGCCGCGATCCCGCTGGTCGACTATCTCGCCGGCGCCGGCGACTATCTGGCGATGATCGCCGACCAGTCGGCGGCGGGGCTCGAAGTGATCGAGGGCAGCCAGGCGTTCAGCTGCTACGGCAATTGGAAACTGCTCGTCGAGAACAGCTACGACGCCTATCACGGCCCCTCGCTGCACAGCTCCTATTTCGAATTCCTCGACAATCGCGTGTCGGGCACCAACATGGCGGCGACGCAGACCGGCTTCGGCAAGGGGCTCGGCAACGGCCATGGCGCGTTCGAGATCGCCCTGGTGACCGGCCGCCCGGTCGCGCAGTGGATCCCGGCGTTCGGCGAGGACGCGAAGCCGAAGATCGCTGCCGTCCATGCCGAACTCGTCGCGCGCCTCGGCGCCGCCCGGGCCGAGCGCGTCGCCGAACGCCAGCGCAACATGATCATTTTCCCCAATCTCGTCGTGAACGACAATCTGGCGATCTCGGTCCGCTCGGTCTGGCCGACCGCGCCCGATCGCATGGACGTGCGCGTCTGGGCGCTCGGACCCGCCGACGAGGATGCGATGCTGCGCCGCATCCGGCTCGACAATTACCTGACCTTCGTCGGCCCCGCCGGCTTCGCGACGCCCGACGACATCGAGGCGTTCGAACTGTGCCAGCGCGGCAACGACCATGGCGCGCCCGGGCGCTGGAGCGACATCTCCAAGGGCATGACGCGCGACGAGGATCTGCTCCACGCCGAGGGCGATTTCATGGACGAGGCACAGATGCGCAGCTGGTGGACGCAGTGGGACCGGGTGATGGCCGGCGCCGATACGCTCGGCGGCGTCGCGGGATGAGCGCGTCCCCGTTCGATCGCGAGGCGGTGGAGGATTTCCTCTACGCCGAAGCCGAATTGCTCGACGCCTGGCGACTCGAGCAATGGCAGGCTTTGTTCACCGACGACGGCCGCTACGAGGTCGCGCCGGTCGGCATGACCGATGCCGAAACGCTTGATCCGTCGCGCGTGCTGTTCCTCGTCGCCGACGATCGCACGCGCATCGCCCAGCGCTGCATCCGCCTGATGAAGAAGAGCGCGCACGCCGAATATCCGCGCTCGCGCACCCGCCATGTCGTCGCCAACATCCGCATCGAGCGTGCGCAGGACGACATCCTGACATCGGCCAATTTCATCATCTATCGCGTCCGCCGCGAAGAAGTGATGCGCTATATGGGCCGCGTGCTTCACCGGCTGCGCTCGGTCGACGGCGCGCTGCGCATCGTCTCCAAGCGCGCCTGCCTCGATCTCGAATCGCTGAAGCCGCAGGGCACCGTCTCCATCATCCTCTGAAAGGATCCGCCATGAGCGCCTATGTCATCGTCTTCGCCGAAGAGGTCATCGATCCCGCCGAAGTCGGCGAATATCGCCGCATCGCCCTGCCGACCCTGCTCGAACACAAGCCCGAAATGCTGCTGCGCATGGCGAAGGCCGAGACCATTGAGGGGCCGGCGGTCAATGGCGGCGTCGTGCTCCTGCGCTTCCCGGACCTCGCTGCGGCGCGGGCGTGGTACGAAAGCCCGACCTATCAAGAGGCGCTGCAGCATCGTTACAAGGGTGCGAAATGCCATGCGGTGATTGCGGCTGACGAGGCCGGGTGACGATGCGGCGTCACGCGGCAACAGCGACACCCCCACCCCGTTAGGGCTTGTCGAAGCCTATTTCTTTTTCTGTCTGTGCGACGCCTCGAGAAGTGCAAAGAACGGGCTTCGACAAGCTCGGCCCGAACGGAGTGGGGACACTATCTGGGCCTCGTCGTTCGGATGTTCAGCGTCGCAGCGCCGGGCCGTCGAGATCCAGCCCGTTTACCGGAACGCGGCGCGCATCGGGCCGCAGCGTCCGCAGCGCATCGTAGAAGGCCGCGGCATCGCCCGAGACGATCAGGCTGGCTGCGCCCGGCGCCAGATATTGGCTGGCGGCGGCACGCGCCTGTTCGGCCGTCACCGCTTCGATCGACGCGACATAGTCGCCGAGCCGCGCGGGCGGCAGGCCGAACAGCAGCTGGTCGCCAAGCGCGTCGGCCAGGCCGGCATTGGTCTCCACCGTCCGGCCGAACGCGCCGACCAGCGACGCCTTGCGCGCGGCCAGTTCGCCCTCGCCCGGCGGATCCTTGCCCAGCCGCGCGAGCTCGGTCTCCATCAGCCCGACGACCTGCACCGCGGCATCGTTGCGCGTCTGCGCGGTCAGCACGACCGGACCGATGCCGAGTCGCGGGTCCATCGCCGATCCCGCGCCGTAGGAGAGACCGCGCTTGATCCGGATCTCGAGGTTCAGCCGCGCCGAATAGCCGCCGCCGAGCACATCGTTGGCGACCAGCAGCGGGAACCAGGAATCGGA
>Ga0307513_10010214_pt1 | contig 11795 bp, 7 predicted proteins | sample 15_EM_MG_FD_202174 | JGI IMG/M metagenome (GOLD analysis project Ga0307513, IMG submission 202174) | Populus trichocarpa ectomycorrhiza microbial communities from riparian zone in the Pacific Northwest, United States - 15_EM | ecosystem: Host-associated > Plants > Roots > Unclassified | place... | reverse complement strand
TTACAACAATTCATTAAAGAAATAATTTTTCAAAGTTAGAATTGGTTGGAGGAGCTACTAAAACCTCGAGAACAACACTATAGGAATCTAGAAATGTAGGAACAGTGGCGGTGTATGGATTCCACACTCCACCGCCACTGCTGGCTCTTGGGCTCAAGCGTCATTGCTACTAAAATGGAAAAGATCTGGAGTGGTTTCTTGTTTTCTTTCTCTTTGTACCAGTGATGAAGGTCATCTCACTTGCAAAAAAGAAAAAACTCACACAAACAATCAGTTTTATTTTCTCTATTTTTCCATCAACATATCTATTTTCTTTTCTATTGGTTTTCATCACCACCAATCATTTCCATGGCGTGAGGCAGGCTATCAGTATTGTGTGTTGACCATGGGTGTGATGAGGTTGTTGTTTTGCAATTAAATAGAGAAGAAAAGTGTAAAACAGAAATTAGTTGATCATGGATGGTGTATGGTTAATGTGGTTGCCCATAATGAAGTTGACAAATGATAAAGAGAGGCTACTGGTGCCGATGGAGAAGCTACTCACGTTGTGGTTGAGGTTATGGTGGCTCACAAGGCGTTGCTGGAGAGAGATGGTTTTCGAAGGAGGAGATCTTGTGGTGTCCAAAAAACCCCGGCAATGAAGTTTTAAGTTTTTTTTATTCCGATGGCATTAAGTAATTTAATTGTGCTTAAAAAGTAGAAAAACCAAATTACCCCTTATTCAACATAAGTATTACAAAAAAAAAAAAACCAAGAGTAAAAAGATTATAAAGCCCCTACAAGAAAATTGTAGTTTTTTTTATTCCAATGCTAGTTAAGTAATTTAATTATGTTTAAAAAAAACAAAAATAAAACACCTAGATACTATTTTATTATTTTTTGCTTTCAAGAGTTTTTAGTCATTACACTGTTTCTAAACAATGCAAAAGGATGATCTTACCTCTTTAGAGTTTCAGTGTTAATTGTTTGTGTGTTTAGGTGACGAGATGTCACATTAGGCGATTTGCTTGGCTAACTGTGTCATTCAATTTTTAATATTAAAAAATATTAATTAAAAAATTTTTATAACAGAATACCTCATCAATTATAGGTTTTCTCAACCATCTAGGTGGTGGCTCAGTGGTAAAAATTTAGGACCAAGAGGTTTGCTCCCTCTGTGGTCTCAGGTTCGAGCCCTGTGGTTGCTCATATGATGGCCACTGGAGGCTTACATAGTTGTTAACTTTAGGGCCCGTGGAATTAGTCGAGATACGCGCAAGTTGGCCCGGATACCAATGTTAAACTAAAAAAAAATTATAGGTTTTCTCGAAAGAAAAACAAAGTGCATAATTAACCACGTAAAAAAGGGCTGTGTTAAAACTTCAAATGCATTGTAATTGTTCATTTATTCACTCAAACAAAAGTATTAAGTCGCTTGATCAACACTCAATCAAAAGGAAGAAAAGAGTATCTGCCGAACATGGGAAGCAAGTTGTTTACGTACCATCACAGCTTGCTTCCTATACTGCAAAAGGTCATGGCAAGCGAACAGAGTGAGACCTAGCTAGCTAGTGGTGGTTTGTTCTTAATAGCTGCCCTACTTCCCACATGCCTCTGTGTGGAACTCACTACTCTTTGTCCCTCTGTAGCCACACATTTTACCGGATGTGGCCCCACACTTACCGCCTTCTCACACCTACAGTTCATCAACAACCCTCCATTCCCTCCTCTCTTCTTCCCTGCTCCCCCGCCGCCGCCGCCGCGCATCATTGTCATTTCATCAACTTCTGATGCACTAACTGAGAAGTTTGTAACACTTCCTCTGTCAAAGCCTTCTGCTGTTGTCACACTCCAGTCTATGCTAGCCTCGCTTGGCTCATAACATTCTGTTGCTGCAACTGATGGTGTTCTAGGATCATCAAGACTTCGTCTACAATACAAACTCCCTCCATTGGTTGCAGCTAATCGCCTTGCGTTAAAGCTTGAAGCATCATCAAGAGAATCACGAAGATTAGGACACATTGCATATGATGTTGTTTGAGTTGAGAAGCTCTCGATCTCAAACAGGTCTGAACTTGCATCACTTGCCATGTCATCATCTATGACTGTGAAGCTTTGACGTCGGTGAAGATCAGAAATTGACTTGGTTGGAATAGGATCATCAGCTGGCCGAAAAACTTCCAACGAATGGCGAGGTGGATCCTCAAGAGGAGGGTTATAAGTAGCTGATGGCAACACCAGTTTTGTAGGAGGTGGGGTTTGGCTCTGTACAGGAAAACTGAACCCAGCAGTAGTATCAGTACTGAATGGTCTTGCTGAGGCCACTACAAGTTGGTGGCTTAAGCTTGAAGGGAATCGGTTGTTGTCTGCTGAGATTCGAAGAGAATTAGGAATCACTTCACGTCTTTCGAGCTTGTTGTCTAATGAGATTCTATGAGTGCTAGGAATTACTTCACGCCTTTCGAGCCAGTCCGGTGCAGCCAAACTTTTTTCAATAGGATTTTCTACAGTGGTAGGAATTTGATTCTGAATCTTCTTTTTGAGATCCGAAGAGACTCTAGTGTGGCTTATCCGCGATGGGGTTCTTGCTTCTGATAGCTTTTCCTCAATTTGAACAGATTTCTTACCTGAACATGGACATTTTCTCCCAAGAAGCCATTTTGTGCCGCACCCCTTTTTCTTGTCATCGTTTCGAGGTGGATTTCGCATCGAGACAGCGATAGCACCAGGTGGATTCGACAATAAGCCAGTCTGGCTATTCCAACTAGCTTCAGATGAAGCTGTTGGCGTTGCGTGGAAAGAGCGAGCTCTATAATTCCTACCATATCCATCCACAACAGAAGATGAAGCAGAAGAGAATCTAGGAACCGAAGAGAAATCATATCGCTCGGATAGGAGTTCAAGATTAGTAACTGGAGAAACTCTCTTGTTCAATTTGGGATCACAGCTGCCACCTTCGTTGAAGTAATAACTCTGCGCATCAAAAATGCATATCTCAGAATCATCAACTCGATTAAGCTGTTCTGGCGTCGGTCTGAGATAAGAAGAAAAGGATGCATCTCTAACAGTTGATTTTTGTGGATAAGAAATGTAAGGATGAGTGGGTTCAATGATGTCAAAAATTGGCTGTGGAGCTATGCTTCCCGCGGCAATAGTTTTCATCACTCTCGATCTTTCCATACTAAAATTCACACTCTTTTAACCAAAATTCAAATCCAATTGCACACAAAAGTATGAGAAAAGAACAGTAGTGGTAGTAATAATAATAGCATGGGCTGCCTCTGGAATTCCCTTTGTTCTACTATATGTAGAGAGGTACAACACATCCTTCGTCTACAGCAAGAATCAATAATAAAGCAGTAAAATGTTCCCACCTAGTCTTATAATTTAGCAGTTACAGTCTCTCTCTCTCTCTCTCTCTCTCTCTCTCTCTCTCTCTCGTCTTTTTCTTAGGGGATGGATGATAAGAAAATAGTGGTCTTCACACCTCGTCAAAGAGCATGGCGTCAGGTCCCACGCGACACATTCGAATTCTCAAGTGGCATGGGGATTAGTCACAGTTCCAGCACCAACCCCTTATTACCTGGTTATGTCAAGACTCGAACCCAAGCATTGCGCTAGGAGAACATTACAGTTTTTCTTTGACACGATTCGTGTTCTTTTACGCAAAGGCCAGCACCAACCAGGCACAAAATGTACAAAAACTAAAGACATATCATGTTAGATTAAAGGTTTACCATGCCCTACATGCACGTCTACCGAAATCAATCAACATCTCTAAGGATTGGGGTATGAACAACAAGGACAGTATATAATAATGTCAACATGATGTTTTCCATCAACCTTTATTCCTAAATGTCAAGCAAACCTGACCCTCCCCGGTTCACATACACATTCCTCTACCGCTGGTGTCCATTGTCACTTGTGGAAGTTGCCTCCATGAACAGCAACATGAACTCCACCAAACGATATACTATCCACATGATGAGAGAGACATAATTTGCACACACACGTACAAAAGAAGCAATGAAGAGGGGTGGTTTTATCTGTAGCACTATAGGACAGAAATTTTCTTGGAAGTTTATTCAACTAGGGATTATCCCAAATCTCTGTATCTTTTTTTTATCACTTCTCCATTAAATGGAAAAGAAAAATGGATTCTGTGCTTGATTTGAAACCAGAAACTACTCCTTGAAAAATGGAACGATGGGGTTTTGAATTTAAAATGCATATCCTAACATTGTTTTGAGATTTTTTAGAAATTCTCTGATCAGTTTAACTCCACACACCGAAATTAAATCCCATCTTTGATTGAAATCCAAACTTTGCAAGATAGGAAAATCAAAACAGAAGAGGTTCATTGGTCAACCCATTGTAAAGGACCTTCACTGTTTTGGTAAGTTAGTGGGTACTGCATCCATGTCTTTCTTTAGGGTTTGCAAACAACAAGGTTCAACCTTTATTCACTTCGTTACTATAGGAGCCAAACTTGAACATGGATTGATTGGATTCTCATGTTAAACATGCCTGCACTCAACTTCATCCGGAATTGGTTTGGAAACCAACCTCGGTTTAATAAGCAATTAAGGAATATGATTGAACGGTCTCAGGTTTGAACTTTGGCTCATATTGCACCGGTGATCAAGTGACTACAGCCAAGTAAAATAAAGCAAGATTGATTTGGCAATTCGAATATATCACTTGTGGCCAGTGAAATTGTGTGAGCGTCGAAATCTGGTCCCACGATGCCAAAATATATATATCAAAGAAAAGTCTCAGGCACGCAGGCTTAATAAGAAGATCAGCACAAAGGTAAATTTCAAAGACATCGAAAAAGAAAGAAATCAATATAGTATCAAATATTCATCTTCAACCAGACAAAGGAATACCGTGGACAATTGATCAATCAGCGGAATTAAACTAGCAGCAAAGCAATGTCACAAGACTCAAAACACACCAATTGAAGAAATAAAAAGTCATTAAACAGATCAACATGACTTCAAATGAATAACCACTGAGGATACCAGAACGACCTATCATCCTCTCTAACTTCTCATTCTCCATGTAATTGGTATATCCAAGTTTGATGCCATTTCGATTGTGAAAACTTCTCCTCCGCTCAATGAGAAGGAATCCATTTTGGTGACAAACAACATCACCTTTAATGCAGTTTTACAGAGCAGTATCTTTACAAAATGCTAGAAAATCAAGAATCTAACAGCAAGAGGGCAGATATTCTGAAAATCCTAAGTTGTAGGAGCCAACTGCCTCAGCTTTGCCTGTAAGATTGCCCCTGCTTCATCTGCTACAGTCTTCTTTTTAGTTGCAAGCTGCAATTAAGCATTTCAAATTTAGCCTTCCCATCACTGAAAGATTAGCAAGCAGCAGTGATAATGATATCAAACCAAGACAAAGATTGCAGGCTCAATTTCCAATAAAGAAAAGAAAATGCATTTTAATCCCCTCAATTAGGATTATAATGTTTAACTTGATGGACTGACTACTTTCTTCCCAAAATACTTCTTCTGACACAAGGGATTAATGAAAATCAAAACTTATCATCAAGCACGGTCCTAAACAGGAAACCTCTCAGCTCTCCAATCTTATGTGAAAAGCAACAGTGACCAGATGCTGGCATGGTTCATTGTCAGAAAACCAGTATACACGGGGTTTAGAATTCATTCTAATTCAAATCACATGATCACAACACAATCATTTGAAATTGCTGTAATTCTTGCATGTCAAGGCATGAACGAACATCATGAAAGGGACATGGAGAAACCAGGCGTAGAATGGTGCAACTAAATATGTTGCAAATGGATTTCAAAGAAAAGTCTCACTGTAACTTCAGGCAAAGACTGGCAGACTATTAGCATTGTGTGGTTCAATCCACAGTTATGATGCACTAATGCAGGTTTTAGCACCATAATAATCAGTTAAGAACTCCATCAAACTGCTAAAAAGGTTGCTTTTCAAAATACCATGGCACTCCCCAACTAGCAGAACAGGTTTAAGTAACCAAACTAAGTGTCCTGTGCTAAGATTTCCAAATGTAAACAATTCTCAACATCCTTTAACACAGAGATATGATCGAAAACATACCTCAATAAGCTGATCAAAATTAGACTTCAACAAGTTAATCTTGCGCTCGCAATAATCTTTCCCTTCATTCATTGTTTTCTATTATCATAACAAACAAACAAACAAAGAATTTAATCAGGTTAACGCAATCCAATACATTGCTAATCCACTAAATGAAATTCAAAAAAGCCATCAAACTTGTACCAACTAACCTCAACAAAATATCCAGTACCAATATCAACAAGAACTCTATCAGCATCATCAAGTGTACCAGGTACATAAAGTGAAGCAGTTAATGGCACCAACATCTTCTTTCCTAATTTTCACAAAAGCCCCACAAAACAAAACCCACAAAAGCACACAAAGAAATCATAAAGATCCAATCTTCGACCTTCAAGACAAGCAAGAAAAATAAAAACTTTAACAAGAAAGCAATAAAGGGTTTACCTTGGGGACGGAGAGCGAGATCATTAAGTGAAGTGGCGGCGACTTCAAGACGACCAGTGGCTGTTTTAATGTTGTTAAGACTGTCTTGTAAGAGATTGAATTCAAGATCTGTTTGTTCTTTTACTGCTTTTAGTTGTTCTATACTCATTTTCTCCATATCTGATGCTCTCGCCGCAGCTGGACTGGTGGCTACTCCTTTTGACGAAGCCATGGTTGTTTTTGTTGCCCTCTACGTTTTTCTTGTGCGGTCACTCCTCTTAATTGAGGTCTCTTACTCACTCGTGTGGCCCGGTTTTGTTGGGTGGGGCTTAGCTATATTAGATGATTGTATATTATAAACCATTCGAACCGTTGATGTAAGGTGCCCCTATAGCTCAGTGGTAGAGCGTCAGTCTTGTAAACTGAAGGTCTGTAGTTCGATCCTGCATGGGGGCATTCTGTCTTTTATTTTATGCTTATTTGATCATATAATTCTTCGGTTTCATTTGCGGCCCATTAATAATGGGCCCATGAATAAATGGGCTCAGTCCTCACCGTGCATGCATGGAAATTTTTTGTGTCAATTTAATAAATTAAAGTCTGAGCTGATTCAATGTGACAGTATCATACCATTTTTCTCCGAGCATTAAAAATGTAGGACCCTATCAATTATTACCATATTTTTTAACCTTTTTGGAAGTACAAATCTCGACACGACAAATGGGTCTTATTCTTTTCAATTTTTCAAAATTTACCCTCCTCCCGCTATAATTATAGCCTGTTTGTTTTTACATGTTTTCAAAAAAAAATTCAATAATTTTTTATTTTTTATTTTAAAATAATTTTTTTTAAATATTTTCATATAGCTGTTAAAGTTAATTGGAGAAGAGCAGGGCTTACAATTCAGCATAGCAGCTCTACGGAGGTTTTCATGCGGATATTAAAAATAATTTTAAAAAAAATATTATTTTAATACATCACAGTAAACTATACTTAATTAGTTTGTTGCATCTAGTACTCCCCTCCTTGTCCTCAAATGCAACATCATAGTTTGATTTATGTCATCCTGTGTTATCCCTTATCTTTAACATTGATTGCAACACGCAACCCGACCACTCCTTCAAAACCAGCCATGGAATCCTTGGAAGCTGAAACTAAATCACTTGAGCATTGGCCTTTCACAGCATGACTTCGAATACAATAATAATAATAATAATAATAATTGCCAATAGTTCACAAATAAGAGATGCTTGGCCTTTGACAACATGACTTCAAATAAAATAATAATGGCCAAGAGTAATCATTTAGGTGGTGGTCCAGTAGTAAAAGCTTGGGACCAAGAGGTTTGCTCCCTCTGTGATCTCAAGTTCGAGCCCTGTGGTTACTCATATGATGGTTACTGGAGGCTTACATGGTCGTTAACTTCAGGGCCCGTGGAATTAGTTGAGGTGCGCGCAAACTGGCTCGGACGCCTACATTAAACTAAAATAATAATAATAATAATAATAATAATAATGGCCAAGAGTTCACAAATGAGAGATGCCATCTAAACATAAATTCATGGTTGGGAAATACAGATGGGTTTGTTCTGGCAGACCTCAAATAAATGGAGCAACCAGAGATTCATTAGGCAGTTTGCAAAGGTAAATTTAAAAAAACAAAAACAAAAGCTATAAATTTTAGATTTTTCATAATCAAAGTTGCAAGAAAGAGTTTCTGATGAATCCATATAAAATTAAGTTGATTAACCGAATACTTTCAAAATTATAATTAGAACAAAACCAAACAAACACGGTTTCAATCACACCTCACAAAATATACAATTGAATCCATAAACTCAACTTCCAACTACTTCTTCCTTAATAATGTTGATATGATACTCCAAATACAAAAACTAGTATATTGATCCCGCTCCGCAGTGGGTTAATATTATTTTTTAAAAAATATATATAAAAAAATATTAAGAGTATAAAGAATGTTTTATACGCTCTGGGTCTGGCACCTATGCCAGACCCATGCCTGGGTCTAGCAGTCATGTCAGTCCCAAGTTAACAATAAATAAAAAGAAGACAATTGTACACTTTAGTTGTCAAGAGAGAAAAAAAAAAAGAAAAACACAAACAATCGATCATCGGCTGCAATCCAACCATGATGTCTACACGCACCGCACCATGTGAAAGAGAGCACAGTTGCGCATCTATTTATACAACGGATTATCAGATTTTACCACTGGAAAACATCTCATGCGCCTCCTTAATGGCTCGCGTGCCGCCCACTCGCTGGGACGTAGGAACACTCGTCTAGCATGGCAACGAGACCCACGCAACTTGGGTCTAACACCCATGTCAAACCCTCGTCCAGGTCTGGCACCAAACATGGTTGCCAGACTCAAGGTGCTTGGACCTAACAACCATGTCAAATTCAAGTGTCATGAGTCTGGCAACGAAGCTAGTTCCAAGATGCCTGGGTCTGGCAACTCATGCCAGACCCAAGCAAACAACCAAAAAAAAAAAAACAAATGTGTACTTTAGTTGTTAGGAGAGAAATAAAAAACGCAAACAATCAATTATTGACGACAATTCAACCATGATATCTACATACGTCGCACCATGTGGAAGAGAACACAGCTGCGCATCTATTTATACAGCGGATGGCCAAATTTGACCTCTAGAAAGTGTCTCACGTGCCTTCTTAATGACTTGAGCACCACCCACTCGCTGGGGCGTATGAAACGCACCAACAGTTTTTTTATTAAAAATAAAAATTAGAATGTAAAAATACTAAAAAGCCCCCCATTATCCTCTTAATTACACAACATATCCATGTAATTTCAGTATCACAATCCACAGTAATCTATGTCTAAAGCTATAGTAAAATCCCTACATCATTTAGCTTTCTTTATGATTTACCCAACTACTACCAGTCTGCATTAAGATACAGGAAAAAGATGAAATGTAGCATCTTACAATTGATATAAGACATGGATCCCAATAAACTGTCGAAGAAGACTTGGGATGATAATATCGGATACAACACCTGCGATGACTTGCACAGAAAATGAAATCCTTGAAGGAAATCTGGATCCCAGGCGAAACAAACCAGTTTAACTAGAAAATGATATGATATGACCTGTAACACAATCTATCACAACCGTCAACAAACACAGCTTGCTAGCATGAATTCCCCACCTGCTCATTAATTAGTGAATGGTAGAACTCCCTTCTTCCACGCAAACTTTTCAAAGTTACTAGCAATAATCGCTTCAAAGAACTCCATGGATTGTTGGGTAGAAGATTCAAATATGAAAAGAACAAGCCGAGAAAGCCAGATTAAGTAATGTGGATTATACTTATTGATAGCATAATGAGTTGATATATACATCGAGCAAAAGGCAATGGCACACAAGCAACAGATTGAATTGAGAGAAACACTTGGGTTTCTTATTCACACAACAGTCACCTGAAAAACAATCCACTTACATACGTGGAACACACATTATTATCACACTAATTGATCAGAGAAATGGCTAAGAATACTGATAAGTTTCGAAACAGCCGTCTTACAAAGAGGCACCCAGAGTTTCCCCCACACACAGCAGTCTCCTTTGAGATCAATACACCAACACATACCCTGAAAGCCCCCTAATAAGAACACACAGCAGTCTCCTTTGAGATCAACACACCATCACATACCCTGAAAGCGGAAGAATGCAAGAAACAGTTTGCAACCACCGTGGCATATCACAAGCTAAGCACCGAAAGAACCACCACTGTTGTCATCGAACCATAACACAAATTGCATCAAACGATATCAACTCTTCATCCTCCATGGGAGCAAAGGAAAATTCAACGAATTTGGGGAGACTAGAAGTCCAGAATTACAGGGCGCAGTCGGATTAAATACAATGCAAGCAGAATGACACCCAGAAACTCCACTTTTCCATTGTTTTGATCACCCAGCTATTGAGACAAAACATGACATTGCTTCAAACCCACATTTGCAAGCATTGTGTCACACCATGGAAAAGAAGCTAGATGTCCAAAATAGGAAGAACTCACTAATAGCATAAAGCACTCAAACTTTGACAAGTTTCTCCCAAAATAAGAACACAAAGCCTGATATAGATTTGCGCCAGACTCCCCTAATCCATTATGAAAAAAAAACCTTTGCAGCTTCAGCCACAGAATTTGAATCACAAAACCATAATTCTTCACTCCATTCCTCCTCCATCAAAACCCCCAAGAACCTAAACAATTTGAACCCTAAAAAACCCTAATTAATCTCCAAACAAACTTACTACAAAGAACCCCTAATTAAATTCATGCATTCATTACTTAAATTCTCCCAAATCCTAAACCCTAACCCTAATCTTCACTAAAATTCTTCTCGTCCATCTTCACACACAAGCAAAAAAAAAAACGCACCAATTTAACATAACAACATTCTTATAATATATACCATACACCAACACTACCAAGATCCCATTTCTCCACATTCAACGGTGATCATCCTCTCTCCTTCCTGAACTTCCATGTCCACTCGACAAAGAAGCCAGCAAATTCAAATGACCAGGAAGATAATTCCCCACTCTTGCCGCCGACGCTTCTCCCATAGCCGCAGCATGCTGGTGCATAAACAGTGAAGACTGCTGCACCGCAGTCGGCTGAACAACCATTTCCGGCGGTGCAGCAGCAGCAAACCCCCAAAAATCGGGCCTGGCAGGTAAAGCCCAGAACCCACCAGGCCCGGCTGTTGCTGTGGGGCCCATTAATGACCCAATTGTGGGGCCCACAGGAACCCCATCATCGTCCTTCCCACCACCATTACCATCCTCCTCCGGCCGCATCCTTTTCCCAAGTATAAACGGCGCTGGGCCTAACAAAGGCTTGTGCTCCAAAGAACCAACCGGATGAATATTATTGCTCGAAAGAGAAGATATAGAATTTGAATTCCCACCAGCACGAACCGAAACAGAAACAGTAGAAAAACTAGCAGGAGTAGTTCCAGTACCAGTAGCAGCAATAATCGAAGGCTCAGCTTGACGAAGTAGCCATTCAATAGTTTGTCCATCGGATTTATGACCCAATTCACGAGTCAACTGAAAAACTCTAGCAGCACAAATGATCGGCATCCGAATCCTCCTTCCACGACCATCAACTTTGCTATGACGGTCTTTAGAAGATGGTTTTTTAGCAACTAAAGCTCCATTAGTAACTCCTCCTCCTCCACCACCACCTCCAGGTGGCTGGTTTCTTTGTGGGTCTATCAAAGATCCGTTATTTACAGCGCCACTGTTGTCTGACATGGTG
>Ga0307513_10010213_pt1 | contig 11796 bp, 12 predicted proteins | sample 15_EM_MG_FD_202174 | JGI IMG/M metagenome (GOLD analysis project Ga0307513, IMG submission 202174) | Populus trichocarpa ectomycorrhiza microbial communities from riparian zone in the Pacific Northwest, United States - 15_EM | ecosystem: Host-associated > Plants > Roots > Unclassified | place... | reverse complement strand
TAACCCCAACATAACTAATGAATATGGCCAAACACCGCCAGTGTTCTCAACGGGGCAGTCCGTCCGTCTTGTGCCAGGACGAGGACGGACGACTTTTTGTCGTCCCGTCCCGTCCCCCAGCCAAATTGCCCGGGCATTCAGAGTGAAGGACGTCGGGCCCCGCAGTCCCCCGCCGGGATGTTACCCCTGCAATGTCTCAGTTCAGCCTTTTTGATTCATTGAGCTAGAATAGGAGCCCACCCCGCGCACCACTCAGAATACCTGTAGTTGGGCTGTTGCGGTCAGTGTTCTCAACGGGGCAGTCCGTCCGTCCTGAAGGCGGACGGCCGTGGACGGCGTTAAGCGGTCCCGTCCGGTCTTTTTCAAAACTTGCCCTGCGCCCCGGTGCGAAGGACTATAAGCCCCACCGTCCCCCGCCGTCCACCGTGAACCATGTTTCATGCCAAGGAACACTCTCGAATTAGTAAGAAATCTCGCCTCGGGGCAAGATTGCTTATGTCATCCCAGCTTTCCTCAGTGCCTAGAGGCGGGAATATTCTTATTATTCCTATAGCAGGAATCTGAGTGCTAGTCTAAGATAGAAAAAAGAAGCAGGGGAACATACAACGAGCACAACGCCACCAGGTTTTTCCATCAGAAGTTGTATACGGTACTCCAAACCATTTTCAGAACAGACGCAACTCTTTCTCATCCTACGCCAGGTACGATTTCTGGATTAAGCGATATGCCCGATGCCCGACCCTAGCAGTATATTATGGGATATATTCTACACCTATTTATCTCTCCTAGATAGCCTCAGGTTTCTTTTAATCTTATTAGATGAATTTCTGTATTTGCTCGAGAAGGGTGTCATGAAATGCTGTTGATAGGATTCATAGTCCCCTGTAGTCACCGGCAGTAACCCACAGTCACTCGCAGTCCCTGGTCGTCCCCCGCAGTCCCCCGCAGTCCCCCGCAGTCCCCTGCCGTGCCCTGCCACCCCCTGCCATCCCCCACGCTAAAATGTCTTACCTTGCAGGGCCCCGCCGTCCGCCACAAAGACGGCCGTCCTGAGGTTTCCAGGACGGGTGTGGACCGCATTTTGCCGTCCCGTCCGGTCCAGGGCTCTTGGCAGTCCCCCCGTCGGGCCCTACGGGGGCCCCGGACCGTTGAGAACACTGCTACCAACCTCTATATCTCGATTTCAGAAACAAAACAAAGCAATTGAAAGGTACTCCCCACAAACTGTCCTCCTCCTGGCACTTGAAAGTCACAACTCAACCGCTAACGCCCTCGAGGAAGAAATCCAGAGCAGCGCTGCTTACAGCTATATCTATGATATCTCCGAGCTACCTACAGAAGATCTCCCCTGCCCTAACAGTGTAGCTGGCCTAGCTCCCACTTTCGGCTTCGACCACGTCTCTCAAGTCCCTGGGTACCCACCCTTCGGCGCTATCGAGAAGGTGGAGAGCTGGGAATCTCTGAGCTGTGGTGAGTGTTACCGTGTCACGAATAAGCAGGGCTGACAGACGATCAATATTATTGCTCTGGATCATGGGGATGCGGGGCTAGTGCTGAGCCTCGCCGCTCTGGATAAGTTAACAGGGGCAGGAAAAGGTGCTTGGCACGCTGGATGTTAAGTACGAGGAAGTACGGAGGTCGGAGTGTAGGTTGTAAGTTAAGGGTGAAGTTTGTATTAGACATTGGGGGGTGGAATGGAAGGGGTGTTGGAGAGGGGGAGCACGGTTGGTGATATCTACTGTTTCGTCATTTTGTTTTTAGCGGAGGGTTTTTGATTGAGGGGGGGTACCATTTGTATCCATTTCGGGTGATCTAGGCGATGTGAAATGGGCTCCATTGTGTGGGTATTAAGTTGAAATGCTAATTTGTATTTGGAGACATTTGGGGTTAACACTATCCTCATGCGATCGGTCAATCAGACTAGTATACAAGGAAATATCACCATAGTAGTGAAAATGGTCTCTTCCAGCTATCCTAGCATCCTTGGACATTCCCTTTGTCCGCCTTTGCTGATACATCCTCTCTCCATGACACTGCATTGTCCCACCCGCTCTGTACCTTCATGAAGGTGACAAGTGCCGCACGTTCCTTCTCTGTAAAATCCACATCCCTGATCACAATGGTATCATCACGATCACAGGCCGGGGGCAGTAGTTTAACATAGAGAGACCTAGCACATTCTAGAACATCTTCAAACACAAGTCCACGAGCCTGAGCTTCCTGATGAAGGATTTCAGTAAATTCTGGAATCTTCGTCAGCACATAAATTTCAGATTCTACATCCACCAGCTTGGGAATCACTCCCTCCTCCCCACTCAGGACTAAGATGTATTCTGGGGTGACCTATTAGTAATAACTCAACATGTGTCCATGGGTATTAAGTACCTATCGCACGATAGACTTTCACATATTCCTTTACCCTCACTTTTTCAGCTCTTTCTGTCATAAGAGCAGCCTATAAAGAAGTTAGATATAGCATGGAGATCATGAGAGGGGGCTTTACAGTCAGGTTCTGAATTTCTTGCTCTTGCTCCTGGGAGTATTTGAGCCACCAGTCGTCCAGTCTTTGGAGCTCCTTATTATGCCCCCGCTGTGGCCTGTCCCCAAGCTTCGGTTGGATTCTGAGTTGATGCCCGTTGGGATTCTGCTTGTCCTCCGCCATTTTAGACAGCACCCCACAACTCTTGTGTTTGCATGCCGTAATCGATAGATTCTGCTTAGAAGCAGAAATGGTAGTTGCATGGTGGGCAAAGGGACGTAGTGCGTGCAGGTAGGGTGATTGGGCTTGGAAAGAACGGAGCATCTTAGACAGGGCTACTGATAAGTAAGGGATGGTGTGTGTGGTAATAGGGAACACTTGGTTGAATAAGGGGAAAACCCTTGTGCGGGGAGGTCTGGTTTAGCGTAGGGAAACTGCCGCCAGAAAAGCACAGGAATGAGGCTATCGTAAAGCCAGCGTTGCGAGAAGCCCGGAACGAAGGGTATGATCGAAAAGCAGAAGTGTGACAATGTCTCGATACAGGAGTCCAATTTGATAGCGACACTCTGATGGCAGCTCGCTCACGACCCAATGATGACTGGGGTAGCGTAGGTAACGGCGCGAAGTCCAGGAGAAAAGCACGCAAGTGGTGGTTGTGGTATGTTTGATGATCGATGTACAATACAGGAAGCTCTCTACTGGTAGCTTAGACTAGGTACAGAAAGAGAGCGCACAAACGCACTAAACCGGAAAAACCCACACAACAGGAAAAACCCACAAGTGGTAGTCACGACCCTAAACCGGTCGTACCCCAAACTAACTATCATACCCTAACAACTATGGGATTCCAGCTATCACAACTGAGACAAAATACAGTTTGCGGTGGCCACTCGCACAGTGGGCCACCCTTCGTGTGGTGACAGTCCCACTCGCCTACTAACTAATATGCCCTAACATGGCATCCCACGATGGGGTCACCCCATCACCCGATTGATTTTGTTGCGGGCACCCCATTTAAAGGCAAACTAGCACTACAGCAAGAAAACAACCAAAATCATGGCCATTCTACTCATTGTGCTAGTTCGCTCAGCAAGTTCCTATTATGGAATCACTCATCCTCGGATGTTTTAGTCGGTAAAATCCATTGCAACCAAGCTCGGGAACCCTACACCATATGGACCAGGACGACTCAAGTACATTTATCTCCCTGAAATACAAAGGACACCATCGACACAATATAGGCGCCTATCAGGTCTCATATGCTTTCGCGGGCCGATCGAATTCGGCTATTTTCCCGAGTGGCCTGCCTTGGCCTCGCCCGTTGGGAACACTGCCTCCAAGACGGACGGACTGGGCGGTTCGAAATACTGCTTGGTACTCGCGGTCCCGATCACTACCGGTATTGGAAATGCGGCTCGCCATGCTCTCCTGATATCTCCTTTATTCTTTAGATAGCTTACGGGGACGTGCTTCTTTGTAGCTTCGGAAATTGGTTTAGGATTTTTGGCAGGTGTTTTGGCTTCGGGCATATGTGTTTGTGGAAATCATTTCGAATGCAGGAATGATCGCGAGTTTGGGATCATGCATCTATCGGGAGAGATGGGAGAAAGGCGGGCGAAAAGTGGGAACGCTGTAGGGCCAGCGTGAAAGAGCTGGAAGCCCAGAGACAATGCTAGTGTTTGCTTTTCTTTTGTTAGCATTGGAGTATGGAAAGTGAAAGGGTGACACACCTGGCTCATGGGAGGATAGGAGGACTTTATGATGACATATGCTCCTGTTTTTACCTTAGCTGTTGTTGAAGGAGTCGTCATTGAGCGTGAGCCTGAGGTTGTTGTTTGTTGTTTGTGAAAATATTTTTCCGCCCCTGAAGTGTGCGATCTGTTTCGTTGGGAGTTGCTCGGCATTGTTTCACCACTTGCCACTCGCCGTATCGCGTTTCTCAGTATCTCGTTTGGCCGTGTATTGTTTCACCACCGAGGTCCAAAAACCAGTATGCCACGGCAAGTCTAGACATCCCTCCTCGTGTGCCCGTTTTAGGACAATGTCTGTTATTACGATCATTCCTATGCCATCATATGATATTGCGGGCAGTGTTGGAACAGCTTTCGATACCAAACTAATCAACCCAACCCTCCTAAGCCTAGGTTCATGATTGGGAATCTTCTTCTTTAATGGAATACCCAATTCCCCAGGAGAAACAGTCTTATCATCATCAGCCTTAACCCTTACCCGTCTTCGTGTCACCCCTCAACTATTAGAGGCACAAAAAGCAGGATTCCATCATACAACTTTCCAGGTTTTACTTCGGATGCTTGCACTTGTCATACCTGCCATTCCCCAACTTCACAATTTCTCACTCGATTCCGAATAAGCTGTAAGTGTTGGAAATATCAGTTGATGGCTGCACTTGGTGCGGGATGTGCCCGCTCTCTGTGGCCGCAGAGGCATACGTACACACTAGTCAAAGGACGCGCAAGCTCTCAAAATGTTTTCACCCCACTTGTTTTTCTTTCCTCATATCTTCTCCTCGCAACACACCTTCCTTCCTGTACACAACTTTCCTCAAGTCTTTCCTTCAACCAAGTTATCATCAATCAATCATGATTCTCATCTCCACCTAAGCGGTTTCAGTCCACTGCGTAAAATCCCTACAGTAAATCATTACCTCCGCAACCAAGATTTTCAACAGTAAGGCACCTACCACTGGATATATCGTCTCACGTTTTCCACAAACAAGATTTCTGTCTAATGTGTTGTCCCCCCTCCTCATATTTCGCTCCCCCATATTAAGCCGCGTTCAGTTGGGCGATGGGGCGGCTTTGGTTTGGTCTAGGTCATTCTGTGGCTCTTTTGCATAAGGGGGGTCTCACTGTCCCCTTCATGCGCGGGGGCGCATATCGGCCTAGCTAGTCCACAAAGTAACAGAAAAATTGGTAGTTGGTGAAAAGCGGTTAGAGCAAGGAGGAAATTGGCGGGTAGGTATAGGGATTTGTGTCAGTAGGAGAGATCGTGGTGGAACAAATAAATAATTTACAGCTGGACACAGATCATTCGTTTGCGTTTATCCCGACATGGGGTGGCAGCTACTGAGCCGTGGTCATCCGAGCCATGGATGCCGAGGATGTATAACTAGTAAGGCTATTTTGATAACCACACAACCACTCTACTTCTGCTTTCCATACTTCTACCACCAACCAGGGACCATATCCGAACCGTGGTGGGTGGTCGATGGTTTTTGGTTTTTGGGGCCTTCACGGAAAATACCGTCGCAATATGGCGTATTATAGATCACCGTTGGATTGTATCAATATGGAGAAAACTCATATTTCCGGCACAATCTGTGGTGGTGGGTTTGAGGAGGGGGCATGAAATTACAGTCTATTAGGTTGCTTCCCTTGCTCCAATTTAACGTTTCTGCTTGAGTGCCGCATAGCTGGGAATAACCTACGAGATGGGTCAAGTTGGCGCAATCTAACTTATTTCTCCTAGGAGGAATTCGGAAGGGTGGCAATAGAATGGGGGTATCCTTGGGTGCGGATGAGGGACTGGAGCGCCAATTGATGCCGGGGATAATGCCGTCTCGAAGTCGCGGTGCCTGGGGCCAATTCTCTTGTTCATGGTGGCTCCTGGAACGCTTACCCTAGGTTCTAACCTAGTGGAGAGAAAAATTTATGTGTAGTTTATCTATCTATCGCTATCGAGGGAAAGAAAAGAGGAAATAGATACATAATGGGGGGTTGAAAAGTGGGAGATTTTCTATGAAGGGATCTATTCGATAGGGGAATTGTGATCAAGATAAATAATGAGAGTCAAAATACGGAATAGTTGTCCGGTGACTGTACGGTAAACAGAACAGACCTTCATTTCTAAACATCAGCAGATATCAGAAGGTTTCAGAGGGGTATGTCTACATACATTTGGTATTCCAGCCGATGACGGCGGTGGGGAATCCCGGGGTCGTGTTCTAAGACTGATGTGAAAGACCTATGAAAGATGATGATTGCTGTGACAGCCCAGACCAGGACGGCCGGCGCTGAGAGAGGCTAGCACTAGAGAACGAGGAAGCCCACAGGATTTAGGGGTATCCAATTAAATGTCATGCGACTGTACCGCAGGAGAGGTCTTTAACAGGAGATGGGCTGCTGCACGTTAGAGATTTGCAACAGACACCGGGGGTTTTGGCGGCTCCTCTGTGTCCCCTCCCAGAAGGGTGAAAGAGTGGGGTACCGCCGTGATGATCTAGACTATGGGGTCGACACTGTCCTGTCGTAGCAATAGTTCGCTCATATCCACGGGCGGTTTTTTAATAGAATGGTGTTCAACCACTCTCATCTAGAGGATTATGATCAACATGATCCTGTTTTCGCAATAAATTGGCAACTCTTGCGTGGCCCTTCATAATAGCCCACCTGAGTGGTGTTCGCTGATACTTATCAGGGCGATTGGGGTCGATATTTTCTCGCTCAAGCAATAACTTGACCAGACGTTCGTGTCCCTCAATTGCAGCCCATGAAAGTGGTGTTCGGCCATTCTTATCAGGGCGATTGGGGTCAACATTTTCCCGCTCCAGCAATAATTTTACCACTCCGTCGTGTCCTTTGAATGCAGCGCATCCGAGTGGTGTTCGATCATTACCATTAGGTCGATTGGGGTCGACATCTACCCGTTCTAGCAATAACTTAACCACACCTGCATGTCCTTTGGATGCAGCGCACGCGAGTGGTCCATAACCATCCTGATCTTGGCGATTAGGGTCGACATCTTCCCGTTCCAGCAATAACTTGACGACTCCTTCATGTCCGTTGGATGCGGCGTACCGAAGTGGTGCATTACCATCCGTATCTTGGCAATTAGGGTCGACATCTTCCCGTTCTAGCAATAACTTGACCACACGTTCGTGCCCCTCAAGAGCTGCGCACCCGAGAGGTACATAACCAACCTTATCTTGGCGATTAGGGTCGACACCTTCCTGTTCCAGCAATAACTTGACCACTCCTTCATGTCCTTGGGATGCAGCGCACGCGAGTGGTCCATAACCATCCTGATTTTGGCGATTAGGGTCGACATCTTCCCGTTCCAGTAATAATTTGACCACTCCTTCGTGCCCCTTAAAAGCAGCGCATCCGAGTGGTGTTCGATCATGATTATTTGGTCGGTTGGGGTCGACATCTTCCCGTTCTAGCAATAACTTAACCACACCTGCATGTCCTTTGGATGCAGCGCATGCGAGTGGTCCATAACCATCCTGATCTTGGCGATTAGGGTCGACATCTTCCCGTTCTAGCAATAACTTGACCACACGTTCGTGCCCCTCAAGAGCTGCGCACCCGAGAGGTCCATAACCAACCTTATATTGGCGATTAGGGTCGACATCTTCCCGTTCCAGCAATAACTTGACCACTACTTCATGTCCTTGGGATGCAGCCCACCCGAGTGGCCCATAACCATCCTTATCTGGGTGGTTAGGGTCGACATCCTCCCGTTCCAGCAATAACTTGACCACCCCTTCGTGTCCCTCGATAGCAGCCCACCCGAGTGGTCCAAGATCATTCTTGTCTGGGTGGTTCGGGTCGACATTTCCCCGTTTGAGCAATACTTTGACCACTCCTTCGTGTCCCCCGATAGCAGCCCACCCAAGTGGTGTTCGATCATACTTATCAGAGCGATTGGGGTCGATATTTTCTCGCTCAAGCAATAACTTGACCACAGGTTCGTGTCCCTCAAGAGCAGCCCACCCGAGTGGTGTTTGATCATCCTTATCGGGGCAATTGGGGTCGACATTGTTCCTTTCCAGTAGTATCTTGACCACTTCCTCATGCCCACTCCGGACCGCCCATGCTAGTGGCGTGCTACCTCCACAATCTTGTTGGTCGACCTTGTAACCTTCACCATTTATCAATACAGTGACAAGTTCAGCAATCCCGAAGAATGATGCGCAGTGCAGCCCAGAGAAGAGCGGGGAATTCGTGATGCCTTCAATATATCCAGACTGGAGTACCTGCTCCAGAAGTGCTACAGCCGATATGTGATCTTCGTACTGGTTTAGGAGTTGCAGCGCAATTGTCTTCGCGTGGTCTGAGAGATCCCTATTCGCATGTGTTCCCCAGTATCTCGAGGAGTATTTGAGGAATGGCATGCTTCCACGATCTGCGAGAGAATGGGATGTAACTTGTTGCGAATTTAGGTAGGTTAGGCAGGTTTCTGCAAGTACCGAGTGAGGTTTGTTGAAGAGACCTGGATAATTACAGAGGTACTCTTGGACCGTATAGTGGATTAACCGTACAGTCGAAGCCTCCGCATCCACTGTGATCAGGCCTTGGCAGCAGTCTAACAATGTGCCTATCGAAGGAACATTCTCCTGGTCAAAATCCGTTTCCCCTATCTCCACTGCCAGCGCATGGACCAGCTCGTCCACGTGTAACGGCCGTTCCGAATGACAGATCCAGGTCAGGGTGGCCATCGCGAGATTTGCATTTTCCTCGTCCTGAGCCTTTATGCGCTCCAGTGTTGCACTATATGCGTCCCCTGACCCTACTCCATCTTTTATTGCCTTTAGTGTCTTCCTCCGCCGAGCAAGGGTGGTACCTCCCAGGATTGCTTCGATGTGGAGAGAGGCTAGCAGGAATCTAGGTTTAAATATGTCAGCTATGAATTTAGGGCAGCGCTGCCTTTGGCCTTGCTCCTACATACGTTTCTGAACTTATCGCGGGAATGCTCTTCATTATGTCGCCCTCCAATGTACTGCTCATTCTAGTTGGGGCTGTGTCCTTTCTGAGTTTTTCGCGGAGAAACCCAAGCACCCCATCTTCCGTAGCCCGTATAAACAGAAAGGTTGCCGCGCCACCCAACTGCTTCTCCACCTCGCTCCGCACATGTGGTCTTCCCGTCATAAATAAGCTGGTGTTCGGAGACCCTTGCAGTATCTGGCCTAATGATTCAAGAACCACCATTCGATACTCTGGCACACATTCATCAAGTGCATCAACACATATGAATGTGCGCCTCGTGGCTGCAATCGTCCGAAACATCTCCAAAATTCCCGAAACTTGTAGCCCCCTGCCCCCAATCACCTTTTTCTCCTTTCGAAAACCACTGTCTATCGCCTCCGGAATTTCCCCCTCTCCGTTAACCATCTGTCTCAGCAGGGAGCCAAGCATATTGACCGGCGACTGCTCATTCCGCGCAGCAAAGTCGAAGTAAAAACACGTAACGGTGGTTTCTCCTTCGACTGCTTCATCGCACAGCTCATCTATAACTAGTGATCTATCATCGCAACCTATTAGCAATAGTACTCTTTGATTCCCCACAACAATACATGCTCTCGTACACAATATAGCTCTTTCCCACTCCCGGATTACCGTCGCAAAATAAGGTCGGATGGTAGGATCCATCCTCCCTACTCCCATCGCGCCAGCGCCTAAACTCTTCAGTTTCTAGCACCCAGGCACCTATACTGTCGACCCTCCGGGCTCCGATGTCCCGATGCCGCACCCGTGGTTCTAACGGAGATAGCCATGCCAGTATTTCGGATCTATCATCGGGGGTAGTGTAATTAAAGGTGTTCCCAATATTGAAAGAGTTATTGTTATTGTTGAAAGCTTGTGTCATTTTCACTTTTCGCCTTTTTGAATGCTGCTGAAAACAAGATGTTGATTAGCTTGGGGTTCGTGAACGAAATCTGCAGAAAACAAGGAAGAGCGGGGTCGATAAAGATAAAGCCTTGCGCCCATTGATAAACCTGCTCACAATCACGGGACCCGAAACTCGTTACACAAAGGATCGGGAAATAATTTTTTCCGCGACGCTGAGGAGATTCACAAGTACCGGTATTGGTACTGTGCAGGTAGTAACCTTATGTCGAACCTCTCTAATCTTAACCTTTTTCTTCTTCTTTTGATACATTCCCAGGAAGTAGAAATCCGGGACAATGGTACTAGTGGTATAGTCCAAAACGGTTTCCATTATCTATCCGTGAAACCATAAACTTTTACCCGAGAATCAAGTTCTACTCTCCGGTACTTGACGAGTACTAAAAGTGGCCGATTAACTGGGTGGGCGCCAAGAAACTTATCCGGTATCATATTATTATGGTAAGGAAACATAAGACAGAATTAAGGGGAGACAGGAAGCATTTTGGAGCATTCTTTACACGCGTGACTGAGCGAAAGCGACGAAGTTCGATGCACTTAGGGCTTAACACCTGAAAAACTTAGGGCTCGTTAACTCGAGTATCATACCTACGCGAGTAGACTGCCCTTCAGCAGCCGAGGCGGCACCGACTGCCCAGGGGGGTTGACCGTTCGAGGTGGGCAGGCAAGTACCGGTATGGTGGCTACCTGCATCGGTATGATACACCATCCGAGGTCTGGTGGAATTCGCAAACTCGCTTCCGATGCAACGCCACGTTTCGACTGTTTAGCCACAAGAATTCAGCCATGGCAGAAAATCAGATAAATAATTTTGCACCGCCCTATCGGTAGCGGTGCCATTTGAGACCAGTGTTGCAAAGAAGGCCTTTGATGATCGAACCCGGGGGGTTAGAAGGGGGGGTTTGAATCGGGGCTTCCGAAAATGGGGGTTGAAGGGGGGGTTCTTTAATGTCTTAGTAAGCAAAAATAGCAGGAACTCTGATGGGAATTTCTATCTTTAACCCAGATGTGCGAATATTTATTGCTCAGAAGCCAGGGAAGTGGAGTGCCAGTGCTAGTTTATTTACTTTTTCTATTACATTTTGCCCTCTTTTCCTATCATTTCATTTGTTTCTTTGCTTCCAACTACCCTCAAATATCATGGTTTACCGATTTGTTAGACGGGGTTCTATCTTATCCCCCCGGTTCGAAAAAGGGCGTTTCTAGCCTTCGATCATTTTTTGATCGAGCCTCCACCCCCACCGCAACACTAGTTGAGACGCCACCTTTTAGTTTTATGGCCCAAATTTTAGAACCATGCAGTATCATGGGTAAACGGGACCACACCCGTAGGAGAAATATTCAAAGCATTTCATAGCACCGGCGGCCAGGCTACCGCACCATCCCCACTACCCCACCGAATTTAGTCATATTACGACATTCACGGCGAGAATAGCGCCACCCCCCTCTTCCTTCTGTCGCCTCCAGTTCCAGATGCTCCTCAATTGTGGCCATTCTGGAACATCTAAACCTCCACCGTCGTCGCAGATGCAGAGATTCCCATCCCTTCGTCTGTATTCAGGACCTCGCGCTGAGTACGGGCACAGCTGGTAGTGGAAGTGATCGGTTGGTGAAGTAACCAAAGAGAGCAAAGTTAGGAATAATTGTGACAACTATGATGTAAGAAGC
>Ga0307513_10010212_pt1 | contig 11797 bp, 10 predicted proteins | sample 15_EM_MG_FD_202174 | JGI IMG/M metagenome (GOLD analysis project Ga0307513, IMG submission 202174) | Populus trichocarpa ectomycorrhiza microbial communities from riparian zone in the Pacific Northwest, United States - 15_EM | ecosystem: Host-associated > Plants > Roots > Unclassified | place... | reverse complement strand
GGCTTCCCGGTCCTCGCTCAGCCGCGGCCACAGTCGCGCCAGCCCGGTGTGCAGGGCGTCGTTCACGGCGTTGAGCGCGTCCGGCCGGTTCAGCGTGATGATCCGCAGTGGACCGTCCGCGCGTACCTCGATCTCGTCCGGCATGTCGTACAAGTCAGGCCCCCAATCCGAGGATCCGGGACGCGATGATGTTCTTCTGGATCTGCGAGGTGCCGCCCATCACGCTCTGCGCCCGGCTGTACAGGTATGTCTCGAGCAGGTGCGGGTCGCGGGTCCCGCCCACGGCCAGGGCCGCGTGCCCGACCGACTGCTCCACCCAGGTCATCAGCAGCTTGTCCAGCGAGCCCTCGGGGCCGTGCGCGACGCCGTCGAGCCGTTCGGAGAGCCGCCGCCGCATGTGCAGGCGCAGCATCTCGGTCTGCACCGCCGCCCAGGCGAGGTCGGCGGGCGCCTTCCCCTGACTCCGGGCAGCCAGCTCGCGGACGAGCTTGCCGTACCGGGCCGAGTAGCCCAGCTCGGCGGGCTCACGTTCGTGCCCGACCACCGTCATCGCCAGCGCCCAGCCCTCGCCCGGCGCGCCGACCATGTTCTCCACCGGCACCGGCACCCCGTCGAAGAGGACCTGGCCGAACTCGGTGGTCACCCCGTTCATCATCCGCAGTGGACGCTGCTCGATGCCGGGCTGGTGCATCGACACCACGAAGGCCGAGAGACCGCGATGGCGGGGCACCTGCGGGTCGGTCCGGGCGAGCAGCAGGCACCAGTCGGCGACGTCGGAATAGCTGGTCCAAATCTTATGCCCGCGTACGACGTAGTGGTCCCCGTCGCGAACCGCGGCGGTGGTCAGCGACGCGAGATCCGACCCGGCACCGGGCTCGCTGAAGCCCTGGCACCAGCGCTCGGTCCCGTCGATCATGCCGGGCAGGAACCGGCGCCGGATCTCCTGGCTGCCGTGCCGGCCGAGCCCCCGGACCAGGTAGCCGACGCTGGGCCGGGGCGGCGCACCCGCGCGGGCCAGTTCCTCGTCCAGGATGACGTCGTAGACCGGCGGCAGCTCCTGCCCGCCGTGCTCGCGCGGCCAGGACAGGCCGACGAAGCCGGCCGCGTACAGCGACCGGTGCCATTCGACCTGGTGCGGCCAGTAGTCGTCGCCGGAGGTCGGGAACGTGCCGGCCCGCTCGGCCAGCCACGCGCGCAGCCGGTCCCGGAACGCCGCTTCCTCGGGTGAGTCACGAAAGTCCAAGGTCGATCTCCTCCAGGCTGGCGGGAAACAGTTCGGTGGACGTAAGCGCCCGCCGCAGAAAGACGTGCACCAGGCATTCCCAGGTGTTGCCGATCCCGCCGTGCACCTGCACGGCCGTCTCGCCGATGGTCCGGGCCGCACGGGCGGTGTAGACCTTCGCGACCAGGGCGGCCTGGATCGCCTCGGCCGGCGGCAGTTCGTCGACGGCCCAGGCCGCGTGCCGCAGCACACTCACCGAGCCCTCGATCAGCGCCAGTCCCTCGGCCAGCGGATGGGACACCGCCTGATAGGACCCGATCGTCTTGCCGTACTGCTGGCGCAGCTTCGCATAGTCACAGGCGACCGCGTGCGCGCCGCGAGCCACGCCGAGCAGGTCGGCGCAGGTGACAACCAGCGCCAGGGCGGACCAGCGCGCAACCTGCTCCGGGGACAACTCGCCGAGCGGCTCCAGCGGCTCGAGCACTTCGGCGTTCCGCCTGGTCAGATCGGCTCCCGGGCGGACCTCGCCGAGCCGGCCGGCCAGCACCTGGTCCTGGCGCAGGGCAAGCGCCCGGCGGAAGCCACGGGTGTCTGTCGCCTCGGCGGCCCCCGCCGGCTGCGGAAACACCGCGATCGTGTACGGGCCGGTGTCGGCGGCAAGGTGCCGGCGCAGATCGTCGGCGAGCGCCGGCCCGAGGAACGGCACATCGACGAGTCCCCGGCCGAACTCCTCGGCGACGATGGCAACCTCCACTCCGGACGCGCCGTCGGAGCGCAGTGCCCGCCAGCCGGTGGAGTCCACCGCCTTCTCCAGCCGCGCGACCCGGTCGGCGTCGTCCAGGTCGTGCACCGAACCGGGGCCGAGGTCGTCGGCCAGCCGGGCGGCGGCGTCGCGCAGCTGCCGCTGTTCAGTTGTCAGACGCACATCCATGGCGCTCCTTGAGGACTCTGCGCAACACCTTGCCGGAGGGCAGGCGGGGGATCTCGGCCACGTACACGATCCGGCTCGGCTTCTTGTAAGAAGCTAAACAGGTGCCGACCAACGCGACCAGATCCGCGGGCTCGACCGGCTCACTCGTCACGACGGCGGCGACGATGGCCTCCCCGTCGGCCGGGTCGGGAATCCCGAAGACCGCGCAGTCCACGACCGCCGGATGTCCGTGCAGCACGGCCTCGACCTCGGCCGGCGCGACCTGGAAGCCGCGCACCTTGATCATTTCCTTGGACCGGTCGGTGATCCGCAGCCAGCCGTCGGCGTCGACTTGGCCGACGTCGCCGGTCCGGTACCACCCGTCGCTGAAGGCCTCGGCGGTCGCCTCGGCCGGCAGGTAACCGGCCATCAGCGACGGCGACCGGGCCTGGATCTCGCCGGTCCGGCCGGGCTCGACCGGCTCGCCCGTCGCCAGCGACACCACCCGCACGCTGACCCCGGGGACGGCCCGCCCGGCACTGTCCAGGCGGGCCCCGTCCAGCGGGTTGCAGGCGATGACAGGCAGTTCGCTCGCCCCGTACGCGGGCACCCAGCCGACCCCGGTCCGCCGGGTGACGGTGGCGGCGACGCTCGGCGTCACCGGCGTGGCACCCCACATGATGTAGCGCAGCGAGGAGAGGTCGTACGACTCGAGCTTCGGGTGCGAGGCGATCGCCAGCGCGATCGGCGCGACGGCCATCTCCACCGTGATCCGGTCGGCCCCGATGTGGTGCAGCAGCCGGTCCAGGTCGAACCGCCGGTGCAGGCGCAGCCAGGCGCCCGTCTCCAGCGCGGTGACGATGTTGAGCAGCCCGAGGATGTGCGACGGCGGCGTCGCGATCTGGATCCGGTCGTCGCCGGTCAGACCCAGGGCGGCACGCCAGTGCCGGACGGCGGCGGCGAACGACGCGCGGGTGTGCCGGACCGCCTTCGGCATGCCGGTCGTGCCCGAGCTGAACACCAGCACGAGATCCGTGCCGGGATCGGGCTCCGGGAACCGCTCGCGGCCCGGGGTGATCGGGTCGTCCAGACTGGTCATCGGCATCAGCTCGGCGAGCACCGGATGGTCCCCGACGGCGTACGCGGGCGTGGTGATCGCCAGCGCGTGCTCGACCTCGCCGCGCTTCCAGGCGGGGCTGAGCAGCACCACCGCGGCGCCCAGCCGCCAGATGGCCAGCACCGCCACGACGAACTCGGGCCGGTTCGACGACATCAACGCGACCCGGTCTCCCGAGCGGACCCCGCGCCGCGCCAGCGTCGCGGCCAGGCCGTCGGCCAGCGCCTCGAGCGCGGACAGCGGGTATTCCCGCTCCTCGAAGACGAGCGCGGTCCGCTCGTTCATCTCTGCTCCCCACTTCGCGTGCGGCAAGACGGCATTGAGAGGGTCCCGTTCCTGGATGAGAATAGTATTCTCTCTGGGATAGAACCTTAATACCAGGAGGATGCCGTCCATGGCGAGCCCCCCGATGTTCCAGCGCGCGACCGTCACCCGGGTCATCCGGGAGAACCCCGACGTGCACACCTTCGTGTTCGCCCCGCACGCCGGTCCGTTCCCCTACCGGGCCGGGCAGTTCTGCACGTTCCGGGTCCAGGTGAACGGCCGGGATCTGCTCCGGTCGTATTCGATGTCGAGCGCCCCGGAGTTCGACACGGAGCTGATGACGACCGTCAAGCGGGTGCCCGGCGGCGCGGTCTCGAACTGGCTGCTGGACAACATCGACGCCGGCGACGAGGTGGAGCTGACCACGCCCCGAGGGGTGTTCTGCCTGCGCCCGGCGGAGGTGCCGGTGCTCGGCTTCAGCGGCGGCAGCGGGATCACGCCGATCCTGTCGCTCGCCAAAAGCACGCTGGCCACCACCGACCGGAGCGTGCGGCTGCTCTGCGCCGACCGCGACAAGGAGTCGACGATCTTCGAGACCGTGCTGGGCGAGCTGGCGGAGCGTTATCGCGACCGGCTCGTCGTCGTGCGCCACCTCGACACCGAGCGCGGCCTGCTCGATGCCGGAGCCGTGCGCGAATTCGTCGGGCCGGACACCGGCGCCGACTCCTACATCTGCGGACCGGAGCCGTTCATGGCCCTGGTGGAGTCCGCGCTGACGGGACCCGGCGGGGTGTTCAGCGAACGATTCGGCGGCAAGCCATTACCCCCGCGCGGCGCCACGGCCGGGCCGTCCGGGAGCGCGGAGCCGGACGGGAAGGTGACCATCGTGCTCGGCAACAAGCGGGTGGCGGTGCCCCGGCGGGCGAACGAGACGCTGCTGGAGAGCGCCCGGCGCGCGGGTCTCTCCCCGCCGTTCTCCTGCGAGGCCGGCAACTGCGCCACCTGCATCGCCCGGCTGACCGCCGGCACCGCGACCATGCGGGTCAACGACGCGCTGACCGAGCAGGAGGTCGCCGACGGATACGTGCTGACCTGCCAGAGCGTGCCGGCGACCCCGTCGGTGACGGTCCGCTACGAATAGCCGCGTGAGTTGGCGGGCTGGGTGGATCCGTGCTCGCCCAGGCGGGGTGGCGGGCCGTAGGGCGGGTCGTAGCCGGCGATCCGGATCGGGCTGGCGACCAGCCGGAACCCGCCCGCCGTCACGATCATCTCGGGGGTGGCCGACAGCGCCTCCGGGAGCGTTCGAACGGCCGCCGCCGGGACGCCCAGTGGACGCAGCCGGGACTCCCAGCCCGCGGCGGTGTCGGCCGCCAACGCCGCCGTGACTGCGGCGAGGACCTCCGCGCGGTGCGCCGCCCGCTCGGCCATGGTCGGGAAACCCGCGACGCCCGACTCGGCCGCGAACGACCTCCAGAAGCCGTCGTGCGTGACAAACAGCGCCAGATACCCCTCCGCGGTCGGGAAGAGCTGGGCCGGGACGTAGTAGGAATGCGCCCCGAAGGGCAACCGCCGGGGCTCGACGCCGTCGTTGAGGTAGGCCGATGCCCGGTAGTTGAGCTGGGACAGCATCACGTCCCGCAGGGACACCTCGACCTGGCCGCCGCGGCCCGACACGAGTTGGGCGAGCAGCCCGAGCGCGGCGGTCAGTCCCGCGGAGTTGTCCGCCGCGGAGTAGCCCGGCAGGGCCGGCGGCCCGGTGGGATCGCCGGTCAGCGCCGCCACCCCGGTGGCCGCCTGGATCACGTAGTCGAACGCGGGATCGTCGCCCGCCGCGAGGCCGGCGCCGGTGAGCGCGACGCAGACGAGCCGCTCGTTCCAGCGCCGCAGCGCCTCGTAGGTCAGCCCGAGCCGGCGGATCGCCGACGGTTTCAGGTTCACCACCAGCGCCTGGGACTCGGCGGCGAGTTCGCCCAGGCAGCGCTGGCCCCCCGGCGACGTCAGGTCCAGGCAGACGCTGCGCTTGCCACGATTCAGGCTGGCGAAGTAGGAATCGCTCACCTGCCGGGAGATGTCGCCGCCGGGTGGCTCGATCTTGGTGACCTGGGCGCCCAGGTCGGCGAGCATCATCGCCGCGTACGGGCCCGCCAGCATCGTTCCGACCTCGAGGATGCGGACGCCCGCCAAGGGGCCGGGGGTCACCGCAGGTCCCGGGCCAGGCCGGCGAGCATGTCCCGGGTCCGGCGTTTGGAGGCGATCAGTTCGTCGCGGCCCTCGCCGATCGGCAGCAGCCGCACCGACAGGTCGGTCACGCCCGCGTCGGCGAACCGGCGGAACCGGGCCGCGATCGCCGCCTCGTCGCCCGCCGCGCACAGGTCGCCGATGTCCTTGGCGTCGCCGTACGCAAGCAGCCTTTGGTAGTTGGGGGAGATCTCCGCCTCGCCCAGGATCCGGTTGGCGCGCTCGCGGGCCGCCTCGACCTCCGACGGGCGGCACAGGCAGACCGGGATGCCCGCGACGATCCGTGGGGCCGGTCGTCCCGCATCACCCGCCGCCTTGCTGATCCGGGGCACGACGTGCTCGGCGACCGCGCGCTCGTCGGCCATCCAGAGCACCGTGCCGGCGGTGCGCTCCCCCGCGAGCGCCAGCATGACCGGGCCGAGCGCCGCGATCAGGACCGGCAGCGGGCCGTTCCCGGGTGGGCCGAGCTCGAGCGGGTTGTGCACGGCGAATGTCTTGTTCTCCACGTCGACCGGGCCGGGGCCGGCCAGCGCGACGTCCAGGACATCCAGATAGTCGCGCGTGAACGCGGCCGGCCGCTCGTAGGGCAGGCCGAGCATGTCCCGCACGATCCAGTGGTGCGACGGGCCCACGCCCAGCGCCAGCCGGCCCCCGGCGGCGGCGTGCGCGGAGAGCGCCTGCCGCGCCAGGGCGATCGGATGCTGCGCCTGCAACGGCACTACCGCGGTGCCCAGCTCGATCCGGGTCGTACGCATGCCCATCAGCGCCACCGCCACGAGCGCGTCGAAATCCGTCGGGATCTGCGGCACCCACGCCGTGTCCAGACCCGCCGCCTCGGCCCACTCGACGTCCGCGATCATCCGCGCGACCTTCCGCGCCGAGTCACCGCGCTCGGGCCCGATCATCACACCGATCCGCACGATCTCTCCAGGTTGCGCCGAGGGTCAGGCTGGCGAGGGCGCCGCGGTCATCGATCCGCACGATCTCTCCAGGTTGCGCCGAGGGTCAGGGTGATGAGGGCGCGGCGGTCAGGGCGCGCACCTCGGTTACCAGGGTTTCCAGCGAAGTGCCCGTCGGGAACACCGCGGCGACTCCGGCCGCCCGCAGGCGCGCGATGTCGGCCGCGGGAATCGTGCCGCCGACGATGACGGCGATGTCCTCGGCGTCCGCGGCCCGCAGTGCCTCGATGGTCCGGGTGGCCAGCGCCAGATGCGCGCCCGACAGGATGCTGAGACCGACGATGTCGACGTCCTCCTGGACGGCGGCCACCACGATGTCCTGCACCCGCTGCCGGATGCCGGTGAAGATGACCTCGAAGCCGGCGTCGCGCAGGGCCCGCGCGACGATCTTGGCGCCGCGGTCGTGGCCGTCCAGGCCGGGCTTGGCGATCAGCACGCGTACCGGCATCAGAACACCACCGGCTGCTGGAACTCGCCCCAGACCGCCTTCAGGGTGGTCACCATCTCGCCGACGGTGCAGTAGGCGTTGGCGCAGTCGACGAGCGGGCCGATCAGATTGTCGGTGCCCTCGGCGGCGTGGGACAGGGCGGCGAGGCAGGCGCGGACGGCGGCGGGATCGCGTTCGGCCTTCACCCGGGCCAGCCGTTTGAGCTGCACGTCGCGGCCCTCGGCGTCGAGCTCGTACACCGCGATGTCCGGCGGCTCCGGCTCCGAGGCGAAGCGGTTGACCCCGACGACCGGTCGCCGGCCCGCCTCGACGTCCTGATGCAGCCGGAACGCCTCGTCGGCGATCAGGCCCTGCAGGTATCCGTCCTCGATCGCCGCGACCATGCCGCCGTGGCGTTCGAGGTCGGCCATGATGTCGACGATGCGGGCCTCGGTGGCGTCGGTGAGCGCCTCGACGAAGTACGAGCCGCCGAACGGATCCGCGACCCGGGCGACCCCGGTCTCGTACGCGAGAATCTGTTGGGTCCGCAGCGCGAGTGTCGCCGACTGCTCGCTGGGCAGGGCGAACGGCTCGTCCCAGGCGGCGGTGAACATCGACTGGACGCCGCCGAAGACCGATGCCATTGCTTCGTACGCCACTCGGACGATGTTGTTGGTCGCCTGCGGGGCATAGAGCGAGGCGCCGCCCGCGACGCAGCCGAAGCGGAACATCGAGGCCTTGTCGGAGGTGGCGCCGTATCGTTCCCGGACGATCGTCGCCCAGAGCCGGCGGCCCGCGCGGTATTTGGCGATCTCCTCGAAGAAGTCGCCGTGGGTGTAGAAGAAGAACGAGATCTGCGGCGCGAACTCGTCGATCGTCATCCGGCCCCGGGCCAGGACGGTGTCGCAGTAGGTGACCCCGTCGGCGAGGGTGAAGGCCATCTCCTGCACCGCGTTGGCGCCGGCGTCGCGGAAGTGCGCGCCGGCGACCGAGATGGCGTTGAACCGCGGCACCTCGGCCGCGCAGAACTCGATGGTGTCGGCGATCAGCCGCAGGGACGGCTCGGGCGGCCAGATCCAGGTGCCGCGCGAGGCGTACTCCTTGAGGATGTCGTTCTGGATCGTGCCGGTGAGCTTGGCCCGCGGCACCCCCGCGCGCTCGGCCGCGGCGACATAGAACGCCAGCAGGATCGCCGCGGTGCCGTTGATCGTGAAGCTGGTGCTGATCCGCTCCAGGGCGATGCCGTCGAACAGGACCTCGACGTCGGCGAGGGTGTCGATCGCGACGCCGACCCGGCCGACCTCCTCGCTCACCTCGGGATCGTCGGAGTCGTAGCCGCACTGGGTCGGCAGGTCGAGCGCCACCGACAGCCCGGTGCCGCCCTGCTCCAGCAGGTATCGGTAGCGCCGGTTGGAATCCTCCGCGGTGCCGAACCCGGAATATTGCCGGAACGTCCAGAGCCGGCCCCGGTAGCCGGTGGCGAAGTTGCCCCGGGTGAACGGGAAGCCGCCGGGCGCGGGCGGCTCGGCACCCCGGTCGGCCGGTCCGTAGACGGGCTTGAGCGGGATGCCGGACGAGGTCGAAGCACCGTCGTTCATCGGTGGATACGATACTTGCGAAAAAAGAGAATGCCAATACCACTAGGTCGGGGTGATCGCGTCGACCAGGCCCCAGCGCATCGCCGTCGCAGCGTCCAGGCGGATGCCCGAGAGGGCCAGATAGAGCGTGCGCCACCGGCCGATCCGGCGCGGGATGCCGACCGTGCCGCCCGCGCCGGGGATGAGTCCCATGCCCACTTCCGGCAGCCGGAGCGTGGTGTCAGCCTGTGCGACTACGCGTCCGGCGAACGCGGCCAGTTCGATGCCCGCGCCGACACAAGCGCCGTGCAGGCACACCTCGGTCCGGTCGGCGATCCGGTGCAGCAGGTCGCCCGCTCCCGCCCGGGTGCGCACGAGATGAGCGGTCGCGGCGTCCGGCGTCGTGCCGAACTCGTCGAGGTCGCCGCCCGCGCAGAACACCGGGCCTGCTCCGCGCAGGGTGACCGCGCCGATCGAGGTGTCCAGCGCCGCCACCCGCAGCGCGTCGACAAGCGCGTCGCGCACTTCGCGACCGTAGGCGTTGCGCCGCTCGGGCCGGTTCAGGGTGATCAGCAGGTGCTCGCCGGCCCGCTCGACCAGCACCGGGGGCGCCGGCGCGGGCGGGGGCAGCGGGCGGCTCCCCCGGGCGGCCAGCCAGCGCCGGAACTCCGCGCCGCCGAGCAGGGTGGAGTAGGCGAACGACTCCACGTCCAGGGCCCGGCGCAGGTCGAGCCCGGCGCTCGCCCGCAGCACCTGGGCCAGCACGAGAGCGGCCTGCGGTTGGGCCGTCGCGGCGGCGTGCAGCGCCTGGGCCTCGGCCGTCGGGGCGGTCACCGGCACGCACGACCTCGGCGGCGTGCCGGGTCCGGTCGGGGTGAGCGCGACATCGAGCGCTGCCAGCAGGTCGTGCCATGGTTCGTCGGGCGATTTCCGCGTACGCAGGCCGACAAGGATCCGGTCGGAGTCGGTCGCGGCGTCCCGGGCGGCTTGCAACAACGCCGGCTCGGCGGGCCGGTCCAGATCGACGATCAGGATCGGGTCGACCAGCCGGCCCACGTCGTCGAGCAGCGGGGCCTTTGCGGCGCCGCCCGCCAACTCCGGCAACGAGATCCGCTCCGATATCACGAATCCCCACCTCGACGGTCCCGGAGCTCTTTGTGGATAACGAATCCGGCGGCGAGGGCGAGCGTAACATCGCCGCCGTGGCCGATGACCAGGGTGCGAGCGCCGCCGCGGACTGGGCCCGCAGCGGTGTCGTGGCGTTGACCGGGCACCCCGGCGGGCCGCCGTTGCTGCCTCCCGGCGACGCCGCCACCCTCGCCCGCCGGGTCGCCGCGCGGTTGGCCGCCGCCACCGTACGGGTGGACGGCGCTGCGCTGCTCGGCGAACGCGCGGCATTCACCGGGCGTGGCCGGCGCGGACCGGTGTCGGTGGGCGGAGCGAGCCGGCTGCTGCCCACCGCGGACGGCTGGGCGGCCGTGTCCTGCGCCCGGCCGGACGACCCGGCCTTGCTTGGGGCACTGGTCGGGGCCGAGCTGCCGGAGGACGTGTGGCCCGGCGTGTCCGGTTGGTTGAGTGAGCACTCGGGGGCGGAGCTGGCCGAGCGCGCCGCCCTGCTGGGATTGGCGGCCGCGCCCGTGGCCGGGCCGTCCGGCGCCGTGGCCATCCCCGTGGCCGGTCACCCTCGGTCGGTGGCGGGCCTGCTCGTCGTGGACTTCAGTGCGCTGTGGGCGGGACCCTTGTGCGCGCATCTGCTCGGCCTGGCGGGTGCTCGGGTGGTCAAGGTCGAGACGCCGCAACGCCTCGACGGCGCGCGCTGGGGCAACCCCGGTTTCTACCGGCTGCTGCACGGCGGGCACCGGGCGGTCCTGCTCGACCCGGCCACACCCGACGGACGGCGGGCGATGGCCGCGCTGGTGGAGTCGGCCGACATCGTGATCGAGGCGTCCCGGCCGCGGGCGCTGGCCCGGTTCGGGCTGGACGCGCGGGCCGCGGTGGAGCGCGGCGCGATCTGGGTGTCCATCACCGCGAACGGCCGGGACTCGCCGCGCATCGGCTTCGGCGACGACGTGGCCGCGGGTGCGGGCCTGGTGGCCCACGACGGCCGCGGCGAGCCGGTCTTCTGCGGCGACGCGCTCGCCGACCCCCTGACCGGCCTGATCGCCGCCGAACTAGCAATGTCGGCACCCGAGAACGGCCAAGGCCGACTGTTCGATATTGCGATGTCCAAAGTGGTCGCCGCAACCCTGCCCACGACGACCCGGGAATCCCCCGCGCCAGCCGCCCGACGGGCCAATGACGGCCGGATAGTCGACGCCCCGGCCAGCCAACGAACCGATGCCACTTGGGCGGGCGACAGCCCCGACAACCGAATGCTCGACGCCCAACAGGCCCACACCGGCCGGGCGGTCGACGCCCAGAGCAGCCAACAAACCGAGACCGCGTGGGCCAGCGACGGCCCAGCCAACCGACAAGCTGACACCAGCCGGGTGTTCGACGTCCAGACCCGTCGACGGGCTGGCACCGGCTGGGTGGTTGACGGTCCGGATGGTCCGGTGTCGGTTGCCGCGCCTCGGCGTCGGGCCCCGACTGGCGACGCCCCCGGACCGGGCGAGCACACCGCCGAGGTGCTCCGCGCGTTGGGGATACCCCTGCCATGACCGACGACTCGCGCGGGGCCCGCGATCGCGCGGGGGCCGATCTGTTGCTGCGCCGCGTGGAACTGGACGGCCGGGCGACGGTCGACGTGCGGGTCGTCGGCGGGACGATCGCCGAGATCGGTGCCGGGCTGGCCGCTCGCCGGGGCGAGGACGTGCTGGACGGTCGGGGCGGGGCGCTGCTGCCCGGCCTCTGCGACCATCATCTGCACCTGCACGCCATGGCCGCGGCCGAGCGTTCTGTGCGCTGCGGCCCGCCCGTTGTGACCGGACCCGGCGCGCTGGCCGAGGCGCTAGCGCGCGCGGCCGCCGACGCGCACGGGTGGGTTCGCGGGATCGGATACAGCGAGGATGTCGCGGGACCGCTGGACTCCATTGCGCTGGACCGGCTGCATGCCGAGCGGCCAGTCCGGGTTCAGCACCGCA